>Ga0181535_10007480_pt1 | contig 10978 bp, 10 predicted proteins | sample PEATcosm2014_Bin_44_FD_119774 | JGI IMG/M metagenome (GOLD analysis project Ga0181535, IMG submission 119774) | Peatland microbial communities from MTU Mesocosm Facility, Houghton, MI, USA - PEATcosm2014_Bin17_30_metaG | ecosystem: Environmental > Terrestrial > Soil > Wetlands > Peat | place...
GCGCCGGGCGGCGGATGCGCGATTCGGATTCGACCGGCGCAGAATTGAGCTGTATTACAACTGTTCAGAGTCGTGGGGCAGGCCCTCGGCCTGCGGCGGCCTCTCAGGCCGCCTCTCTTGGTCGCGGCTGCTCTGTAGGGCAGGCCATCGTTTTTCGTGGCCTGCCGTCCTGGGCTGTTAACGCTGCTCCTTCAGCTTCCGGCGGAGTTCCGCAGTGATGCTGACCTCGGCGTCGCCGCGCTTGACCGTCACCACCACGGAATCGCCCCAGTTCTTGGTGGCCATCAGGCGGTTCCAGGTTTCGCGGTCCGGCGCCGCGATGCCGTCGAGCGAAAGCACCTGGTCATTCACCTGGAACCCGCTACGGGCGCCAATCGAGTCCTTCTCAATCGCAATGATCTTTCGCGCCCCGGCGGTTTCGGTGGAGAAGCCCAGCGACGGATAGAGCGGGTCGCGCTCATACGGAATGCCCCAGACGAAATCCGCGTAGGAGGCTTTGACGCTCTCGACCGGCTTCTCCTCGGAGTCCTCGACGGGCACGGGAATCAGCGTGGTGATCTTGCCGTCGAACCACTGCCGCGCCTGATGCTCGATCCCCACGCCATAAGCCACGTGCCCGCTGCCCACGAGCACCACAAGAATTGAATCGGGAGGCACCGCTTTCAGAACCTTCACGCTGTTGTAGCCCATGCTGGCGTCCCAAGTGGCTTGGGCAGCCTGCATGCTCTTTAACATGGATTCGGGCATGTGGCCGTGCATCGAGTCGTCGTCCTCAAAGGAGGCCCGGAAAAACGCAAGGTGATCCGCGTTGTCGACATCGATCTGGGGCGGCACGTGCTGTCTTTCGGCGTCGGAGAGGTGCTCGATTCCCTTCTGGCGCACGGCCGTCACCACGCTGCGCGGCGTATTCACGCCGTACATGGGAATTCGATTGTCGCGAGCGTAGAGAAAAATGTCGCGATAGTAGTCCCAGTGGTAACCCCAGAATTCGTACCAGCGCGCCAGCGTGAGAAAGCCCGTTTCGGTCAGCAACCCGTCCCGCCAGTTATCGAGCGACCGCTGCTCTGTGTACGGAAACATCTCGAGACCGATCATCACCTTCCGTCCAGCGTCATGAAGTGCCCGGATCACGCGTAGTTGCGCTCGATGAAAGTCGGCCGTGGTGTGCTCTTCGCCGACCAGCAGCAACCGCGTGTCGCGCAGGCGGGCGGCAAGCTGGTTGACGGCGAACACTTCACCCTTGTCCGTATCCGTGATCCCGTCCAGCACCACGCGGGCGTCGCGCGTGCGCCGTTCCGGATCTCCGATCGCCAAGTGGAAGATCTTCTGTTTGGATTGGGCGAACGAGGCAAGCGAAACCATCAGTGCTAACGCCGTCACTGAGAAACATCGCTTCATAAGGTAATGACTCCGAACGAGCAGGCTATCACGGGGCGCAGGAAAGCGGCGTATGCGAGCGCTGGAGGGCGGCCAAGATTGGCCGCCCTCCAGCGCGTTTTCGACGGTGCCCCGCATAGCGGCAAGCCGCAAGCCGAGAGGAGTCAAAGGTCGAAGGAAAGGCCGATTGACAATCGGCCTGCAGGTTGTCAACCTGCCCCACAAAGCCGCCCCACTCCGTTTCCCCGTGATACTCTGTGGGTCGGACTCCCCTATGAACTCCCAGCCTGTTCAGGCCGGCGAAGACTTCGAAGCCGCCACCTACCGCAAAGTCATGTGGCGGCTGATGCCCTTCCTGTTCCTCTGCTACGTGCTGGCGTACGTCGACCGCGTCAATGTGGGCTTCGCCAAACTGCAGATGCAACAGGACCTGCGCATGAGCGATTCGGTTTACGGCTTCGGAGCCGGCATCTTCTTCATCGGCTACTTCTTCTTTGAAGTGCCCAGCAACATGATCCTGCAACGTATCGGCGCCCGCTTCTGGATCGGGCCGATCATGATTGTCTGGGGTGTGGTCTCGGCTTGCACCATGCTGGTCACCAGCGCAACCGGCTTCTACGCGGTGCGCTTCCTGCTGGGGATCGTGGAATCGGGGTTTTTCCCCGGCGTGATCCTGTACCTGACATTCTGGTTCACGAGCAAGCATCGCGCCAGGATGGTGGCTGCATTCATGAGCGCCATCCCGGTTTCCGGAATCATCGCCGGTCCGATCTCGGGGTGGATTCTGGCACGCATGAACGGCGTCGGGCACCTGTCGGCATGGCAATGGCTGTTCCTCATGGAGGGCATTCCGTCGCTCCTCGGCGGGGCGATCACCCTGTACTTCCTGACCGACAACCCGGCAGCAGCCCGCTGGCTCGACGTCCGCGAGAAGAGCCTGATTCTGGCTCGCCTCCAGGAAGAAGAGCATTCCAAGAGAGGCGCGGGACCAGGCCGGCACCGCTTCCTCGACGCCTTTCGCAGCCCGCAAGTGTGGCTCTTGTGCCTGGTCTATTTCGGCATCACGGGGGGCAACTATGGCATTGGATTCTGGCTGCCGCAAGTGATCAAGGAGACCATCACCAAAAACCCCCTCGCCATCGGTTGGCTCTCCATCATCCCGTATGTCTGCGCCGCCGTCGCCATGCCGATCGTGGGACACCACTCCGACATCAAGGGTGAGCGGCGCTGGCACTTCGCGCTGTGCGTCATGCTGGGAGCGGCCGCATTCGCGGCCAGCTCCATCCGTGGAATGCCGGGAGGGTTGGGCCTGGCCGCGCTGACGCTGGCGACCATGGGGGTTCTAGCCTCGCACGCTATGTTCTGGGCGATGCCCACTGCGCTTCTCTCCGGCTCGGCGGCGGCTGCGGGAATCGCCTGGATCAACTCCGTGGGCAACCTCGCCGGATACGCCAGTCCATTCCTGGTGGGGATCATCCGCGACCGCACCCACAGCATGACTCTGGCGCTGCTGGCGCTTTCCGCGGCGGCGTTGGCCTCCGCCCTGATATCGCTCTATGTAACGCGCAAATCCGGCGGTCATTCGGCCTGAAGCCGTTTGCATTTCGGACACATTTATCCTATACTTTCGATGGACTTCGGTCGAGCGCGCATGGAGGCGCACGTATGATATTCGGCATTCACTCGTTACTGTTTCGTGAGACGTTCGTCGAAAAGGACCTGCCACTTCTGGATCGCATCGCGAGGATGGGTTTCGACGCCGTCGAAATCATTCCTTTCGATCCGGACCACTTCCCGGCGGCAAAAGTGAAGTCGGTTGCGGCGGATCTGGGCCTCACCGTCAACACCGGCTACGGGATGCCGGAACAGTACAACATCATCTCACCCGACCCGGCCGTGCGCAGCGCGGGAGTCGCGTTTTCCAAACGGCTCATCGACCTGAGCCAGGAGGCGGGCGCGCGTGTTTTCGGCGGAATGATCTACTGCGGATGGGGTTACCTCACCGGCCGGATGCGCTCGGAAGACGAGTGGAAATGGGGCGTGGAAAACTATCGGGAAATCGCTTGTTACGCCCAGCGGAATTCCGGCCTGATCCTAGGCATCGAACCCGTAAATCGCTTCGAATCGCACTTCATTAACACGGCTGCCGATGCGGTCAGGTTTGTCAAAGAGATCGGCACCCCGAACGTGAAGGTTCATCTGGATACGTTCCACATGATCCGCGAGGAGGACGACTTCACCGCAGCCGTGCTCGCAACCGAAGGTTACCTGGGATACGTACACGCCTGCGAAAACCAGCGCGGAATACCCGGCACAGGCCTGGTACCCTGGCCCGAGTTTTTCAAGGCGCTTCAGCACGTGGGCTATGACGATTGCATCACCATCGAGTCTTTCGATCCGGACATCGAAAGCGTAGCCAAGCTCTGCTGCATCTGGCGCAAGCTGGCCGATTCACCCGAGCAACTCGCCACCGAGGGCCTGAAGTTTCTGAAGGGCGTTTACGCGCAGGCGGCCTTAGGCGGGATGCCTGCGGGCATCCAGTTGTAAGCGGCGTTGCGCCAGCCGGCAAGATCAAGATATGCTGAAACGCCTCGCTTTGGCTGTCGCCATCGTTGCCATGTTGCATGCCGCGTTCGTCTGGGGTTACATGCCGGTGCGAGCCAGGCGCCTGTCGGCGAAATATGCCGCCTTCCGCGCCGGCTACGTCGATGATGGCGTCCGCGATGGCCCCGTCATCCTCTTCATGCACAGGCCGCCGGAGGCTTGGTATTCCTGGCGGTATGTCCTGCCGCCGGTTTTGGGTCACAGTCAGTCCACCAGAGATCCTCCCTCGATTCGGATGCCGCAAGTCCGATGCAACAAAATGCCAAACAAAAACGGCTTTTCCGTCCGCGTTGCAAGCTCGGAACGGCGGGATGCCCCGCGCCCCAACGAACCGCCGTTCTATCTGCGTCCATCCGCGTCCATCTGCGGCCCATACGGTTTTCTCGAACCATCCAATACCCGCCAGCCCAACCCCGCATTGCAAATTCGACCAAATGCCCCCAGAAAATTGCCGTCAACAAAATGATTCCTAACGCCTTACTTGAAAAGAGGCTTCGTACGCCCAAAAAAGTATTTCACCCCCGCACTGCACAATCTTGCAGTCACCGCCGCTTCATCGGCGTCATCAACACCTGCACCCACCAACCGCCCCACCCGTTACAATAAGGCTTGTAGCCACCCCCCACGCCCAAATGATCCAACTCACCGGGGCCGCCAAACGCTTCGGCCCCAAAAAGCTCTTCGAGAACCTGGACTCGCCTGGTCACCCCAACGAGCGCGCCGGCATCGTGGGCGCCAACGGCACCGGCGAATCCACGCTGCTGAAAATCCTGGCCGGCATGGACTCGCTCGACGCCGGCAGCATCACCGTCATGAAGGGCGCCAGCGTCGGCTACTTGCCGCAGGAAGAGCTCTCGCTTTCCGGCCGCACCGTCTTCGCCGAATGCATGACCGTCTTCGCCGACCTGCTGGCCCTGGAGCAGGAACAGGAAACCCTCGCCCACAAGCTCTCCGAACTCGACCCCGCCAGCCCCGAGTACGCCCAGGTCGCCGACCGCTTCCATCGCGCCGAAGGCGAATTCCTCGCGCGCGACGGCTTTGCCATCGAGTCCAAGGTCGGCATGGTGCTCTCCGGCCTCGGCTTCCCCCATCGCCAGCCGAAGCGGCTGCGCACGCTTGAGGAGATCCGCGCCTACATCTTAAGCCTGCGGAACGAGTCCGAAGGACTGCTCCACGAGCTTGTCGGGGGGACTGCGCGGTGAGCGACAAGAACCGCCCCACGCCCCTTCAGCCGGAGGGAAGGGGCAAACTGGTGCTCTACCGCACCGAGGACGGGCGTATCCGCATCAACGTCAGGCTGATGCAGGAATCCGTTTGGCTGACCCTCAATCAGATCGCCGACCTCTTTCAGCGCGATAAATCGGTCATCTCAAAGCACATCAAAAACATCTTCGAGACCGGCGAACTCGACCCGGAACGAACTGTTGCAAAATTTGCAACAGTTCAAGCCGAGGGGGGCCGGTCCGTGACGCGCGAAATCGAATTCTACCGCCTGGAGGTCATCCTCGCCGTCGGCTACCGCGTGAAGTCGGCGCGCGGAACCCAGTTCCGCCAATGGGCCACAGCACAGTTGCAGCAGTACCTTGTCAAAGGCTTCGCCATGGACGACGAACGCCTGAAGCAGGCTGGCGGCGGCAACTACTTCGACGAACTGCTCGCCCGCATCCGCGATATCCGGTCCTCCGAGCGGGTCTTCTGGAGGAAGGTCCTCGACATCTACGCGACGAGCGTGGACTATGATCCAAGCGCGGAGGCATCGCAGAAATTCTTTGCCGTGGTTCAGAACAAGATGCACTGGGCAGCGCATGGCCAAACTGCCGCCGAAGTGATCGTCCGGCGCGCCGATTCAAGCCAGCCTAACATGGGCCTGACCACATGGACCGGCGGCCGGCCGCGCCGTACCGATGTCGGTATCGCCAAGAACTACCTGACCCGCGAGGAAATCGAAACGCTCAACCTCATAGTCTCGGCCTATCTCGACTTCGCCGAACTTCAGGCGCGCAGCCGCAAGCCCATGACCATGCGCGAATGGATCGCCAAGCTCGACAGCTTCCTAACGTTGAGCGACCGCGACCTCCTGACCCACGCCGGGACCATCTCCCACGACGCCGCACTGGCCAAAGCGCAATCCGAGTTCGACAAGTTCCGGCTAATCGAGGACGCGAAGCCTCAGCCCGTTGATATCGATTTCGAGAATGCCCTTGAGCAAGCCAAGCACATCGCCGCAGCAAAGGCGAAGCGGAGGCCGAAGAAGGGGGCGGAATGATCGGCCGGCGCCGAGGCGGTTCCACGTCTTTGGCCTTGGTCGGGATAGCTTCCGCTAATGCTACATATCATTCCAAAGCCAGATCGCTAGAGTCAGTCATTTAGGTAGATCGAGGAACGACCCGCCCCTCCCTCCCGACGCGCGGTCCCGTCGTGATTTTGACGCGGAGACGGATAGCGCCCCTTACGAACCGCAGTTTTTGCGCCACGCCTCAAGCTGCTCTTGCACCATAGCTGCTTCAGGGCTCTTGCTCTCTAGGAAAATCGGCAGCGCCTCTTTCGCATGCGCGATGGCATTCCCGCGCTGGCCGAGTTCGTCCAACGACAGGCTCATGTTCCACAGTGTTTTGGCCTTATCTATCGCCTCAAGCCGGAAACCCAGGGATCTTCTGAAGAGCGCAATCGCTTCATCGTGCTCGCCCAACTCGGCGTGAGCCACGCCCAAGTCGGCGAGCGCGCCGCCGATAGCTTGGGGATCGTTGAGATCGCAGAAAGCCAGAGCTCGCTCATAGTACTTGATCGCAACTGAGTGATCGCCTAACTGGAACTGGGCGCTCCCCGCCGCCGGTTCCCACTCCTTCTCCTCTGGCGTGTCGAGTTTCTTCTGGCGTGTGGAGCGCCGGTTCCCCGGCCGTTGGCCAATCTGAGAGATATCGGCACAGTAAAGCGTCCACTGCCGGACGCTGCATAGGCGAGACCTTTATTTCCACCGGTGGCAGCGCCTTCAACAGGCGCCGCAGCCGGATCTTCAGGCACAGGGCACAAAGACGCTTCGAAGTCCATTCGTATGACTCCATATTTCCCCAGCGCAGCAGTTTGCCATTACGGATGATTCCCTGCTCCCGGATCTCCAACTGGCCCGCAAGAGGCCAGAAATAGAATATCGGAAAAGTGAATCGGTACCAGACCGGATCGCTTGGCTGAAAATGAAACCACCCGCAGATCAGTGCCACCGTATAATAAGCCGCCGAGGCCATGCCAAAATAAGCCATCTTGCCCATTCGCGGAACGCTGAGGTCCAGTAGCAGCCGCCCAGCCCATCGGTTGCGGGCAAGCCATCCCGCGTATCTCGTGAAGGAGGTGGCGATGCCGATGGCCACGGAGCCCCAGTAAAGCAAATTGGGCGCGCGAAGGGCGGCGAATATGATCGCCGCGCCACAGACCAGTGTGAAAACAGGGACGAGTAAACTGCTCTCCGCTATCCGCCGCCCCATCTCTTTGTCGGTAGCCGCATACCATAGGCCAAGCGTAACCAGCGTACCCGCCACGTAAAGCATCCCGACAGGCCGAATCGTGACGACCCCCGTGGCCAGCGCTGCCGCCAATGCCACAGCCGTAATCACCCACACCCGGTGGCGCTGGAGGAGTTTCCCAATTCCGTAGATCAAAGTGTCGCCCCGCGCAAGCACTGGTCGCAGCGCTAAATGACGCTGGATATCTTCGCTGAATTGCTCGGCCGAACGATAACGCGCCAGCGGCTCCTTGCTGAGCGATTTCAGCAGGATGTTGTCGAGATCGCCTGAGAGTTGCCGCCGCAATTCCGCCGGCGATGCATCGCGGGCCCGGCTGACCATCTCCGGCGTGACCGTGTCCGGCTCCCGGTCGCTACCGCCGGGCAGCACTTCGGGAAGGCTCACCGCCGTGCTCGGCCGCGTGGGCGGCTCTTCGCAGATCACTCGCACGATCTCGTGGAATACGCGCGACCGCATTCGGTAAGGCCGGTGTCCCGTCAGCAGCTCATAGAGGATCGTCCCCAACGAGTACACATCACTCAGCCCGGTAACGGCCTCGCCGCGCACTTGCTCGGGACTGGCGTACTCCGGCGTCATCAGGTGCAGGCCCGACCGCGTGATGTACACCGTCTCATCTTCCGCCGCCCGCAGCACCTTGGCGATCCCGAAATCTAGCAGCTTCGCGGTCCCCTCGGCGGTCACCAGGATGTTGCCTGGTTTCAGATCGCGATGCACGATGCCGCTGCGGTGCGCGTATGCCACGGCCGCGCACACCGTGCGAAACAGCTCCAGCCGCGCCGCGACATTGAGCTTGTGCCGGTCGCAGTAGATATCGATTGGCTCGCCCGCGACATACTCCATCACGAAGTACGGCAGGCCTTGTTCCGTGCTGCCGCCGTCCAGCAGGCGCGCGATATTAGGATGGTCCAGCGTGGCCAGAATCTCGCGCTCCTGCTGGAAGCGGCGCAACACTTCCTGGCTGCCGGCCTCCGGGCGCACGATCTTGAGCGCGACCTGTTTGCGGAAGGCGTGGTCGGCGCGCACGGCCAGATAGACCGTTCCCATGCCGCCCTGGCCGATTTCGCGGAGGATCTCGTAAGGACCGACGCGGCGCCCCTCCAGGCGCGGCGAGTTCTCGGGCGGGATGGCTGGTTCGGCCAGCAGATTCGTATCGTGGCCATGCGCGGCGAGTAGCCGCTCGACTTCGGCCTTCAGATCGGCGTCCCCTTCGCAAGCCTCTGCCAGAAACGTGCCGCGCGTGTCTGTAGGACGTTCCACGATGGCCTCAAAAAGGTTGCGAATCTGGCGGAAGCGTTCCGGTGTCATCCTCTGCATGTCCCAAATAGCGGGATCTCCAGGTAGAATAGCTCATGCTAATGAGGAGCACCCTATAAATCTGGTATGCGGCCGGACAATCCCACTCTGACGCAGGCGTTGACGGAGTGGCGCAACGGCGACCAGGACGCCGGAAACCGCCTATTTGCCGCCGCCTACCAGGAGTTGCGCAGGCTGGCGGCCTGGCACCTGCAGCGGGAACGGCCGGGCCACACCTTGCAGGCCACCGCCCTGGTGAACGAGCTCTATCTGAAGCTGTTTGGCAGCGAACCGGTAAACTGGCAGGACCGCGCGCACTTCTTCGCCGTGGCCGCACAGCAGATCCGGCGCTTGCTGGTCGATTATGCCCGCGCCGGACTGGCGGAGAAGCGTGGAGGCGGCCGCGTGAAGCTCTCGCTCACGGAGGTCAAGGGACTGGCTACCCCGAGCGAACAATCCCTGCTCGACCTCGACGATGCCCTGCTCCGCCTGGAAACGCTCGATCCCCGCGCCGCCCGCATCGTCGAACTGCGCTATTTCGGCGGCGCCACAGAGCAGGAGACCGCCGAGGCAGTGCGCGTATCGGTGGCGACGGTTAAGCGTGACTGGGACTTCGCCAGAACTTGGCTGATCAGCCAGTTGAAACCGAAAAACTAGAGCCTGCCAATACTGTGAGCTTGCCGTCCACCGTAGACCAGTGGCAATGTCATCAGGCTACCGATATTGATAAATATACCGGCCAAATCTGTTTGAACCTCGGCTTCGAGCGTAAGTGCCCTGTAATCAAACAGTTTAGCCGGTATATTCGGCATACACCGGATCCAATCTGTGCACGCGCCCCGGAGCCGTAGATTCCAAGCAAGTTAAGTCCGCGCGGGCATCATGATTGGCCGGTGTATGCCCAATAATGGCCCCAAACAGCGTGGCCGTACGCGTCCCGGATGGGCCATCTTCGAGCATCGTCGATCACCGGTCTGCATCCACCTGGATCTCTCTGAAAACAAGCATAAACCGCGGCGGGCTTCCCTCAACTCCCGCCGTCGTCGTGCTACCGTCATATCGGGTGGGTAGAACATGGCGGAAGAGCGCAGGCCAGCGCGCGCCGCGCAACGCAACGGACTGCAACACACAACAGCTTTTTCAGCGGATGTTTCGGGATCGCGGCGGAAACGATTGCCGAAGCCGCTTCAGCCTCACCGCGAAATCGAAAGCCCTCCCTCGAATCGTATGCCGCAAGTCCGATGCAACAAAATGCAAAACAAAAACGGCTTTTCCGACCGCGCTGCAAGCTCGGCACGGCGGGATGCCCCGCGCCCCAAAATCTTCCAGAAAACAGCCGCCAACCACATGATTCCAAGCTCCTTATCCGAAATTGGTTTCGTCTGCTCAAAAAAGAATCTCAGTCCCGCAAGCCCGTCAGCCACAACATCGGCAAACCACGCAGCCCTCGACCCACAGTGCATCTCCCCGAACCGCCGTTTTATCTGCGTCCATCCGCGTCCATCTGCGGCCAATACGGTTTTCCCGAACCATCCAATACCCGCCAGCCCAACCCCGCATTGCAAAGTCGGAACGGCGGGACGTCCCGCCCCCCAAATCCCCCAAAAAATTGCCGCCAACAAAATGATCCCGAAGGCTTTATTAGAAATTGGTTTCGTCTGCTCAAAAAAGAATCTCACCCCCGCAATGCGCAATCCTGCAGCCAGCCGCCGTTTTATCGGCGTTCATCGGCGTTCATCGGCGGCCATAATCAACCCGCCGACCGCCCCACCCGTTACAATAAGACTTGTAACACCCCCCACGCTCAAATGATCCAACTCACCGGGGCCGCCAAACGCTTCGGCCCCAAAACACTCTTCGAAAACCTCGACTGGCTGGTCACCCCCAACGAGCGCGCCGGCATCGTGGGCGCCAACGGCACCGGCAAATCAACGCTGCTCAAGATCCTGGCCGGCGTGGACTCGCTCGACGCCGGCACCATCGTCACCATGAAAGGCGCCAGCGTCGGCTACCTCCCGCAGGAAGGTCTCTCCCTGTCCGGCCGCACCGTCTTCGCCGAATGCATGACCGTCTTCGCCGACCTCCTGGCCCTCGAACAGGAACAGGAAACCCTCGCCCACAAGCTCTCCGAACTCGACCCCGCCAGCCCCGAGTACGCCCAAGTCGCCGACCGCTTCCATCGGGCC
>Ga0181535_10007482_pt1 | contig 10976 bp, 8 predicted proteins | sample PEATcosm2014_Bin_44_FD_119774 | JGI IMG/M metagenome (GOLD analysis project Ga0181535, IMG submission 119774) | Peatland microbial communities from MTU Mesocosm Facility, Houghton, MI, USA - PEATcosm2014_Bin17_30_metaG | ecosystem: Environmental > Terrestrial > Soil > Wetlands > Peat | place...
CGATTGGAACCAATTTTTGGGTGACGCGCCCAAGCGGCCCTTCGATCCCGTTCGGTTCTTCCGCTGGCGCTGCTTTCGCGATTACGGCGAGGGCTTGCCGGGCGACCTTTACGTGCACATGTTGACGGGGATTCACTTCATCGCCGGAATCACCGCGCCGCCGCTGCGCGCCGCAAGCATGGGAGGTATTCTGCGCTGGACGGAAAACCGCGAGGCGCCCGACCTGATTTGGACGCTGTTTGAGTATCCCCACTTCCGCCTCTCGGTCCGCTGCAACCTGAATAACGAGTCGCCGGGAACAATCCGTTTCTACGGCACCAAAGGCACACTGGAAATCCGGAATGACGTTCTTACCTTCACCCCGCAAAACACCGAACCGCAGCCGGAGGGCTATTCGATTATTGGCTGGCCGGCAAAGCTGAGATCGGAGTATTTCCAACAGTGGCACAGGGATAATCCGGCCCCTCTGCCAGGCAAGTACGTCCTGATTGAATCCGCCGAAACCTTCGCGGCTCCGCCTGCGTACGACTACCAGGTTGACCACATGAATAATTTCATGGAGTCGGTGCGCACTCGGCAGACCTCCGTGGAGGACGCGGTTTACGGCAAGAACACTGCCGTTGCCGCGCATATGGCGAACTACTCCTACTTCAACAAATGCATGGCGGTGTGGGATGAGAGCGCCCACAAGATTCAGTCTGCATAGGATTCCTTGGGGGGCACGGCGGCCAGCGGGACAAAGGCGTGATTGTGCCCCTCGCGCCAAGTTGGAGCGGCGACAAGCCTTTCTTTCTTGCTCTTGACCCTCCTGAAGAATAGGATAACCTCCCGTGATGAATTCCATTTCATCCTTAACCCGGAGGCACTTTTATGAGTAAACCTCGTTTTTCGCGCCGCGACTTCATGCGGCGAACGGCCGCCGCCGCGGGTGCCGGACTGGCAGGTAGAACCATCTTGCTCGATCCCGGCCCCGCGTACGCTGCGGCCCCGGCCGTTCCACCCAGCGACACGCTGCGGTTTGGGATTATCGGCATCGGTATGCAAGGGTCCGGCCTGCTGCACGGAGCCATTACCCATCCGGGCGTCGAATGTGTGGCAGCTTGCGATTTGTACGACGGGCGGCATGTCCTCGCCCAGGAAATTGTGGGCAAGCCCATCACCGTCACTCGCCGGTACCAGGATTTACTCGAGAACAAGGAAATTGATTGCATCATTAATGCCACGCCTGACCACTGGCACAAGCAAATAGTAGTCGACTGCTGCAACGCCGGCAAAGATGTTTACTCGGAGAAGCCCATGACCCACAAGGTCAGTGAGGGCTTCGAAATGATCGCCGCCGCGCAGAAGAACAATCGTATCGTGCAAATTGGCAGCCAGCGCGCGAGTTCCATCGTCTATGCCAAGGCCAAGGAACTCATCGAGCATGGAGCGATTGGCGATGTCCACACCGTGGAAGGCGCCATGGGCCGCAATTCTCCCAATGGCGCGTGGGAATATCCACCTCCTCCGGACCTCTCCCCCCAAGATCTCGATTGGGACACCTGGCAGGGCACGGCTGCCAAGATTCCCTTTAACCCCGTGCGCTTTGCGAGCTGGCGCGCCTGGCAGCCCTATGGCTCGGGCGTGGCAGGCGACCTGATGGTCCACCTCCTCACTGGCATTCACTATGTTGGCGGAGTTGTGCAGCCTCCCGAGAGGGCACTCGCCACAGGCGGAATTTTTCGCTTCAAGGATGGCCGGGACTTTCCCGACGTGCATCACGTGCTTTACGACTACCCGCAATTTCCGGTCATCATTAAGCTCACGCTCACTTGCGATTTTCCCGAGACCACGAAGTTTTACGGAACGGGCGGCCTACTGGAAATAGCGGGCGAGGGATTGACCTTGACGACCCAGGATGGAACCGATCACGACCCCGGCTGGTATTATCTCAGCTTCCCCAAAGCCATGCGGGATGAATTTGCCAAGAAGTGGCACGTCGAAAACGATCCCCGGCTGGCAAAGTCCGGGACCGAGACCATTCTTTTCCGGCCTCCGGCCGGATACGACGAAGATTGGGCCCACATGCACAATTTCTTCGACGCCGTGCGCACGCGCAGGCCGGTTATTGAGGACACGGTTTTCGGAAACAACACGGCAATCGCGTGCCACATGGCCAATGCCTCGTACTTCCAGAAGCGCATTGTTCAGTGGGATGGAATCGCCAAAGAGATTCGGGCCTAACGAGAATTGTATTTCGCAGAAAAATAAAGCCCCTCGGCTGTGCGTTACCGAGGGGCTTGGAGGCAAGAGGAAGAGAGATCCGTCCCGCACCGGCCCGCGCCGTGAAGCCCTGGGGGCAAGGTCATCTCGACGCGGATCCGATGCTCCAGCGGGACTCTCAATATATTTAGACCAGGCACTGATCTCTGTCCAATCGATTCTCTTTATGGGAACCATTAGCAATTCGGGCCGCATATCGTCAGCTCTAATTCCCCGGTCCGATAATCCGCGGTGAGATACAATTAGACATTGAGCCAAGCAGCTTGCTGAACCGGATCTCCTTGCCAAGAACGATTTTGGGGATAGGGCCGGCCGAGATGCTCGACCCGCGCGAACGCATCGCAGTCGGTACATTTTGATGAGTGTTGAATTGCCAGCCGAAGATTTGTTGGCCCGCGTTGTGCGGCACGATGTGGACGCGCTGGCCGAGCTTTACGACCGTTATGCGCCTCGTGTCTACGGGATCGTGGCGCACATCCTTCCGGCGCGTGACGCCGCGGAAGAAGTCCTCCAGGAAGTGTTTATGCGCCTGTGGGGTGAGTGCGCGTGCCTGAGCCGGGAAGGCAATAGCGTGGCTGCATGGCTCGTGGTCACCGCGCGCGAAGCCGCGGTGGATCGGCTTCGCGCACTGCGCAAGAACCCTGGAAACACCGGCCCGCAGGTTTCCGGCGCGCGCGCGGGAAAAGGGCCGGACCATGGCGCGCGAAAGGCCAAGGCCGGAGTGAATCTGCCGTCCGCCGCAAGATCCCTCGGCGGGAGAACCGCAGCGTTGAAGCCTTCTTCCGCTGATGGGGCTGGAACTCGGGCGGTGGGAACCGTTCCCCCGGCTTGGTTGCCTCTGCCGAAGGAAATCAATTTGATTGATGATCGTCTGACTCTTCTCCACAAAGTGATCGACCAATTGCCGAAACCGCAGCGGCAGGCCTTGGAGCTGGCGGTCTTTGGGGGGCTGAGTGAAGCAGAGATTGCCGCTGAGATCGGCGAGCCATTGGGCAAAGTACAAAGGTCTTTGCGCGCTGCAGTAACGTTTGTCAAGCATCGGCGCCGGGCCGTGTGTGGAACATGGGCTGCCAACATCTAGAAGAACTCTATGAGCTGTGGTTGCTGGGCGCGCTCTCGGAGCACGGCTCCCTGGATCTGCGTGATCACATGGCGCGGGGCTGCCCGCACTGCTTGGCGCGCATCCGTGAGGCCGCGGAAATCGTCTACCTCCTGGGCCTCGCCTCCAAACCCGCCCGCCCTCGTCCGCGTGTGAAATCGGAATTACTTCGCCAGATTTCGCAAAAAGCCGCTCCACACAGGTGATCATTGGAATCTTCGACAAGCAAGCCCGGTCTGCAGCGGGAATTGGGGCTGGTGCAGGCCACCGCGTTGGCCATCACCGACATGGTGGGCATCGGCCCGTACATTACTATTCCCCTTTTCCTGGCCACGATGGGCGGCCCGCAAGCAATGCTGGGCTGGCTGGTGGGGGCGGTGCTGGCCTTCTGTGATGGCCTAGTGTGGGCGGAACTCGGCGCCGCGCTGCCCAAAGCCGGCGGCAGCTATAACTACCTGCGAGAAGCGTACGGTCCGCATCGCATGGGACGCTGGCTTTCCTTCCTGATGGTCTGGCAAATCATATTCTCCGCACCACTTTCGGTGGCGACCGGAAGCATCGGCTTTGCGGATTACCTGCACTACCTGGCGCCGCAGCTTACGCCATGGGAAATGCGCGGGCTGGCAGCGGCATTTCCTCTCCTGCTCGTGGCTCTGCTCTACCGCCGCATCGGAGCGCTTGGAAACCTTTCGGTGGTGCTGGTGTCGGGCGTGATGATTGGATGCCTATGGATCGCCATCTCGGGAATTCCTCACTTGAGCGCCGCGCGCCTCTTTGATTTTCCACCCGGCGCTTTTCATCTCAATCTGATTTTCTGGGTGGGACTGGGCCACGCCACGCTCTATGCCCTCTACGATTACTTTGGCTACTACAACGTCTGTTACCTTGCCGAGGAGATCCGCGACCCGGGCCGGGTGATACCCCGCGCGATTATGTTTTCAATTCTCACCGTCGCGGCCCTGTACATCATGATGACGGCGTCGTTCCTGAGCGTCATCCCCTGGCGCAAAGCTATCGAGAGCCCCTTTATCGCCTCCGTCTATGTTGAGACCCTGTTTGGATCCGCGGCCGGCAGGATCATGACCGTCCTCCTGCTCTGGATTGCCTTCTCTTCGGTGTTCTCCTTGCTGCTGGGGTACTCGCGCATCCCTTATGCGGCGGCCGTCGATGGCAATTTCTTTCCTATCTTCGGCCACCTTCACCCCAAGGGAAATTTCCCGCACGTTTCGCTGATCACCCTTGGACTGATCGCTTCCGTCTTCAGCTTAGGCCACCTGAACGAGGTCATCGGCAGCCTTGTTGCGACGCGCGTCCTCATCCAATACCTTCCCCAAACGATCGGTTTCTTCGTGCTCCGTGTCCGTGCGCCGGACATGCCCAGGCCCTTTCGCATGTGGTTGTACCCCGTCCCCGGAATCATTTCGCTCTTTGGCTGGGTCTACGTTCTGGCAACCGCGGCAGCGCGTTCGCTGATCTTCGCCTTCCTCATTTTCGCGGTAGGAACCGCCGCCTACATGGCGCGAGCGAGGGTGCGGAAGGAGTGGCCGTTCCAGGAGGGGCAGGCAGTAGGTGGTAGGTCGTAGGTGGGGAAAATGCCGATGCGGGTCGTAGGTTCAACGTTGCAGGGGGCCACCCAAGTTGTGATAGATGAGTAGGGGTGAGGGAGAAATGGCAATCGAAAGGTTCGAGCAACTGGAAGTGTGGCAGGCAGCACCTCGGTTGGTCCTGGACGTCTACAAGGTGACACAAGAGCTACCGAAGGATCAGAGATTTGGCCTGACATCCCAAATGCAGCGAGCAGGTGTATCGGTTCCCGCTAACATTGCGGAGGGTTTCAAGCGTCGGGGGCCAGCCGATAAGGTTCGATTTTACAATATCGCCCAGGGCTCTCTGGAGGAGCTTCGCTACTACTTCATTCTCTGCCGGGACCTTGGGTACAAGGTCGAGTTTGAATTGCTTACAGACCAGACCGAACATGTCGGCCGGATGCTCACAGGCTTGATCAGATCCGTAGGTGGCAGGTCGTAGGTAGCATGTGGGCGATGTTCTTTGGGTTTGATCAAGGCGTCGGAATATAGGCCGGCAGCAATGCAGTGGCCATCCCAGGCCGACTTCTTGGCAAAATCTTGCATTTCCTCTGCCCCACCTACTACCTACCATCTACCTTTTTCCCCAGAAGAAACATCCCCTCACTGTGAACAAACTGAATGTCGTCGCCCTGGACCTGAGCCGAAAAGCCGGCCCGATCCCCGGAAATGGAGCTCTCCATGAGCTTGCGTGTTTCAACATACTTCTTGGATCCGGGAGCGTGGCCGCCACGCAGCATCCAGTTGTTGAAAGACCGCTGCCGGCGCCGAATCGCCTGCCGCGTGATCTCGAGTCCCGCTTCGTCAAACAGGCGCAGAAAATCGGTAAGTCGCAGGGTAAGTGTGTGGGAAGGGTCACGAAGCAGTTCAATGCGATTGTAGATTTCGTATTTCGAGTCGCTCTCGGGCGCGAGGGGATCGATGATCAGCAGTCTTCCTTCGGGCTTAGCCACGCGGACCATTTCTTGCAGCACCACTTGGGGCTTGGGCATGTGATGGAACGAGCACTGGCACGACACCAGATCGAAGGTGCCGGCCGGGAAAGGAAGTTGCTCGGCGTCGCCCTGCACAAAGGCGGCGTTCAAAATCTGCCTCTCGGCTTGAAAGGTGCGGGCTCGACGCAGCATTTCGCGGGTCAGGTCGACGCCGCGAACCAAGTGTACGCGCGGCGCAAGCCCTAGAACAAATGCCCCCGGCCCACAGGCAATGTCGAGCGCGGCGTCGGTGGGCTGGGGTTTGGCAAAGTCCACCTTTTCCTTCAAAACCTCCGGTGTGTCGCGCATCGCAAACGTCGAAAAGGCTTCCGCGGTCTTGGTGAATTGCTTTTGCACGGCTTCTTTGTGTTTTTTTGACATACGCGTATTAGAACTGGAGTCCCCGGAATTGTCCAGACCGCAAGAATCGGATCATCGGGAGATCGGGTCATCGGGTGATCGAAAACCAATGCTTCGAGCACCCAAGGAGCAGGTGAGCACTTGAGGCGTTAGGCCTTGTGAAGCCAATCAGAATTCAAAATGCCGTGTTCCCCCAGTCTACCGTAATTGGTGAAGTTAAGGCCCGAACCCGCGGTTCATATCCCATGCCGGAAAGTGCGGCAACGCCCCCGCCGGATCGGTCACGAACGCCTCAGTCTGAGCAACGAGATCGCGCATTCGCTGCCGCGCCGCCGGACCCACGTCACGGCGGCCAAGCGCCGGGGCCTGATCGCCTGCCCTCGCGGTGCCTGGGGGAGGAACCAACCCCTCCGAAAGCAGCGGCCGATCTCCGCGCCGCCGCTCGAATAATTCCTCCAGGCAATCGCGGAGCCGGCCGATCTTCTCCTCGCCGAACCTCGCCTCCCAGCGCTTTTCGATTTCCCCCGTCAGCCGATGGTACGTCTGCTGGGCTTTCTGCCCTCGCGGCGACAGGCTAACCACTTTTCCGCGGCTGGCGGTGGGATCGGGCTGAACTGCCACATACGGTTTAATCTGCCACCCAATGTCGCTGGTTTCTGGAGATCCGCCCGTCATCCGTGGAATCTCCGCCGCTCGTATGGGCTTCTCGCCGAGCACCCGCAGCGTGTTGGCGCAGAACACTAGCGGCACCGGTGACTCGCGATCGAACTCAAGGCGGAACGTCAATAACAATTGCGAGAGCAGCGCCGGCAATGGCAGCGGGACATCACGTTTCGCGGCGCGTGGTGGAAAGTTCTCCGTCTCGCCCCACCCGGGCGGCAGGCCGAGTGGCAGTTCGACAGCCAGTTGGCTTGCAACGTCCTGCAGAGTTTGCCGCAGGCGCCTGAGCTGGTCGTTGCCGAACCGCCTCTCCCAGCGCTCCTCGATCTCACCAAATAGTGGCGGCCAAATCTCGCTCGCGGTGAGCCCCTTGGAGGTGACGCGAACCATCCAGTCAGATCGAATCCCGCGCCCGCTTCCCCACCCGTCGCGCAATTCACGGCCGGATAGTCGATGGGCGGCGGTCGGAACAGGTCGCTTGTCGGCGGGATCTGGCTGAAGGACGACGAATGCCCATCTCTCCAGACACCCCAGCTCAAACTTCAGCATCTTTTCTGGCGCCAGGGCCTGCGCCGCCAGGTCGCGCACAGACAACGCGCCCCCGCCGACGAATCGCATCAGGTTAGCCCACACGATCAATGACAGCCTCGCGCCGGGATAACCTGCCTCCCCCATCAATCGCTCGAACTCGTTATCAAACTCAACCGTGAAAGCAACGAGCAACTGCGACAGCAACGCCGGGAGCGGCCGCTTCGCAATCCCGCGTGTGCCAGTAACAAGACTCACGCCATCTTCGTTGCCCATATGACATAATTCTAGCCCAAATCCGGCACGTTTGAAGCGGCCAGGTTTTTCCCATGTCATGTGATTCGGACGTGGGCGAAGAGTCCAGCCGGAAGTTAATCCTGCGACCTTTCGGGAAGCGCAGGCGAGGCCGCCGCTTGCCGTTGAAGGCGGCTTCCGTTACGATGTCGCTTCAGGCTTTGGCCGTTTGGGCCGGTACTCACATTAATTACGTCTGTGTGGGATTGGCCAAAACCTATGCGAGAAAGGCTGCTGGTAGTTCGTAGGTGGTAGAACGGGTCGAGGTACTATCCCTGCCTACCCTCTACGACCTACCACCTGCCTTCAGGAGCCCTTTCATGGTCAGCCGTGTGGCGCGAACCGTCGCGCTGATTTTTCCCCTTCTCTTCACTTCACTTTCCACAAGCGCGGCGGCACAGGAACCGTCGCTTGACGCGACACTCGATTCGTTGTCGGGCGGCCACAGCATCCGGCAGGTGGCCATCGCGCCCGATGGTCAACGCGTGGCGTGGGTTGAAGGCAACGGCGGCTCGTCGGCAGGAATTTACGTCTGCAGCTTGGCCACGCCGGCTGCCGGCCGGCGCCACATCACGGCGGGGGACGAGAATGGGGCATCGGACGAACGCGAGATCGCCTGGTCGCCCGATAGCCGCCAAATCGCTTTCTTGTCCAACGCCCAGGCGCCCGATCAGTTGCAGCTTTATGTGGCCAAAGCCACGGGTGGCGAGGCGCGCAGGCTCACTGACTTAAGGGGCGCACTCGACGCTCCATCGTGGTCCCCGGATGGCACGACGCTGGCATTGCTCTTCACCGAAAACGCTCCCCGCTTGCCTGGGCCTCTTGAGCCGATGACGCCTCCTTCGGGAGTGATTGACAGCAAAATCTACGAACAACGTCTGACCACGGTCGACGTGGCCTCCGGACGGGTTCAGCAGGTCTCTCCGGCCGACCTCTACGTTTACGAATATGACTGGTCGCCAGACGGAAAGAAGTTTGTACTATCTGCCGCTCACGGCGCCGGGGACGCCAATTGGTATGTCGCGGGACTCTACTCGCTCCAGGCGAATTCCGGAGAGGTGAAATCGCTGTACAAGCCGCCTCTGCAAATTGCCGCGCCGCGCTGGTCTCCCGACGGAAGGAGCATCGCATTCATCGGTGGGCTGATGAGCGACGAAGGTTCAACCGGCGGCGATGTCTTTCTCCTTCCTGCTGCGGGGGGCCCTGCCCGCAACCTGACCCCCGGGCTTCAGGCTTCGGTTAGCGGGCTTGGTTGGCGGCCGGAGGGGAACGAAATTCTCCTACTCGAGAGTGTCGATGGCGGTAGCGGTATCGCAACGCTCGATGTTCGGAGCGGTAAAGTCACAGCTCTCTGGAGCGGTCCGGAGACCGTTTCCCTCGGCTGGTGGAACTATGGCCTTTCACTCGCGAGCGATGGGAAGACGTGTGCGATGTTGCGAGAGACTTTTTCCAACCCGCCCGAGTTGTGGGCTGGATCTATCGGCGCGTGGAAGCAGATCCCGACCTCGCGCCGCGCCGACCAGGCAAATTGGGGAAAGGCTGAGAGCGTCCATTGGACGAATGAAGGCCTCACCATTCAGGGCTGGCTCACTTATCCGCAAGACTATGACCCCTCGCGACGCTACCCCCTGCTGGTGGAGGTCCACGGTGGTCCCAGCGCCATGGCGCGACCCAGTTGGCCCAGCTCGCTCTTTGATTTCACGCTTCTCTCCCACTACGGCTATTTCGTATTGCGGCCCAATCCGCGCGGCAGCTATGGCCAAGGTGAAGCCTTTACCCAGGCCAACGTCAAGGATTTTGGCTACGGTGACCTGCGTGACATCCTCGCCGGTGTCGACTACGTCGTGAAACACTTTCCCGTGGATAACGACCGCGTGGGCATCGGTGGATGGAGTTATGGGGGATTCATGACGATGTGGGCGGTCACCCAGACGCACCGCTTCCATGCTGCGGTGTCCGGGGCCGGAATCGCGAATTGGCAGAGCTACTATGGCGAGAATGACATTGATCAGTGGATGCTTCCGTTTTTCGGTGCTTCCGTTTATGACGATCCGGCGGTGTATGCGAAGAGCTCGCCCATTACCCACATCAAGAACACGAAAACTCCGACGCTCATCCTCGTAGGTGACCGCGACGGTGAGTGCCCGACGCCACAATCGTTCGAATTCTGGCACGCCCTCCAGACGCTGGGCGTGGAGAATCGATTTGTGGTTTATCCCAACGAGGGCCACTTAATTTACGATCTCGCGCACCGTCACGACATAATGCAGCGCACCCTGGAATGGTACAACCGCCATCTAAAGTGATGCGCGAACTTTCCAGTTGACGCCAGGGCGGCTGGACTATAGATTTAGCGTCTTTTCGGGTGTCTGAACAGAAAGTAGACGGTAGACAGAAGACGGTATACGGGAAGAGCGCGTTACAGACTGGGAAGGTGGAGAGAGAACGGGAGAGCAGCAGGAACCGGTCTGAGTCCTGTATGCTGTCTACCGTCTACCGCTTGCCAAAAAAGGGGGAGATACAGCATGAAAATAGGGCTCTTCACGGCACTTTTGGCCAATCTGAGTCTGGATGAGGTCATCCAGAAGGTTAAGCCACTGGGCATTCGGACGCTGGAGTTGGGCGCCGGAAATTTCCCCGGCGAGCCGCACCTTAAACTCGAATGGCTGGACCAGCCTGCCAAACTCAAAGAATTTAAGCAAAAGCTCGACGATGAGGGAATCACGATTAGCGCAATAAGTTCGCACGGCAATCCGCTGCACCCCAACAAAAAGATTGCTCAACTCCACGCCGCGAACAGCAAGAAAGCCATACGCCTAGCGCAGAAATTGGGCGTCAAGACTGTCATTGATTTCTCCGGCTGTCCCGGCGATTCCGACAGTTCCAAATATCCCAACTGGTCACCCACGGCCTGGCCTCCGGACTTTCTCGAGATTATAAAGTGGCAGTGGGAGAAGAAAGTCATCCCCTACTGGACAAAGCACGCTAAGTTCGCGGAGGACCACGGCGTGCGCGTCGGCATAGAAATGCACCCGGGCTTCGTGGTTTATAACCCTGAAACCATGCTGCGGTTGCGCGAGGCAGCAGGGCCGGCCGTAGGCTGCAACTTCGACCCCAGCCACATGTTCTGGCAAGGTATCGATCCCTGCGCGGCTGTCCGCAAACTGGGGAATGCCGTATTCCACGTTCACGCCAAGGACACACGCCTGTACG
>Ga0181535_10007483_pt1 | contig 10974 bp, 8 predicted proteins | sample PEATcosm2014_Bin_44_FD_119774 | JGI IMG/M metagenome (GOLD analysis project Ga0181535, IMG submission 119774) | Peatland microbial communities from MTU Mesocosm Facility, Houghton, MI, USA - PEATcosm2014_Bin17_30_metaG | ecosystem: Environmental > Terrestrial > Soil > Wetlands > Peat | place...
ATCTCTGTCTCTTGTGTCACCGGTTCTGCGGGCTCAGGGCGGCCTCACCGAACGCATTCAGGCCGTGATGAGCGGACCGGATTTTGCCCACGCCCATTTCGGCATCGAAATCTGTTCCCTCGATACGGGCAAGCGGATTTACGCCTTAAATGAAAACAAGCTCTTTGTTCCTGGCTCCACCACGAAGCTGCTCACCGAGGGAACGGCGCTCGAGTTGCTCGGCCAGGACTACCGCTTTCACACCCGCGTTTACTGGACGGGCAAGCTCAATTCCAAAGGCCTCCTCGATGGCGACGTCGTTTTGGTGGCCAGCGGAGATCCGAATCTGTCCGGGCGAATTCAACCTGACGGCACCCTTGGATTTGAAGATGAGGACCACTCTTACGGCGGCCTCGACAGTAAGGGCCTCAGCGGCGATCCGCTGTTGGTGATTGGCCAACTCGCGGACCAAATTGCGGCCAAAGGCATTCGCAGAGTCAAAGGCCGCGTCATCGTCGACGCCATGTTGTTTCCGGAAGGGACTCGCGAAATGGGAACCGGCGTGGTCATCTCGCCGATCGTCGTCAACGACAACGTCATCGACGTCCTCGCCAGCCCGGGCACGACGGAGGGCGTACCCGTCAAACTTCAGATTCGCCCGGAGACGGCCTATCTGCGGTTTGAGAATCAGGCCACCACGGGGAAGGCGGGCTCGAAGCCGGAAATCGACTATGATGACAGCACGCTGCGGCCCGACGGCACGCGCACTGTTACGGTGACGGGAACGCTTCCGCTGGGAAGACCCGCTGCTATGTATTCCTACGCGGTGCCGGAACCGTCCCGTTTTGCCGTGGTGGCGCTCACGGAAGCGCTGCGCAAGCGTAATATTCAGATTGCCCACATCGACCCACCGCGGGAGGTTGACTTCAAGGCGCTCGCGGCAAACTACAACGATGCTCATCTCCTGGCAGAACACGTCTCACCGCCGCTTGCGGAGGAAGTGAAAGCCACGCTGAAGGTCAGCCAGAACCTGCACGCAAGCATGACACCTTTTACGCTGGGAGCGATCCTCGGGAATGCGACGAAGGATATCGACCAGGCGGGTTTCGACCGCGAGCACTCCTTTCTGGAAAAGGCGGGCCTTGATTTAGGCGGCGCCGCTCAGAGTGATGGCGCCGGCGGGAACGCTTTCTTCACTCCTGATTTCATGGTGCACTACCTCACCTATATGTCCACGCGGCCCAGCTTCCCGGCCTTCCGCCGCGCCCTTCCCATTCTGGGCCGCGATGGCACGCTGGTGAAAATCGAAACCGCCAGCCCCGCTGCCGGACACGTATTCGCCAAAACGGGAACCTACGTCGTTTACGATGCCCTCAACAAGCAGTTGATGGTTACGGGAAAAGGCCTGGCAGGCTACATCGACACGGCCTCGGGACAACATCTGGTCTTCGCCGCTTATGTCAACATGGTCGAAATCTCAAGCGACGATCCCGAGGCCATCAACAAAATTCCCGGAGAAGCCCTCGGCAAAATCGCCGCGGCCGCTTACGATTCGGCGCTTGGACATTAGCGGGTTGAATTTCCCCCCGGCGGGGCGCATCCGCCCCTCACTTCCCGAGCCGAACATGAAGACTTCCCCGCGCCAGCGGCCTTCCGGGCGGATATTTGATGTCAATAACTGTTTTAAGTTATTTAATACGAGATCTTCGATGCTATTTCGCGGCGGAGGAACCTTTCCAGTCGAGAGACAAGTGTTCGTTGTCGACTTGCACGTTGAGCGTGGGAATGAAGCCCCCCGGCGGCGGCATCTTGATAGGTTTCGTCAAGTCAATCGCTCCATCCTTGGCATAGACGCGAACAGAAACCTCCGATACGCCGGCGGGTATCGTAATCGTGTGGGTTAGGGTTCCTTGATACGAGCCCTTGATTCCCAGAAAGCCACTCTTCATCTTGTTCCCTTTTAAGGTGTCCTCGAAGAGGGGTTTCCCACCGCCGGAAAAGACCAGCGTTGCCTCCTTCATCCCGAAATTGCAGGAGACCTGGATGATCCGCGGAATGCTGGCAAGCCTCGCGGCCTCAGCCTTGGCAATATCTTCAGGGCTGGGCGAGGGCGCCGCGGGTTGGGGAGGGGGCGTGGCAACGGCGGGCTCGGGTTGGGCCGGGGGTGGCGCTGGCTCAGGCGCAGCCGGTTGTTGTGTGGTTGCTGGCTTCAGCCTTCGCGGCGTAGTTTTCTTTACCACCGTCGGGGCAGGCGTGACCGTAGCTGGGGCTGGCTCGGTCGCCTCAGCCGCAGGCGGCGCAGGAGACTCAGAGGGAGTGGTAACCGGAGGCGGCGCTGTTGGGTCCGTCGCCGGCGTTGGCGTTGTTTGTACGGCGACCTGAACGGGTGGGGGAGCCGAATTTCTTGCCCGGCGCAATCCCCAATAACCCAAAAATGCACCGGCCAGCAAGACGATTGTCACGCCGCCCAATGCGATGGGGAGGAGTTTTGACTTCGGTGCGGCCGATGCCGCGGAGGGCGCTTCCGCTGGCCCAGCCCCGAGGGCGGCATCGGGTGGAAGCGTTGGTGCATAGACTGGTGGCGTTGGCCCGGCCGCTGGGGGAGTTGGGGAAATCACCGGCGGCTGAACCGCAACCGGCCTTGCGATCGGGGGTGGACCCGGAGGCGCGGGCGGTCCCGCCGCCACCCGTGACAAGGGTGGCGGGAGCGGCGGTGAGGGAGAGGCGAGGTCTTGCGTGGGAAGCGCTCTCCCAATCATCGTCGCCCCACCGAAGGGAGAGGGTGTCGGCGCCGAAAGTGGCGATGGCGGTGCCGGAGTGGGTGCAACAGGGAAGCCGGGGGCCCGCATATTCAGAGTTTGGCCCGTAAGCGGTGTCGAATCCACGCGTGGCGGCGGAGCGATGGGGGGCGGGGCCATCGGTGGCGGCGTCACGGGTGGTGCGGCTACCGACCGCTGAGGCATGGCTGCGGGTGGCGACGTGTCTTTCATGCGGCTTGGTGCCGGAATCGCCAGCGTCGGAGGTCCCGGCGGAGGCGGTGCGGGGGCAACCGGTTTTGCCGGTACCATCGGGGGCGGCGGCACCCGCTTGGGCGGCGGTCCCACTTGCTGATGCGGCGCGGCTGCGGGTGGGGCTGGCGTTGAGTGCGGTGGCGCCGGGGCTGCGGGTTTCACTGGTCCCGGCGGCGGTATGGCCGCGGATCGCTCGAGTGGCGGCGCCGAAGACGCGGGTACTTGGGCCGCCGGGGCGTGCGCTGGTGTCCCTGCCTGCGAGCGGGGCGGGCGGCCGTGCTCAAGGTCGTCCAGGTCATTTAGAACTTCGCGCGCGGAGGGGTACCTCCGGCTGACTTCTTTTGCCATACACCTTTTGATCACATAGTCGTGCGCAGGTGTAAGCTGGGGGTTAAGGCTGCTGGGCGCCGGCGGTTCCTCGAAGACAATTTTGAACATCACTGCGGCGGTATTGCCTGAGAAGGGTTTCTTCCCAACGAGCATAGTAAAAAGAATAACGCCCAACGAGAAGATGTCGGTCCGCGCGTCAACCTCGCCGCCTTTCACCTGCTCGGGCGACATAAAGGATGGCGTTCCCGTTACCGCCAGGGTCCGCGCCGCACTCTGGCGGGCAAACACCTTGGCGACGCCAAAATCGGTGATCTTGGCGCGCCCGTCCATCGTTACCAGAATATTCGCTGGCTTCAGGTCGCGGTGGATCACCTGATTCTGATGCGCATAATCAAGCGCCTCCGCCGACTGCCGTATGACATTGAGGGTTTCCTCGGTTGTCGCCAGGGGGGATGATTCGAGGATCTTCTCCAAGGTTACACCCGGCACCAACTCCATCGCGACGCAACTGGATTGGGATTCCGCGTGTTCGAAGACTTCGTAAATAGTGACGATCGAAGGATGCGACAATCGGGCGGCCCCCTGCACCTCGCGCATGAACATTTGCCTTGGGCTGTCGGTTCCTTCCTCGGGGGAAGCGCTCAGGGAAAGGACCTTCAGGGCAACCTCGCGGCCGGCGGTTGGGTCGGATGCCCTGTAGACGGTCCCCATGGCGCCGCGGCCCAATTCAGCAATGATGTCGTAACGCCCGATCTTCATCATGGTACTTGTTCAAACAGGAGTGGGTGCCTGACTCTGCCGCAACGCCCAAGATACCATAAGTTCAGTCGAGCTTGTAGCGCTGGCGGCGAACGAAAGTGTCCTCATAGGGGCGTATCGCCGCCATCTTGACGGCTTTTTGCCGGTTGAAAGCCGGCGGTACGCCGCTACGGCTGGCCGAGCGCCCTTTTGAGTTCCTGGAGTTCCTTTTCGAGCCGCTGCTGGCGGCCGTGGATTACCCAGGAATAGGTGGCAAAGATGCCCCAAAGGAGTCCGTACGCGAGAACCAGATAAATGTTGCACATGTTATGCCCCCTGGGATGCCCAATTGGCAATGTTCGAGTGCCGATCGCCGTTTAAAGGGATTTTAGGCTGCAAGATTCGCTCCCTGCCTTCGCCGCAGATGGGCGACCTCGCGGCGCAGAGATGCCAGTCGCAAATACTGCCGCATCAAATAAGCAAACAAACACAGGAACGCACCCCAATTTACCAGTAATGCCACCCACATGCGTGGATCGAGACCCGAACCCTCACCGCCGGCAATTACCGGCTGCGGATGTTGCGTCCGCCACCAGCGAATGGCCATGTAATCGATGGGCACATCGACAAAGCCGATGATGCCGACCACCGCCGCCAAAACCGCCGCACGGCCGGGATTGATGACGTAACTCCGCAGCATCAAGTAAGCGACGAACAGCAGCCACAAGACAAAAGTGAGTGTCAGGCGCGCGTCCCAAGTCCACCAAATCCCCCAGACCGGCTTTGCCCAGAGTGGGCCGGTCACCAGGACGCAGGTGCAGAAGACAAAACCCACTTCCGCCGCCCCGTGGGCAAAATCGTCGGCGGCATCCCGGCGCTTCCACAGGTATCCGACGCTGCCGAGGAAGATCAAGAAATAGGCCACCATCGCCGTCCATGCCGACGGCACGTGGATATAGAAAATGCGCTGCACTTCGCCCATGGTGACTTCCTGCGGCGCGTAGAAAAAGATCAGATAGCTACCCACCGCCAGCCATAAGAACGTCACGATAAGGTGCAATGTAGGAGGGAAGAGTTTATTCATAGATTGTCCCTAGTCCTTTGTCCCCTGTCATTTGCCCGCAGCAATTGGAGATATGTGATTGTTGATCTGTGATTGTCAACCGTCGGCCCCGCTCATTCTTGAGTTCCGAGGGTCAGTTGACCCACCACCCATCACAGATCTCCAATAATTGACTACGGACAAATGACGAATGACCAATGACAAATGACTATTCTTCCAAAACATATTCAAACAACAAATACGACAGAACCACAAAGATCACACTGAACCCTGCTGCCAGTTTGATCCATCCCGCAAAATCGCTTACGGGGTCACCCTTGAGCGCTCCGGTTGATCCCTCAACCCCCGCGAGGAACACCGGCACTGTGACGGGGAACTGGAGCACCGGGAGCATGACCTCGCGCATGCGAGTGTTAGCTGCAACGGCCCCGAAGGTCGTGCCCAAGGCTACGTACCCTAGCGTGCAGAAAAAGGTGATGAGCGCGAACCAGCCCAGTACCGGAACGAAAGAGAAGTTATACCAGAGGCTCGTCGCAAACACCACGATGACCTCGGCAATCCCCATAAAGAACAGGTTGGCGAGCATCTTGCCGAGATAAATGGCGCCCGGGTCTACCGGCGCCAAACGCATGCCTTCCAGTCCCCCGTTCTCGCGCTCCGCCGCAAAGGAGCGGTTGAACCCCAACACGCCGGCAAAGGCAAATGCAATCCACATAAGGCCGGGCAGCAATCGCAGAGTTTCTTCTCTCCCTGGCTCGAAGGCAAAGTTGAACAGGAAAACAACCAAGAGGCCGAAAATGCACATCGAGGCAAGAGTCTCGCGGTGCCGCCACTCGACGCGGAGGTCCTTCACGAAAATCGCAGCGATGACTCGAAGAGTGCGCATGAAATATGTAAGGAGCTACTGAGGTCTGCAAAATATATTGACCATGACGTCCGTAGCGCGGGCATCTTGCCCGCTGTCTCGGGAGCGTCCCGCTCCCGTCGGCGCGTGGGCAGGATGCCCACGCCCCAGCGGGCGAGCCGCCCGCGCCACGGCATCTGTATGCCTACACTGCTCTTTTAAACTTCACACCTTTGTTGCTAACGCTTCCGGTGGCGCGGAACTGATCGGCCCGTCATACCGCACCTTTCCGTCTTCAAGTGCCACGAGCCGCTCCGCGATGGCCCGGCCCTGCTCAAAATCGTGGGTGGAGAAAATCAGAGCCTTACCTTGGTCGCGCAGGTTTCGCATCAGCTCTTGCAGGGACTCGGTAGAGGCCGCGTCGAGTCCGGTGAAAGGCTCATCCAGCAACAGAAAGTGGGGGTCGTGCAAAAATGCCCGCGCCAGCGACACCCGCTGCTGGTATCCCCGTGAGAGCTCGCGTACCGGAGTCTCTGCCCGCTCGCGGAGGTGGAAGAGATCAAGCACGACCGCGAGCCGCTGCGGAAGATCGACGAGGCCAAAGAGCTTCCCCGCGAATTCCAGGTTTTCGCGAGCGGTCAGTTCGCTGTACAGGAACGTTGTGTGGGACACAAATCCGATCGCGGCTTTTGCGGCGGCGGGATTCGAGAGGACGTCGGCGCCGTCATACATGACCTTGCCCTCGCTCGGGCGGGCTAACGTCGAGAGCACGCGCAGCAGTGTGGTTTTGCCCGCGCCGTTCGGACCATAAAGCAGGATGGAATCTCCAACCTCAACGCGCAGCGACACTCCGTCTAACGCTTGAAAGACTCCGAATTGTTTGGAAACTTCGCGCAGTTCCAGCGCGGGCTTAACGCGGGTTGTGTCGGATGGCATAGGACTCGAGCAGTGCGGGCGGAGCTTTCTTCAGCGTCGACACCAGGCGCGCTTTCAATTCCAGGCGCTCTTTCCAATAAGGCTTCTCCGCAATCTTGCCCGTCGCGAAGAGCTCGTCCAAGTCGGCGAGAGAATTAAACAACTTTTCCACTTCCGCTTCCATGGCCTTCTGAAGCTGGCTGGCGCTCTGCTGCGCCTTCCACTTGGGCCATTCCTTGGCCACGCGCACGCCCAGCCCCCACAGCAAAATCAGCAGGAAGCAGGCAAGCAGCAGCCCGCCCATCCGCGTCATTGAGTTGGGAAGCATTTTCACTTCCCCGTCGGATTGGCCGGCCGGGGATCCGCCCGCAGCCGCTTCACCGGGGGCCGCTTCGCCACTCAGGCTTGCCGTGAGTTGGGCATTGGGCGGCACGCCTTCCGCCAGATATTTCTGGCTTCCTGACTCCGCATCGGCGCCCGCAGCCTTAAACAGTGGGGAGTCGACGGTAAGGTTGGAAGGCGAAACCAGCAGTTCCACGCTGTCGATGGGGTAGGCAACAGAGTCGGCGAGATCCAACTTGCTCGCAGCATAATCGCTATCGTAGGCGACCATCATCACCGTCAGCCCGGGCTTAAGGGGATATTGAATGTAGAAGTCCCCCGGCCCTTTGCCAGGGTTCACAGGCTGGGGCAAGGGCATGTTCATCAAACCCGCCGCGGCGGCGGTTGGGTCGCCGGCAGATTTGGCGAGGTGAAAGAGGAAAGTGCCATCAGAATTTACGTAGCTGCGCGGCGGGTCGGCCGAGTTACGGATGGCAAACATCTCCTGCACGTGGACCTTGCCGCCCTCCGCATGCAGAATGATTCGGGCGGATTGAATCCGCACGGGGGGCTCGGTGTGGGTGGCGTCGTAGACGGTGATGTCAGCGCGAGCCTGGCCTCGGTCGTCGAACTTTATCGGGGCGTGATAATTCACCCCCTGATAGGCTGCCTGGAGGAGGTAGAAAGAATCAGTGGTGAGGCTGCTCGAGGCGATGGCGAAATGCCCAGTCGAATCTGTCACGGCTGTGGCGACTTGTTGCATCCCGCCACGCGGCATCAAGAGTTGGAGCGTTTGGTTCGGAACAGGGCTGTTCGTAGTGCCGTTCATCACTTGGCCTGAGATGTTTCCGCCTGCGGCAAGCAGAGCAGACGCCGAACTGAGCAGGACAATGCAAACTGCCGAAAAGGCAAGGATTCTGGATGGAAGCAATTTCGCAGTCATTGCTGTTGCCGTGGTACGGGTTGCTGGGCCCTCTTCTTTTTGATTGCTCGACCGGCCGCGAGGGTACGGCGAGCCATACCCCTACTTCTTTCCTGGTGTGGCGATTCGCGCGCCGCATTCGCCGCAGAATTTCACCGGCAGCGGATTCTCATACCCGCAGGCTGAACAGGCATACTCGATGGGGGGCAGCGTCTTGCGTTGTGTCCGCCGCGCAGCGATCTCGCGTTCCACCACCGCATCGTCCTGCTTGAGCAGTTCAGCTTCCCGGGTCGCCGCCATCAATCCCGCCGCTTCGCCAAGATAGTTCGTGCGCAGGGCGTCATAATCCTCGCGCGCGATTTTGCCCGACTGAAACTCAAACTCCAAGTCTTTCAAGTTATCGTAAACCACCAACCGGCGGCGCTTCAAGTCGCCTAGCACGGTGACATCCAGGGGTAGAGGGCCGCCCGCGGTTTCCGCGCTGAGCAGGGGATAAACAATATAAACCGCCATCCCCACCGCGATCAAAGCTGATATCGTTAGGAGCATAATCAATCGTTCCCGGGGTCAGAAGATAGAAACTGGAAACTTGAAACTCGAATGAAGCCTCCCGGGCATTGTCTTCTAGTTTCCAGTTTCGAGTTTCTCAGTTCTTCCCCTACTTCATCCCCGTCAATTTCATTTCCTCTTCCAACGCGGCGAGCACCTTGGGATCGAGCGACGAGGTCGAAGGGTCCGGCACGGTCGGAGGCTTGTGTTTCCAGCGCCGCACAATGACTACAACTACCCCGAGTCCGACGAGCATGCCGATGCCGGGAAGAATCCAGACTGCCAAGTTGAACCCCTTGGCCGGGGGAGCCGTCAACGCCTGCACGCCATAGCGGATCGAAATATCCTGGAGAATAGCGGTTTCATCCTTCCCGTCCGTAATCTCTTTCTGAATGAAGGCCCGCATCTCCGCCTTTTCGGCGCATTCCAGCATCGGGCACTCATTCAGCGGAGCAACACACCCGCCGCACACGCACATGACCTGGTTGCCCACCGATTCCACCGTCGGCTTACGCCCGCCGTCCGCCCACGCCATCGACACGGCGAGGAGCAAGGCGGCAAAGCAGGAGAAGAAGTGACGAGTGACGAGTGACGAGTGACGAGCGAGACCGACTCGCGACATCGGGCTTCGTCCACGGGAGCTCGGGTTGTTCTGCTTGTCACTCGTCACTTTTCACTCGTCACTGCTCTTCAGAACCCATCGCCCGCCTGCACGGCCAATTCTTGTGCTTGGCGCAGATCCGCCATTTCGCGCTCAACACGGCTGGGAACCATGGCCAGCAATGTACCCAGCACGAACACGACCCCGCCGATCCATACCCACATGACCAACGGATTCACAAACACCTGGATGATGGCTTTGCCGGTGTCAGGATCGATTCCCGCCAGCACAACGTAAAGATCCTCTGAGAGGGTGGGGTGAATGGCCACGTAACTGGTAGGTTGCTGGCTGGCCTTGTAAAAGCGTTTTTCCGGATGCATCGAGGTGAACGCCTCGCCATTCTTGGTTACAGTAAAGACCGCGCGGGTGTATTCGTAGTTGGGGTTGTCACCCGTGGTCAGGGCGTCACAGCGCAAGAGGTAGTTCTTTATCCGCAGAAGATCGCCTTCCTGCATCAATCCCTTCGCGTCGGTTTTAAAGGCCTGGCCCGCAAAACCCACAAAAAGCAGCACAATGCCGATATGGACGACGTATCCGCCATACCGCCTCGTGTTACGCATCGTCAGGTTATAAAGAGCTTGGGCAAAGTTCTCCCTGGCGGTCCTCATGCGGGTGCGCGCGCCCTTCCAGAATTCCCCCATAATGCAAACGGTGACGAAAACGCACAAAAAGAGTGTCATCCACGCATACAAGTCCCTGACGCCTTCCGCGAAAAGAATCCCACCTGCCACCAGCGCTACGATGAGCGGTAGAGTGAAATTCTTCTTCAGACTTTGGAAGGAAGTCTTGCGCCACGCCAGCAGCGGTCCGGCGCCTGTCAGGAGAAGGAGCAGCAGGCCCATGGGAATGGCAACCTTGTTGAAGAACGGCGCGCCCACGGTGACGGTGGCATTCTCCACGGCCTTCGAGATCACCGGGAACAGCGTTCCCCAGAACACGGCGAACACCAGCGCCAGCAAAATCCAATTATTGAACAGGAAGCCGCTTTCGCGCGAGACCATGGAGTCGAGCTTATTCTCGCTTTTCAAATGATCGAGGCGCAGGAAAAGCAAGGTGACCGAGAAGAACAGAATGATCGCGAGGAAAACGGCAAAGAACGGGCCGATGTTGGATTGCGCGAAAGCGTGGACAGAAGAAACAATTCCGCTGCGCGTCAGGAAAGTACCAAAGATGCTGAGGAAAAACGTCAGAATGACCAGCGAGACGTTCCAGACCTTCAACATCCCGCGCTTTTCCTGGATCATCACCGAGTGTAGGAATGCTGTGCCGGAAAGCCATGGCAGCAGTGACGCGTTCTCGACCGGGTCCCAGCCCCAATAGCCGCCCCATCCCAGCACGGCATAGGCCCAATTGCCGCCCAGGATGATTCCAAAGCCCAGCAACATCCAGGGAACCATGGTCCAGCGGCGGGTGATGCGAATCCAGTTATCGCCCAACTGCCGAGTGATGAGCGCCGCCATGGCGAAGGCGAAGGGCACCACCATGCCGACATACCCCAAGTAGAGCATGGGGGGATGGATCACCATGGAATGGTATTGAAGGAGCGGGTTCAGTCCGTTGCCATCGGGCGCCGTAAAGGCTTGTGCCCCAGCGCTCGATACCAATGAGAGTTCCTGGAAGGGGTTGGCCACGAAGAAGACG
>Ga0181535_10007484_pt1 | contig 10974 bp, 6 predicted proteins | sample PEATcosm2014_Bin_44_FD_119774 | JGI IMG/M metagenome (GOLD analysis project Ga0181535, IMG submission 119774) | Peatland microbial communities from MTU Mesocosm Facility, Houghton, MI, USA - PEATcosm2014_Bin17_30_metaG | ecosystem: Environmental > Terrestrial > Soil > Wetlands > Peat | place...
AGGTTCTGGAGGTTCGTCGCCGAGGGCGCGAAACCGAACTCCCGCTGATACACGGCGGCAATGAAGCTGCTGTAGTTGGATCCGTAGCTGCTGTACGTCGCATAAAAGGCGGAATTCGGGTCGGCACCCCACTGCGACGCCATGATCGTCCAGACATTCGGATCGGAAAAGCCGAGGCTGTGCAGATAGGGGGCGGAGTAGAACCCGCCGACCTGGGCCGGCGACCCCGTGTCTGCCGCGACCGCGGTCAACGTGGACGATTGCGGTGTCGCGTCAAAACAAGCGTCGATCGTCACCAGCACGGGGAGCGTCGTGTAGAGCGCCTGGTCGCTGGCGATCAGCCCGCTCTCGAACTGCGCCAGCGTGGTCTGGCCCGCCGCGATCTGGGCGACGGTCTGGTTGACCAGCGTCGTCGCGGGAGGGGTGCGCAGAATGGCCTGGTAAACCGCGGCAAGCTGGGCCGCCATGGTCGTCGGGTTGACCGAAAGCGTGATGTCGGTGCCCGCGGCGCCATCCGATGCCAGCGAGAAGGTCTCGCCGGTGAAGTTCTGGCTCTGGTCGAGCTGGAGGATGCTTGCCGTGCCGGACGTGTAGATCTCCAGATGGTTGCCGGGCATCAGAACCGCGCTGTCACCGGCCGCATACGACACATTGGCCAGATCGATCGTATCGGTCGGCAGCCAACCGGAGATCGTGGCGTTCATGGCCGTGCCGCCGAACGCCAGTTCCGCAGCGCTGCCAGCGAAGGTCACCCTCTCGAAGTTGGCGACCGACCCCTGGATATCCGCCGTCGCCCCGGCCGCGATCTCCAGCGTGCCGTACCCGGTAACGTCCCCGCTGATGACCAGGCTGCCGCCCGAGGCATCGATGACACCGCTTAACTCGACGTTGCCGGTGATCGTTCCGCCGCCCGAGAGCGAACTGCCGGCATCGACAACCAGACTGCCGGCGACGGCATGGCCCGATCCACCGATCTCGATCTCGCCGGACGAGTCGAGCTGTATTGCGGCCAGGCCGCTGGTCATCGTGAGCGCCCCGGCGACGCTGACGGCGCCGCTGTCCGTGACGATGAGCGTTCCGGTGCTGGTGATGGTGCCGTTGCTGCCGCCGATGGCCAGGTTGCCGCCGACCGCGAGGGTGGAGCCGGACCCGTCGATCGTGACCACGCCTTGGCTGCTGGCGGTGTCCGTGTTGCCGATCGTGGCGTCGGTGCCGATGGTGACGGTACCCCCGGCGAGGACGGCGAGCGTGCCCGTGCCGTCGTTGCCGACGACCATGTTCTGCGACGTCGCCAGCGTGGAACCGGTACCGGTGACGGTCAGCAAGCCAGTCGATCCGGCAAGCGCACCGACAATGATCGCATAGACCTGACCGGCGGGGAGCTCGGGGGTCGCGGCGGCGCTCAGGAACGTGGTGACCTCGGCTCCGCTCTGGATCGTCATCGTGCCCAATCCGGAACGCCCGACATCGAAACGGCCGCTGTTGTTGATGAGCGAGTCGGCGCCGTCCACGGTCGCGTAGCCAGTGTCGCCGGCCCCCTCGCCGACGCTGATGCCGCCACGCGGCGCGATGGTCGACCAGCCGCTGTTCAGCGTCGCGCCGTTCTCAACGAACAGATATCCCGTATTGGGCGTGGAGGAACCGGTAATGCTGCCCCCGCCGACACCCAATTCGCCAACGGAAGTGAAAGTCGATCCGGCACCGGTGACCGTCAGCGTCCCGGTGCCGCCGTCCAGGCCGATCACCGTGGCGTCGTATCCGTTCGCAAAAGTTCCGTCGGTGACCGTGCCGCCCTGGCTTACGGTCAGGATGCCGACGCCCGAATCACCGATGCCAATGGAGCCCAAACCGGCGTTCAGCGTCGAGCCGCTGCCCTGCACCAAGCCAACTCCGGTCACACCGCTAATGTCGCCGAACGTCAGCGTGGGATAGAAACCATCGGTCGTGCCGTTGGCGGCATACTGCGTGGCGACGCTGGTGCTGACGCTGCCGCCGTTCAGGATGTCGAGTGTCCCGTTGGAGAATTGGCCGACATCGAAGGTGCCGTTCAGGTCCCAGGTGGCCCCGGGTCCGGTCACGGTGACCGTGGCGCCGTCCGAGCCCTCGCCGCCGCCGATCGATCCGGCAAACAGCGGGCCGCCGTTGGCACTTGTCGCAAAAGATTGCAGCGTGCCGCCGCTCTCGACCGTGACCGTGGCCGTGCCGGTGCCGGCAAAGCCGATGATGAAATTGTCGTCGGCCGTGAGTGTCGCCCCGGACTGGACGGTGACCGCGGTGTCCGTTTGGACGTACAGGTCGTTCGCCTCCAGCGAGCCGGCCAGCGAGAACGCACCGCCCTGGAAGAAGGCAGTATCGCAGGTCAGGTCGCCTGACAGAGTCCCGCCGAGGTCGCCGGGTTGCAGCAGGACGCCGAAGCCAACGCTGGGTCCGGCAGCGCCATACTCGAAACCGAGAAATTGGCCGGTGGTGACGTCTTGTTCGGAAGCGTTGATCCAATTATCAGAGCCTAGATCACCGGATCCACCTGGCCACAAACTATATGAGTACGGCTGTATTTCGATAATGTCCGACATGTCATAGATCCTGTTTCAAACCGTTGCCCAAGGCCCTTATTGTCACCGTTGCCCGGCGGAATATCGGCACAGGTTTGGCCGGCAAACCCGGTATCGCGTGGTCATGCCGTGGCAGTCCTTGAATGTCTGTATTTGGATCATCTGATCCGGGACGATCAGCCGCCCGCATCCGACCCGGCGCGACATGCGGGCATCGCTGTGGCTAACAGAGTACGGGCGACACTCGAGAACGCGTCTTTCGCAGTTCTGCAAGCCTGGCACGACATCCCTCCAGGGATCCGCAGCGAGTCGCCGCTCCGGCTCCCCTCACGACAGCGCGAGCGTCAATATACCGGGCAATCGACAGGGCAGAAAGAGTTGTTTACGCTAGGCGGATCAATCCGCGCCGAAAATCGATCCGCTTCCGCCTCAACGCCGCCGCAGCCCGTCCGCCATGCGGTCCAGGATCGGTTCCGGCCTTTCATCCCTTCACTGCCCCGGCGGCCAGGCCGGACACCAGATGGCGGTCCAGCAGCGAGTACAGCACCATCACCGGCAGCGCCGCGACAACCGAAGCCGCCATCAGTTCGTTCCACTGCACCCGGTATTCGCCGATCATGTTGGCGACGCCGACCGACAGCACGTACATTGTCGAATCGGTGGTCAGCACGAGCGCCCAGACATAGGAATTCCAGGCGAGCAGGAAGGTGAACAGTCCCACCGCCACCAGTCCGGGGGCGGCCATCGGCAGCACCGCGCGCCACAACGCGGTCAGCCGCGTGGCCCCGTCCACCAGCGCCGCCTCGTCGATCTCGCGCGGGATCGAACGGAAAAATCCCACCAGCATCCACACCGCGAACGGCACGGAAAACGACGAATAGACCAGGATCAGCGCCAGATGGGTGTTGATCAGCCCAAGGTCGGACATGATCTGGAAATACGGAATGACCAACAGCGTCTCGGGCAGCATTTTCGTGAACAGCAGCGCCACCACGACCGCTCCCGCGCCGCGCACGAAAAACCGGGTCAGGCCGTACGCCGCCAGCACCGACAGCACCAGCGCGATCGCCGTCGAGCCCAGCGCCACGATCAGCGAATTGGCAAACCAGCGCAGCACCGGCCGCGTCGCCAGCACCGTGGCATAGGCGGCGAACGACCAGTTCGGCGAGATGAAGCCGGGCGGCGAGCGCATCACCTCGCCGAGCGGTTTTAGCGACGTGTTCACCATCCAGTAGAACGGAAACAGCGCGGCCAGCAGCGCGACCCCCAGCAGCAACCAGCGCAACAGGACGGCGGGGCGCATCAGTCGTCCGACCGAGCGGCGCCGGTGAGCGCGATATACAGCGAGACGAAGGCCAGCACGATCATCAGCAGCAGCACGCCCACCGCCGCGCCGCCGCCCAGGTCGTTGCCGCGGAACGCCGTGTTGTAGAGCAGCGCCGGCAGCACCTCGGTCGCCCCCGCCGGTCCGCCGCCGGTCAGCACCGCGACGATGTCGAACTGGCGCACCGTGTTGATGATGTCCAGCGTGCAGGCCACGGCCAGCAGATAGGACAAATTCGGCAGCGTCACGTGGCGGAACCGTGCCAGCGCGCCGGCGCCGTCGATGGCGGCGGCCTCGTATTGCTCCTTCGGAATGGTGGCCAGTCCCGCGCCCAGCAGCAGCATCATGAACGGCACGCCGCGCCACACGTCCACCGCCACGATCGCGCCGAAGGCCAGTCCCGGCTCGCCCAGCCAGGACCGGTTCTCCGCGATCAGTCCGGCCGCGCGCAGCAGCCAGTTGAGCACGCCGAACTGCGGCTCCAGCAGCCACAGCCAGATCGTCGCCGCGATCGCCGGCGCCACCATCCACGGCGTCAGCAGCGCGATGCGCAGCGCCGTGCGCGTCCGCCCGCACTCCGCCACCAGCATCGCCAGCCCCAGCCCGAGCGCCAGGTGCAGCACCACCGAGATCGCGGTGAACCGAAAGGATACCGACAGCGCGTTCCAGAACGCCGCATCGCCCAGCACGCGCGCGTAGTTGTCCAGCCCGACGAAGGTGGCGCGCAGGCCGCGGATGCGGAACGTGCTGCTGCGCACCGCTTCCAGCAGCGGCAGCAGCACCACGCCGGCAAGGTAGAGCAGCGGTATCGCCAGGAAAAAATAGCCGTGCCAGCGTTCCCGGCGCAGTCCCCGTCCGGTCCACGCCCGGCGTGCGGACATCACAGGTCGTTCAGTTTCTTGTTCAGCAGCGCATCGAGATCGCGGAAGATCTGCTCGGTGTGGGCCGGATCGAGCAGCGCCCGCTGCACCGCCTTCACCACGTCCACGCCGCCGATTTCGGCCCAGGCCGGGTGGGGCAGGGGGTAGCTGCGCGCCTGCAGCCCGATCTGCATGAAGCGCTGCAACAGCGGGTCCTGCGCGATCTCCGGCTCGTCCATCATGTCGTTGCGCAGCGGCATCCAGTCGGACACCCGCGCGCGTTCCAGCGCCCATTTCTTCTCTGCCTGGAATTTGATGAATTTCCAGGCCTGATCGGGGTATTTGCACGACGAGGCAATCGAGGCGGGCGCCAGCAGGGCCAGCGTCGCGCCGTTGCCGGGCACCGGGCCCACCGTCATCCTGCCGGCCAGCGACGGATTATCCACCAGCATCTTGGCGATCGCCCAGTAGGCGCTGCGCACGGCGGCAATCTTGCCCTGTTCGAACAGCACGGTCTGCTCGAGGTAGTTCGTCGTGTTGGGCGACGGCGCCGCCAGCCCCTGTCCGACCAGTCCCAGATATGTCTTGATGGCTTCAAGCGATTTCGGGTCGGCGGCGAAGGTGGCTTTGGTCATGTCGGCGTTGAACGCCTCGCCGCCGTTGGCCCAGATCCAGGTCAGCAGCACGCGCGTGGTGGTATCGGTCGGGCCGCCCAGCACCGCGGTGCCCCACTGGCCGGGCTTGGTCAGTTTGCGCATCCAGTCCAGGTATTCCGCGATCGTGGTGGGCGGGTGGGCGGCGTCGAGCCCGGCGGCGGTGAGCATGTCGGTGTTGTAGATCTCGGCGAAAACGCCACCCCAGATCGGCACGCCGTAGAGCGCGCCCTTCCAGTGCATCGCCGCCATGATGTCGTCGCTGTAGGCGGCGCGGAAGGCGGCGGGCTCGGTGGCCCAGAACCTGTCGAGCGGCATCAGGTAGCCGTTGTAGGCCGAGGTCGCCAGATCCTCCTGCACCACGCAGGGCGCTCGGCGGGCCTGCGCGGCGGTGACGAACTTGGTCCAGTCGTCCTTGCGCGCGACCAGGATCGGCTCGATGTGGATGTCCGGGTTCGCCGCCTCGAACTCGGCGATCATTTGCTTCCACACCGGCTCGAACTGCGGTTCGGTCAGGTTGGCGGTCTGCCACTGCAACGTCACCGGCTCGGCCCGCGCGGGGGCGGCCAGGAGACCGCCCGCCAGAACCGTCACGGCCAGCGCACCAGTAATTTTCGACATATGGCGGCGTGTGGTTTCGATCATGCCACTCCCTCCTTGCGTCGGTGATCGTCGCATAGTGCGCGCTGGCATTCTTCCTCAGCCCTTGATTCCGGTCATCGTCAGGCCCTCGATGATGAAACGCTGCGCCACCAGGAACACCACGAACAGCGGCATGATCGCCATCACGCTGGCCGCCATGATCACCGCCAGCTCGCCGCCGCCGAACACGCCCTGCAAGGCGACGATGCCGATCGGCAAGGTCATCTGCTCCAGGCTCTTGATCAGCACGAACGGCGCGATGAAGTTGTTCCAGCTCGCGGTGAAGGTGATGATACCGAGTGCCGCCATCGCCGGGCCAAGTTGCGGCAGCGAGATGCGCCAGTAGATGGTCCAATAGCCGGCGCCGTCGATCATCGCCGCCTCCTCCAACGCCCGCGGCTGGCCCAGCATGAACTGCCGCATCATGTAGACGCCGAACGAAGAGGCGAGCGCGGGCAGGATCAGCGCCGCCGGCGTATCCAGCAGACCGATCGCGGCGAAACCGGCATAGATCGGGATGAGCACCAGCGCCGGCGGCACCATCATACCCACGAGCATGATCAGGAACAGCGGTCCGGCCCCGGAAAAGCGCAGCCTGGCAAAGGCGAAGGCCGCCATCGAGGCGGTCAGCAGCACGCCGGCGGTGGAGCAGGCGGCCACCACGAAGCTGTTGCAGAACATGCGCACGAAAGGCAGTCCGGATTCCAGCGCGTGTTGGTACGAACCCGGGTTCCAACTGTCCGGCAACAGGCTTGGCGGCAGCCGGTAGGCCTCGCCTTCCGGGCGCAGCGAGGCCGAAAACATCCACAGGAACGGCAGCATCATGATCACCGCGCCGACGCACAGCGGAATCGTCACCCACAGATTGCCCCAGTGCAGCACAGTGAGCGCGCTTTGCAGCCGCTCGGTGAGCGTCGGCTGTCTCACTCGCGTGTCACCCTGTTGGCGAAGGCGAACTGCAGCGCCGTGACGACGACGATCACCACCAGCAGGGTCAGCGCCGCCGCCGAGCCGGTGCCGAGGTTCTGGGCGCCGAAGGTCTCTTCGTACATATAGAGAACCAGCACCCTGGTCGCGTCGCCCGGGCCGCCGTTGGTCAGGATGCGAACCGAGTCGAACACCTGCAGCCCACCGATGGTCGCATAGGTGATGCAGAACAGCACCACTGGCGCGATCGTCGGCAGCTTGACGTGCCAGAACGCCTGGAACGGACCCGCGCCGTCGAGCGAGGCGCTCTCGATCAGCGCCCGCGGCACCCCCTGCAGCGCCGCCAGCAGGATGATCATGAAGAAGCCGAAATGCTTCCACACATCCATGAGCACGATCGAGAACATGGCGACCCGCCCGTCGCTCAGCCAGCCCGGCCCGGCAATGCCGACGAGGCGCAGGTAGTAGTTCAGGATTCCGAGATCTGTGGAGTAGAGAAATTTCCACACCAGCGACACCAGCGCCGCTGCCACCAGCACCGGCATGAAATAGGCGAAGCGCAGGAAATACAGCAGCACCCTGGGCATGCTGCGGTCGAGCAGCAGCGCCACCAGCAGGCCGCAACCGACATTGCCGGTCACCGCCAGGGCGATGAACTCGAACGTGTTGAGGAAGCTTCGCCAGAAATGCGGATCGGACCAGATATAGCGGAAATTGTCGAGGCCGACGAAATCGGTCTGCCAGGTGAAGCGGTCGACCTCGGTGACGCTGAAAACCAGCGCGGCGATCACCGGCACGAGCAGGAAGGTCGTGTAGAGCAGGAAGGCGGGGGCGGCGAACAGCCATCCCGCGCGCGCCTCGGGCGCGCGCAGGGCCTGCCTGTTGCGGTCGGGCCGGGCCATCGCCGCCTATTGGCCCACGGGGTGCGCCCTCACCACTTGACCCGGCTCATCGCCTGCGAAAGATCGCGATCCATGCCGTCGATGGCGGCGTCGATCTCCTGGTTGCCGGTGAGGTAGGCGTCGATGTTACGCATCATGATCTGTTCGACCTGGGCAAAATTCGGCGGCGCGGTCAGCGGCTTCGCCTTCGCTGCGGCGCCGTAGAACAGCGCCCAGTGCTGCGGGAACGCGGTCCAGGCCGGCAGTTCCGCCGCCGAGCGCCGCGCCGGGATCGAACGGACATTGTTGGCGATTTCGTTCTCGATGTCCTTGTCCATCAGCACCTTCATGAATTCCCAGGCCAGCGCCGGGTTTTTCGTCGTCCGTGTCATGCCGAGCCCCATCACGCCGCAGATGTTGACCTGCTTGCGGCGGTACGGCACGACCTGCACGTCGGCCGAGGTGAACTTCGCGTCGCGGAGAATCCGCACCATCGGATGCAGGCCGGTAAACATCGCGGCCTGGCGGGCGGCGAAGGGGGCATAGCCGTAGTCGTTGAGCGCAAAGGTCGGGGAGACCTTGTACTTGTGGATCAAGTCGTGCAGGAACACCAGCGATTCACGGAATTTTGGGTCGCGCACGTTGCTCTTGCGCCCGTCCGGGGTCAGGCGGTCGGTGTCGTTGGTCTGGAACCAGGTGGTCAGCGCGAACTGCCCGCCGGGGATGACATAGCCGAACTGCGTGACGTTGCCGGCGGCATCGCGCTTGGTCAGTTTCTGTGCCGTCGCCAGCAGGTCGTCCCAGGTCCAATTGGCGGCGGGCGGCGCGAGCCCGGCCTCGGCGAACATGTCGGTGTTGTAGAACACCACCGCCGTGTTCCATTCGGTCGGCAGCAGGTCGAGCTTGCCATTGTAGCGCAGCGCGTTCAGCAGATTGGGCTCCACGTCGGCGAGCAGTTCCTTGGCGTCGGGGTCGGTCGCCAGGATATCCGAGAGGTCGTGCAGGATGTTGCGCCCGACCAGCGTGGCCACGCCTTCGGTGGCGATGTTCAGCACGTCGGGGCTTTCGCCGCTGCTCATGGCGTTCATGAACTGGTTGATGTATTCGCCCCAGGGATTCGGGCTGACATACTGAACCTTGATCTCAACATTGGGGAAGCGGGTCTTGAACCTCGCGATGGCGTGGTTGACCTCCGAAATGTCGGCGTCGGTGGCCGGACGGAACAGCTTGAGCGTCGCCTTGATGTCCGCGGGCACCGCGGCGTAGGCAGCGCCTCCGCTGACGGCCAATCCGGCCAGGCCGATGGCGAAATCGCGTCTCTTCATGGTCGTTTCCTTTCCTTCTTTCCCAGATTTTGTCGTGGCCGGGGTTCGCCACCAGGCATGAGCGATTCACAAGGTCCGTGTGACGGTGCGAGTCTCCCGTCAAAGAGCGGCGACATCGGCAAGCCCTGCGATCGCCAGGGCCGAAGATCCGACCCGCAAGACATCGTCTTCCTTCAGGACAAGGGAGGCGAAGCGCAGGGCGCCGTCGCGCGCGTGGCAGGGAAGATCGGCGTCGTTCAGTGTTGCCCGTGCGATGGCGCCATCGGGCAGCGGCAGGCCGAGCGAGGCGATCCGCGTTTCACCCCCCAGCACGCGCAGCGCGCAGCTTCCGGCTTCCAGGACGAATGTTCCCCAGGCCAGACCGTTGCTCCAGATGCTGCGGAACGTCATGCCGTCCCGCAGTTTTGGCGCAAAGCCAAGGTGGTTTCTGCGGGCATCGAAGCCGAAGCCCGACAGCACCAGCACGCCGCTCCAGCTTGCCAGCGATCGGGCATAATTCGATCCGCATTCCATTTCGTTCCACGGATTGCGATTGGACCCGTCGTAACGGTCCCGCACGGCGGCGAAGACGCGCACGCCCTCGGCGAGCATGCCCTCCATCATCAGGGCGGCGCCGAATGCGTATTCCATGCCGTGAAAGGTTTCCTGTGCGTACGGCGCCGGAACCGCCGGTTTGCGCGCGCCCTCGGGAAAGGCCGCGATGACGGTACCGGCCTCATCGTAGACCCCGTAAACCCGGCAAGGATTGAAGTAGTCGCCAATCGGCTGCTTGAAGTTGTGCCGCAGGACGGACTGCAGGGCGGTGCGGAACCTGGCCTCGTCGTAGATGTCGGGGAGCCCGTACAGCCGCGCATGCCAGCCGGCCACAACCTGGTCGATCAGGCATCCGTCGCCGAGCTGGTACTTCACTTCGCCGTGCTCTTCGCTCCAGTACTGGCTATAGATGTCCCCGCCCATGAGCCGTCGCGACCGGACGGCATTCGCATAGGGTGCCAGCACGCCGCGATCGCCGAGATCGATCTTCTGGATGAAGTAGCTGCCGTTGAACAGCTCGCCGTTGATAAACGATCGCCCTTTCGCGGCGATGGCACGCCATTCGGCCGCGAGACCGGTCTCGCCCATCGCCTCGGCCATCTCCGCGCCGGCGAGCAGGGCACCGACATAGAACCCGCTGAGCCAGGCATTCGGACCGAACAGCTCCATGTCCAGCGTATGATGCTGGCGACCGGTAAGCACGCCGCGGCGTTCCGGGTCCCAAAGGTCCGGGTTTTCGGGATGCCAGGCATATTCAATGGATTTGCGCACCATTGGCCAGATTTGTCGGAGCCAGCCATCGTCGCCGCAGAGCTTCCAGTCGCGGTAGGCCTTCATCGCGTTGCCGAACTGCCCGTCGGCGCAGGCCCGTTCGGTGAACAGGCCCGAGCCGATCGGCAGGCTCATGCGGAAGCTCATGCCGCCCGCGGCATCGATGTTGTTCCGGTAATCCGCCTCACGCATCGACCGTTCGAGCGCGGGGAACAGGAACGGCAGGGCCTGCGCGTAATTCCACACATGGGTGCAGCTTCCCTCGCAGGACCCCTCGTATGGATTGAGGCCCTCCCAGCCGTAGAACGTGCCGTCGGTCAACCGCACCGTGGTGGCGGTTCGCAGCGTAATCAGATTGGCCGCGGCCGCGTCGATAACGGCATGCGGCAGGGTCGATCCGTACATCGCGTCGCGGAATGTCCTGGTTCCGTCGGCCAACCGGTCCCAGTCGCTGAGGGTCGCGGCGGCTATCTCCGCGGCGCTCGCCCACTGGGTCGCGTACCAG
>Ga0181535_10007488_pt1 | contig 10969 bp, 12 predicted proteins | sample PEATcosm2014_Bin_44_FD_119774 | JGI IMG/M metagenome (GOLD analysis project Ga0181535, IMG submission 119774) | Peatland microbial communities from MTU Mesocosm Facility, Houghton, MI, USA - PEATcosm2014_Bin17_30_metaG | ecosystem: Environmental > Terrestrial > Soil > Wetlands > Peat | place...
CGAAAGGGGACGAGGAGGGCGGCCACCCCGAGTGGCAGGACGACCGCAGCGACGAGGGCGAGCTGGTCTCGGTGACGCCGGATCCTCTCCATGGCTACCTCGCTTCCATCAGATCCCACCCAGTTTTCCACGCTCGGGCATCGTCCTCGGCGCGACCTCTTGCTAGCTTGCTGCGGCCATGCCGAGCGAGACACTGAGCATCGAGGAGGCGCGGCGGATCGCCTTGGGCGCCCAGGGCCTTCGCGGGGCACGATCCACCGCCGGTGGTGTGCCGGCCATGCTGCGCCGCCTGGGCGCAGTGCAGCTGGACACGATCTCCGTGCTGGCGCGGTCGCACGAGCTGGTGGCGTATGCGCGTCAGGGTGCGATCGGCCGGGCCCGGGTCGAGCGGGCCTACTGGGGACCGCAGAGCACGACCTTCGAATACTGGTCGCACGCTGCGTGCGTGGTACCACTCGAGGACTGGCCCGCGTACGGGTTCAAGCGGCGAGCCCGTCTGGCCAAGGGCAGGCGGTGGCACGTGCTCGAGGACCACCAGAAGAGCTGTGACGAGGTCGTGGCGCGGTTGCGCGCCGACGGCCAGCTCACGGCCAACGAGCTGGGTGGCGCCAAGAAGGGAGGCCCGTGGTGGGACTGGTCGGAAACCAAGATCGCCGCCGAATGGCTGCTCGACATCGGTGAGCTCGTCTGCCGGGAGCGCCGGGGCTTCCAGCGTGTCTACGACCTGGCCGAGCGCGCCATCCCGTCCGACCTCCTCGCCCAGGAGTGGACGGACGAGGAGTGCGCCACGCAGCTCGTCGCGTCGGCCGGGCGTTCGCTCGGCGTGGCGACCGAGGCCGACCTGGCCACCTATCACGGCATCCCCAGGGTGCTCGTGCGCCAGGTCCTGCCGTCCGCCGGGTTGGTTCCCGTCGCCGTGGAGGGGTGGAAGCCACCCGCCTATGCCGCTCCCGACGCGCTGGCGACGCTCGGGACGCGGGCCAGGGGCAGGCACGTGCTCCTCTCGCCGTTCGACTCCCTGATCTGGTATCGGGAGCGGGTGGAGCGCCTGTTCGGCCTGCGGCACCGGCTCGAGGCCTACACGCCGAAGGAGAAGCGCACGTTCGGCTACTTCGCGATGCCCGTGTTGGCGGGTACCGGCATCGTCGGGCTGGTCGACCCCGGTCGCGACGGTGAGATGCTCGTCGCCAAGCAGGTCACGCTCCTGGTACCAGGCTCGTCTTCGTCGGTGGCGCGGGCGCTCCGGGAGGCAGCCCAATGGGTGGGCTGCACGGCTATCGCGCTCGAGCGAGTGGATCCGGCTCCCGCCCGGGCAGAGCTGGAGGCGGCGCTGGCGGCGGAGGGCGGCTAGCGAGGTCGTCTCGGAGGAGCGGACGACGGTGCCAGCACGGCGAAGAAGTCCCGGGTCCAGCCCACCAGGTACTGGTCGGCCGGGCGATTCTGCCCCGGAACTGCGGCGACGACCGGCGCGCCGCCGGAAGCTGCCGTGTCGAGCTGCACCCAATTCGGATTGATGTCGAGCTGCATGGCATTCACGGCGCCGGCGTCCAGCAGCGCGGCGCACAGGTCCGCCGGGAGAAGAGCCATCCCGCCCGCATAGATGATGTCGCCCTGCGTGTCCTCGCCGGCGGCGCTGCGGGCGACGACCATGGAGCTGTTCACCGTGGCGCCCCAGTCGGAGGGAGCGCCGACGGTCGGGCTGGGCACTCCGTTCGTGATCAGCGGCGGGAGGTTCTGGCGAACGCTCTCGACCTGCTCTCCGCGAGCCGGCACGTCGCTGCCCCACACACCGATGTGCGCAGTGCCGTCGGTGTCGATGACGAAGCTCGCTTTGCCATCGAGCAGCGGGGCCACCACTTGCCCGTCGACCTCGACCCCACCCTGACCCGCGTTCATCTTGAAGCCGCCGTTGAAGGCGGCCAGCAGGAACGGCGCCTCGTCGGCCGCGACGGCGGGGCCGCGGTCCTGGGCGATGGTCGCCAGGTTGACGGGCGGATCGCTGCTCCCGATGTGGAGGTCGTACACGACGTGGCCGGCGTCGAAGCGCACAAGTGTCACGACGCGCCCCGACGGCACGGTGACCGTTCGCTCTTCGACCGCGGTCCCCTTGATGTCGGTGCTCACCACCGACCATCCCGCGGTGGAAGCCGTCGGCACCGTCGATGACGTCGTCGCCACCGCCGCAGTGGTGGAGCTCGTCGCCACGGGCCTGGTCGTCGTCGACGCCACTGCCCGCGGCCCGCGAGAGGGCGAGCTGCAGGCGGCCAGCAGCAACATCGAGCCGGTCATCGCCGCGACGGCGCACCGCCGTCCTGCGGGCCGGCGGAGGCCGGCGGGAGGTGGTGCCACCGGACCAGCGTAGGAGCGACCCTCCGGATATTCCGGTCGCCGCCTGCCCTGGTCAGCCCGCGGCGTGCCTGGCGGCGATCTCCTCGAAGGCCCCGATCGCACCGCCGTAGGGTCCCGTCTGCGCGGGATGGTGCAGCACGAACTGGTCGAAGCCGAGCTCCGCGTAGGGGGCGCTGAGCTCCTCGTACTGTTCGGGCGAGTCGATCACCGGCTCCGTCGGTGTCCACAGCATGATCTTGCCGATGCTCGAGGCGGCGCGCCGCGCCGCGGCGCAGGCGGCGTCGAGCTCGGCGCGCTGGCTCCGCACCGCGTCGAGGATCGCCTCCGGTGTGCGCGGACCGCGGCCGGTGGGCCCGATCGTCACCCAGTGCCGCCCGTGCGTCACCACGAGCCGCAGTCCCTTGGGTCCGCCGGCGGCGATGGTCAGCGGGAGGGGACGCGAGACCGTGCCCGGCGTGCTGGGTGCTTCCTCCGCGGCGTAGTGAGCCGTCCGCACCGAGGTGCGCGTCGCGGGCTCGCCGTCGAGGATCGGCCGCAGCACCTCGAGGAACTCTCCGAAGCGGGCCAGGCGCTCCGCCGGAGTCCAAGGCTCCTGACCCAGCACACTGGCGTCGAAGCCCTCGCTCCCCGGACCCAGCCCGAGCTCCAGACGGCCCTCGCTGAGGTCGTCGAGCGTGATCGCCTCGCGGGCCAGGGTCACGGGGTGGCGGAAGTTGGGCGTCGCGACGAGCGTGCCCAGCTTGATGCGCTCCGTCACCCCGGCCGCCGCCGCGAGCACGGGGACCGCCGCATGCCAGGGCCCGTCGGGCATGCCGCCCCAGCGGATGTGGTCGTACGTCCACGCCGTGGTGAACCCGGCCTCATCGGCCCACTCCCACTGGCGGCGCGCCTCCCTCCAGCGGTCGGAGGGCAGGATCACGAGGCCGACGTGCACGGGCCCGAACCTACCCGGGGCCGGGTACGTTGTCCGCCGTGGCCAACGAGGCGGAGACCCGCCGGTGGAACGACGACCGGTGGGCCGCGGCCTGGCCCAGGCGGGAGCGGCTGACCGAGACCGTGTCGCCGTACCTCCTCGAGGCGACCCGGGCCCGGCCGGGTCAGCGGGTCTGCGACATCGGGTGTGGTGGTGGCACCCTGACCATCGCGGTCGCCCGCGCCGTCCATCCGGGTGGCCGGGCCGTCGGGATCGACCTCTCGGCGCCGTTGCTCCAGCTGGCTCGTGAGCGGGCGGGCGAGTCCGGCGTCGACAACGTGGACTTCGTACGGATGGACGTGCAGACGGGCTCCTTCGAGGGCGAGCCCTTCGAGCTCGCCGTCAGCCAGTTCGGGGTCATGTTCTTCGACGAGCCGCTCGCAGCCTTCGGCGCCGTCCGCTCCCTTCTCGTGCGCGGTGGTCGCCTCGTGTTCGCCTGCTGGCAGGGGGTCGAGCACAACCCCTGGCACATGGGTAGCGCCCTGCGGCCCCTGGTCCCAACCCGCCCGACCCCTCCGCCGGGGAAGAGCCCCGTCGGCCCGTTCGTCCTCGGCGACGACGAGTACGTGCGCGACCTCCTCGGGGGAGCGGGGTTCGCCGCAGTCGAGAGCACCCCGCACGAGACGACCGTGCGCGCCCCGGCCGACGCCGTGGTCGACCGCTCCCTGCTCCCGTTCATGGGGATCCCGCCCGGGCGCGAGGAGGAGGCGATGACCCTCGTCGAGCGGCACCTCGACCGTTTCGTGGTGGGGCCGGATCAGTACGAGTACCCGCTGGCCTTCACGGTGTTCCAGGCCGTCAACCCCTGATCTCCATGGCCGGCTACAGCGGCACGCCGCTCCCGAAGAAGCTCGGGATCGCCGAGGGCTCGACGCTGGCGCTCATCGCGGCGCCCCGCGGCGTCATCGACGGCCTGCCCACCGGCGTCACGGTGAAACGCCAGGCGCGCGGTTCGGCCGACGTCGTCGTGGCCTTCTTCACGCAGCGGCGCGACTTCGAGCGCCGCATCGGCCCACTGTCCCGCATGATCTTCCCCTCCGGCGGCCTCTGGGTCGCCTGGCCCAAGCGGACGTCGGGCCTCGAGACCACCATGCACGAGGGCGTCGTGCGCGAGGTGGCGCTGCCGCTCGGACTGGTCGACAACAAGGTCTGCGCCATCGACGAGACCTGGTCGGGCCTGCGCGTCGTCTGGCGGCGCGAGCGCCGCACCTGATCAGAAGAAGGTCAGTCGCGACAGGGGCCAGATGCGCATGTCGACCTTGCCCACGATGGTCGACTCGGGCACCGGCCCCCAGTAACGGCTGTCGCACGAGTACTGCCTGTTGTCGCCCATGACGAAGACGTCGTGTGCGGGGATCTTGAAGGCCCCGTGCAGTGCGTAGGGCGCGGACGAGGGCCCCGGAGTGGTCTCCGTCCGGGTGGCGGGCGGCAGCCAGGGTTCGGGGAGCACGTGCCCGTTGATGTAGACCCGGCCCCCCGACAGCGAGATCGTCTCGCCCGGCAGTCCGATGACGCGCTTCACGAGATCCGCCACGGGAGGTCCCGCGCAGTCCTCGGTGGGTGGCGTCGAGAACACGACGATGTCGCTGCGGCCGACGCCGTGCAGGTGGTAGCTCAGCTTGTCCACCAGGATCCGGTCCCCGATCTGCAGGGTCGGCTCCATGGAGCCGGAGGGGATGGAGTACGTGGCGACCACGAAGGTGCGCAGGACGACGGCGATGACCACCGCCACCACCACCACGCCGACGAGCTCGACGATCCAGCGGCTGCCCGGCGCCCTCTCGGCGGCATGCTGTCCGCGGCCCTCGTTCGGGGCCGGTTCGTCAACCGCCTGTTCGTCGCCGTCCATGCCGCCAGAAGTATTACCCGGCCATGTCTCGATGGCGTGCCACCACAGGTGTGTCACGGCCACCGGACAGTATGGGACCGTGGTCAGCGCCGTCATCTTCGACTTCTACGGGACCCTCGCCCACTGGGCCGGCGGCCACGGCGCCAACTATGAGACGGTCTTCGCCGCCCACGGCTACGCGCTGGACCCCGAGGTGCTGAATGCGTACTTCCGCCGCTACGACGGCGTCGAGCACGCCGAGCACTCGGTCAGCGAGGAGGCGTACGAGGCCTGGGTGCGGTCGCGCCTCTACGACCTCACAGGGGCGTGCGGGGTGGACCCCGCCAACGAGGAGGACCTGATCGACGCCATGCGGGCGGCGGACGACGGCGACATGGTCGCCTACCCCGAGGCGGCGGCGACGCTCAGCGCGCTGCGGGAGGCCGGCCTCGCCGTCGGGGTCTGCTCGAACTGGGGCTGGGAGCTCGATGCCTTCCTCGCCGAGGTCGGCCTGCTCCACCTGGTCGACTCCGGCGTCACGTCGGCGAGGGCCGGGGCGCGCAAGCCGCACCCCGACATCTACACCCGCTCCATCGAGTCGCTCGGCGTCGACCCCCGCGACGTCCTCTTCGTCGGCGACTCGTGGGAGCCCGACGTGCGGGGCCCCCGGCGGCTGGGCATGACGGCCGTCCACGTGTGGCGGGAGGACGAGCGCGTGGGGCAGAGCGCCCCGTCGCTCGAGCCCGGTGACCACCGGGTCGCGGAGCTGACGGGCGTCCTCGAGATCCTCGGCGTCTCGGTCTAATTCCTGGCGCCGACGGGCGGCCGGCCGTGCTCGGCCAGCCCGGCGTCCAGCGCGGCCCGGTCCTCGTCGCCGAGCGGTTGGAACTCGATGTCCGCGCCCGGCCGCCACCAGATCGGCTCGTCGCAGGCCCACGCCTCCGCGCGCAGGCCCACCTTCGTCACCTTCCCGGTGGCGGTCTGGGGGAGCGACGACGACACTCGGACGTAGCGGGGCACCCACTTGGGGCCGAGGTCCGGCTGCGCCGCCAGCCACGCCGAGAACGCGTCGGGGTCGAACGGGCGGCCGGGCACCGTCTCGAGGGCCACCATCACCTGGTCGCCCGCGCCCGACGCCGTGTCGGGCACCGGGTACACGGCGACCACCGACAGGTCGGGGTGCCGCGACAGCACCGACTCGACCGGGCCGGCGGCGAAGTTCTCCGAGTCGACGCGGAGCCAGTCCCCCGTGCGCCCCGCGAAGTAGAAGAACCCGTCGGCGTCGACGTAGCCCAGGTCGCCCGTCCAGTACCAGCCGTTGCGCAGGCGGTCCTTTTCCGCGTCGGCCCGCCGGTAGTAGCCCTCGAACTTGCCCCGGCCGCTGCGGTTGACGAGCTCGCCGATGGCCGCGCCGGCGTTGAGCAGCCGGCCCTCGGCGTCGAATTCGGCCGGCGGGCACTCCTCGCCCGTCTCGGGGCTGATGACGGCCAGGTCGATGCCGTCGACCGGCTTGCCCAGCGCGCCCTTGGGCATGCCGAGCACCGGGTTGATGGAGGCGCCCCCCTCGCTCTGGCCGTACCCCTCGATGAGGTAGCACCCGAAGCGCGTCCGGAAGCGGTCGCGGTCGCGCACGGACGCCTCGGTGCCGAACGCGCTCTTCAGCGTGTTGTCCGCGTCGTCGGGCCGCTCCGGCGTGGCCAGGATGTAGGCGATCGCCTTGCCGACATAGCTGAACTTGGTGGCCCCGAAGCGCCGGACGTCGTCCAGGAAGGCCGACGCGCTGAAGCGGGGCCGCACCGCGATGGCGGCCCCGACCATGACCGTCGGCCCCCACAGGGCCATGAGGGCGTTGCCGTGGAAGAGCGGCATCGGGCAGTAGCAGATGTCCCCGGCCGTATAGCCGTACCCCGGGGCCGCCACCTCGGCGATGCCGGCGAGGCGGCCCTGCGTGCAGCGGACCGCCTTGGGCACCCCGGTCGTCCCCGACGTGAAGATCAGCAGGAACAGCGATTCCTCGTCGACGTCGCCCGCGTGCTCCACCAGGTCGTGTGCGGCCTGTGTGCCGGCGAACTGCTTCAGCAGCGACTCGTAGCGCTCGCTCCCGGTGACGAGGATCTTGTCCTCGCCGATCCCGAGGGACAGCCCCTCCAGTAGGGCGGCGCCCTCGGCGTCCGTCACGATCAGGGCGCAGTCGGTGGCCCGGATGTCGGCGGCCAGCGCGTCGCCGCGCCGGGTCGGGTTCACCCCCACCACCGCCGCGCCGGCCAGCGCGGCGCCGTTCAGCCAGAACAGGTACTCGGGCCCGTTGGGCAGGAGCACCCCGATGTGCGGCGCGGCGTCCCCGAGCAGCGAACGGGCCAGCGCGCCCCGGGTCGCGCCCTCGGCGATCGCCTGGCGCCAGGTCCAGGTCCCGCCGGCCTCCAGCACACCGGTCCGGTCGTCCTCTGCGCGCGCCGCCAGCATGGTCGCCACGGTCGTCACGGCAGCCTCCCCTCAATCGCCCAGCCCGGCGCCCGGCGCACGAGGCTGCGATCCAGCGCGTCGACGGTCGCCGCGCCGCACAGCGCCATGGCCCGCCGCAGCTCCGACTCGTACCAGCGCAACAGCGCGGCGACGCCGTCTGCGCCACCGGTCGCGAGCGCCCACAGGGACGGGCGACCGACCAGCGCCGCCCGCGCCCCCAGCGCCAGTGCCTTGACCACGTCGGGGGAGCGCCGGACGCCGCCGTCGACGTACACCTCGGCCTGCCCGTCGACGGCGTCGACGATCTCGGGGAGGATGTCGGCCGTCGCCGGGGCGTCGGCCAGCTGGCGCGCCCCGTGGTTCGAGACAACGATGGCCGCCGCTCCCGCCTCCATGCACCGCACGGCGTCGTCCGCCCGCTGCACCCCCTTGACCACGACGGGGAGCGCGCTGAGCCCCGCCAGCCAGCCGATGTCGTCGGGCGTCAGTGCGGGCTCGAACTCGTGGGTCACCACGGCCATGAAGCCTCCCTCGTGCGCGCGGTCGGCGCTGTCACCGACCAGGTTGGGCAGCGCCAGGTCGTCGGGCAGGTGCGCGCCCATGCGCCACTCGCGCAGGCGGAGGCCCGACACCGGCGCGTCCACGGTCAGGACCAGCGCGCCGTAGCCGTGCGCGGCGGCCCGGCTGACCAGCTCGGCGGTGCGCGCCCGCTCCCGCAAGATGTACACCTGCATCCAGCGCGGCGCTCCCGGCGCCGCGGCCGCCACGTCCTCGAGCGGGCAGGTGGCGAGGGACGACAGGATCATGAGCGCGCCCACCTCGGCGGCACCCCGCGCCGTCGCCGCCTCCCCCTCGGGGTGGGCCAGCCCCTGGATCGCCGTCGGCGCGATGACGACGGGCGAGCTCACCGGGGTTCCCAGTAGGGTCGTGGCGGGGGTGACCTCGGCGATCCCGGCCAAAACGCGTGGGTGGAGCTGCCAGTGTGCCCACGCCGCCACGTTCCCGGCCAACAGCCGCTCGTCGTCGGCCCCGCCCGCGTAGTAGGCGTAGGCCATTTCGCCGATGGCGTGGCGGGCGTCCCGCTCCAGGTCGTCGAGGGACAGGTCGGTGACCAGGGGCGCCTCACTGCTCAGCCGCACGGGGTTGTGCCCCGGCGTGCCCGTGCTGGCAGGATGAGCGGTCACGGGCCGCATGGTAGGCGGCCGATCACAGGGGAGGTGTCGTGCGGTTCTCGTTTGCGGAGTCGATGACGGATCCGTCGTACTACCTGCCCCTGGCGCGGGCCGCCGAGGACGCCGGCTACGACTCCATGGTCGTCCCCGACTCCATCTGCTACCCCGAGGTGTCCGACACCACCTACCCGTTCAACCCCGACGGCACCCGGGAGTTCCTCGAGGACAAGCCGTTCCTCGAGCCGTTCTCCCTGATCCCCGCCATGGGGGCCGTGACCGAGCGCATCCGCTTCGTGACGTTCGTGATCAAGCTCCCCATCCGCCAGCCCGTCCTCATCACCAAGCAGGTCAGCTCCACCGCGGTCCTCACGGACAACCGCCTCCTCCTCGGGGTGGGCACCAGCCCCTGGCCCGAGGACTACGAGATCTGCGGCGTGCCGTGGGAGCGCCGGGGCACACGGATGGACGAGGAGATCGCCATCATGCGGGGACTCATGGCCGGCGGCTTCTTCGAGTTCCACGGCAAGGTATTCGACGTGCCGTCCATCAAGATCTGCCCGACGCCGAGCCTTCCCGTGCCGATCCTGATCGGCGGGCACCACGAAGCCGCCCTGAAGCGGGCCGCCGTCGACGGGGACGGGTGGTTGCACGGTGGCGGCGACCCCGCCGATCTCCCGGGGCTGCTGGCCCGCCTGGCCGAGCTGCGCCGCGAGCACGGCACCGAGGACAAGCCCTTCGAGACGCACGTGATCTCCGTCGACGCCTACACGCCCGACGGCGTCCAGCGCCTGGAGGAGCTCGGCGTCACCGACGTGATCGTCGGCTTCCGGTGGCCCTACGGCACCGAGCAGGACACCGAGACCCTGCAGACGAAGGTCGACAGCCTGAACCGCTTCGCCGACGACGTGATCGCCAAGGTCCGCTGAGGACCACGGGGAGGGGAGGAGACCTCATATGACCGACGAACCGCTCAACGCCCGCGAGCTCGGCATCCGGTCCCGGGCCGCCGTCACCGCCGGCGACCGGGATGGTTGGCTGGCCCTCTTCGCCGACGACGCCTTCGTGGCCGACCCGATCGGCCCGTCGGCCTTCGACCCCGAGGGCAAGGGCCACCACGGGCGCGCCGCCATCGCCGCCTTCTACGACACCGTCATCGCGTCCAGCGAGGCGATCACGTTCGAGATCGCCGAGTCCTACCTGTGCGGCGACGAGGTGGCCGACGTCGGCGTCATCCGGACCACGCTGGCCGGCGGCACGCACCAGGCCATCGTCCACGGCGTCTACACCTACCGCACCGACGGCGCCGGCAGGATCGCCTCGCTCCGGGCCTTCTGGGAGTTCGACGCGCTCGAGCTGGTGGAGCTGGAGGCCTGAGACCGTCCATGCGCGTCATGGTCCGTGAAGGGCTGTTCACCGACCCCGATGCCGGCCCGCCCGCGCTCCTGGGCAGCCGCTGCGCCGCCTGCGGGTCGGTCCTCTTCCCGCGGGCCGACGCCTGCACCTACTGCGCCACCGAGGACCCCGACCCGGTCGAGCTCTCCGGCACCGGGACGCTGTGGGCCTGGACGGCGGTCACCGCGGCGCCGCCGGGGTACACGGGGGAGGTGCCGTTCGGCGTCGGCGTCGTCGAGCTGCCCGAGGGCGTGCGCGTGATCGCCCGGCTGACCGAGAGCGACCCCGCCGCGCTCGCCACGGGCCAGCCGATGGAGTTGCGCATCGAGACCCTCCACCGCGACGACGAGGGGAACGACGTCGTGACCTACGCCTTCGCCCCGTCTCGTCCGTCATGACCGGCGTCGCCGTCACCGGGGTCGGGCTCCACCCCTTCGGGAGGTTCGACGGGGTCTCGACCACCGACATGGGCGTCGCCGCGGTGCGGGCCGCCCTGCGCGAGGCCGGCGTCGGCAAGGGCGGCTTCCAGGCCGCCTTCTGCGGCACGGCCTACGGCGGGGTGGCGACCGGCCACAAGGTGCTGAGCCGGCTCGGCATGACCGGCATGCCGATCGTCGACGTCGAGGCCGGCTGCGCCAGTGGCAGCGCCGCCCTCATGCTGGCGGCGGCGGCCATCCGGGCCGGCCAGTACGACACGGTCGTCGTGTTCGGGACCGAGAAGATGCCGAGGGGGATCATCCGCTCCTCGTTCTTCGAGCCCTGGCAGGAGGAGGCGGGCCTGGCCTCGACCCC
>Ga0181535_10007493_pt1 | contig 10963 bp, 11 predicted proteins | sample PEATcosm2014_Bin_44_FD_119774 | JGI IMG/M metagenome (GOLD analysis project Ga0181535, IMG submission 119774) | Peatland microbial communities from MTU Mesocosm Facility, Houghton, MI, USA - PEATcosm2014_Bin17_30_metaG | ecosystem: Environmental > Terrestrial > Soil > Wetlands > Peat | place...
CGCCTGCCACTGCCAAAGCCGCTGCCATCCAAACATATCCAAAACGATGCATGCTCATTGTCCTATCCCTCTCCCCGCCTGGCTTCCAGACTCCAGAAGACTAGGCCGGGATGGTTTCGTCTTCTCGTCACCCTTAGTGCAACTGGAATGCCATTCGAAGTTCTTCGCTCAACTCATTCTATTCACACAACTTGCCAGCACTTGAACCATGCGCTCTGTGGATTTCTAAGCGTGTATCTTTTACACGGTCTGGTAAGGAATACGCACAACACGTGCCCTTCAGCAACCCGCCTGCCCGTTTCACATCTCGGCCGCCGGACCACGAGAGCGAACGCCGGCGTCGCGCTATTCTAGGAACTGGCCGCGCCCTCCATGGACCTCTACGAAAAAATCCGTACTCTTCCCACCCAGCCCGGCGTGTACCTCTACAAAAACGCCGAGGACGAAGTCATCTACGTGGGCAAGGCCAAGAACCTGCGTTCGCGGGTCCGTTCTTATCTGCTGGAGGCCGCTCAAGCCAACGCCAAAACCGGCTCCCTCATGCGCGAGGCCGTCGATCTCGACTACATCCTCGTCGCCAACGAGCACGAGGCCCTGGCCCTTGAAAACAACCTCATCAAGCAGCGCAAGCCGCGCTTCAACATCCTGCTCCGCGACGACAAGACCTACCCCTACGTCAAGCTCACGCTCGCCGACCGTTTCCCCAAGGTCTTCGTCACCCGCCGCCTGCGCAAGGACGGCGCTGCCTACTACGGCCCCTACTTCCCCGGCAACCTGGCCTACCGCGTCGTCGAGCTCATCCATCGCAGCTTCCTCATTCCAAGCTGCAAGGTCGATCTCTCGCGCTACCATCCCCGCGCCTGCCTGCAGTACTACATTCACCGCTGCCTCGGCCCCTGCGTCGAAGGCCTCACCACCCCCGAAGCCTACAAGGACGCGGTACGCGACGCGCAGCTCTTCCTTGAAGGCCGTCACGCCGAGCTTGAACGCACGCTCACTACCCGCATGATGGCCGCCGCCGAGGCCGAGCAGTTCGAGGCCGCCGCGCGCCTGCGCGACCAGCTCTCTACCGTGCATCAGCTCTCTGAAAAGCAGCGGATCGCCACCGCCGAACAGAGCGATGACGCCGATGTTTTCGGATATCACTTTGAAGACGGCAGCCTCGCCGTGAATCTCTTCCACATGCGCGGCGGAAAAATCGTCGACCGCCGCGAATTCTTCTGGGAAGACCTCCCCGACCTGCTCGAAGCCAGCACCGCGGATACTGCCGAAACAACCCCCGGTGCCCCCGGTCCGGGGTCCCCAGGGACAGGCCTTCGTCCCTGGGGTGGAGATCCCTCGCCTTTGGGGACCGGGGAATCAGCAGCACCCGAAGTCCCCTTCCACGCCGGCCAGGTCTTCTCTGCCCTGCTCAAGCAGCTTTACATCGACCAGCACTACATCCCCCGCTCCATCCTCGTCCCGGTCGACTTCGACGATCGCGAGTCTCTCGCCGCTCTCCTCACCGAACGCACCGGCCACCGCATCGGAATCGCCGCCCCGCAGCGCGGAGAAAAGCGCTCCCTCGTCGATCTAGCCAGCCAGAACGCCAAGCAGTCGCACACGCAGCGCTTCCGCGTCCTCGAGCCCTCGCGCAAGGCCATTCAAGAAGCACTCGCCGACGCCCTCATGCTCCCCGAGCTGCCCCGCCGCATTGAGTGTTTCGACATCTCCCACATTCAGGGCGCGGAAACCGTCGCCTCCCTCGTCGTCTGGGAAGACGGCAAGATGAACAAGTCCGCCTATCGCAAATTCAAGGTGATGACCGTCCTTGGCGTCGACGACTTCGCCTCCATGCGCGAGGTCGTCGAGCGCCGCTACCGCCGCATTCGCGATAACATCGACTCACACAAAACAACCCCGGGTGTCCAAGGTCCCGATTCTGGGACCTGGGAGAGTATTCATTCCCAAGCCGAGGGACAAGCTTTGAAAGGGCACGACTTCAGTCGTGCCAAGAACAGGCCCCCTGGTGCCGGGGCTTTAGCCCCTGAGGGAAAGCCCTCCAAAAACAGAGAGCCCAATTCGATGCCCTCCCTCATCCTCATCGATGGCGGCCTCGGCCAGCTCCACGCCGCCGCCGACGCTCTCGAGTCCCTCGGCTTCACCTCACAGCCCCTCGCCTCCATCGCCAAAAAGGAAGAGATCATCTACGTCTACGGCAACGAAGACGAGCCCGTCGTCCTCGACCGCCGCTCGCCCGTGCTGCATCTCATCCAGCTCATCCGCGACGAGAGTCACCGCTTCGCCATCGGCTATCATCGCCAGCGCCGCGCCATCCGCGACCGCGCCTCCGAATTGCTTGACATCCCCGGCGTAGGCCCCCAGACACGCCAGCGCCTCCTAACCCACTTCGGCAGCCTGAGAGACGTGCAGCAAGCCACCGCCGAATCCCTAGCCGCCGTAGTCCCCCGCAAAACCGCTGAAACCATCTGGCGCCATTTTCACGAGACTGTCAGACAGGCGCCCTCTCCATCGACGCAATGAATTGGATTCCAGGCATTCGCAAGCGCGTCAGTCGGTCGTCGTTGGTGATGAATAGATCGCAACCATTGGCTGCGGCCGTAGCCAGTTGAATTGCGTCCGGGGCCTTGATTGAGCGATCCTGCCTGACCCGCGCAAAAATCTCTCCTGCCGCCTGGTCGAATGGCAACACCTTCACTTCCGGCTCGCGCAACAAACTCTTGTATTTAGCCTCTAACGCGCGATCTCCGGTCCTGATCGGCTTTACCAGAACCTCACCAAAAGTCAGCGTCGAAGTCATTACCGTGTCTTTTCGCCTTGAGAGCCCTTCAAAAATCTCCAGCGTACGAACCCCGCGCGGTCCTTTCGTATCCTCAAAAAGGTAAATAAAGAGATTGGAGTCCAGAAAGATGCGACTCATTCCCACCCCGCGCGCAACTCGCGTATGTAGTCGTCCGGGTCGATGTCCACAGCCAGATGCGCGCCAATCCCACGAGCGTTTAGCAGCGCTTCAAGGTGACGCGGACCCTCCTTGGCAACTTTCTCAACATGTCTGCGCCCTGCCATCTTCATGCTGTTATTCACCGGCTTTAACGGCTCCGCGGGATCGAGTGACCACACGCGCGCATCTCCCTTCTCATGTTCGAACCGCTCCTTCGCCCACTCCAGTAGCGGCAGATATCTTTCTGGAATCTCTCCCGGTTCTGGAAAGATCCTTCCCGTCCGGCCAGGATGCACCTCGTCTCCCGGCAGCAATAGGCGTCGGGTGTGCTTTCCGGTAGCAAAAAGCATCCGGTGTTTTGCCGGATTCGGAGCTCGATTTGCTACGCAGTGTTGTGAAGCGTGCACATTCACGCCCGACCGCATCTCACCGCTAATGTTTTCCCTTCCTGCTCGGTTCACGATCTCCTGAATTGTAAAGTCTGCTCGCTCCGGCTTCTCCTGATGGAGAAGCGCCGTCGCCAGGAATACCTCAACGGCGCAAGAAACATCAATCAAAACATTCTGTGAGGTCATCTTTGCGATCTCCCTTCCTTGTACCGCCTCATTATGACACAAAGTAATGAGTCAATGAATAATTTGTTTTGGAGATGAAATAGGAGTCATTTAAAGCAGAGAAATACCGGACGACGCAGGAAAACGGAGCCTCCCGTGAACTATAGTTAACAAACAAGGGAACCGACCATGCAGGAACTCTCTCCAACTGGTTCAGCAGATAGCGCGATCGCAGTGCTGGAAAGGTTCAGAATGAAACTTAAAACCACCCTCTGGGACCCCACTGAGTTTCTCGACAGCCCAAAATCCATCGCCGCCTACCTTGAAGCCGCTTTCGAGGATGGCGACCCTGCCCTCATTGCCGCCGCCCTCGGCGACATCGCGCGCGCCATCGGCATGACGCAAATGGCCGCCCAGGCTGGAGTCACCCGCGAAGCTCTCTACAAGGCCCTCTCACCCACCGGCGATCCCAGGCTTTCTACCCTCCTCGGCGTCATGAGAGCCCTCGGCCTCAAGCTCACCCCACGCGCCGCCTGAGCAACTCTCGCCCCAATCCCTTCCACCAACACCTCGCGCTGAATTGCGTACCATAGACAAATGGATTCCGTCCGCATCGACAAGTGGCTCTGGGCCGCGCGCTTCTTCAAGACCCGCGCCCTCGCCAGCAAGGCCTGCGACATCGGCCGCATCCTCTCCGGCGGCGTGCGCGCCAAGCCAGCGCGCGATGTCCACGCCGGCGACATGTTGCAAATTGAAAATGAAGGCGGCCTGTTCCAGATCGAGGTTCTGAAACTCAGCGAGATGCGCGGCCCCGCCGCCGTTGCCCAAACGCTCTACCGCGAGACGGATGCCAGCCGCGAAGCGCGCCTCAAACTCGCCGAAGAGCGCAAGGCCATGCAGCAATACGCGCCGCTGCCGGAGCACAGACCTTCCAAGCGCGATCGGCGGCGCATCATTCAGTTTCGTGGTCGTGGGTAAGTGCAGGCCGGCGAGCGCCGGCCTGCAATCAAATGAAGTTACGCCAGCAGCTTCTGAACCTTTTCTTCAATCACATCCTGGGGCACATAGCCGACAATCTGATCGGCCACCTTGCCTCCCTTGAAGAAAAGCAGCGCCGGAATGCCGCGAATGCCGTAGCGCGAGGGCGTGGCGCTATTCTGGTCCACATTCACCTTGGTCACCTTCAGTTTACCTGCATAGGTCGTCGCCACGCCATCCACGATGGGCGCGATGGCCTTGCACGGACCGCACCACACAGCCCAGAAATCTACCAGAACAGGCTGCTCGCTCTGCAGCACTTCCTTGTCAAACGTTGCATCGCTAACTTCCAAAACTCCCAATCCAGCCATGACTCTCCTTGCGGATCTGCACTCCTTGCAGTGTACAGGAACCACGCCACCATAGGATGCGGCAGGCCGGTGCAAAGTCGCAGGCCGCAGCTTAACGTTAAATTCTAATTGCGAGAGGGGTACAGATCGGGAACGGGTCGGAGACTGCCGCTCGCAACCGTCTTGCATCTACCTGTTTGCAGGCGGCAACCGAATCTTGCCACCAAATTAGAAGCGCCCGGATCCGGTTAGGATCGCGGGCGCTAGAGCAGCCCTCCCCCAGAACTGCCCACGGTGCAAATCTAGGTGTTAACTTGATAAATAGCAAGCAAACTTAGGTAATAGGACGAGTACCTCGAAATCTGGTGACTATCCAAAAAGATACGGGATGAAGGTAAACGTTACCCACTAATAACCCCCATTTTTTGACCCAGTTGAGACACCGCGAAAAACCGTTTCCGGCCTTTACTCAAGGGTCTGACTTGCCCCGGATTCAACAAGGCGGCATGCCAGAAGCTCTGCCTCTCCTGGGCCGGCAAGAGCCCCCCGAATCGCGGCAGATGCCTGTTCTAAGTCTCTTTCTCCTTTAACGATTACGAGAACGGCCGGCCCTGCCCCGCTCAGCGCCGCACCCAGAATTCCGTGCCCCCCGACAAGGGGAAGCACCTGCGGCAGCAGCGTACAAATCGACGCGCGGTATGGCTGGTGAATCCTGTCCTTCATCGCCGTCTGCAACAGGTCGCCTCGGCCCTGCGCAAACGCAAGTCCAAGCATCGAGACAGACTGAATATTCGTAACCACATCGGCGAGTGGATAGCTGGCCGGCAGCACGGCCCGGGCCTTGCTCGTAGGCAGCGGCTCAGCCGGCAGCACCACAAGCACCCGCCACTCTGCCGGAGGCGTCACCTTGGCTACGCGCACAATCTCCCCATCGCAAGCCGCCGCCACAAACCCGCCCAGCCAGCAGGCCGCTACATTGTCCGGGTGCCCCTCCAGCAGATACGCCTCGTAGACTATGCGCTCCGTGCTCCACGCAAGCTGCCCAAAATGCACTGCCAGGGCAATCGCAGCAAGCCGCCCCGCCGCCGATGAACCGCAGCCCATCGCCAGCGGAATCCCGTTGCGCATCTCGATCGCCAGCGGCACAAGCGGGCAATCGTTCGCCGCCAGAATCGCCTTGTACGTCTCCAGAATCAGATTGTCTTCGACGCGCCCGCACCGCTCCGCATCTCTGCCGGTCGCGGCGATCGAGAACGCGCCCGCGGGCTCGGCGTCCAGCTCGAGATAGAAGTCCAGAGCCACGGCAACCGCGTCAAATCCGGGTCCAAGATTTGCCGAGGTAGCCGGCAGGCGCAGCCGCAGGCCGCCGGCGAGCGGCTTCTCTTGCTCGCTCATCCGACTTTGCCTTTCATCGCGGCCAGCACTGCGGATATCGTCGCGTCGACCTCCACCGCATTGCGCCTGAGCCCGCCGATCTCCGCATCCTTGCCTACGGACTCCTCGTCCGTCAGCAGCGTTCCGCGATGGAAGTCGATCGTGTAGTCGGCATCCTTCAGCGTGTGCCCGGTCAGCACCAGCACCACCGTCTCATTCGACCGGATCTTGCCGTCCGCTCGCAGCTTCTTCAATCCCGCAAGCGTCACCGCCGAGGCAGGCTCGCAGCCCAGTCCTTCTGCTCCCAGCTCAGCTTTGGCAATCGCAATCTCGGCCTCGGTCACATCCAGGCACCATCCACCCGTGTCCTGAATAACGCGCACGGCCTTGCGCCACGATGCCGGATTGCCAATCCGAATCGCCGTTGCCCGCGTGTGCGCTTCCACCGGTTCCAATTCCGCTCCATGATTGCTCGCCAGACTGCGCACCAGCGGATTTGCGCCCACTGCCTGAATCACGGAGATGCGCGGCATGCGCGCCACCAGGCCCAACTCGTGCAACTCGCGAAAGCCCTTGCCCAGCGCCGAGCTATTGCCCAGGTTCCCGCCCGGAACAATCAGGTGGTCCGGCACGTTCCAGTCAAATGCCTCGGCAATCTCAAACGCCGGCGTCTTCTGTCCCTCCAGCCGGTACGGGTTCACGGAGTTGAGCAGATAAATCGGCGCTTCCTTCACAATCTGCGTCAGCAGCGTCAGGCAGCCGTCGAAATCCGTCTTTAGCTGGCAGGTCACCGCACCGTAGTCCATCGCCTGCGACAGCTTGCCCCATGCAATCTTCCCATCGGGAATCAGCACCAGGCTGCGCACCCCGGCCCGCGCCGCATAGGCGGCCATCGCCGCCGAAGTGTTCCCCGTCGACGCGCAAGCAACCCACGCAAAGCCGCGCTCCTTGGCCACGCTCATCGCCGCGGTCATGCCCGTGTCTTTAAATGAGCCGGTCGGATTCATCCCCTGGTGCTTGGCAAAAACCTGGTCAATCCCCAGCGCCTTCGATGTGCGTGGCAAATGATAAAGCGGCGTATTCCCCTCGCACAGCGTAACGGCATTGCCAAAGCTGTCCAGAATCGGCAGCAACTCGCGGAACCGCCAAACGCCCGAGTGGTCCAGCGCCTCAGCCGAGCTTTTCCGCTCTCGCCACAGCCACTTCAGCGCGCCGGGGTTCGGCCGATCCGGCCCGCGCCGCTGTCCCCAGCCCGGATATTCCACTTCAAACAGATCGCCGCAGACGGCACAACGGAAGTCGGGGAGCGCCTCAGCGCCCGCAATCCGGGCCCCGCATCCAAAACAGCGTAACTGGTGCAAATTGTCGTTCATGCTCTCGTCTTTGTCTTTCCTGTATGGTGTTAGCCTACCAGCGTGGAGAGAATTTTGCAGATCACCGGCAGCCGAGGCTTATTGAAATTGAGAAGATTTTTCCCGCTTCTATTTGGATTAGCCGTGCTCATCCCCATGCAGGCGCAGACGCCTCTGCGTGTCGCTGCGGCCGCCGATCTTGAGCCGATCCTGCCGCCAATCCTCGAGCAGTTCCATCAGGCCACCGGCATCCGCGCCGAAGCCACCTTTCAGGCCTCCGCCATGTTGACCGCGCAGATCATGAACGGCGCGCCCTTCGATGTCTTTCTCTCGGCAGACCTCGGCTATCCCAAAAAGCTGATCGACGCCGGTCTCGCCGACGCCGCCGGCACTGCGGATTCCTCCACGCCCATCACCTACGCCAAAGGCACGCTTGTCCTGTGGACGCGCAAAGATTCTCCCCTGCCACCACCCTCGCTCGATCTGCTCCGCAACCCCGCTCTCAAGCGGCTCGCCATTGCCAATCCTGACCGCGCTCCTTACGGGCGCGCCGCCGTTGCCGCGCTCACCAGCCTCAAGCTCTACGACGCACTCAAGCCCCGCCTCGCAACCGCCGAAAACATCGCCCAGGCCGCACAGTTCGTCGACTCCGGCAATGCCGACGCCGGGCTCATCTCGCTCACCTCCGCAATGACTCCGCACATGGCCTCCAGCGGAACCTGGTTCGTAATTCCGCGCGATCTCTACCCGCCCCTCGAACAGGGAGCGGTCATTGTGAGCAACACAACCCAGCGCGCCGCCGTTCACAAGCTCCTCGACTACCTGCTTTCGCCACCCATTCAAGCCCAGCTTGCCAAAAGCGGCCTCACACCCGTTCACTAGAACCTGTCGTTACTTTCCCGCCGACGAAAGTTCATAATAGGTTTTAGAAATGGATTGGCAAGCGCTCGCCCTCACTCTCAAACTGGCATCCGTAACCACCGCGATCCTGTTGGCCATTGCCGTGCCGCTTGCGGCGCTGCTGGTGCTGGGCCGCAGTCGCTGGCTCGCCGCGCTTGAAGCTCTGGCAGCTCTGCCTCTCGTCCTTCCGCCCACCGTACTCGGCTTCTTTCTCCTGGTCCTGCTCGGCCCGCGCACCTCTGTCGGCCGCGGCATCACTGCTCTCCTCGGCCATCCACTCGCCTTTTCCTTCGATGGACTCGTCGTCGGCTCCGTCATCTACAGCCTTCCCTTTGCCGTGCAGCCTCTCGTCGCCGGATTCGCGGCCGTCCAGCCAAACCTTGTCGACGCGGCGCGCCTCCTCGGCGCCGGCTCCGTGCGTATTGTCGTCAGCCTGCTTGTTCCGCTTGCCCGCCGCTCCCTGGTGGCTGCGGCCGTGCTCAGTTTCCTGCACACGGTCGGCGAGTTCGGCGTCGTCCTCATGCTCGGTGGCGATATCCCCGGCGCCACGCGCACCCTCTCCATCGTGCTCTACAACCAGGTTGAGAACTTCGACTATGCCGCCGCCAACCACACCGCGGCCATCCTGTTGGGATTAAGCGCGGCAGCTCTCGCAATTCTCTACTCCAAAGGACTGAGGCGCGGGAGCGCATACCGTGCTTGAACTTGCCTTGAAAGCGCGCCGCGGCAGCTTCCATCTGGAGGTTGAGTGCCGCCTCGCGTCCGATTGGACCGTAATCTTCGGCCCCTCCGGCGCGGGCAAAAGTACATTGCTGCGCCTTCTCGCCGGACTCGACAGAAATTCCCACGGCGACACAGCTAAAGGAAAGATCTCGCTCGATGGCCGCATTCTCACTGAAACTTCTCGCGGCGTCTGGTGCAAGCCCGGCCGCCGCCGCACCTCGCTCGTCACACAGCGTTCTTCGCTCTTCCCTCACCTGGGTGTCGAAGCCAACGTCGCCTATGGCCTCAGCAGTCTTGAGCGCCCCATTCGCGCAACCCGCGTTGCCGAGATGCTCGAACTGGTCGACGCAACCAACCTCGTCAAACGCCGCCCGCAAGACCTCTCCGGCGGACAAGCGCAACGCGTGGCTCTGGCAAGAGCCCTGGCTCCCGGACCGCGTCTGTTGCTTTTGGATGAACCCTTCTCCGCTCTCGACGGCGTGGCCAGCGACGCACTCATCGGCCGCCTGCAAACCTGGGCCCGCGCCAACGGCGTGCAAACCGTCCTCGCCACCCACGACGCCACCGATGCCTTCTCCACAGGAGCCGAAGTCGCCCTGCTCCGCGAAGGCCGCCTCATTGCCCAGGGCCCCGCAACCGAAGTTCTTCAAGACGAGCGCGAACGCATCGCCCTCCGCCTCATGACCCCTTAGGTCGATAAAACCTCGCCTCCCACGAATAAGCCAGCGCCAAGAGTCCCTTAGTCCCGAGTCCCTTAGTCCCTGCTTTTTCCAAACCCCACCATCACCGGCTCCATCTCCAGCCGAATCCCAAACCGCGCCTCGACCCCCTCCGCAATCCGGTCTGCGAGCGCGCAAATCTCCCCCGCTGTCGCCCCGCTGCGATTGATGAGCGCCAGCGTGTGCCGCGACGAGATCCCCGCCGCTCCCAGCACGAATCCCTTCGAGAACCCCGCCTGCTCAATCAGCCACGCTGCCGGTAGCTTCACCTCTCCCGGTCCAGCCGGGAAACGCGGCGGCGCTTTCTCGCTCGCCTCCGCAATCTGCTGGACCTGCTCTTCACTCACCACCGGATTCTTGAAGAAGCTTCCTGCGCTGCGGCAATCCGCATCGCCCTCCACCAGCAGCATGCCCTTGGCCTGCCGCACCCGCCGCACCGCCACCGCAACTTCCGTCAGGCTTGGAACGGAGTCTTCCCGCTGCCCCATTTCCCGGCCCTCCTCGATCGCCTTTTGCAGATCGGCATAACGCAGCGTGGGAGCGCCCCCGTGCGTCAGCCGATAGTCCACCCGCGTCACGATATACCGCCCGCGGTCCGCAGAGTTAAACCGGCTCCGTCGATAAGCAAACCCGCACTCCTCCGCCGTGAACTCTTGAAACGCGAGCGTTGCAACATCGAACACCCGCACCCGTTCAATGGCAGAAGCCACCTCCTGCCCATAAGCGCCGACATTCTGGACCGGCGTCCCGCCCACCGTGCCCGGAATCCCCGCCAGGCACTCCAAACCCGCGTATCCAACTTCCACGCACTGCTGCACAAAGCTGTCCCAGTCCTCGCCCGCGCCGGCGCGGAACAATCCGTCTTTCAACTCCACGCCCATCAGCCCAATCTTCAGCACCAGCCCATCGAACCCTGCGTCGGAGACAAGCAGGTTGCTGCCCCCGCCCAGCACAAACAGCGCAACCCCGCGCTCCCCCGCCCAGGCCGCCGCTTCGGCAATCTCGTCCTCGCTCGCTGCCTCCACAAACCAGCGAGCCGGTCCGCCAATGCCCAGCGTCGTAAATGGCGCCA
>Ga0181535_10007494_pt1 | contig 10963 bp, 9 predicted proteins | sample PEATcosm2014_Bin_44_FD_119774 | JGI IMG/M metagenome (GOLD analysis project Ga0181535, IMG submission 119774) | Peatland microbial communities from MTU Mesocosm Facility, Houghton, MI, USA - PEATcosm2014_Bin17_30_metaG | ecosystem: Environmental > Terrestrial > Soil > Wetlands > Peat | place...
GAACCTGCGCGTTTTTTGGACACGGTCCTCGCGGCGACCCCGCATTTTTCTGAGCCGGTGTTTGCGGAGCCTTCCTTCGCCAGCCCTGCCCTTTCGGAGCCATCGGCTACCAGCCCGGCCTTGGCCGACCCAGTTCCTGCCAACGATGTTCCGGCCAACCGAGCTTCTGCCGACAACCTCGCAGTAAGCTCCATACCGATTGGCCGCCCCTTCGCCAGTCCGCCTCCTGTCAGTTTTGAACCTGTCGCGCCTGCTCCTGCCGAGCCCAGTCCCGTCGTGACCACTCCCGCCGCCCCAGGACCGCAACTTACTGCTCGCGCGCCGGCCAGTCTCGCACCCGCCGGCCTCACCGTAACCGAGGCGCCTTTCCAGATTCCCCCTCCGCCGGCGCGAACAGTGGCTCCAATCCCTCCGCCGCAACCAACCGGTCCCGTACAGGCCTCCGCTCCCGCGCCCACTCGAGCCTCCGCCCCACCTCCCGCACGCCCAAAACATGGGCTCGATCTTGCCCCCATCGTCGAGCGGCTCGCCGGGCTCAAAACCCAGCAACGCGATCTGCGCGATTTAGGCACGGAACGGAGCGCCTCACTTGCGCGCCTGGGAGATCATCTGGAGGAGGTCCGGCATTCTTCTGACCGCAACACCCGCGAGCAGAGTGAACTGTTCAAAGAGCTGCGCGGCATCGGCAGAAGGATCAACCTCCTGGCACTGGCAGGGCTCGTTCTGACGGCCGCCTCCGTTGCCCTCAGCTGTGCCCTCTACCTCCGTTTCCTCAACGCCATCCACTAAAACAACGCCTGGCGGCTCTTGAAAACCGTTCAGCGTGCCCGTGCTGGCTCTAGTCCAGCGCTTTGTGGAACCGCGAAATCGCCACCATCATCCCGAAGAGTCCGATGCCTGCCATAGCCGCCATCTGGGGCCAGAGAATGCCGAAGCCAACGCCCTTCAGGTAGGTGCCGCGGAGAACGATCAGGAAATAACGCAGCGGAATGGCGTAGCTGGCCAATTGCATCCAGGGAGGCATGGCGCTGATGGGAAATCCAAAGCCGGAAAAGGTGATGGTGGGCATGATGACAAAGAACGCGGTCACCATGGCTTGCTGCTGCGTGGATGAGACCGTGGAAATCAGCAGCGCCATGCCTAACATGCAGATCAGGAAAAGCACCGCGCCGGTAAGCAACACCGAGATGTGCCCGCGAAATGGAATCTGAAACCAGAAAGTGCCCACAGCGCCGATCAGCAACGCGTCAAACAGGCCGATGAGGAAGAAGGGCAGCGTCTTGCCAAGGATGAATTCGACCGGGCGAATGGGCGTGACCATGATTTGTTCAAGCGTACCGATCTCGCGCTCCCGCACGACGGCGAACGAGGTGAGCGTAATAACCAGCAGCGTCGTCAGGCTGCCGATGACGCCGGGCACAAAGAACCAGCGGCTGCGCAAATCGGGGTTGTACCACGGGCGCTGATCAAGTTCGACCGAGGGAATCTGGTCGATCAGTTGCGGCGCGATGCGATTGATTTGTTCCTGCTGCGCCTGCTGGGCGAAGCCGAGGGCGATCTGCGAAACGTAGGCCGAAGCAATCAGCGCGGTGTTGGAGTTGGTAGCGTCCACAATGACCTGCAGGGGCGCTGTCTGGCCGCCGCGCAGCTTTTGCGCAAAGCCGGCATCGATCTCAAGCGCCAGCGTTGCCTTGCCCTGGTCGATCAGTTCATGCGCCTGGCTTGCATCGCTCACTTGCGATTGCACGTTAAAGTAGGGGCTGGAGGTGAACCGTGAAATAAGGTCGCGGCTCTCCTGGCTGTGGTCCATGTCAACCACGACGGTTGATACATTTCGAATTTCAAAGGTGGCGGCATAACCGAAGACCAGCATCTGAATAATCGGAGGCCCAATCAGGATGAAGCGCGTCCGCTTGTCGCGCACTACCTGGATGAGTTCCTTGATCAACATCTGCTTCAGCCGTCCGAACATCGCTTCTCCTTTATTCGAGCCGCTTGTGGAAGCTGCGTGTGGCCACCAGCGTCAGCACTACCGTAAAGCCGGCAAGCGGCAGCAGATCCGCGCCAAGCATGGAGGCCGGCGTCCCCTTGAGAAATATCTTCTTGAGCAGCGTCACGTAGTAGCGCGCCGGAAAAATGCGCGTGATCCACTGCAACGCAATGGGCATTTGCTCAATTGAGAACAGAAATCCGGAAAGCAAAAACGCGGGAAGGAACGTGATGATAAGCGCAATTTGGCTCGCGGCCAGTTGGTTTTTTGCAATCACAGAGATAAAGAATCCCAGCGAGAGCACTGTCACCAGAAACAGGGCCGAAGAGACCGTGAGTGTCCCGTAAGAACCGCGAAACGGCACATGAAACCAGGCGATGGCCAGCACAGCGCAGATGGCTACATCAGTCATGCCAAGAACAAAATAGGGCGCCAGCTTGCCCAGCATGATTTCCATGGCGGTGACTGGCGTCGAGATTAGTTGCTCCATGGAGCCGCGCTCCCACTCGCGTGCGATGGTGAGCGAAGTGAGAAATGCGCCAATAACCGACATGACCAGCGCCAGAACGCCGGGAATGATGAAAGCGCTGCTCTCCAGATCCTCGTTGTACCAGGTGCGCGTCGCGATGTCGATTGGCACGGGCTGCAGCGATAATCCGTGCGACTGCATCCACGCGACCTGAATCCCGCTCGAGTAGCCCTGCACCACCGCCTGCGCGTAGCCCATCAGCACATTGGCCGTGTTGTCGTCCGTTGCATCCACGAGCGCCTGCACCTGCACCGGCCCGCCCTGGCTCAACCGCTGCGAGAAGTTCCACGGGATCACGAGCCCCATTTTTGCCTGGCCCGCGTCCAGTGCACGAGCGATCGCAGGTACGTTGTCCACCACACGCACAATGTGAAAGTACTGATTGGACTGGAAGTGCTTGAGCAGGTCCTGGCTTTGCTGGCTGCCGTCCTGGTCGTACACATACACGGGCAGCCCTTTGAGATCGAGATTAACGCCGTAGCCGAACAACAGCATGAGCGTAACCGGCATAATGACGACAATGCCCAGGCTGCGCGTGTCGCGCACAATTTGGAGCAGCTCTTTTCTGGCCACGGCCAGCAGGCGTGTCAGACTCATGGTTTGCGCGCCTCCGCTTCACCGCGGGTTGTGGTGAGGGACACGAAGACGTCTTCGAGCGTGGGGCGGATCTTCTCGATGCGGCTGACGGTGACGCTGCGCTCCTCAAGGAATTTCCGGATACGCGGCTCGGCGGTCGCAGCATTCTCGACGACAAGGTGCAGTGCGTTGCCGAAGACCGCGGCGTCCATCACGTCGGGCGCGGATTGGAGTGCTTCAACAGCGTCCCCGAGAGGAGCGCACTCGATCAGGAGCAGCTCGCCTGTCATTGAATCGCGCTTCAACGCGGACGGCGTACCGAGGGCAACCATCTTGCCACGAAAGATGAGCGCGAGCCGATTGCAGTATTCGGCTTCCTCCATGTAGTGCGTGGTGACAAAGACCGTGACGCCTCCCTCGGCCATCTTTTGAATCAGGTCCCAGAACTGACGGCGCGAGATGGGATCGACACCGGAGGTGGGCTCGTCGAGAAACAGGATGGCCGGCTGGTGCAACACCGCGCACCCCAATGCAAGGCGCTGCTTCCAGCCGCCCGGAAGCGTTCCTGTGATGAGGTCCTCCTGTCCCTTCAAGTTGGCCATCTCCAGCGCCCACTCGATACGCTCTTTGAGTTTGGCCGAGGGCACGCTATAGAGCCCCGCAAACAGGCGCAGATTTTCAATGACCTTCAGATCGTTATAGAGCGAGAACTTCTGCGACATGTAGCCGATGTTTTGACGCACTGCTTCAGGATTTCGGCCGACATCGAATCCTGCAACCTGCGCAGTTCCGGAAGTTGGCCTGAGCAACCCGCACAACATGCGTATCGTGGTCGATTTGCCTGCTCCGTTGGGACCAAGAAAGCCGAAGACCTCGCCCTTGCTGACGGCGAGATTGAGGCGGTCGACCGCGACGAAATCGCCGAAGCGTTTGACGAGGTTCTCAATAACAACAGAGTTTGAGATCGCGGAGTTGGGAACGGCAGACTTCATCGGCTCAGGCATGGCGTTCGTCTCCGCCTTCAACCGCATCGACGAAAAGATCTTCGATAGTTGGAGCTACTTGCTGAATTGCGTCAAATGCAACGCCGGCGTTCTTGAGCCGCGCTTCGAATTCGGGAATGCGTTTGGCGGCGTCGTCTACTACCACGTGCACGCCGTCGCCCGTGAGCACCAGGCTTGAGATGCCGTCGGCGTGTTCGAGAACCGTGCGCAACGGTCGCGCCTCGGCGGAGGTTACCGAGAGAACGCCTTTCTTCATGCTGGATTTCAGATTGGCCGGGGTATCGCAAAACAAAAGCTTGCCCTGATGCATGAGAGCCACTCGATGGCAGCGTTCGGCCTCGTCGAGATAGGCGGTGGACGTCAGAATTGCCACGCCTTCCGCGACAAGTTCATAGAGAATGCGCCAGAAGTCACGGCGCGAAACAGGGTCGACCCCAGTGGTAGGTTCGTCGAGCAGGATCACCTTCGGGCGATGAATGAGCGCGCAGACGAGGCCAAGTTTCTGCTTCATGCCGCCGGAGAGCTTTCCGGCCATGCGGGTGCGGAACTCGCTCATGCCCGCGGCTTCAAGCAACTCCGTCGAGCGCGCCGTGCGCTCGGCTTTGCGTACGCCGAACAGATCGGCATAGAAACGGATGTTTTCGTCGACCGTGAGATCTTCGTAGAGGCCGAAGCGCTGCGGCATGTAGCTCAGAGCGTGCTTCGCGCCTTCAGGATCGCGGACCACGTTGTAGCCGGCGACGGTCGCCTGGCCTGAGTCGGGTGGCATAATGCCCGCCAGCATGCGAAGCGTCGTTGTCTTCCCTGCCCCATCGGGTCCGACCAGGCCAAAGATCTCGCCGGCATGGACATCGATGCTGAGCGCATCGACGGCGCGCACACCAGGGAAGCTCTTGGTGAGTTCCCTGGCGCTGATTGCTGGGCTGACGGAAGCGCTGCCCGCAGGCGTGTTCGCGAGTTGGATCTGATCCGTCATTCCTTTGCCGGCGCGGGCGCGGCAGGTGCGGCAGCGACGAGTTGGATGTGCGCGTCGGCGGGCATGCCGGGCTTTAGCTCGTGATTGGGATTGTCGATTTCGATCTTGATGCGGTAGACGAGGGTGACGCGCTCGGCAGTGGTCTGCACGCTCTTGGGCGTGAACTCAGCGTCCGGAGAGATAAAGGAGATGCGCCCGTGATATTGCTTGCCTGGATAAGTGTCCGTGGTGATGGCGGCATCCTGGCCCCAGTGAATTTTGCCCAAATCGGTCTCCGCAATGTAGGCGCGCAGCCAGATGTGATCGAGGTCGGCAAGCGTGACGACTGGAGAGCCGGGCGCAACGACCTCGCCGAGTTCCGCCTGGCGCACGGTAATGACGCCCGCCGCAGGGGCCCTCAGCGTTGTGTAGGTCTCGCTAATGCGCGACAGCCCAAGGTTGGCGTTTGCCTGATCGAGATTCGCGCGAGCGATGGCGATGTCTTCTTTGCGGCTGCCCTCCTTAGCCTCGTTGTAGCGCTGCTCGACGGCCGCGAGATTTGCCTGGGAGCGCTTGAGAGCGGTTGCCGCCAGATCGCGATCCTGCGCTGAAATCTCGTCTTTGCCGAAGAGTTGCTGCGCGCGATCGTTGTCGGCCTTCTTTTGCGCGAAATCGGCCTGGGCGTCGAGAACCGTCTGATGCGATGCTCTCACTTCCTGTTCGCGGGTACCGGCCAGAGTGAGGGCCAGGTCGGATGCGCGCACAGCCACGCCGGCCTCGTCGATCTTCACCTTCTGCTTGAAGTCCGCATCTTCAAGACGCGCAAGCAAAGCCCCTTGCTCCACCTGCTGTCCTTCTTCGATGGGCAACTCGACAATGCGGCCCTGCACCTTGAAGCTGATCAGGCTCTCGTGCGCCTCAATATTGCCGGAGAGCGTGAGCTGATTGGCTGGCGCAGGTTTCTTGGTCAGCCGCGGATAGAAATACACCGCGGCGGCAATGGCCGCGACCAGAAGAATGACGATCGGTATGACTCGTTTCATGGTGTCCATCCTGTTAAGTGCGACCCCCCGACGCAGCCGCACGGTGCAAGGCAGTTCAGGGGTTCATGAACTGCAAAATGTTCTTCTCGGTATCGCCCATGGCCTTGGCCAGAGCAAACTTCGCATCGACGTGGCTGGAGACGGCAACAATATAGTTCTCTTCCGCACGGGCCAGTTCGTCCTGCGCGGTCACAACCTCAACGTTGTTGGTCGTGCCGGCTTGAAAGCGATCCTGCGCCAGCAGGAGCTCGCGCTGCGCAAGTTCCTGCCCCTGCTGAGCGACATCGACCTGTTCGGCCGTCGAGTCAAGGTTCAAGAGCGCCTCGCGGATATCTTCCGCGACGCCGCGCTCCAGATCGGCCATCTGTTCGTCAATCCGTTTCAGGCGGCTTGCGAGCTGCGCGGCTTCTCCATTGCGGTCGCGATCGTAAACGGTAAAGTCGATCTGGCCCTGAATCAGCCCCGTGGTTTGAACGCTGCCGATGCTGCGGCCCAGTTCACCGATGTTTCCATTCAGACTGAGCTTGGGATAGAAGCGGGCGCGGTTGGCGCGCTGCTGTTCTTGAAGACCCTGGCGCTGGCTGGCGAGGGAAAGATAATCGGAGCGCGCTTTAAGCGCGGCGGGCAAAAGTGCGTCCGGCTGAGATTGCGCCATGCTTTGATAATGCAGCGGCTCGGCGAGTTCCAACGCCGTGCCCGGATTCATGCCGAGGTTTCTCGCCAGAACGAGATACGACAGCTTCAATCCGTTTTGGGCGACCAGCAGCGCCTGCTTGTCGTTGGCCAATTGCACCTGGGCGCGTAGTACGTCCACCCCGGTCGCTGTCCCGGCATCGTGTTTGTCTGTAGCTAGCTTGAGTAGCCTGGTTGAGTCCGTCACGCGCGACTGTGCGGCATCCGCGCGCGCGGCGGCGGACTGCGCATTCAGATAAAGCTCGGCGATGGCGCGGACAATGAGATCGCGCGCATCCTGCTCATCCATCTTTCCCGCGTTCACCGCGAGTTGGCTGGCCTTGAAGGTGCGGTAGCTGGCAAGGTCGATGACATTCTGTTGCGCGTAGATGCGGAAGTCGTAGTTGGAAAACGGTCCAACCACATTGGGGAACGGAATGCCCGGCACCGAGATGCCAAAGGCGCGCAGGTTCCGGTTCTGCACGTTGGCGTAAGTTTCAGCGTTCACGCGTGGAAGCAGCGCGGCTGACTTACTTCGCTCCAGCGCGCCCTCTGCCTCATCGACGCGTGTGCCTGCGACGAGAACATTGAGGTTGGCCTGGAGCGCCTTTTGAATCGCGTCCTGCAAAGTAAGCCGGTAGGGCACGGGCTGCTGGGCATTGCTGTTCTGATTCGAAAGAGAACTGGCAAGGATACCGGCCACAGAGAAAAGAGCGATCTTGAGAAAATCCGGTTTCATGATGCCTTCTTTTTTGGGGAGCTGGCGATCGATCTCCAGAAGTGTTGAAAGCTGTCTTCAATCCATGTTCCGAGGGCCGGCTCTTCATGGAGCGACCACAAAAGCACGGAACCTAAGCACGCCTGCAGAAACTGGGGCGCAACTTTTGCCGGTTTCAGGCGCGGATCAATCTCTCCGCGCTTTTGACCCTCTGCAATGAGCCTCCCTATTGCCTTACGCCCCTCCTGCATATTTCGTTTCAGGATTTCGCGGACACTCGGGCTGGTCAGGAATGAGGAGATGAAGGCGCGTGCAAGGCCAGGGCTACGGCCAGGCTCTTCGGCGAGGCGTTTTGCAAGCCTGTGCAGAACGGTGCGGATTGGCTTCTTATTCAGTGCGGCGTGCGAAGAGGCTTCCCTCACCTTGCCAAGCTGAATCTCCGCCATCACGCCGAGGACGTGGTCTTTGGACTCGAAGTAGTTGAAGAAGGTTCCCTTGCCCACATCCGCGGCTTCCGTAATGTCTTCCACAGTGACGTTCTGGAATCCGCGTTTTTCAAACAGGCGAAGCGCGCTCCGAAACAAGCGCAGGCGGGTGGCGGCGGCGCGGCGCTGGCGGCGTCCAATTTCCCCTGGCAGGCTGGAAGCCGCGCTTCCGCGGCGCGACGCAAAGGTCGAAACCGATAACTCCCGTTTGCGACTGGTGCTCATAATAGAGTGGTACCCATTCATGACCAACAGTCATAGTGTGTACCTGCTGAAGGCAACCTGTCAACAGGCCAGCAGCAAGGCTCGAGCCCCGCCCTGCTGGACGAAGCCGGTTCAGCATCGCAAACCCCCAAGGACGCCAAATTGACTAACGGTGTGCAAAACCGGTCGCTACGCCCACTGCGTGAGCGGCAATTCCGACCACCGGAGAGAACGCCCACGTCCCGCTATCCTGTTCTTTCATCTTGTAGCTGAGAAACGCCCCAAGGCCAACGGTCGCGAAGTTCACTCCCAGCTGGCCCGCCTGCGACGAGGGCATCAGCGGGTTGCCTTCCACGCAATGGTGATTGGCAATGCAATGCTGCGTCATCTCCACATCGAAGACGGCCATTCCCAGGTGCATCCCGTTGAGCAGGAAGAATCCCTTGCTAAGCGTTCGCGGAGTTTTGGCCGCCGGAGGGGCAAGAACGAATCCTGCCGAAGAAGACGAGCCGGACAGCATCTCGTAGGCGTGGCCAACAGTGGATTCGTTACCCGGCACTTCCACGCTTGCGGACAATTCCGGGTTTCGGGCATCTCTCTCAATTTGCCGGAAGGGGACCTTTATGTCCTGGGCCGCACACGTCACGCTGCTCAAGGCCATTGCCACGCTCAACATTGTTCCCTGCATTGCGTTCATGCTGTCCTCCAGCCGACCTGCAACAACGTCTGGATGGCTTATCGACGAAACGCGGGGTTTTATAAGGTTTTTTTTGAATCAGGGTCGTTGGAGACCGCTAATCTGCGAGCGCTGCTCGCGTCAACAGCTCGAGGCTCAAGAGCGGGCCGGCGCCCGCCAAGCCCTCCCGTGCGGACTTGAAACCGGATCAAGCGTTTGGCATACAATGGTCGCATTGCCCGTCATACCCATCAACGCGGATTCCGGGTTCGATGACCCGATCGTTAAAACCCGTCGGCGTTCAACCACGGTTGTTGCCGCGTGCCTGCTTTTGCTGCTTGGTTTTTCCACCGCGACAGCATTTGTGCAGGACGCCTGGGCGCCCCAGGCCTTCCAGATCGGCATCTTTGCCCTTGTCGCCGTCTATTTGCTGATGGGGCTTGGCCGGACGCGGGAAAAAATCTCAACCAGCCCGGCATCCTGGCTCGTGTACCTCATCCCTGTCTGGGGAATCCTCCAGATCGTCGCGCACACCACCGCGTCAACTGCCGAAACGCGCGCCGAGGTTTTGCGCTGGGGCGCACTGGCCGGGGTTTTCTTTCTGTTTCAGGCGATTGCTCGAAACCGCACGGTGCGCCGGAATCTGTTGAGCGCGTTTCTTGTCTTCGCAACCGCGACGGCGGTTCTCTGCCTGATGGAGCTTTTCACCTCGGAGGGCCGGGTCCTTTGGATGTTCCCGACAGGCTATTCCGGTGTCTACGCGACTTTCGTTTCCAGCAACGGTTACGCGCAATTCGTGGAGTTGGCTTTGCCAATCGCTCTCTGGCGCGCGTTGCGCGAAGGCTGGCGAGCCTGGTGGTATATGCCGGCCGGCGGCCTGCTTTTTGCATCGGTCGTCGGTTCGGCCTCCCGCGCCGGCACCGCCCTGTGCTTTGTGGAGCTAATGGCCATGCTCGTGATCGGGCTGGTAAAACTGCGGGATCCAGAAACGGGCCTGCCCTCCCGCCCCATGACGGCAATGCTGCTGCTCATCCCCGTCCTGGCAGCGGTCTTTACAGTTGCCGTCGGATGGCAGAGGGTTTGGACGCGCTTTCAACAGGATGCCCCTTACCTGACGCGGCAGGCCTTTCTTCAGGCGACCGCGGACATGGCCAAACAACGTCCGCTCACCGGCTACGGCTTGGGTACTTTCCCTGATGTCTATCCGCGCTACGCGATCATCGATCCCTCGCTTTACCTCTACGTCAATCACGCTCACAACGATTGGGCGGAGTTTGCCGCCGAGGGCGGATTTCCCTTCCTGTTGCTGATTGTGGCTCCGTTTGCCTTCGCTTTACCCGCGGCCATCCGGAACCCCTGGGGATTGGGGCTGCTTGCGGTCATGCTGCACGCGTGCGTCGATTTCCCGTTTTACCATTCCGGCGTTCCGTGCTGGATCTTTGCGTTGCTCGGCCTGCTCTATTCGGCGCGAGTCCCGGACGAGCCAGGTCTCCGGACTGCCGGGCCGAACGCCTCGAAGCGCGCTTCGAGGTTTGAGCACGCTGAATTCGAGGGCCGCTGAAACCGCCAGCGCACTCCAACTCTCAATTTAAGTGATCCGGTCCCGAAGCGGGTGCGGTCTACGACGCGATGCGCACCTGATACGTGCTGACTGCGCCGGAGTCATCGGTCGGGTTTTTGGGCGCCATTAGATATCGCAGCACAATCCAGAACAGGCCGAATGCCACCAGGAAAATTAATAACGTGACACCCACGCGCGCAAGACGCTTTCGGACGCTTGACCTCAATAACCGCTTGGAACGTTTGCTGGTAATGCGTGGCAGCACCGCTTTTGAGCTCGTCCCCAATGCCGATGATGCATAGAAGCGCTTCCGGCATGCTCTGCAGCGGAACGCATCCCTACCGAGCACTCGCTGCAAGCTGTCGCTCCAGCGAGGATCGCTTGACTTCCGAATATCGGCACTGCCGCAATTTGTGCAATTCATGGTTAGGGAAGAGACTGAATCCTCGTAGATGATACATCGAGCATCCCCGAGATTCGAGGTGTCCCGAGAGCCCGCTGATAATCCAGGCGCACGCGCACTAGAGGGGCGGTAGGCGGAACGGAAAAA
>Ga0181535_10007496_pt1 | contig 10961 bp, 11 predicted proteins | sample PEATcosm2014_Bin_44_FD_119774 | JGI IMG/M metagenome (GOLD analysis project Ga0181535, IMG submission 119774) | Peatland microbial communities from MTU Mesocosm Facility, Houghton, MI, USA - PEATcosm2014_Bin17_30_metaG | ecosystem: Environmental > Terrestrial > Soil > Wetlands > Peat | place...
CATTGGGCGCTACAATCGGCTGCGCTCCACGGCTCTCTTTGCCCTTCGGGGGCTGCGCCGGATTGGCTCGCAACAGACGATCTTCCAGGGGTGCGCGATCGAAGCGGCGAATGATCGCCGCCATTTCGTCGGCGGTTGGAGCTTCTACAAAAGCGAAGCCCTTCGATTCTTGCGTTTCGTGATTGCGGATCACCTTGACGGCGTCGGCCACGAGATCTTCAGCGGCGAGCCATTGCTTGATGTCATCGGCGGTGACCCATGACGGGAGATTGCCAAGAAAAACGGTAAAGCTCATTCAGTAATTCTGTAACTCCGTGGTTGGATTTCAAACACTGGGAAGGATTCCGATCTGCCTCACCGATAGTATCAGACCAGCGCACCGGATTGCAAACACAGATCGTTCTAAGTACCCGGTTTTCGAAGCGAAAAGAGCCTGTTCACCGCTCGCCGGCACGGCTTCCGCCTGGCGAGGTGTTGAAAACCGCACGCCAGGTGTTCGAGAATGGGTCGGTCCGGGAGCTTCGGACTTCCCACTAACGCATCTCACCCCCGCCCGCAGGGCAAAATGAAACACATCATCGTCGGAACCGCGGGGCATATCGACCACGGCAAGACCGCCCTGGTCAAGACGCTCACCGGCATCGATGCAGACCGGCTGGCGGAAGAAAAACGGCGCGGCATCACCATCGACCTCGGCTTCGCCCACCTCCAGTTGACCTCGGAGCTGCGGCTGGGATTCGTAGACGTCCCCGGCCATGAGCGGTTCGTCAAGAACATGCTGGCGGGGGTCGGCGGAATCGACCTGGTGATGCTGGTGGTGGCCGCCGACGAATCCATCAAGCCTCAAACACGCGAGCATTTCGACATCTGCCGCCTGCTGGCCATTCCGCGCGGCCTTGTAGTCTTGACCAAGTCTGACCTGGCCGGAGATGAGTTGGTCGAACTGGCGCGGATGGAGGTCGCGGAGCTGGTGGCGGGATCCTTCCTCGAGAACGCGCCCATCGTCGCCGTCAGTTCGGCCACCGGCAGCGGCCTGGATGGTTTGCGCGGCGCGCTGGAACAGGTGGTGGCAACCGTGCCCGAGAAGAATCCCGCCGGTTACTTCCGGCTCCCCATCGACCGTGTGTTTTCAGTGAAGGGTTTCGGAACGGTTGTGACCGGCACCCTGATTTCCGGCGCGGTTGAAAAGGACCAGGAAGCCGAAGTCTACCCGGCCGGCCGCCGGCTGCGAGTGCGCGGCCTGGAGGTCCACGGCACGCGGACCGAGCGCGCGGTCGCGGGACAGCGGACGGCCCTCAATCTGGCCGATATCGAACCAGCTGCGCTGGCGCGCGGCGATGTGCTTTCCGAGCCTGGCCGATTTCGTGCCGTCCGGCACATCGAGTGCCGGCTGGAGCTTCTGCCATCGGCGAAGCCGCTCAAGCATCGCGCACCGGTTCATTTTCACGCCGGAACTGCGGAGATCGAGGCCGAAGTGCGGTTGTTCAGCGCCGCAGCGCTGCGGCCGGGCGAAACGGCGTACGCGCGGCTGATCCTGCGGCAGCCTGCTTTGCTGCTGCCGGGCGACCGCTTCATCATTCGAATGTTTTCACCGGTGGTGACCATCGGCGGCGGGGTGGTGGTGGATATCGGCGAGCGCCGGTACCCTCGCGGGCTTGATCTGGCCCAGCGGCTCGACACGCTCGCCGGCGGCGACGCAGCCGCGCGCATTGCCATGCTGGTGCGTGAGGCGCCTTTCGGCATGGGGGTTGACGACCTGGTGGCTCGCACCGGTTTGGCCGCGCCCGCCATCGAAGCCGGCGCCGCCGAGGCGCGCGTTCTCGCCCTTTCGCTCGCCTCGCCCTGGTTCGTCGACCGCGCCTGGTTCCAGTCTGCCTGCGACCGGCTGGAGAAAACGGTGCGAGAGTTCCATCGCCAGAAGCCGATGCTGGCGGGAATGGCGCGTCCGGAGCTGCGGGGCAGCATCGCCCGGGACCTGCCGCCGTTCCTGCTGGACGCGTTGCTCGCGTCTTCCAAGAACGTGGAAGCCGAGGGTGAAATCGTCCGGCTGCGCGGCCATGCTCGGGTGCTGCGCAGCGATGAGGCGCAGGCGCGCGATGCCATCGAGCGCGCTTTTGAACAGGCCGGCCTGGCGGTTCCCTCCGTGGCAGAGGTTCTGGCGAAGGCGGGCGTGGAGGCAGCGCGGGCGCGCACCTTGCTGGACATCCTGCTGCGCGAAAAACGGCTGGTCCGCATTAGCCAGGACCTGGTTTTTCATCAATCCGCCATGGAGAAACTGCGCAGCCTGCTGGCTGGCCGGCGTCACGCGCGCTTCACCGTTCCGGCCTTCAAGGAATGGACCGGCATTTCCCGCAAGTACGCCATTCCCCTGCTCGAATACCTGGACCGCGCGCACATCACCCGCCGCGAGGGCGACGAGCGTTTGATACTATAGCTGCACATGCTTCGCTTCTGGAAACAGCGCCAGGAACAGGGCCTTGCGCAACCTCTGGGACGCCTCGAAAGCACCGTCATGGAAGTCCTCTGGGGGCGCGGCGAATCGAGCGTGCACGATGTCGCCGGGCGTCTCGGCCGGCCCCTGGCGTACACCACCGTGATGACCACGCTCGACCGCCTTTACAAGAAAGGACTGCTCGAGCGCCGCAAGCTGGATCGCGCCTTCCTCTATTCCCCGCACTTTTCGCGCGCACAGTGGGAGCAGAAGCGGGCGGGCGATTTCATGGCCGGCTTTTTGAGCGGGCCTGAAGCGGGACGGGAGATGCTGATCTCCTGCCTGGTGGAGGCCGCCGGGGAGCAAGACGAATCGTTGCTGCAAGAACTGGAAGAGAAGATCAGGCTGAAGCGCAAAGCGCTCAGCCGGCGGAGGAAGTCATGATCCTGCCCTTTGGACTCCGCCTGGTCGCCCTGGCGCTGGCAGCCGGTTTTCTGGTGAACGCGGGTCTCAGCCTGGCCGCGTGGGCGGCGGCTCCACTGGCGATTCGGCGCGCTGGAAGTATGAAGGCGCGCTCGGCTGGGCGGCTGCTGCTGGGGTTGCGCCTGGTGCCGGCCGCCGCAGCGGTGCTCTTCGTCGCCGTTTGGTGCGTGCCCGGCTACTTCTGGCTGGAACAGCCCGGGCCGGAGCGCGTTAGCCTTGTTTGTCTGGCCGCAGCCGCGCTCGGCTTCGCGGCTTCGGCGGCGGCAGCGGTTCGTGCGTGTGGCGCGCTGGCACGCTCGGCGCAGCGCTGGCGCGGCTGGCGCGCCGCCGGCCGCCGCGTCCTGCTGCCGGGCGAACCGGGGCCGGTCTGGGTGGTGGAGACGCCTGGCCCGGTAGTCGCGCTGGCCGGCATTCTCCGCCCGCACATGGTGGTGGCCCGAACCGTGATCGGGGTGCTTTCGCCCGACGAACTGGCCTCGGCGCTGCGCCACGAGCGCGCTCACTCGAATTCCCGCGACAACCTGAAGCGTCTGGCGGTCATGCTGGCTCCGCCTTTGCTTCCGGGCTGGTGTGTCCTGCACCCCATCGAGCAGGCGTGGTTGAGTTTCGCCGAATGGGCCGCCGATGACCGCGCCGCGGAGGGTAGCGACTCCAAGGCACTCTCCCTCGCCTCTGCGCTGGTGAGGCTGGCGCGAATGAAAGCCGGCCCGCCCGTGCCCGAGCTGGCAATATCGCTCCTGGGGGCAAGCGGAGAGGTTGGCGCGCGCGTGGAGCGCCTCCTCGCTGGAGCACCCGAGAGTGAACCAGATGCTTCGCGTGCCGCGCATTATGGCTGGTTGCTCTGGGCCGGCGTTGCCATGGTCATACTCCAACCCGTAGCGCTCCTCTGGGCGCATGACCTGCTGGAACGGTTAGCGGGTTAGCACGAGAAGCCGCCGGCAACGCCATCTCCTTCGAAGTTCTCCACATCAGTCTGGCGGGCAAGCTAAAGCATGCCCCACCCGGAGAACGTAACCGACGCAGAATGTTTGGGATCCGAGGGGTGATTTTCGGCTTGCAAAAAGGCGAATAAAAGGCGAAAATAGCTTTATGGCGCTGGTCGGCATTGCCAAGATGGCGGCGCAGAGCACATTGCTCGAAGCCAAACGACAAGTGGAGTATCTCGAGATGCCGGCCCGCAGTATCCTCAACCGCTCCAAGCCCGGCATGCCGTTTCAGTGGACGATCAACCCGTACCGGGGCTGCGAGTTCGGCTGCAAATACTGCTACGCGCGGTACACGTTCGAGTACATGGAGATGCCGGTCACGGACTTCGAAGACCGCATCTTTGCCAAGTCGGCATCGGCGCATCTTCTGGCGCAGGAACTGCGGCGCCTCGACCGGCGGGAACAGATTGCGATGGGAACGGCGACCGACCCTTACCAGCCGGCGGAACGGCGTTATGGGCGCACTCGCGCCATCCTGGAAGTGTTTGCGCGAGAGAAGGGCTGGCGGCTGGGAATCGTCACCAAGTCGGACCTGGTGACACGCGATATTGACTTGCTTTGCGAAGTGGCGCGGCGGAATGTGCTTTCCGTCCACATGACCGTCACCACGCTGGACGAGAAGCTGGCGCGTTTGCTGGAACCGCGGGCACCGCGGCCGGCACTGCGCCTGGAAGCGGTGCGCAAACTCAGTGACGCAGGCCTCGCCGTGGGAGTCACCGCGAAGCCGATTCTGCCTGCCCTGACCGACGGCGAGCGCGCGCTTGACCGGCTGGGGAAGGCGGCCAAAGACGCCGGAGCCCGAACGTTCAGCGGCGGCGCGGTGTTTCTGATGCCCAGCGCGCTCCAGGTATTCCTGCCGTTTCTGGAGCAGCATTTTCCCGATCTCGCGCCGCGCTACCGCAAGCAGTTCGCCCAAAGCGCCTACCTAAGCAGAACCTACAAAGACGCTCTGCAGGTCCGCCTACGGAAAATTCGCGAGCGTTACGGCCTGGACGCCGGGACCCTCGACTACCGGCCGGAACTGTGGGTGGAGGAGCAGGGCGTGCTGTTCTGACCCAGCCAGGGAGGACAGACGATCGGTTTCTGCCGCCTGTCAGATTTCGTGTGTGGGCGAGGCACTCTCGAAAACGGCCCCTAAACCCCGAAATTACGCTCCGACGCTCCGGGCTACTTCTCGTCCCTGTAGGTGCGGCTCGCGCGCCCATCCCGACAGACCACGAAAACCGATGGTCTGTCCCACTCCGCCGCGCTACAGTGAATGCTGCATGGACCTGGCGGCGTTCGACTACCACCTGCCCGAGGAGCTGATCGCGCAGCAGCCGCTCGCCGATCGCGCCGCGTCACGCATGCTGGTGCTGTATCGCAACGAAAACCGCTGGGAGGATCGTCTGTTTCGCGAACTCCCCTCGTTCCTTGCCCCCGGCGACTGTCTGGTGCTCAATGATTCGCGCGTGTTCCCCGCCCGCCTGTTCGGCCACCGCGCCGGCGTGTACTCTCAGGCCGTGGGAAAGGGCAACCCGCAACTGCGCGAGTTTCTCAGCGGCCGGGTGGAGGTTTTCCTGCTGCGTCCCGTAAGCGGGGATGGAAAGGAATGGGAAGCGCTGGTACGGCCCGGCCGTAAACTGCGCACCGGGGAGAAGATTCACTTCGACGACGGCCTGGAGGGCGAAATCACGGCGCGCGGGGAGTATGGCGAGCGGCGCATCCGTTTCGAAACTGCCGGCGACCCGTTCGACGAGTTCGAAAAGATCGGCCACGTCCCGCTGCCGCCGTACATCAAGCGCGCCGACGAGCCTGCCGACCGCGAGCGCTACCAGACCGTGTTCGCGCGCGAGAAGGGGTCTGTCGCGGCGCCCACCGCGGGTTTGCACTTTACTCCCCAGATTCTGGACCAGTGCCGGGCGCGGGGCGCCGGGATCGCATGCGTGACGCTGCATGTCGGCCTGGGAACGTTCCAGCCGCTGCACACTACTCAGGTGGAACAGGGCCGCCTGCACTCCGAGCGCTATCACATCACCGCGGAAGACGCCGCCAGGGTGAGCGCGGCCAGCCGGGTGGTAGCGGTGGGAACCACCAGCGTGCGCACCCTCGAATCCGCTGCGCGAGTGGGGCAGGTCCCCGGCCTGCCCCAGCACCTGCCGGTTGCGGCGTGCCACGGTGAAACCGACCTCTTCATCTACCCGGGCTTCCAGTTTCACGCTGTCGGCGCCATGCTCACCAATTTCCATTTGCCGCGCACCAGCCTGCTGCTTCTGGTGTGCGCCTTCGCCGGCCCCGAGTTGGCGCTCGCTGCATACCGTCACGCAGTTGAGGCGAAGTACCGGTTCTACTCCTACGGCGATTGCATGTTGATTGTGTGACGGCCCGGCCTGCCGGGAGTGGCGGCAGGCCGGGGACCTGCCTCACTTCTACGCGGGGACGGGTTTCACGGCGGCGGATCGCTGGCGCGCACGCCGCGTCATGCTGGTCACCAGGCGGTAGAGCAGCGCAGCGGCCACCAGCGCACCGTACAACACAGGCAAACGGATGTCCGATTTCACCAGCCAGTAGTAGTGCACCACCCCAACCGCTGCACTTGCGTAGATCAGCCTGTGAATCCGCTGCCACCGCTTCCCGCCCAGCCGCCGGATCCAGCCCTTGGTGGACGTCAGCGCCAGCGGGAGCATCAGGAGAAACGCCGTGAACCCCGCGGTGATGAACGGGCGCTTGGCGACATCCTTCCAGATCTCGTGCAGGTCGAACACCTTATCGAACCAGAGATACGTGAGAAAGTGCAGGCTCCCGTAGAAAAAAGCGAACAACCCCAGCATACGGCGGAAGCGGATCAGGTCGGGAACCCCGAGCAGTTGGCGCAGCGGCGTCACCGACAGCGTGATCACAAGGAAACGAATGGTCCAGTCGCCGGTGAGATGAGTGAAGAAGTCGAGCGGATTCGGCGGCAGGCTCGGCACCAGGAAGCGCCACAAGCCTGTGGTCAGGTCCGGCTGCAGGACATAGGCGAGCGCGACCGCCACCAGGTGGGCACACGGCGCCAAGCAGAGCAAGAACACGAGTACCTTCGTCCACTTGCCGGTGAGTAATCCCGGGGGGCCTTTGAGCATGGCCTAGTAGTTCTTTCGCAGATCCATTCCGGCGTAGAGACCGGCCACCTGGCTGGCATAGCCGTTGAACATCTGCGTGGGATGGTTCTTGAAGAACGAAGGCAGGCGCTGCTCCTTGGCCTGGCTCCAGCGGGGATGGTCAACCTCCGGGTTGACGTTGGAATAGAAGCCGTATTCGTGAGCGTTGGCCAGATTCCAGGTGGTCGGGGGCTGGCCGCTCACCAGCTTGATTTTCACGATGGACTTGATGCTCTTGAAACCGTATTTCCACGGCACCACCAGCCGCACCGGAGCCCCATCCTGCGGCGGCAGCGTCTCGCCATACATACCGACGCACAGCAGCGCCAGCGGGTGCATCGCTTCGTCCAGGCGCAGCCCCTCGACATAGGGAAAATCGATGCCCGCCATATCCGGACGCGCCATTGGCATTTGCGCCAGGTCCCAGTAGCTCTGAAATGCCACGTATTTCGCCTTTGCGGTGGGTTGGACCAGGTTGAGCAGCGCGCTGAGCGAATACCCGATCCAGGGGACCACAATCGACCACCCCTCCACGCAGCGGTGACGGTATATGCGCTCTTCCAGCGGCGCCACCTTCAGAAGGTCATCCATGGAGAACTTACGCGACTTCGCGACGTCACCTTCCACCGAAACCGTCCACGGGCTGGTCTTGAATTTCAGCGAATAGCGCGAGGGGTCGCTCTTGTTGGTGCCGAACTCGTAGAAGTTGTTGTAGTGGGTGGCCACGTCCGGACTGGTCATCGGCTCAGTGGTGCTGAATGGACTCTTCGCCAGGTTGGTCAGCTTGGTTCCAGCCAAGGCGCGGCCGCGCGGTGAAAGCAGTTCCCGCGCCGTGAGAAACGCCGTCGGGGCCGCAGCCAGGAACCTGCGCCGGTTCAGGTAGATATCCTTGGGAGTCACCTCCGAGTATCGAAGATCGGTCTTCACAATCAGCACCCCTATTCATACTTTACGGCTGCCAGCGGCGAAAAGTTATGGTGGGGCCGGCTTGAATCGGTACCATGCGCCGCGGCGGGAGCGGGTTGCGAATCGCCCTGTCGCCTAGTATGATGGAATTTCCCCGTAAATGATTCTCGCTTTGGGTGGGAGCAGTGCGGGTCAATTGGTCCGGACGGGTGGCCGAGCGGCTAATGGCAACAGACTGTAAATCTGTCGCTCCTTGCGAGCTACGGAGGTTCGAATCCTCCCCCGTCCACCAGAATTCTTCGGCTGTGAGTAGGGCCGCCGGTAGAGCGATCGGAAGGTCACCGTTCAGCTCCTGGTTGGGCAAACAGTTTGCCGTTGTAGCTCAGTTGGTAGAGCGTCCGTGATCGGAAGGTCATCGTTCAGCTCCTGATTGGGAAGTAGTTTTGCCGTTGTAGCTCAGTTGGTAGAGCGCGTCCTTGGTAAGGACGAGGTCACCAGTTCAATCCTGGTCAACGGCTCCAGTTTTTGCAGTGGTTTGTTTACGTCCTACGGAGTATTCCGACTGGACGTCACTATATCGGTATGAGTTCCGATGTAGAGCGGCGTCTTCATGAACACAATACGAAGACGGGGCGTTGGACGAGCCGTTTCAAGCCATGGGAGCTAATTGCTCTCGAGGAGTTTGGGTCGCGCAGCGAAGCCGGCAGCCGGGAGCGGTTTCTGAAGGGCCGGCAGGGTATGGCTGAGCGCCAGAGATTGTACGGGGAATCCCGGTCCGTGAACCGGCAGAAGTAGAAGGAGCAATCAGATGCCTCGCGAGATCATCACGTTCCAGTGCGCGGAGTGCAAGAATCGGAATTACACTTCCACCAAGAACAAGAAACTCACCACGGAAAGGCTGGAACTAAAGAAGTTCTGCCGGCATTGCCGGAAGCACCAGCCGCATAAGGAAATCAAGTAGAATGGGAATCGAGTAAGAACGATCCCCCCGGCCGCCGGGAGGAGTGACCCAGGGGCGTAGGTTTAACGGCAGACCAGCGGTCTCCAAAACCGCGAGTGGGGGTTCGAATCCCTCCGCCCCTGCCAATCACCCGTTTGCAGTACCGAATCAGGAGCCAACGAGCGTTATGGCCGACGAGAAAAAGAATTGGTTGCAGGCCACCAGAGACTACGTCAACGAGTTGAAGCTGGAGATGCGGCGCGTCTCCTGGCCGAACCGTAAGCAGGTGGAAGGCACCACAGGAGTGGTGATTTTCGCGGTCTTTGCGTTCGCCGCATACTTCTGGGTGGTGGACTCTATCCTCTCGCGGGGCATCAAGGCAGTTCTTTCGTTCTTCACCAAATAGGCGGATGATGGAAGCCGAAGACAACGTGCACATTGACGAGCAGCACGCCGCCGACGCGGTGGATGAGCAGGCAGCGGCCCCGGAGGAATCCGTGCCGCCCGAGGCAACATCCGACGCTGCTCCCGAAGCAGCACCAGAAGCCGAGCCGGAAGCTGAGCCAGTAGCAGCGGCTGCGCCCGCCGAGCCTGAACAGACGGCTCCTGAGGCGGTTGCCGCTCCCGCCGCGGCTCCGGCCTACGACGAGTCGTCGCCCAAAAAGTGGTTTATCATCCACACTTACTCGGGCTTCGAGAACAAGGTGAAGGAATCCCTGCAGACGCGATCGGAGGCGTTCGGCTTCGCCGACAAGATCGGCCAGATTCTGATCCCGACCGAAGAGGTAGTGGAGCTGCGCAACGGCAAGAAGGTCACCAGCCGCCGCCTGGTGTATCCCGGCTACGTGCTGGTGGAGATGGAAATGAACGACGAGCTGTGGCATGCGGTGAAGAACACCCCGCGCGTCACCGGTTTCGTCGGCGGCGGCAACTCACCCGTGCCATTGAGCGCGGATGAAGTCAACTCGATCTTGTACCGGCAGGCTTCTGCCTCCGAGCGGCCTCGCCCGAAGATGACGTTCGAAAAGAACGATTCGGTGCGCATCGTCGATGGCCCGTTCGCCAATTTTTCGGGCAAGGTGGACGAGGTCAACACCGAGCGCGGCACGCTGCGCGTGATGGTGACCATCTTCGGCCGGTCCACGCCCGTGGAACTGGAGTTTCTCCAGGTCGAAAAAGCTTAATACCGCGCCGCGGCAGGACGCGCGATCGGTCCTGCGCAAGCGCGAGAGGAAAGTAAGAAATGGCAAAAAAAGTTACTGCACAGGTGAAGCTGCAAATACCGGCCGGCAAGGCCACTCCGGCGCCCCCGGTGGGCACCGCGCTGGGGCCGCAGGGCGTCAACATCATGGACTTCTGCAAGGCGTTCAACGCCAAGACGTCCGGCAAGGATCAGGAAGGCCTGATCATCCCGGTGGTGATTACGATCTTCTCCGATCGCTCGTTCACCTTCATCACCAAGACGCCGCCCGTCCCGGTGCTGATCAAGCGCGCCGTGAACCTCGCCAAGGGTTCGGCCGAGCCGCACAAAACCAAGGTCGGCAAGATCAGCAAGAAGCAGGTGGAAGAGATCGCTAAGATCAAGATGCCGGACCTGAACTGCTTTGACCTCGAAGCCGCCATGCGCAGTGTGGCCGGCACCGCCCGCAGCATGGGCGTGGACGTGATATAGTCTTTCGTGCGATTCGTTTTCGTCTGAAAGACTCGAGCGGCGTCTCCGGACGCCGCTTTTTTGCGTGTTCTGTTGGCAGGCGCTTCCGCCTGCCAACGCAAGCCGCTCGCGGCCCCGCCCATGTACAACTACCCGCGGCCGATCCGGTCAATCTCGTTTTGGACGACTTCCCCTTCCAGTGTGGCCAATGGCAGCGAGAGGAAACCGATCCTCCGATCCAGAATCGAGAACGCCTCGAAGAAGGCGCGCTCCACTTCCTCCCGCGTTCCTCTGACCGCAGCCGGGTCGGGAATCCCCCACCGCGCCGTCAGCGGGTGCCCCGGCCAAATCGGGCACACTTCGCTCGCCGCCTGGTCACACACCGTAAACACAAAGTGCATCTGAGGCGAATCGGGCTGGGCAAACTCGTCCCAACTCTTGCTGC
>Ga0181535_10007497_pt1 | contig 10960 bp, 11 predicted proteins | sample PEATcosm2014_Bin_44_FD_119774 | JGI IMG/M metagenome (GOLD analysis project Ga0181535, IMG submission 119774) | Peatland microbial communities from MTU Mesocosm Facility, Houghton, MI, USA - PEATcosm2014_Bin17_30_metaG | ecosystem: Environmental > Terrestrial > Soil > Wetlands > Peat | place...
CGCGGCTCAAACAGGCGGGCGGGCAGGGAATCGTCGAGTACCCGCTTAACAAGATCGTGCTGTGATCCGGATTATCAAGAGTGCGGATGCCGGCCTGCTGCTGCGGCGGCGCGCGGCGCGGATGGATGCGGCGGAGGCCGTAGTGCAGCCGATCCTGGAAGCGGTCCGGCGAAGCGGAGACAAGGCGCTGCTGGAATACGCCCGCCGGTTTGACGGATTCGCGCGGCGCACCGTGCGCGTTTCCGAAGACGAGTTAGCCGCGGCGCGGCGGCGGCTGAGCCCGGACTTCCGGCGCGCCGTGCGGAGCGCGGCCGCGAACATTCGCGATTTCGCACAAAGACAGATGCCGCGGGCCTGGATGCGGCAAGCGGGAACGCGGCAATCGCGTGGAGTGCGCGTGGGCCAGGTCGTGAGGCCGCTAGGCACCGTTGCCGCCTACATTCCGGCGGGGCGCTATCCCTTGCCTTCCACCATTCTGATGACGGTGATCCCGGCGCAGGTGGCGGGAGTCGCGAACATTTGCGTCGCTTCCCCAAAGCCGGTGGACCAGGTGTGGGGGACGGCCACGATGCTCGGCGTCAGGCGCATGTTTGAGATCGGCGGCGCGCAAGCCATCGCGGCGTTTGCATACGGCACGCGCTCCGTGCCGAAGGCCGACCGCATCGTCGGGCCGGGCAACATTTACGTGGCAGCCGCGAAGAAGCTGCTGGCCGGGGAGGTCGGCATCGACTTCGTGGCCGGCCCAACCGAAATTCTGATCATTGCGGCCGAAGGCGACCCCCGGCATCTCGCGGCCGACCTGCTGGCGCAAGCGGAACACGATGTGGACGCGTCGGCGGTTCTGCTGACCACTTCACGGAGCCTGGCAGCGGCAGTGGCGAGGGAAGTGGAGCGGCAGCTTGCCACACTCCCGACGGCGGCGGTAGCGGCGCAATCGATCGCGCGCAACTCCGCCATCGTGCTGGTGCGGTCGCTGGAGGAAGCGGTCGAGATTTCCAACCGCTTCGCACCGGAGCACCTCAGCATACCGGACACCCGACTGCTGCCTGGAATCGAGCATGCAGGCAGCATCTTCGTGGGCCCGTTCAGCCCGGAGGCGGCGGGCGATTACGCTTCCGGCCCAAATCACGTGCTCCCCACCGGCGGAGCGGCGCGCGTGCGCGGCGGCCTGGCGGTGACGGATTTCATGAAAGTGATTTCGGTACAGCAGTTGAGCGCGGCGGGCCTGGCGCGCCTGGCGCCCTCCATCGTGACGCTCGCCAGGGCGGAGGGGCTGGAGGCGCACGCCCGCTCGGTGGAGGTGCGGACCGGTGCCCTCTAAGCCACCCAGGCTGCCCCGAGGCGCCATTCAACCGCGGCCGGCGGTGGTCGCGATGGCGCCCTACTCGCCGCCCACCGCGGGACGCGCCGGCAAGCTGCGCCTGGACTTCAACGAAAACACGGTGGGCTGTTCGCCGCGCGTGATCGAAGCGCTCAGTGGCGCGCTCGACGCTGCCAGCCTGGCCGTCTATCCGGAATACGGCGAAGCCAAGAAGGACATCGCGGGTTACTTCGGAGTCCAGCCGGAGCAGTTCGTCTTCACCAACGGCACCGATGAGGCGATCCAGGTATTCATCAACACTTATGTGGACGACGGCCAGGAGGTGTTGCTGCTGAAGCCTGCCTACGCCATGTACCGGTTCTACGCCGAGGTGGCTGGCGCCCGGATCCGCGAAGTGGAGTACCCGGCGCCGGGTCTGGAGTTTCCACTCGAGGCGCTGCTCGATGCGATCACCCCCGAAACGCGCGCCATCCTGCTGGCCAACCCCAACAACCCGACGGGAACCGGTGTCTCGCTACTGGGTATCGAGCGTATCCTGCGGCGCGCACGTAAGGCGGCGGTGCTGGTGGATGAAGCCTATTACGAGTTCAGCGGCGTCACGGCGCTGGGCGAAATCGAGCGAGTCCCCAACCTGTTCGTGAGCCGCACATTTTCCAAGGTGTTCGGCATGGCCGGCATGCGGCTGGGCTGCCTCTTTTCGCACGAAGCCAACATTCACTACTTGCACAAGGCGCAGTCGCCCTACAGCGTGAACTCGCTGGCTGTGCTGGCGGCGCAGGCGGCCGTCGCGGATGCGGATTACATCCGGAGCTACGTGGCGGAAGTGCTGGCCGCGCGCGAACTGCTGTGCTACGGCCTGGAAAAGCTGGGCATCCGCTACATTCCCAGCTCGGCGAATTTCATTTTGGGGAGCTTCGGCGCGCGCGCGCTGGAAGTGCGCGACGCGCTGGGCGCGCAGGCCATCCTGGTGCGCGACCGCAGTTACGAAGCCCCCGGGTGCGTGAGAATTACCGTCGGCACGCGCGAGCAGACGCGGCGCTTGCTGGTGGCGCTGGAAGAGATTTGGCAGCGATGAGTCAAGCGATCCTGATTTTCGACATGGACGGCGTGCTGGTGGACGTCACCGAATCCTACCGCGAAACCATCGCCCGAACGGTGGAGCACTTTACCGGCCGCCGGCTTGAACCTGCGGAAATTCAGGGGTTCAAGAACCAGGGTGGCTGGAATGACGATTGGAAGCTCTCGCACCATATCGTCACCGAGGCGGGCGGCGGGGCGCAGTTCGAAGAGGTGAAGGAGTATTTCCAGTCGATCTTCCATGGTAATGGAACCGACGGCCTGATCTTGCGCGAGCGGTGGGTGGCGCGGGCGGGAATGCTGGAGCGGCTGAAGGAAGCATTTCGCTTCGCGCTCTTCACCGGGCGGCCGAAATGGGAGGCCGAGCTCACCCTGCGGCGGTTCGCGCCGGAGCTGGAGTTTTCGCCCATCGTCGGCATGCACGAGGTGCAGCGGCACAAGCCGGATCCGCAGGGCCTGCACCAAATCCTCGCCGCGAATTCCGGCGCCGCCTCCTACTACATCGGCGATACGGTGGATGACGCGCGGTGCGCGCGGGCGGCGGGCGTGCCATTCGTCGGGATTGCGGCGCCCGCCAACCCACTCTACATCGATCTGGTGTTCCTGTTTCAGGAGCAGGGCGCGTACGCCATTGTCGACGACATCAACTATCTCGAAGAGGTATTCGCCGCATGAGACAAGCCGACGTTCGCCGCGACACCAGGGAAACCCGCATTGCGGCGCGGCTGAAAATCGAGGGCCGCGGCCGGTATGACGTATCGACCGGCATCCGCTTCCTCGATCACATGCTGGAATTGTTCGCCCGGCACGGCGGCTTCGACCTGACGCTCCATGCCGAAGGGGACCTGGACGTCGACCAGCATCACACGGTGTAAGACGCCGGCATCGTGCTGGGCCAGCTGTTTTCGCAGGCGCTGGGCGACCGGCGGGGCATCAATCGCGCCGGCTACTTTGTGCTGCCGATGGACGAAACGCTGGCGGTGGTCGCGGTGGATTTGGGCGGCCGGCCGGCGCTGGTCTACAAGGACCTGGTGCGGGTGCGGCTGGTGGGCGATCTCCAGGTGGAATTGCTGGAAGATTTCTTTGGCGGCTTCGTGAGTCACGCAGGCGCGAATTTGCACGCCAAGGTGATGTACGGCCGTTCCAGCCATCACAAGGTCGAGGCCATTTTCAAGTGCTGGGCCAGGGCCATGAAGTATGCCTGCTCGCAGGACGTGCGCCTGAAAGGGCAGCTGCCTTCGACCAAGGGGCTGCTATGAGGTGGGATAGACCATCGCTTTTTGTGGTCTGTCACTCCTCACAGAGTGCCCTGACAGACGACAAAGACCGATCGCCTGCCCTACCTCCAGCTACACCGGCACGAGTGCGTGCGCGACGGAGGCGGGCGGAATTAGCATGATCGCGATTTTCGATTACGGAGCCGGCAATTTGCGGTCCGTCGAGAATACTCTGGCAGAGTTGGGCTGCACCTACACGCTGGTGCGGGACCCGGATGGATTGCGCCGCGCGGACAAAATTCTGCTTCCCGGCGTGGGCCACTTTGGCCAGATGATGAGGGCCCTGGACGCGCTGGACGTCCGCGCCGCGCTTTTGGAGCGCATCCGCGCCGGCGTGCCGTTCCTGGGAATCTGCCTCGGTTTGCAGGCGCTGTTTGAGACCAGCGAAGAAGCGCTGGAAGCGCGCGGCTTGGGGCTTTTCCAAGGTTCTGTGCGGCGGTTTTCGAGCGGAGTGCGCGTGCCGCACATGGGTTGGAATGAACTGGAAGTGAAAACCGGATCAAAGCTGGTGCGGGATCTGCCGGCCAGGCCGTTCGTGTATTTCGCCCACAGCTATTACGTTCCGGTGGACGCGCGGGCGGCGGCAATCTGCACGTATGCCGCCCCATACACCGCGGTGCTGGAGGCGGACAACGTCTTCGGCGTGCAATTCCACCCGGAAAAATCCGGGCCGGTCGGACTGAGGATCGTGCAGAATTTTGTGGAGATTTGAGCGAAGGCCGCTTGCTCGCGGGCGGCGCAAACGATTCATGTTGGCGAAACGCATCATTCCCTGTCTCGACGTTACCGGCGGCCGCGTGGTGAAGGGCGTCAATTTCGTGAACCTGCGGGATGCCGGCGACCCGGTGGAACTGGCGGAGCGGTATAACCGCGACGGCGCCGACGAGCTGGTGTTTCTCGATATCACGGCATCCAGCGACGCGCGCGAGATCATGGCAGGCGTGGTGGCGCGCACGGCGCGCAGGGTGTTTATCCCGCTGGCGGTGGGTGGCGGCATCCGCTCGGTGGCGGACGCGCGCGGCATTCTCATGGCCGGCGCCGACAAGGTTTCCGTCAACACGGCCGCGGTGCGGCGGCCGGAGCTGATCACCGAATTGAGCCGCGAGTTCGGGGCGCAGGCCGTGGTACTGGCCATCGACGCCCGGCGCTATGCGCCCAGCCAATGGCACGTCTACACACGCGGCGGCCGCGACGATGAGGGTATGGACGCCATCGAATGGGCGGCCCGCGGTGAGGCGTTGGGCGCGGGCGAGATCCTGCTCACTTCCATGGATACCGATGGCGTGCAGGATGGTTTTGATTGCGACCTGACCCGCGCCGTCTCCCGCGCAACCCGAATCCCGATCATCGCTTCCGGCGGCGCCGGCCTGCCGGAGCATTTCGTGCGCGTGTTGACGGATGGCTGCGCGGATGCGGCGCTGGCCGCCTCCATCTTTCATTACGGGACCTACACCGTGAACCAGTTGAAGGAAGAGCTCGACCGGCATGGCATTCCGGTCAGGATGACGGCATGATTTTCCCTTGCATCGATCTGATGGACGGCAAGGTGGTGCAACTGGTGCAAGGCCGGCAGAGGGCGCTCGAAGCCGGTTCTCCCGAAGAGATGTTGCGCCGCTTTGCGGCGTTTCCGGAAATCCAGGTCATCGACCTGGACGCCGCCCTGGGGCACGGCTCCAATCAGGAACTGGTCAGCCTGCTGGCCTCGCGCGCAGTGGCGCGCGTGGGAGGCGGCGTGCGCAGTGTGGAGCGTGCGCGAGATCTCATCAATCAAGGCGCACACAAGGTGATCGTCGGCACAGCGGCCTTCACGCCGCAAGGAATCGACGAGGCGTTTCTCGGTAGGCTCGGCAGCGCCATCGGCCGCGAACGGGTGCTGATCGCGGCCGATTCCAAAGACGGCCGCATCGTGGTGAAGGGCTGGCGGGAGCCGACCGCCTTCACCGCCGAGCAGATGCTGGCCTCGCTCGAGCCCTACTGCAGCGGCTTCCTTTGCACTTGGGTGGATCAGGAAGGCATGATGCTGGGCACGGATCTCGCCTGGTTTCGCCGTCTGCGCATGGCGACCACGCTCGAGCTGACGGCGGCCGGCGGCATCACCACGCTGGAAGAGGTGCGCGCCCTGCTCGACATGAACGTGAACGCCGCGGTCGGCATGGCCATCTATACCGGGCGGTTGAGCCTCGACGACCTCGCGAAGCTGGAGGCGTAGCGAACTGCCGGATCCTCTTCGTGGCGCAGCCGGTCCAGGCTGCAGAGCCGAGAGTCGCCTCGGCTTTTCTTGGGCGTGTTTAGAGAAGAGCTGCCCGGTGCCAACGCCAAACAAAAGCCGGGACGACTCTCGGCTCTGCAGGCCCGGCGGCCCGCGACGGGCGCTTTTCAGAGCTTGGCCAGCAGCTCCTGAATCTTTTGCTTCTCCGGCGCCGGGGGGTTGTACTTCAGCGCCTCGATCAACGCCTGGTGCGCCTGCACTTTGTCGCCCTTCTGGTACCACGCCATGCCCAGGTGATATCGGTACGTGGAGGAGTTCGGCTGCTTCGCCACGTTGTTCTTGAAGATCGTGATCGCCTGATCGCTCAAATTCTTCTTCAGGTAGATCCAGCCCAGCGTGTCGGAAACTTCAGGGTAGTTGGGCAGCACCTGGGTGGCGTGCTGCGCCCTGGTCAGAGCCTGATCCAGGTCGCCGCCATGTTCGGCAATCAGAAATGCATCGTTATTTAGGCTGACGCCGTCATTGGGCGCAAGCCTGATGGTGGCTTCGTATACCTGCATGGCCTCGCTCCAGCGCTGCGCGGCATCGAGCACCAGCGCCAGCGAGCTGAGCACTAGCACGTCGTCGGGAAGCAGCTCGCGCGCCTTCTGAAAAGCCTGCACGGCGCCGGCCGGATCTCCCTTGCGGCGGTAAGCCTCGCCGAGGCGGACGTAAATCTGGGCCCGCGCTTTGGAAGTCTTGGGGAGCTGGTTCACAATCTCCTGGTAATCGGCGATGGCCTCGTCGAACCTGCCGATTCTCACTTCTACATCGGCAAGCAATAGTTTCATCTCGGCCCGGTTGGCATTCTTGTTGAGTTCTTCCTTGAGCGTTTGGATGGCGACGTCCGGTTTGTTCTGCTGCAAGTCGCTTTCCACCAGCCCGCCCATCCCGCGGATATTGGCCGGGTTCAGGTCATAGCTGCGGCGGAACTCTTCATCCGCTTCTTTGTACTTCTTTTCGGCCAGGCTCACTGCACCCAATTGAAAGACCACGTCGGGCGAGTTCGGAAGCTGCGTGCGCAGGCTTTCCAGCAGCTCGCGCGCCTCTTTGGTCTTATGCTGCGCTAGCAGCGCCGCCGATTCGATGATGCGGGCGGACAGGTTCGATTTGTCGATCGCCAGCGCCCCTTCGGCCGATTTCATCGCGGCGTCGTAATCCCCTTTGGCGATTTGCAGCCGCGCCAGTTCCAGGCGGGCGATGATGAAGTCCGGGCGAATGGCCAGCGCTCGTTCGAATTCCTGGCGCGCCTGTTCCAGCTCGCCGGCGGCCACCGCGCGGTCCGACATGGCACGCGCTTTGTGCGCCAGGCCCAGCCGGAAATGGTTCACCGGGTTGTTCGGGTCGGCCGTAGCCGCTCCCTGCAGATCCACCATGGCGGTGGCGAGGTCGCCGCGCTCCAGCAGCAGGCTGCCCTCGATTTCCTTGGCGAAACTGTCCTGCGGGTTGTCCTTCAGAATCTGGCGATTGATTTCTTCGGCCTCGGCCGCCTTGCCCTTGGCCATCAGGGCTTCCACGATGCGCTTTTGGTAGACCGTCTTGCGCTTGGCGTCCTGTGCTTGGCCCCCACGGTACTCCTTCGTCGCCGTATCGGTGTCGCCCAGCCGCCGGTAGAAGTCGCCCACCACCAGGTAGCCATCCGGAAAATCCTTCAAGGACTTGATCTGCCCCAGCACTCTGAGCATGTCGTCCTTGCGGCCCTGCACGCTATAGTGCAAAGCCAGCGCCGTGAGAAAAGTGTACGCCTTGGGATTGTTCTGAAAAGCGAGTTTCAACGTCTGCTCGCCGCCCTCCAGTTTCTTTTCGTCCAGGACCTGCAATCGATACAGTTCGTTGTATGCGGGCTGGTAGGTCTTGTCCCTGTCGATCACCTGGCGATAAATCCTCTCAGCTTCCTCCAGTTGGTGTTTCTCCTTCGCCACCCGCGCCATCTGCAACGCCACTCCCGTGTCGCCGGGCTTGATCGCGGTGGCTTTCTCATAATCGCTTTCGGCGGTGTCCAGCAGCCTGTTTCCCTCGTCCGTCCGCCCGGTTTGGAAGGCCTGTTGGGCGCGGACGAACTCGAAGTCGCCGGTGAGCCGGTGCCCGTCGTAGGAATTTGGATCGCGCGCCAGCAGGTCCTTGATGTACGCTTCGGTCTCCGTCATCATGGCCGGATTGTCGCGGTTCGTTTCCGCCGCCAGATAGATCTCGCAGACTCTGACGATGGCGTCCCAGTGGTCCGGAGAGTCCTTCGGCACGCGCTCGATGGCCTTATGCAGTTCGTTCACCGCGCCGCCCAGGTTGCCGGTTTTGATAAAGGTGAGCCCGAGTTTGTAGTGTGCCGGCCCCCACAACCGGTCCTTCTGCAGCGCGTCCGCGTACATAATAGCGGCTTCCTTGTACTTGCCCCTGTCGAAGTACCGGTTGCCGCTCTCCAGGTAGCGCCGCTTCACGACGTTGGGATCCCGGCTGCAAGACACCAGCGTGAGCAGCGCGGCAGCGGCGGCGAACAGATGGATCGTGCGCACGATAAGGCCTACCGTTTCCTTTTTCAGTTTCATGCGGATCAACTCGCAGCGCGCCAGGCCGGCGTGCCGGACCGCTAAACCGCCCCTAATTATAGCAGCTTCAACGACGATTCCCGCGCCTGCAGAAAAGCCGATTGCGGCTGGTTATCAACGGGCTGCCGCGTCCGGCAAAAGCCCGCGGACGGCCATCCTGCTGCGCATGTTACAAAGAAAGTATAGGGTCTGGATGCCGTCTGAGAGCGCGCAGGTTCCGCACGTCAACCCGTGGATTGTAGCCGTCGCGGTGATGTTCGCCACCTTTATGGAGGTGCTGGACACGACCGTTGTCAACGTGTCGCTGCCGCACATAGCCGGCAGCCTTTCGGTGAGCGTGGACGAAGCGGCCTGGGCCCTCACTTCTTACCTGGTGGCCAACGCCGTGATTCTGCCGATGACCGGCTGGCTGGCGGGCCGCTTCGGGCGCAAGCGGATCCTGATCACTGCCGTGTTCGGATTTACGGCGGCTTCGTTTCTATGCGGCCTGGCGCCGACGCTGAGCATGCTGATCGTCTTCCGCGTGCTGCAGGGCGCCACCGGCGGAGCCTTGCAGCCGCTATCGCAGGCGGTCATGCTGGAGGCTTTCCCGCCGCGCGACCGCGGCAAGGCGATGGCGTTCTGGGGGCTCGGCATCGTGGTGGCGCCCATGCTCGGCCCCATGATCGGCGGCTGGCTGACGGACAACTGGAGCTGGCGGTGGGTGTTTTACATCAATCTGCCGGTGGGCCTGGCTTCGATTGTCATGACGCGGCTGTTCATCTTCGATCCGCCTTACATTCGCAAACGCGGCCTGGGAATCGACTACTGGGGCATCGGGCTGCTGGCAGTCTGGGTGGGCGCTCTCCAGGTGGTGCTCGATAAGGGGCAGGAGGCAGACTGGTTCGCTTCCCACTGGATTACCGCGCTGGCCTCGATCGCCGTGGCGGCGTTGGTGATTTTCGTCGCCCACGAGTTTTCCACCCGCGACCCGGTGGTGCGCTTGCGTGTCTTCAAGGAGCGGACCTACGCCGCCGGGGTATTCCTGATGACCGTGCTTGGCTTCGTGCTCTATGGAAGCCTGCTGTTGCTGCCGATTTTCCTGCAAACACTGCTCGGATACTCAGCCCTCGAGGCCGGTGTTGCCATGGCGCCGCGCGGTCTGGGATCGTTCCTCATGATGCCGTTGGTGGGCACCGTGATGGGCCGCTTCGATCCGCGGAAGGTGCTGGCCTGCGGCCTGGTCATTGCCTCGTGGACCCTCTATTCGCTGGGCCGATTGAATCTCAACGCCGGTTACTGGGACATCTTCTGGCCGCAGTTCATCCAGGGCGCTGCTCTGGCGATGCTGTTTGTGCCCCTCACCACTGCCACCATGGACCGCATTTCGCGCGAAGAGATGGGCAACGCGACCAGCATGTTCAACCTGATGCGCAACCTGGGCGGCAGCTTCGGCATTGCCAGCGCCACTACCTATCTGTTCCGCCGCCAGCAGTACAACACGCAAAGGCTGGGGGCGCACATTACCGCGCTGAATCCGCAGGTTCGCGCCATGGCGCGCGGCATCCAGGCGAACATGATTGCTCACGGGAGCGACCCCGTGGATGCGCTCCGGCGCGCTTATGGAGCCATCTGGGGCACTGTCCAGAGGCAGGCCTCCATGGTTTCGTTCGTCGACACTTTCCTGGCCATGGCGGTGGTGTTCCTGCTGATGCTGCCGCTGCTGCTGGTGATGAAGAAGCCCCGCTATCAGACGCGCGGCGGCGGCATGCACTGAGCCGCCGAAGCGTCCGCCACCGGCGCGCCGTGATCTTGCGCGGCTCCGCTGCGGCATGCCATGCTTTTAATGAATCGGTTGTGGCACGGGACCGGGCGGAGGACGAATGAAAAAAGGGATCGTGATGGGGGCAGCGTTGCTGTTGCCCTGGATGGCCGGCGCGGCCGACATGAAGCCGCTGGCGATGAAGCCCGGCTTGTGGGAAGTAACGGTGACTTCCAAGATGGAGCTGCCCGCCGACGTGCTGGCCAAGATGTCGCCCGACCAGCGTTCCCGCATGGATGCCGCGGTGGCGGCGCGGGGAGCTCAGGGTCCCACGGTAGTTAAGGCCTGCCTGAGTGCGGACTCGCTCAGCCGGGCGCTGAATTTCGGCGCCGACGGGCGGCAGAACTGCCAGCGCAAGCTTTTCAGCTCGTCCCCCGCCAAGCAGGAAGTTGACGTCGAATGCACGCAGGAGAACGGCACGTTCTCCGGCCGGATGACGTTTGAGGCGGTCAGCCCGGAATCCGGCAAGGGGACCATGCAGCTGACCCGGGAAGGCGGCATGGGATTGCTGAAGATCAATATCGCGATCAACACCAGGTACCTGGGCCCGAATTGCGGCGGCGTGAAGCCGCGATAGACCGGTTTAGCGGCCCTCGGACAGGCGGTCGGCGAGGAATGGCGGCAGGCCGGCCTCGCGGATCCGGCGCTGGGCCGCTGCCACATCGTAGGCGGTGCGATAGTACTCCACCGCCG
>Ga0181535_10007502_pt1 | contig 10959 bp, 13 predicted proteins | sample PEATcosm2014_Bin_44_FD_119774 | JGI IMG/M metagenome (GOLD analysis project Ga0181535, IMG submission 119774) | Peatland microbial communities from MTU Mesocosm Facility, Houghton, MI, USA - PEATcosm2014_Bin17_30_metaG | ecosystem: Environmental > Terrestrial > Soil > Wetlands > Peat | place...
ATGGAGCACTTAGAGGCGTGAGTCCCGCTGGCGTTGCGTCGATGAGGGAAGCTCGATTTCAGCAGTTTCAGCATCCTACGCCCCTCTCAACCGCTAGAGTTTCCCTTCCAACGTATCCAGACCAGGCCGGCGAATCTGTGCATTAAAGCTCTATTTTTGAAAGTTTTTTCCAATCCAAACCGGCCAACCACTTGAACATCCTGTTTCTCAGGCCTTCGCAGGTTCGTCGTCCCGGTGGGATGTGCGATCCCGTCGCTCAACCAGGATTGCGCGTTCAAACGTGAGGCTCATCACATCCAAAGCCCTCAACTCTCAAGCAAACTCTGAGCAAGTGCACCTGCTGGCAGAAGTCAACAGGGGTATTTGGATCTCATTCGCAGCCTGAGTTGGATGAAACGCCAACCTACAAGCGCGAGAGACGACGGGCCGCGTCGGAATAGGAAGAAGGAAGACGATGGCGGACATGCAGATTTCAGTTGAAGAGCCGACACGTTCAAGGCACCTGGGCCGCAGTTCGCCGCTGGGTTGTGCGGCGTGCGCTAATCGGCGTCCTGGCTGGTTTTGCTCGCTCGGCAGTGCAGTATTGGCCGATCTTGAGCTGGCCACCAGCACCATTTCGCTGCCGGGGCAGGCGTCGCTCTTTACCGAAGGTGAGGACGCCCGCTGTTTGTACCTGATTTGCAGCGGCTATCTCAAACTGACCGCGGGACGGCCGGAAGACCGGCATATGATTGTCCGCGTCGCCGGGCCGGGATCGATGCTGGGCCTTTACGCAGTGTTGTCGCATGGCGTTTACGAGGTTTCAGCTGAGTCATTGACGCCGGCCCAACTGCGTCCCGTGGAGCGGGAACGGTTCCTGAGCTTCCTGCGCAACCACAAGGAAGCGCAATTGCGCGCAGTGCAATGCATCTGCCAGGAGTACCGCTTTGCCTTGCAGGATGCGTGCCGGATTGCGCTGGCTGAAACGGTGGCTGCGCGACTGGCGCGGCTGCTGCTGGAGCTTTCGCATCAGATCGGCGAGCACAATGAAACCGGAGAGTTCAGGTTTCCGCTTCTGCTGACCCACGAGGAGATGGCCTCAATGACCTGCACCACGCGCGAGACCGTCACCCGCACCCTTGGCCAGTTCCGCAAGGACCACTGGATCTCAATTGAAGATTCGAATGTCACGATTCACCGGCCCGACCACTTGCAAGGCCTCCTTTAAGATCCCTCTGGAGCGGCGCCCGCAGGCTGAATTTTTTCGTTCCCCTGCGCCCCGGTTGCGGGGCCCGAAGAGCTATGATTCTTGGTGGAACGCTGTTTCCAGGTTGGAGTTCAAGCCAGGCATGAATCGCTTTCTTTTGCCCTTTTCTGCTGTTCTTTTATCGTGCTGTATCGCAGCCGCCCAGAGTCCTTCCCCCGATCCAGCGTCGGGCGCGGTTCCGCCAGTCGACAAGCCGGGCGTGACGGAAACCATCAGCCCCGAGATCCTCGAGTTCCAGAAGATTGAAGATAGTTGGTCCGACGCCGTGAACCGGCGCGACCAATACAGTCTGGAGTTGGTGCTTTCCCCTCTGTATGTCGACGTTTCGGCAAGCGGCGATGTGACCACGCGCAACCAGCAGGTGGCGCTGGTGATTACAGGCGACGACAAGACCGTCTATCTGACGCAAAAGGTCATCACCGTGCGCATGCTCGGGGATATCGCCGTGGCGAACGGCACTTACACGCTGCATCACAAGGTCGGCTCAGGCCAGGTGGACGAAAAGGGGATCTTCACTCAGGTTTTTGAGCGCTCGCACGGTGGCTGGCTGTGCATCAATTCGCAGCGCACGCTGCTGCGCCAGGATGCGAGCTCAAAGAAGAAGGAGTCCGCGCCGGAGTCGCCTTTCCACCTACCGAACCCGTTCTCGAGGGGCGAAAAGGGGCCGCAATAGGCAGCCGATCATGAGCCGATTCGGATCGTGCATGGTCGCGATAGGTCTGACGGCATGGTTTGCCAGCGCGCTTGTGGCCGCGCAAGATCTTCCGAGCAACGCTCCAAATTCATCTCCAGCGCTGATTAGAACTTGCCTGATTACACCCAACGTGGAACAGCTTGTCGCGTTCTATGATGTTGTTCTGAATCTCAAAGCAAGCAAAACCGGCGAAGATTACGCTGAGTTTCATACCAGTGCGGGTACGCTGGCGATCTTCTCGGCTGCGGCTCAGGAAAGGTACATTCCGGGCTCGGCGGAAGGCGCGGCCAACAAAGGCATTGTTCTTGAATTCAGAGTGAACGACGTAGACCTGGAGTACCGGCGATTGCAGCACGTGGTAAAAAACTGGGTGAAACCGCCGTCCACACAACCTTGGGGGACTCGTTCCATTTATTTCCGCGACCCGGACGGCAATCTCGTCGACTTCTTTGCGCCTGCCGCCTCTCAAGTCAAGTAAGAGCCGTCCGGAAAGTGGAAGAGCGGGGAGCCGTTACAGTGCGGCCATTGCGTCGGCCTGGTTGGGGAACAGCCGCGCGTACTTGGTGATGCCGACCATGGTGAAGACCTTGGTGAAGTGGGCGGAGAGACCGTAGATGCAAACTGTTTGCCCTGAGTGCGCGGCCTGAATCAGCAACTGGATGACGAGCGCAATTCCGCTTGAATTAATGTAATCGACTTTCGTGAAATCCAGCAGGATGAGCTTGGTCGTCTCCCGGGGCAGCCCTTCATACGAACCGAGGACCGCGTCTTTCGAAGTGCTGGCGATGTCGCCCTCGTAACGGAGCACGGCTACCGGATAGCCGGTGGGGGACTTGAGCTGGTCAACATGCGTTTTGGTCTGGCTCTCCACGGGTCGATCGCCTCCGCTTTCGTTTGGGTGCTGCTTTAGTCTATTCGGTCTCTTTGTTGAGTTTGATGACGAGCCGGACATAGCTGCTTTTGCCATCCGCGCCGGCCACCCATTCCGCTTCGTCAACCAGTGCCTGGATGAGGAACATGCCCATGCCGCGCGCATCTTCTTCGCCGTGCATCTTGCGATCGATGTCGGGCTTGACGGGCTGTGCCGTGATGCCTTTGCCGTCGTCGATTACTTTCACCTCAAGCGCGTCGGTATCGGCGCGAAGAACCACGCCAACCGAGAGCTTTTCATTGAGCCGGTTGCCGTGCTCGATGGCATTGATGCACGCTTCCGCCACAGCCGTCTTGAGGTCCTCAATGCGATCCTCGGGGAAACCCATCAGCTTGGCCACCGCTGAGGCCGTGCTCATGGCTACCTTCTCGTAGCCCATTTTGGTGGGCAGACGGACCTCGACGGAGGTGGATTTCGGCTTGCTCATTACGGCTTCTCTCCGCGGCACAGAGCCAGAGCGGTCATGTCGTCAGCCTGCGGCCCACCCTCGGCAAACGCCTGGATGGCTACCCACAATGCATCGAGGATACCATCGGCCTTGGGCGTCGAACACGTAGAAAATTCATTCAAAAGCCTTTCCGGACCGAATTCCTCATCTCCGCGGAAGACCTCAGTCAAGCCGTCGGTATAGAAAAGCAAACGGGCGCCAAACCGGAATCTGTGCCGCTCAGCCGTATAGCGCATGCCGGACAGCATGCCGAGCGGGGGGCCGGCCGCATCGAACGTGATCGGCGCGTCGCCCGGCGCGACCAGGAAGCCGGGATTATGGCCGGCATTCACCACCTCGATTTCGCCCGTTGCGGGATGCAGCCGGAGGAAGATCGCGGTGACGTAGCGCCGGCGCGCCTCCTCGCCTTCGGCCCAGTGGTGCTGGTTCATGCGCGTGGCGAGTTCATCGAGCGGCGGGCCGGTGATGGCCATGCCGCGAAACGCCGCGCGGAAGCCAGTGGACATGATGGCCGACGCCAGCCCCTTGCCGGCCACATCGGCCACGGCAATCAGCAGGCTGCCGTCTGGCTGCTGGACGATGTCTAAATAGTCGCCGCCGACCTCGTAGCAAGTGTCGGAGCGAAATGCGATGGAGTAGCCCGGGATCTCAGGCAGTTCTTGCGGAAGCAGTGAGCGCTGAATCTGCCGCGCTGCGTCAAGATCCTGCTGCAAGCGCGCGAACTCGATATTGCGCTTGTGATTGCGGGCGTTTTCGAGCGCTACCGCGGCCTGCAGGATGAGGCCTTCAAGGAAGTCGGCTTCAGAGAGCGTGAGGTCGCGGCCGTCAGGAGAAGCCACAACCAGGTCAGTCATCTTGCGGCCTTCGCGGTCGGCGAGCGGGTAGACAAGCAGTTGGCCGGAATTCGCAGCGTCGGCTGCGGCCTCCGCCGGAAGCCTGCCGTAGGTGAGGCCAGCCGCAGGAAAGGACGCGCCGGCCATTTCGAGCTCCCGCACCACGATGCGCAGGACAGACTCCAGCACTTCCTCTTCGCGGATGGTGGAGTGGACCTGGCGCGAGGCCTCAAGCAGAGCCTGCAACCGGAACACCTGCTGCTGCAATTCAATTGTTTCGCCGTCCGAGGCAAGCTGGGTGTCCAGTGCCATTGCGCCCCCCGTGGAATCCAAATGTAGCACGGCGGGACTATCCTTGTGGCCGCGAGCGGCTTAACATGGAAGCCATAAAATCCCAGAGCTTTTGGAGGTAGTTATGGCCGCCCAAACACGCGCCGCTGTGCGCGCAATCCTGCTCGGATTCCTAAGCTGGCTTATTCCGTTCGTGATCTCATTCGCAGCATTCCCGTTGAAAAGGTCCAACGCTCCGCTGTTCAGCACGGTGATGTATCTGGTGGTTCTGGTGACCGCCGGAGCTTTGCTGACCTGGTACTTTCGCAAGCGTGTGGTGCGGGACGGCGAGGCCGCAATGGTGGGAGCGGTTTGGCTTGGGATCAACCTCGCCTGCGATTACCCGATGTTCGCATTCGGGCCGATGAAGATGACGCCGCTGGCCTACTATTCTGAGATCGGATTGGTGTACCTGACGTACCCGGTGTTCGCGGTGATGGCTGCGCGGTTGGTAAAAGCCTGAGAAGCTGTAGGAAGTTGGACCGCTGTAAAGACCTGGCAAACAGCTTGTGGGATGGTTCCTGCATCAGGAGTACACTCGTGGCAGTTCCCTGAACGTCCCCGACAAAACCACCCCTGAGGTCACCCGATGAAACTGCATCTCCCCTTTTGCAGAACCCGCTCAAGCAGCGGAGAGACGCGCCTCTGCCTATCGATCGTGGCAACCATGTTCGCTTGCGCCGCCCTCTTCGCGGCAAGCCAGTCCGCTGCGCAGTCACAAATCGCTCGCGACATTGGCGGTCCGGCGCGGGGTGCCGCGAATGACCCTCCGCTGTTGAACTCCGCGCTTGCGGCTCCGGCGGAAACTGACATCTCCGCTCCGGTTCCGCGCTTGGAAGAGGCCAGCCTGCTGAGCCCGGCGGCAAGTCTGTTCTTCTCGCTCGCGCAGGATAGCGGCCAAAGCTCTTCTTCGCAAAGCTCGACGTCGATTGGCAGTCCCGCGAAGCCTCCGGCTGCGAAGACCAAGCCTCCGCATCATGGGCTGGGCGTCGCGCTGGCTATCGTCGGAACGGCGACGCTGGCCGTGGGTATAGCCGCCTATGCGCTGGGCGGAATCGATATCTGTGCAAACGACCACTCTGGCGGCTGCAAAGAAGCCAGGGACGCCGGGTTGGTGCTGATGCCGGTAGGTGGGGGAGTTGCGATTACGGGGTTTTATCTCCAGTTCCACCGCTGAGGTTGGAATCGGATCGACAGGGCGCGCCAAGCTGCGTGCCGCACGGTTCTGGCAGGGATTCGTGTGCACGCCCGGCTCCCGGTTCGTCGCAGGCTGGCCGAATGCGCAGCAGCGAAACCCTCCGGCGTGTGTGATATTGTCGAATCAATCCCGCAGCACAGAATCACGGGGTTTTCCCTAAGTCAAAATAGTCAGTTGCCTCGGTCTTCCGCCACGTGTCTTTGCCCAACAGCTTTCACATTTAAGGTTGGGCGCCACGCGCGGAGTACGGATTTCTATCTCACGCTTGAGGTGTATCCATTCGATGACCCCAATCAGCGAACCTACTGACGCCAATCTGGTTTTGACGCTTGAAGAGATTACCAACCTGGCGGAGCAGGAGGGCAAGCCGGCCGACACGCTGATGAACGTGGTGGCCCTGATTGCCACGCGCTTCCGGACCGATGTGTGCTCGGCCTATCTTCTTGAGCCTGACCGGTCGAACCTGGTGCTGGCCGCAACGCTCGGCCTGCACCCGCGATCGATCGGCACATTGCGCATGCCCTTGAGCGAGGGCCTCTCCGGGCTGGTTGCCGAGCGTTTGATCCCCATTGCCGTGCCTGACGCGCGCGAACATCCGCGCTACAAATACTTCAAGGAGTCGGGCGAAGAAGAGTATCACTCGTTTCTCGGCGTGCCTTTGATCGACCGCGGCGTGCTGCAGGGCGTGCTGGTGGTGCAAACCAAGGAGCCGCGGGTCTTTCGCGAGAACGAAATCCGCATGCTGGCGGAGGCCGCGGCGCAGGTTGCGCCCGTGGTGAGCGAAGCGCGCACGCTCGATCGGTTTATTGCCCCGGCGCAGGAAAAGCTTTGGGAATTGGCGCGCAACATCTGGTGGTGTTGGGATAACGAGTGCGTCAGCCTGTTTCGCGACCTGAATCCCACGCGCTGGCGGCAGCTGAATCAAAACCCCATTGCGCTTTTGAACGAAATTCCGCTGGCAGAGATCGAGCGTCGGGCCACCGAGCACGTATTGCATAGCCGCATCAATTACACCTACCGGCGCCAACAGGAGTACCTGCGCGACGACCATACATGGGGCGCGAGCCACGCGGGCGTACTGCGGACGCGGCCCGTAGCGTATTTTTCCGCCGAGTTCGGTCTGCATGAGTCGCTGCCGATCTACTCCGGCGGCCTGGGCGTGCTGGCCGGGGACCACATCAAGAGCGCTTCCGACCTGGACATTCCGCTGATCGGAGTGGGGCTTTTCTACGGGCAGGGCTACTTTTTGCAGCGGCTCGACAAGGACGGCTGGCAGCGCGAAGAGTATCTCGAGACCGATGTGAATCAACTGCCGATGCAGCAGGCCATCGGCGTGAACGGCGAGCCGGTAGTGGTGGAGATCGCCACGCGCGGCAGCTCGATCCGCGCCAAAGTGTGGCGCGTGAAGGTGGGCCGCTGCGATCTTCTGCTGCTGGACTCGAACGTGGCCGGCAACGCGCCGGAAGATCTGGAAACCACTTCGCGCCTTTATGGCGGCGACGCGCGCACGCGCATACGGCAGGAGCTGCTGCTGGGAGTGGGCGGCTATCGCGCGCTGAAGGCCATGGGCATCACGCCGGGCGTTCTGCACTTGAACGAGGGTCACAGCGGATTTGCGGTGTTTGAAGCCATTCGCAACCGCATGGAAGAAGAGGGCCTGGATTTCTACTCAGCCGCCCGCCAGATTCCGCGCGAGGTGATCTTCACGACGCATACGCCGGTGCCGGCGGGTCACGACCGCTTCAGTCCCGATCTGATTGAGGAGCACCTGGGGCCACTGCGCGATGCGCTGGGCATCTCGCATGAGAACCTGATGGGATTTGGCCGCGAACATCCGACCGACTTTCAGGAAACATTCTGCATGACGGTGCTGGGTTTGAAGCTGGCGCGTCGCGTGAACGCGGTGAGTTCGTTGCACGGCGAAGTTTCGCGAGCCATGTGGCGAGGCCTGTATCCCGACGGGCCGGAGGATGCGGTGCCGATCGGCCATGTGACCAACGGCGTGCACGTGCCGTCGTGGCTTGCGCCGCAGATGCGAAGGCTTTACGATCGCCATCTCGGTGTGGGCTGGCAGCGACAGAGCGGAGCCGCGCACACCTGGTCGGCCATTGAGACCGTGGACGACGGCGAGCTGTGGGAGACGCACCTCAGCCTGAAGGGCCAGCTCTTCAACTTTTTGCGGCGTCGCGCGCGTGAGCAGTCTGAGCGCCGCAGCGAAGCCGCTGAGGCCTTGAAGAGGCTGGACAAAGTTCTCTCGCCCGATGCCTTGACGATTGGGTTCGCTCGCCGCTTTGCGACCTACAAGCGCGCGAATTTGCTACTCAAGGATCTGGAGCGGCTGGCGCTCATGGTGAATGACGCCAAGCGCCCGGTGCAGTTTGTGTTTGCCGGCAAGGCGCACCCGCACGATGAGCCGGGCAAGACGGTGCTGCAACAGATTGCGCAGATGATGCGCCATGCGGACTTTGGCGAAAAATTTGTCTTTATTGAGGACTACGACATCAACGTGGGCCGGCATCTCGTGCAGGGAGTCGACGTGTGGCTGAACAATCCGCGAAGGCCGCTGGAGGCTTCAGGCACGAGCGGAATGAAGGTGGTGCTGAACGGCGGCCTGAATCTTTCCGTTTTGGATGGATGGTGGGCCGAAGCCTACGACGGGCTGAATGGGTTCGCGATCGGCAACGGCAGAACGCACTCCAACATGGATGTGCACGACAGCCGCGACGGCGAAGCGCTGTACCGCGTGCTGATCGACGAGGTGATTCCGCTTTATTACAGCCGTGATCGCGATGGGCTGCCGCGGGGCTGGATCCAGCGCATGAAGCGGACGATCCGCACGCTGGGGTGGCGCTTCAACGCCGACCGCATGGTGATGGATTACACGCAGGGATGCTACATTCCGGCGGCGGGCGGAACGTCGAGCGAAGTCCGGGCGCTGGCGTAAAGAGCGCGGCGCCGAACTCACCACTCGCGTCGCACGCCAAAGATGTCGAGCCGCTCATCATTGCTGATCAATGCCAGGTCTTCGTGGATAGACTGCGCAGCAATCATGCGGTCGAATGGGTCCTTGTGCTCCGGCGTAAGGCGGCCGGCGCGCAGTGCATGCTCAAGGCTAATGGGCAGCGGCAAATACCCTGCCGACTGAATGACAGGAACGAAATCGTCGACAAGAGCCTGAGCCTGATCGAGCTTGCCCAAGCGATACTTCGTTGCGATTTCCCAAGCTGAAGCAGCCGAGACGAATACTTCGTTCCTTTGCGATTGAATCAGATGACGGGCCCGGGATGAGAGCAGCTCTTTTCGAAAAGCAACCCATAGAAGCGCGTGGGTATCGAGCAGAACCCTCACTCGTCCTCACCATTCCAAAAACGAAGTTCATCTTCCGGTAGAGGCTCAAAGAACTCCGGACCTACATCGCCAAGTCCTTCTAGAAAGCCGAGGCGGCGGTTGCCTCCGACCGGCTCGACCGGTACGAGGCGTACGACAGGCTTGCGTTCGCGGCCGCTCGTAATCTGGACGTCCTCACCCTCTAAGACGCGCTGAATGAGTTTGGAGAGGTTGGTCTTGGCTTCGAAGATGGTTGCGGAAGGCATCGTCTTAACCTGCTAAGTTAGCTTAGCTAACTTAGCAGGTTCTGTCAAGACAGTTGCGGATGAGCTCGTTTAACAGACTGAAAAATAGTCTTTTATGGCTAGAAACTAGCTGACCAGAACCCTCTCTTTGAGCGATTCAGAATACGGTGCGCGCAGAGCCCCGCGCTCGGTGATGATGGCGGCAATGTATTTGGCAGGGGTGACGTCGAAGGCAGGATTGCAGATGCCGACGCCGTTCGGCGTGAGCTGCTTGCCGGCATGATGCGTCACTTCCCGGGCCGGGCGCTCCTCGATGGGGATAGCGTCGCCCGTCGCGGTCGCGAGATCGATGGTGGACCAGGGCGCGGCGACATAGAACGGGATTCCGTGCTCGCGCGCAAGGATGGCAACGTTGTACGTTCCGATTTTGTTTGCGGTATCGCCGTTAGCCGCGATACGGTCCGCGCCTACGACTACAGCCTGGATCTTTCCCTGCCGCATGAGGCTGGCAGCCATGTTGTCGCAGATAACCGTGGTGGGAATGCTATCGGCCATCAGCTCCCACGCGGTGAGCCGCGCGCCTTGCAGGAACGGCCGCGTCTCATCGGCATAAACATGAATGCGCTTGCCACTCTCGACTGCCGCGCGGATCACGCCCAGCGCGGTTCCGTAGCCGCAGGTGGCCAGAGCACCGGCATTGCAGTGCGTCAGAACGCCGCCGTCATCCGGCATGAACTCCGCGCCGAATGCGCCCATCGCCTTACATGCGGCGATGTCTTCCTCGTACATGGCGTTCGCTTCCGCCAAAATCTTTTCCTGGATTTGGATGAGGGGCGCATCAGCCGCGAGCAACTTGGCAAAAAGCACCTTCATGCGATCGATGGCCCAGAAGAGATTCACCGCCGTAGGCCGCGTGCCGGCGAGGCGCGCGCAGATCTTCTCGAACTCCGGCGCAAACTCCTCCGGGGTCTTAGCTTTGGTCTGCTTGGTACCGAGAGCGATGCCATAAGCCGCCGAAACGCCGATGGCCGGAGCTCCACGCACGACCATGGTGACGATGACATCGGCCACCTGTTCGTAGGTTGTGGCGAGCACGTAGCTCTCTTCCAGCGGGAGCTTGGTCTGATCGATGAAGCGGACGCCCTCAGGGGTCCAGGTGAGAGTGGGAATCATACAGTTCTATTTTAAATGGACGATTCTGTTCCACCAGAAATGCCAGTTCAAAGGGCTGCTGCATGCAATGCCTGAAAACCTTTTCACTTTCCACTGGACGCGAGAGGCTGCGCTGGATAGAGTGTTTCCGATACCAAATTAGGTTTTCTTTTGTACCTGCCGGAGGAAGACGTTTATGGCAACACGCTCCAATTCCGCGGTCGCACCAAGCGCGCCCAATTACACGGTTCCTTTCATCATCGTCACCGGCCTGTTCCTGATTTTCGGATACTTGACGAATTTGAACAGCAACTTGTCGCCGAAGCTCGAAGACATTTTCAATCTCAGTCACGCGTGGTCGAATCTTGTGACATCGGCGTGGTTCTTTGCCTACCTAGTCTTCTCGGTCCCCGCGTCCAAAGTAATTGAAGCGGTGGGCTACAAGCGGACCATGGTCATCTCGTTATTTGTGATGGTTGTGGGTGCGCTGCTCTTCGTGCCCGCGGCCGCCATGATCAGCTTTCCGTTCTTCCTCACCGCCAGTTTCGTGCTGGC
>Ga0181535_10007503_pt1 | contig 10957 bp, 11 predicted proteins | sample PEATcosm2014_Bin_44_FD_119774 | JGI IMG/M metagenome (GOLD analysis project Ga0181535, IMG submission 119774) | Peatland microbial communities from MTU Mesocosm Facility, Houghton, MI, USA - PEATcosm2014_Bin17_30_metaG | ecosystem: Environmental > Terrestrial > Soil > Wetlands > Peat | place...
ATCACTTCGTAGAGGGTGTAAAGCGTAAGGTTGACGATCGTGCCCGCGTGGACTCTCACGTTCTCGCGCTGCGAAGGCAGAAATGAGGGACCCAGGGCCTTCAGAATGTAGCGCCCGGGTGTCAGCGAGGAGACCAGAAAGCGGCCTTCGCCGTCGGTATATACGCTGGCGACAATGCTCAGGTCTGGGCCGAGCACCTGGACTTCAGCGCCGATCTGCGGCACACCCGCGGAATCCCGCACCAATCCAGACACAGACGCCGGCGCCGCTCCATAGAGCGGAGTTGTCCCTAAGGCGATCAGGACGGCGAATCCGGCGAAATAGGTGCTGCACTTCATTCGCAGATCAATGGCTCCGCCGCGTCTCTGGCGACCTTCCCCAAAAGCGTAGCCGCGAAGGTTCCCGAATTCTGGGGTCCGGTTGAACCTTGCGCAGGGTTGCTACTATTCCACGATAAAAGGTGCCGATTGCGCAATCACTTGTTTCGAAATTGCGTCATTTGCGGTCACCGTCACCTTGTATCTACCCGGGGTCAGACCGGCAACCGGCAGGGTTTTCTCCACCGTCAACTGGTCGCTGTGTGCCCCTAAATCCTTTGATTCCAATTGTTTCTCCAGAATCACCGCTCCCGTAGAATCGGTAATCTGGTAGGTAACCGTCGCCGAATTACTCTTGGTAGTGTCGTCGATGCGAAGGTTATAAAACTGCAGCCAAAAGTTCAGGTCCTGGTTGCGCTTGATGCTCACCGGCGTGGCGGCGTTCTCTGCCACTCGCGGCCGGACGTACATATTGCTGATGATGAAGCTGCCATTTCCAATCTGCTGTGAAGATACGGTATTCATCACGTCGGCCAGGATCAGCGAGGAAGCCCCGAGATTCTCATCCTGAAATTCCGGAACGTTAAGGCTGCGTCCGTAAATTCCGATGTGTTCCGGGTTATTCACATCCTTGATCGCGATATCGAGCCGGTAGAGCCCAGGCGGAAGCGGAAGCGACTTCCAATAGAGCGAACGGCGGTCAAGCGACTTCTCCAGCAACTCCGAGGGCTCCGTCACTTCCACGGTGTCCTCAAAGGTCTGCACTGTCTTGTGCATGATAGTCGTCACTTTGCCGAGGATGTTCACCACGCCCTTGGAAACGCCATCCTTGGTCACAAAGGTGATGTCGCGATTACGGATCTGGAGGGTGATGGGCACCAGGTCCATGCTGTCGGTCACCTTCACATAGTCGGTGCGCACGTCAAAGGGAAACGGCGGTCCCGGCATCAGCTTGTGTGAGGAGTTGAATGCGTCGAGGTCGTTCTCAAGGTCAGTGAACTTGACCGGCGGCGGCGCGAACAACTTGGCCGCCTGCTCAATGCGGTCGAACTCTTTACCCTGGTTGGCGTCGCCCATCGGGCCACTGCCCAGCTGCTCGAGTCCGTTGCCCTTGAACCGGTCGGTCTTGTCCTTGTTGTTCATCTGTTCGTATTCGGTAAGGCCGGCGCCGGGAACATATTTCAGGGCGTCTTTCTCGCTGCGGTCGATAGTGAAGTGGTAGTCGCCGCACTGGCAGGTATCCACAAACTCAATATCGATGTTCTCGCCAATACCCTCGAGATAGCGGTAGTGCCACACCTCAAACGGGAACGTGGACGTCTCGCCGCCACCCTCTTCCATGGGCCGCTCGTACATGCCGCCCGAGGGGTGGGAGTCGATGCTGTCGGCAGGGCCGAAAGCAATATAGATGTGGCCGCGGTCGGTCTTCCAGCCGGGTTTGCCGGCGGCAAAGTGATCGTTGGCGTACTGGATACGCCGGTAGTGCTCCTCGCGATACTCATTCTCAGGAGAATCAGGATTGGGGTTGCGGCGCTGCCAGAAGTTCTCGATGAAGGCCTCGCGCTCTTCATCGTTGCTCAGGCTCATGAAAGCTCTCCGCTCATCGTCGGAAATGATGTAAGGAACGTCCTGATCCAACCACGTCTTGTAGGGGCCTTTCAACTCATGCCGCAGCTCTTTCTGCGCCCTGTACCGCTCCTTGTCGGAGAGCTGGCGTTTCAGCGGATCGGGCTCCTGGCCCTGGCCCGAATCTGGGCCTGGGGTGGCGGCCGGCTGGGTCTGCTGCGCGGGGGCGGGGGCGGCGCTTTGTTGCCCCAAAAGGCCGACAGCGGGGACCGAAATTAGGCCGCAACTGAGAGCTGTGAACAGAATACGGCGGCTATTGAAGATCATTGCCTTGGATACTCCTGCGATTCTCTATTTTACGGCTCCCGGAAGCGCCGGGCAAGGCTCATCGGCAGTTACAGCGGTTCCAGAATTGCCGCACCCCTGAACCAGTTGTCCAGAGTGGCGTTTTCCTAAGGAATACGCCATTTTTCGCCCCTCTCAAAAGGGCACGCGAATTCTGGAACCGCTCTGATTCCGGTGATTCGACGCACCAGGCCGGGCAAGGTCACCCCCGGAGCAAGCCGGGTAGGCGAAAAGCCGTCCCGATTTCGATCTCCGGGCTAGCCCTCAAGGCCTCCACCCCGTCAAAAAGGCAGGCTAATCTTCGCCCGCCTGCCGCCATTTGTAGCCCCAACGGCAACTAGAGCCCACCCCCGTGGCAATCGGATGTGCGCTGGCGCACCTGGTTTTACGCTGGACCGCAGGGCGGCAGCCCGGACCGCAACCCGAAGCGCAAATTCACGGAACCTTCGCCCCCGGTGTCGCGTACACTAAATGGGAGATCAAAACCAAGAATTGCCATGAAGAAAATCCTCCTCATTGCTCTAGCTGTGCTGGTGGCCGCCGGGCTTGTAGCCTTCATGGTGATCAAGCAGCAATCCGGTTATACCAAGGTCCTTACCGCCACCCTGGCACGCCAGGATTTGACCGCTGTCGTCAGCGGCACCGGTCAAATCAAACCCAAGAACATTGTGAACGTGGGCGCCACGTCGTTTGGCCGCATCACCCGCTTCTACGTGAAAGAAGGCGATCACGTAAAGAAGGGCGAGATTCTGGCGACCGTTGAAAGCGTGCAACAGGAGTCGACCGTCAACGCTCAGCAGGCCACCATCTCCGCCGCGAAAACCGACATCTCCTCCTACATCGCTGCCGAAAAGACCGCCCAGGCCAATGTGGAGCACGCCCAGGCCGATCTCGAGCAGAAAAAGCTGCAATGGGATCGCGCGCAGTCGCTCTACAAGGCCGGCATCATGTCGCGGCAGGACTATGAGACCAACAAAGCCAATTACGATCTCGACGTCGCGGCGCTCGCCCAGGCTGTTGCCGGGCTCAACCAGGCCAAGGCGCAGACCGAGTCCGCCCGTGGCCACATGCAGACCGACGTCGCCAACCTCCGGGCCGATCAGGACCTTCTGAGCAAGACCATCGCCACCGCGCCCTTCGACGGTATCGTAACCAACGAACCCGTGCGCGAGGGCGAAACCGTCGTCGAGGGCATCCAAAACGCCGAAGGCTCCACGTTGATGACGCTCGCCGACATGAGCGTAGTCACCGCCGAAGTGAAGGTGGATGAGACGGATATCGTGAGCGTGCTGTCTGGCCAAACCGCCGAGGTGACCGTCGACGCGCTGCCTAACAAGGTATTCAAAGGCCACGTGACCCTGGTGGGCGATCAGGCGCTGCTGCGCTCCACAGGAATCGCCACATCGCAGTCCACCTCCGGCACTGAGGAGGCCAAGGACTTCAAGGTGGTCATCACGCTCGACGACCCCAACGACGATCTGCGCCCCGGGCTCTCCTGCACCGCCAAAATCACCACCGCCCACAAATCCGACGTGCTCACGCTGCCCATCCAGGCGCTGACCATGCACGATCCAGCCACGGACAACCAAAAGTCGAGCGGCAATGTCCAGGCAGCTACGGGTCCGCCCTCGGCGCCGGTCAAGTTGAATCCCGTGCAGGGCGTGTTCGTCGCCGAGAAAGACGCGCACGGCCGTTTGCGCGCCCGGTTTATTCCTGTCACCACCGGCATCACGGGCACCACGGATATCGAAGTGCTTTCCGGACTCAGCCCCGGCCAGGAAGTCGTGACCGGCCCCTTCAAGACCTTGCGCGACCTGAAGGGCGGCGCGCTGCTTAAGCGCGACACGGCCAAACCAGTGGCGATCACGTCGGATGGAAGTTCCTAGACCCCACCGCGAGCGCAGGTAGGATAGAAAAACAGTTGGCATGAGGACGGGCTTGGCATGGCACTGAACGGCATCGGCGTCGAAGAATTACCGAAAACCACGGTCCAGGACGCGAGCGACGTGATCGTCGTCGAGGATCTGTGGCGCACCTACGATATGGGTTCGGAGCAGCAGGTGCAGGCTCTGCGCGGCGTCTCTCTTAAAATCCGTCACAACGAATACGTCGCCATCATGGGCCCTTCCGGCTCCGGCAAGTCCACGCTGATGAACCTCATCGGCTGCCTCGATACGCCATCGAAAGGGAAATACTGGCTGAACGGCCAGCTCGTCAGCGATCTCGACGACGATCAACTGGCGCGTATCCGCAACAAGGAAATCGGTTTCGTCTTCCAGACCTTCAATCTTCTCTCCCGCGCCTCCGCGCTGCACAACGTGGAATTGCCGCTCATTTATAACGGCACGCCCGCTGTCGAACGCCTTGAGCGCGCCAAGCAGTCCCTCACCGATGTCGGCTTGGAATCGCGCATGATGCACAAACCCAACGAGCTCTCAGGCGGCCAGCGCCAGCGCGTGGCCATCGCGCGCGCCCTGGTCAACAGCCCGTCGATCATCCTCGCTGACGAGCCCACGGGTAATCTCGACTCCAAAACCGGACTCGAGATCATGGCTCTCCTCGATCAGCTCCACGCCCGCGGCAACACCATCGTGCTGGTGACGCATGAGGCGGATATCGCAGAGTTTGCGCACCGCGTGGTGCACATCCGCGACGGACAGATCTTCTCCGACGAGCCTTCCTCGCGGCATCGCTGAACCGCACCTCCGAAAACCCCTGACCATTCCGCGCGCGCAATAAATCTTTCCACGCGCTGCAACAAACTTCTCTGAAGTTTCATCCAATGTCATTGACAGGGATCGAAAAGGGGATCAAAATTTCCACAGAACATGAGGGAACAGACGCAGTCGGTCAGATCGGCCGCTCGGCGCCATGCACTTCATTCTGGCCTTTCTGCTTTTCCCCCGCCTCGACCGACCATCAGATGCACGGCTGTTTCGCCGGTGTTCTCTTGATCTCCAGCGTCCAGCCGCAATGAAAACCCTCCTCTACCAGCACGTTACAGGGATTTTCGAAAGCATTGCATCGTTCATCGGCTCGGGTGATTGCACGCGTTTTTCTGCTTGATCGCAATTGTGTCAGTTGATGCTTCGGGATACGACCTCATCGAGAATCCAGGCAGCAAGCTCGCCTCCAGGGTGGACTGCGATGGGAGCCGCGATGAAGGGAGGGACCTATGGTCGTCACATCCCAATGCCGCGATCACCGGGTAACCGGGATCCTCGTGGGAGAGAGCAATGTTCAGCGCTACTTTCCCCGGAACATCACTGAAATCGAACTGCAACTCGATCACCTGCGCATCGAGTGCGGGCTGGGACCGCACTTCTGGAACGGCCAGCCCGAAATCTCCGATCCCCGGCTCTGTTTGTGGTTGGAGTCAAAGGATCGCGATGGCAATAGCCGCCGCACACCAGTGCCTCTGGCCATGATCCCCTCGGGTGCTAACTCCTTTATCGTCGCTCCCGCACAACTTGAGATCGCAAACAAGGAAGCTCTGAAATCTCACAGAAGAAAGCACCTGGAATAAAGAGGTTGCCATGAAGACCGATCGCGCAGCTACTGAATTTGAAGTTCGCGCTGCTGAAGCCCTGAGGGAGCTGCTGGAGCAGGTTTCCGCCGTCAAGCTCAAGGAGATGAAGAGCGAGCCGCCCGCGCGCGGCCGTGCCGCGGAGATCCTGGTGCAAATCGACGTCTATGGTCACAGCCACACGTTGGCCTGCGAACTGAATGCCGACACCCGACCCAGCAAAGTCCGCGCCTCGCTCAAAAAGTTGCAGGACTGTGCCGCGCAAATTGCCGGCGAGGCTACGCCGGTTTTCATCGCGCCCTATTTATCGCCCGAGGCGCAGGCGCTCTGCAAAGAAAGCCATGCCGGTTTCCTCGACCTCGAAGGTAATGCCCGCCTGTCTGTGGGCGAGGTCTTCATCGGCAAGCGCTCGATGCGCCAGCAGCCTGCCGCGTAAGCCGCCGTCTCAACGCAGTGCGCGTGGGCCGGCGCTGCGCCCGCTCTCTAACTAAGGATTCAAAGAAGGGATAACAAAGACATGCCCGAAGCAACGTGGAAACCTCATGAGAGACACGGACACCTGACGACACAAAGCGACTTACCCGACAGCGTCTACGCGTTTCCGAAGCAGCGTAAAGAACCACTCACCGACGCACAGCATGTGCGGAACGCAGTCGCGCGCTTCGACCAAGTCATCGACGTCTCAGATGCCGATCGTGCTTTGGCGTTCGCGAACATCGAGAAAGCCGCCAGCCACTACAACGTCAACCTCTCGGAAACGTCGTGGCATGACCTGGGCGTTCATTCTCAAAAGAGATAAACAAAGGCAGCAGCGGCTGAGTGACCGGACCCTATTGGCTATTGGCTATCGGCTATTGGCTATTGGCTATTCCCTAGATTTCCAATATCACCGGCATGATCATCGGCCGCCGGCCCGTGGTCTTCTGGATCAGGCGTTTCAGGTCTACGCGCACGCGCTCGGTCACCATGCCGTAATCGGACTTCTGCTCGGCGGTCAGCGCATCCAGCGTCTTCAGCACCGCCTCGCGCGCCTGCTCGGTAACATCGGCGCCGCCAAAGCCGCGCATCACCACTTCGGGTTCGCGCTCCACTTTGCCGGTCTTCTTATTGATGGCCAGCACCGCCAGCACCACGCCGTCTTCCGACAGAATGCGCCGATCGCGAATCACCAGATCCTCAACAACGTCAATCGACGAGCCGGAATCGATGAGAATGCGTCCAGCCGTCACCTTGTCCTTTTTGCGCGCGTCGTCCTTGTCCAACTCCAGCACATCGCCGTCTTCGATGACGATGGCGTGTTCCACCGCGCCCGTTTCCATGGCCAATCTTGCATGCTGGCGCAGAAAACGGTAATCGCCGTGAATCGGGACGAAGAACTTGGGCCGCACCAGGTTGATCAGCAGCCGCATCTCCTCCTGGCTGCCGTGGCCGCTCACGTGGATCAGTCCGTGCTGGCCGTCGTCGTAAATCACGTTGGCCTCGCGGCGGCTCAGGTGGTCGATCACCCTGAAGATCCCCTTCTCGTTGCCGGGAATGATCCTCGAGCTCAGCACCACCGTGTCGCCGGGCTCGATGTGCGCGTGCTTGTGGTTGTCCACAGCGGCGCGGCTGAGTGCGCTCATCGGCTCGCCCTGCGTGCCGCTGATCAGGATCATCATCTGCTCGGGCGGAAAGTCGCGCATCTGGCCGGGGTTGATCACCAGGCCAGGAGGAATCTCGAGGTAGCCGAGATCCTGCGCGATCTCCGTGCTGTCCATCATCGAGCGCCCCACCACCACCACCTTGCGCGCATGTTTGCGCGCAAGTTCCATGGCGATGCGGATGCGGTAGATCGACGACGAGAAGCAACTGAAGAAGAGTTTTTTCTTCGTCTGCGAGAAAATTTCGTCGAGGCGAGGAACGACTGCGCGCTCGCTCGGCGTGTAGCCGGGCCTTTCGACATTCGTCGAATCCTGCAGCAGCGCCAGCACGCCCTTCTTGCCGTACTCGGCAAAGGTGTGCAGATCGAAAGCCTTGTCGTCGAGCGGCGAGAGATCGATCTTGAAGTCGCCGGTATGGATAATCACGCCCACTGGCGTCTCAATGGCCAGCGCCACGCAATCCACCAGCGAGTGCGTCACGCGGATGGGCTCGATCGTGAACGGCCCTATGGTGAACTTCTCCTTGGGCTTGATCTCGATCAGCTCGATTTCATCCGTAAGCTGGTGCTCTTCCAGCTTGTCATCCACGTAAGCCAGCGTGAACTCGGTGCCGTAGACGGGAACCTTCAGCTCGTTCAGGATCCACGGCAGGCCGCCGATGTGGTCCTCGTGCCCGTGCGTCAGCACAATACCGCGCACATGCTTCTTGTTCTCAATCAGGTAGGTGATGTCGGGCACCACAATGTCGACGCCCAGCAGTTCCGACTCGGGAAACATCAGGCCCGCGTCAATGACAATAATGTCGTCTTCCCAGCGCACTGCCAGGCAGTTCATTCCGAACTCGCCAAGTCCGCCCAGGGGGATAATTTGCAGCTTTTTTGAATTCATCGGTCATCTCTGATGCTAACACCCGGGCCGTAGCTGGCTTTTCAATGATGAGAGGCCATGTTGAAGGCAAAGATCGAATTCATTTCCACAGTCTGGCTGTGATAGCCTCTGGCTTAATGCTTTTGCCAGACTGTAGCTGGCAAATCAAAAATCCCTGAACTGGAGGAATACTATGGGCATTCTGGAAGAAGCGGCGGGAGCTTTTGCTGCCGTTGAAGGCGCTAAGAAGCTGGACCCGAACGCTGGAATCATTACCGAGGGCGTCGCCGCCATCGCTGGTTTCGAGGGTACCGAGGCGATCACAAACTTTATCGAGAAAAAAGAAGAAGACAAGGGCGATTCACAGGGCTGAGCCTTGCGAGTCACGATTCTGTAACTCTCGAAGATCGGAAGTGCCCCAGGTCTGGCGCAGGAATCGCGCCAAGCCTGGGGCACTCGCCTTTCAGGGGCCAACCCGCAAAGGCCGGCGAATTTCCCCGTCGATTTACTTCGATTTCGGGGGCTGGTTGGCGATGATCAGGCTGGCGATCTTGGCATAGGTCGCAGCCGGAATAATGTTCTTGGTCTTCAACTGAGTCTTGTTGGCGTAGGGACGGCCAGCGATAATCTTCGACGCATACGCATCGCCGATGCCGGGAAGCGCCTTGAGTTGAGCCGCTGACGCGGAGTTGATGTCGACCAGTGCGGCTGCCGGCGCGGCCGCGCCGGGACTGGGGTTTGAGCCGCCCAAGGGTTGCGCGGACATCGCCGGCAGAACGCCGAGAAGGACGAACGCACACAGGACTACCAGGACTTTTGCGATTCTCTTGCTCTTCATGCGAGTTTTCTCCTGCCTTTCCTCTTGAATAGAGTTTTGTTATTCCTGCATTCCATGGTTGCGGGAAGATTCGCGTTGCGATCTCCTCAGGAAATCGCAACCTTGCATCCCCCTCAAGAACTCCGAGCTTTAAGGAAAAATGCCTTTGCCCTACTTCTTCAAGAAGCCCTCGGCCATCCCCATCAGGCCGCCAAGCCCTCCGGAGTCTGCCGGCGCTGCGCCGCTGCCATCTCCCAAGCCAAGCGCCGAGGACAACATTCCCTGGAACTCTGGAGGCACCTTGGACATCAGCATTTGACTAATCACCTGCTCCACTTCCTGCGCCTTATCCGGGCTGAGGCCAGCCCTCTGTTGCAAAATATCCGAAATCTCGCTCATCTCTAGCTCCATTTCATGGTTTAGTAAATTCGGTTGCTGTTGAGAAATATGCGAAGTGGTGGAACCGCGCAACTCCGCGATTCCATCTCTCGCTTTTTGTGCGGTGGGCGTCAAAGCAGAATTCTGCCTCACGCGCGCAGGGAAAAGGGCTATTTAGCGGAGCATGGCTTGCCGCCCACGGGATGGGCGCCCTTGGCTTTGGCGTCCGGTTCGGTCATATAACTGCCGGCCTTGGTCTTCCCGTAATACTGCGTTCCATAGCAGTGGTACACGTTGGATGCCGTATTGAGCCAAACCATCCCAGGTCCGCCGCCGGGCGCGGCCGCAGTCGTCTTTGAGGTCGACGAACTTGAGGGCGTCGTTGCCGTCTTGGTCGGGGTAGACGTAGTGGCAGGGGTAGAAGCCGTCGCCGGCGAACTTGTCTTGGAGCCGGTCGACGGCGTCGTCGTAGTGGTCTTGGTTGACGTCGAAGTCGTGCCGGTAGGCTTGGTCGAGCTCGAAGCGGAGGGCTTGGAAGGAGTGGATGTTTTGGTGGCTCCCCACCACGTCTTCACTCCTTTGTGGCCGACGCACGCGCCAATCTTGGTCGATGCCTTGGAGTAGGTACCGTCGTTGCAGAGTCCGGTTGAGCCCGCAGGCGCACCCGCGGGAGCTTGTGCCAGGCAGATCTGGGCAGCCAAAATACAGCTAAGGATCGCGGTCTTGCGAAACATACTTATCCTTTCTTCTCTTCGGTCTCATCACAAGACCGGCCAATTCTTTGGGTTTGGAATAATTGGCGCTAGCGATGCTTGCACCCATGCCGCAGCCGTGTCAAGAGAAAATTCCGGACCTGTCGGGTCCATAATTCCAGGGTGCGATGCGACGCGACGCAGTACCTGCGAATCGCAGCCGCAACATCGTCAAACTGTTTCTCGGGTTACGGAAATTGTGGCGCCGCCTCTTCATGCCAGCAAGATTACTCCTTTTGCCTCCCCTCGGCTGACGACCGCTACCCGGCTGGTATACATTGGGATCGCCGTATTTTTCAGGTCGCGAAGGAATTCCTATGATCGCCACACGCCGTACATTTCTTAAGGCCTCAGCCGGCAGCGCCTTTGCCGCCGGATTCCCCGCCATTGTTCCCAGCTCCGTCTTCGGCGCAACCGCGCCCTCCAATCGCATCACCATCGGCGCCATCGGCGTGGGCCGCATCTCGCGCGGGCACGACATGCCGGGGGTCCTGCAATTCACTGGCGTCGCCGGCCGCGACAATCGCATTGTGGCCGTCTGCGATCTCAGCGAGGAGCGCGTCAAGCTCGGCCAGCAATATGTGGACGACGCCTACACAAAAAAGCTGGGCAAGCCGTACACCGGCACACGCGGCTACTCCGATTACCGCGAACTCCTCGCCAACCAGGAGATCGACGCCGTCCTGATCTCGACGCCCGATCATCAGCATGCTCGGCTGGCCGTTGCCGCCGTGACCGCGGGCAAGGAT
>Ga0181535_10007505_pt1 | contig 10954 bp, 9 predicted proteins | sample PEATcosm2014_Bin_44_FD_119774 | JGI IMG/M metagenome (GOLD analysis project Ga0181535, IMG submission 119774) | Peatland microbial communities from MTU Mesocosm Facility, Houghton, MI, USA - PEATcosm2014_Bin17_30_metaG | ecosystem: Environmental > Terrestrial > Soil > Wetlands > Peat | place...
GATTCATCCATAGCTCCTGTTGTTCTCTCATCCGTCCAGCTTGCCTTACCCAACAGGATCTTTCTACTTTGCTATCACAGGATCATTTCACTTTGCTGCGACATCGTGATCGAAATCGTTGACGGCGGGCGGTGGTTCGATTATTCTCTACGCCGCTTAGGACAGCAATTGGTAGCGATTGAAATCTCAAGGGCCGGAAGAAATTGCACGCGCGCGTTGACTTTCCGGCACCCCTGGGGTAATTTCAGGAAAGGGACTTGCGTCCCCTCCCGTACCCTATGACTCCTGAGAGCAGCGTGGTTGAGGTAACACTGGATAGCGACCTCAAGAATGTTGAGGTGGCCGAGGAGATCACCCGCCGGGTAGCAGGCACCGCAGGGTTCGACGAGGACGAGCAGCAGCGCATCGAAATGGCCGTGCACGAGTCGATGATCAACGCCATCTGGCACGGCAATAAGAACGACTCCAGTAAGTGCGTCTGGTTGCACTTTAAAATTCATCGCGACCGGCTGGAAATACGCATCCGGGACCAAGGAACAGGCTTCGATCCGAAACGCGTCCCCGATCCGCTGGAGAGTGATAACCTGCTGAACGTGTCCGGGCGCGGAATCTTTCTCATCCGCAGTTTCATGGACGAATTCCGGGTGGAATATGTCAGCGGCACAGGGACAGAAGTGACCATGATTAAGCGCCTAAATTCCGGAATTCAGACTAAACAAGGAGGAACCGACCGTGAGCATGAAAGCCACAATACGACAAGTTGATTCCGTGACGGTCGTCGATGTCAGCGGCAGAATTACTTTGGGAGAAGGGTGCGTGCAGTTGCGGGAGTTGATCCGCGACCAACTGAGCAAGGGGACCAAGAACATTCTGTTGAACCTTGCCGACGTCACCTACATCGACAGCTCGGGAATCGGCGAATTGGTGAGCGCCTATACAGGCGTTTCGAAGCAGGGCGGAGCCTTGAAGCTTCTAAATCTTACGAAGAAGGTTCACGACCTGTTGCAAATTACTAAACTGTATACGGTCTTTGACGTCCACGACGACGAGGCCAAGGCGATCGCCAGCTTCGCCAAACCCGCTACCGCTTAGGGGAGCCGCCCCAAGGCCGCGGCGGCGCTAGTGCCGTTCCAACTTTTTGTGATGAATCGGCTCAAGCCTGAAAGCTGGCCGATGCTCGGCAAGACCCAAGCAGATTCGAGAGCCTCAATAAGCTGGACCGGCACTAGCTTTCTTCCGGAAACAGTTCTGAGTTCCCTCACCAGTGGGCAACCTACCCCGTTGGCACGCACCCTCGCGGACCAAACTTATCTCCATTTCATTACCATTTCCGGCGGCATCCCGGGCAGCGACTCCTAGTGACGTGCGCGTGTCGATCAAATCCGTTCCAGCCATCCGTTGTCGGGCAGGTTGACGGGGATTAATTCGCGCTAGCCAGATAGTCGCCAGGAGCCCGATGCCCGCGCGGGCACAGGCCCCAGCGAGGATCCCTCGATGGCAGGGGGCGCGGAGGAAGATGCCGGCTGGTGGTCGGCTTGGTACCAGGCCTCGCGGACGGTGGTGAACTTTTCAATCAACGAGCGGAGAATCTCCGCGGAATTCTCGATGTTGGCCTTCATCGCCTGGCCTCGAGCATAGAGGTACAAGGCCTTGAGAGTCTTGGCCACTTCGCCTCCCAATTCCATGTTTAGAGTGCCCTCGAGCTGCGTGATGATGGCCTGGGCGCGATTCAGATGCTTGCATTTCGCCTCAATGTCGTGGGTCTCGATAGCGGCCACGGCGCGCAGCATGGCGGCGATTGCTGCATCGTAAAGCATGACGACCAAACCCAAGGGCGTGGCGCCTTCAACCGAGAATTGACGATAAGCTTGGGCAGGATGGTTCATCGCGATTTACCCGTTTGATGTACTCGGAGGATTAAGAGAATACAGTTGGCTGTTAATCGAGGCAAGCGTTTCCGGCAGTTGCTCGAGCGTCGTGTTGATGGTGTCGTATTCCGTGGTGAGCTGCGCCTGAGTCTGCTGGAGATGGTATTGAAAATTAGTGATCTGGGTATTGAGATCGGTCACCTGGCTGGCGATTCCGGTCATGTCCAGATTCAAGGGGCCGTTAGTGGGGTCCGTCAGCGAGGTGAGCGTGGTGTTGAGCGCCTGGGCCACCCCGGGGGATGAAGACGAGGCCGATTGGAACAGGTTTTGGACGGCGGTAAAGTCGTTGGCCAGCGCGTCGTTAAGGTCCATGCTGTCCGGCGATGAGGTGCTCGCCACCGTTAATGTTCCGTCCTCCTGGAGTTGGATTCCAATCGCCTGAAGATTGACCGCGGCGCCATTCCCGGTCATGCTCGTCGTAACGGCGTTCAGCAACTGCGACTGCAAAAGGTCTAACGAGGGATCTCCCAAGAGCGGAGGCGGCGTGCCGGAGCCACTGTAAGTATTCTGCGTGTTGATGTCCGTCATCACCTGGTTGTAGGCAGTCACAAAGCTGTTGATGGCCGTGCCCGCCCGGGTCAAGTCCGGCTGGACAGCTAGGGTCACGGGAGAGGACGACGTCCCCGACAGTGTCAGAGTGACACCAGGAATCACGCCGGTCACCGTGTTGCTGCCGGTGGTGACGGGAACGCCATCGACGGTTAGCGAAGCGTCCGTGCCCAGGGGCGTGCCCTCTGCGTCTGTAGCTTGCTTGAACCCCATTCCGCCGGTGCCACTCGGGCCCGTGTCGTCGGTAATCGTAATGGCTCCCGCCGAGCCGGATGTCTGGCTCACCAATGACAAGATGGCGCCGGAGGTATCCGTGACCGCCGAGGCGGTAACTCCCATATTTTGCTGATTGATGTATTGCGCCAAGTCAGTCAGATTGTCGGTCGAACCGGCGGTACCCATGGTGATGGGAGTCGTCGTCGATCCCACCTTGATGTCTAGCGTTCCCGTGGGGAGTGCGGAGGTCGTTGACTTTTGCGGGACAGAATATTCTGCCGCCGTCGTGGCAAGGCTGTTGACCACGATCGTATGCGTCGCGGCCGAGGTTCCGGCCGCCGCAGTCGCACTGACCACATCGTTATTGGACGACGTCACCGTCACCTGATTGAGGTCGCCGGTGGGGTCGCTGAGAGCTTGGACAGCGGTCTGCAAGGACGCGAGGTCGGTCTCGATGGATTGCAGGGCGGAGGTCTCGGTGCCCAGCGCCGTAACTTGACTTTGCAGGTTGACTTCGGGCTGGGCGTCGATTTGAAGAATGGCGTTCACGGTCGAGGTCACGTCAATGCCGCTTCCAGAAGTGTTGGTGGCGGAATTCAGGATGGCATTCACCGCGTCCTGCAGCGCTGCGTTCGTGCTCGAGCTTGTAGAACTGGACGTGCTGGATTCCCCCAAGAGCTCGGTCACTGATTCGCTGGTGCTGGGATTCAAGCTGGAAAGAAGCGAACTGATCGAACTGGTGCTCATCCCTCTTCTCCTTGGCGGCAAGGCGGCGCCTTTCTAGGGCGCCGGGGCGCCGGACAGCTATCCTATCGGCAAGTTTTGCATTTACTTTAGGTTGTGGAACAGGCGGGGAAGGAGGCAACGACAAGCAGGCGAAAAGGGGCAGGCCGTAGGCAAGGCGCAGATTGTCGAGTTCCCGCGGGCCAACAAACCATCTCGCCGCATTGAGAACCCTACTACGTATTTACATCAACGCTGCGACCACTCGTATCCCCGACCAAAGGCACGTTTAGACTCTCCCCAATCTCGCGCAGCGCCTCAGGGGGGATCTCGAACATTACGTCACCTGTACTGGCATCGACAAACTCGTAATAAATCTGGTGCGCGTCATCAACCCGCATATCGGTGTTGAACTGTGGGGAGGGCGAAGCGGCCGGGGCTGGAGCGGTTGACTCCGGCGCTTCCGTGGCCGCGGTTGTAGGAACGTCGGCGGAGCGCCTCGACACTGCGGGGGTCTCCGCGCTCGCCGCTTGCACGACGATCTGGGCTGGGGAAATACTCATGTCCATTCACCCAAAGAAGAAACTGGCTGGTGGTGCCGCCCGATTCTACCTGGCTCTGGGCGGTGTCTCGCTTCGTGAGGGCAACGACGGCCGGCTCTTGAATCAGAACCGGGATCACCAACCGCCGCTACAGCGAACGATGGAGGGGACCGGGATGGCCCCCTCCGTCAGAAAATCCCCAGCATCGACTACTGGAGCAGTTTCAGAACGGCCTGCTCGTTCTGGTTGGCTTGTGCCAGGGCCGAAATGCCCGTCTGCTCGAGGACTTGATACTTGGACAGGTTGGCAACAACCGATCCAATGTTCGCGTCTTGCTCGGAGCTTTGGGCATTCGTCAGGTTTTGGACCTGGGTATTGATGACATTGGTCGCCGAAGTCAGCCGGTTAATGCCAGCGCCAATTGTGCCGCGTACGGCGGCCACGTCGGAAATGGCGCCATTGATGACCGTCAACGCCGACGCCGCCCCGGTTGCCGTGCCCAGGTTCTGGCTCGACAGCGTGGTGACGTTGCTGCCGATTTGGCTGGCATTGAGCAGCCCCACCTGAACCGTGATGGTGTTGTACAGAGGATTGGTTACATCGCCATCGCTGATGAACACGCTAGCTCCCCCACTTCCGGTCTGTTGCGGCGCCACGAACGAGTCGGCGTTCCCACCCTCCAGAGCTTTGCCATTGGTCGGCGCCACGAACCCCAACAGGGCATCGTTATTGGTAACCGATAGGTCGCCTCCCTTGTTCGGATCCGTGATCTCCAACTGGGTGATTGACCCTGCCGATGCGAAAGCCCCAGGATTGCCAGCACCCGCCAGACCTCCGGTCGTCGCCAGGTTGCCACTGTAAGACCCGTCGGTGATCTCCAGCTTGCCGTTGCTGTTGAGGTAGGCGTTAAACGAGGTGCCGGAGTTGTTGATGGCGTCGATCAGGCCCTGCACAGTGTTATTGCCTTGAGTGCCCGCCACCGGGTCGGCGTCGCTACCCGACACGCCGGCGGTTGCGGTATACGTAAACGTGTGGGCGTAGGTACCATTCGTCTCCGTGCCGCTGTTGAGGGTCAGAGTGCCACCCGCAGTGATGGCCTCTCCCCCAGTCACCGTATTGGCTGAAACGAGTTCGTTGGGGTTGGACACACTCGCTAAGCTTGCGGTTACCCCCAGCCCGCTGCTGTTGATGCCGTTGATCAAGTCCTGGATGGTGTTGGTCGCCGCCACTGTGCCGAGTGAGTTGGCGTTGTCGTTCGTGACGGTTACGGCCCCCTTCGAGCTGGTGACCTGGAAATTGCCGTTCGCGTTGATCGACGCTGTTAGACCATAACCGCTGCTGTTGATCTGGTTCATCAGGTCGACCACGGTGTCGGTGCCTGTGGTGGTCGTTCCCGTCATCGCACCAAAGTCGGTCGTGAAAGCGCCATTCACCGTAGGTGCGGCGGTGATGGGAGCAGTACTCGTAACTTGCAGATCGCCACTGCTGTTGAGGGAAGCCGTCATCCCCAGCGGATTGCCCTGGGCGTTGAATCCGTTTATAAACGCTTGCACAGTTTCGCCGCTTGTTCCCGCATAAGTCGCGACGCCGTTGGCGTTGGTAACCGAAAGTGAATCGGCGCCCGTGATCGTCCCCGTGAGCCCGCCGTTAATAGCGGTAGCACCGGCATATTGCTCCGTGATCGTGGGTGCCGCCAAGGCACCAAAGTCGGTAGTGAAGTCGCCGGCTGTGGAGACGCTAGAAATGCCCGTCGTACTTTGGATTACGAGATGGTTGGTGGCATTGAGGGACGCCGAAACACCATTGGCAGCGCCCGCATTGTTGAATGCGGTCAGCCACGCGCCAACTGTTTGCGCGCCAGCCACACCAGCGTAAGTCGTAATATTACCCTTAGCATTGACCACGGTCAGTCCGTCGGCGACTGTGCCGTTGAGGGCAGCCGCCTCGCCCCCGGTCATCACGGTGGCCCCAGTATAGCTCTGTGGGCCTGCCGTGAAAGCAACCGTACCAGCGGAATTGGTGATGTTGATTGTCTGGCCGTTACCGATGGTTGTGTTCGTCGTCACCGGAGCGGTTCCCAAGAGCGTGTCGGCAGAGGCTCCCGCCGTAAAGGTGTAAGCCGGGTTATTCCCCAACTGTACCGTGGTCGTGGTCCCCGCCGTCAAGGCATCATTCACGCTCAGGTTGCTGGCGGCCGAACTGACGACCTGGTTGGGATTGGCCTGCGTGGAGGCGGAAAAGACCGAGGTGCCGTTGAAGTTCGTGGCATTGCCGATGCGGTTGATTTCAGAAACGATTGAGCCATATTCATTGGTGATTGCGGAAAATTGATCGGGAGTCAGGCCGCCGTTCGCGGCCTCGGTGGCCAGAGTCACGGCGCGGTTGAGCAGCGTGGTGACCTGGGAAAGCGCGCCGTCCGCCACTTGCAGTTGGCCTACGCCGTCCGTGGCATTCTGCGAAGACTGCGTCAGCGCGGAAATGTTGGCCTGCAACCCGTTGATGATCGACAGTCCGGCCGGGTCGTCGGCTCCACTGTTGATCCGCGATCCTGAAGACAACTGGAACAGGGTTTGTTGCAGGTTGTTGTTGGTAACTTCTAACTGGTTCTGGGCGACCAAGGAAGGGATGTTGTTTAAAACGCTGAGTGCCATACAAAATCTCCTCTCAAATTGGGTTTCCGTCTTGGGCCGCAGAACCCGGGGCCATACGGAGCGCCTCCCAGGGGCCGGTGGTTCTTCTTTCCAACCGACGGAACCGTTTCTCAGTTCATTGACCCTATCGGCACACGTTCGAAAAGCTTAAAAGGCGGGCGTTTCTTGCAGGATTGGCCGTCCAGGTGTCGCCCGGTCGGCGGTTGAGGGCGCCCGAAAGCGCGTGTCGAGCCGCCTAGCCCCAGGTGCGGTTTTCCAGGGACTGAATCATGATGGTTTTTTCGGAGGCCAGATGGAAACCCCCGGCTGCTACATCAGCGCGGAGATAATCGGTTAGCGTGGGAGGATGCGCGCCCAGAATCGTTTCGTCCGGAAGCCTTCCTTCAACTTCCAGCTTTTGCGACTCTAAGATTTCCTGACAGATGACGGGAATGCGGGTGACCCCTTTTTCCAGAAGCGCCAGAGACCGGTGATATCCATCCTTGAGAAAGTACCTGCCCCGGTACCGAACGACCTGAGCGAAGGAAGGCAGATGAGCAAGGCAAAATCCATAGCCCATTCCGAAGAGCCCGGGCGCCAGTTCCACCCGAGTGCTGAAGTGCCCCACGATTCTGGCGTCGGGATTACCGGAGTGGAGAACCCAGGCATTTTTCTGCGGATCGAACTGCACGGGCAACTCGCGGGGCGTGGGAATTGGCAAAGTAATTTTTATTAACGAAAGCACGTCGTCCTGGCGGGCGTCTTGGAGGAGCTCCCGGAAGTGGTCTGAATGATCAAGATAATCACGATGCACGATAGGTTGTAATGCGCAGATCCCGTTCAGGTCGGCAATCCTGATCGTTCCGCCCCTGGCAAGGTAATACTGAGAGTTGGGATGTTTTTGAAACTCCATCAAATAATCACGCAACTCCTCACCGACATCCGAAAGCACCTGCGTTTGATCAATGCCAGCGGGCCTGGACCTCACTACCGCCTGGGCTTTCTGCACTCGTTCGACGTGTTCGGGAAGCGGCGTTGCTGGGGCCAGAGGAATCCCGAGGAAGATCTGCGCCTCTCGCTCAGACATCCATCCAATCAGCGCCCTGGCGGGCCTTGTCTTCAGACCCACAAGGTTTCCGTCTCGCAGCAACTTCTCCGTCAGATCATTCATATTTGCTCCGCGACCGAGCGTGTTCGTTCAGGCCAGATTTCGAGTCCTTGGGCCTCGGGCGCGAGGACCAAGGTTGGCAAATAGTTCGACGGCGTGTCAAGGCGCTTTTCGGACAGGTAGTGTCCTCATTCGAACCTAGCGCCGGCTTCCAGCCTGCACGGGAGCCGCGGTTCGCGATCTGGCGCGGCTTGGATCGCCGACGAAGCTCCCGACTAAAGTTTCCCGCGGGGGAAGGAGATATGAAGGGTGTGGGACTGTGGCTTGCGCCAGCCGGTCAGGAAGGAGAATCCTTAACCTCCGGAGGGCATCGGGAGCACGCGTTCCACCGGATTGCATTGAACGGCAAGCACTCGGCGGCGAGGCTTGCGATGTCAGCGCACTCGTGTCAGCTTCCTGAAAGGAGCTGCCGCCGCGTGCCGCCGACCACTCCTGAGGCTAGGTTGGTATGTGGCAAGTGGCGGCGGGCGCGCTGCACTTTAAGGCTCCACGTACCGAGCAAGAGGCCTGCGCGGCAGAAACGGCGCGAGTTGTGTGCCGGGGAATGAGGCGCATCGCATAGGGCCGCGCGTTTTTGGCTCAATCCCGGCGCCCGACCGGCGCGCGATCGTTGCGCTCGGCGATCCCGTGTCGACACCAAGCTGCCTCACCGGCCAGCCTACGGTCAAGCGCTGCGCTATTGGCGAAAGGTCACGCGATGTCCCAGCAACCGACTCTTGCCCCCCATGGGCAGGAGGATCTCGAGAGTAGTTTCGTGCACCACCGGAGCGGACGGACACGGCCCGAAGATGGCCCTGCAACTCTCAACTCCGCCCCCGGGTACTTGGCCCCGCCCCTCCGGCGGCACCGCCTGGTTCGCCAGACGGAGCAGTTCCGGAAGCCCCCCGATGGGTTGGGGGAGGCTTCCGCCCAAGATCCTGACGATCCCGAGACGCTGAGCCGGATGGCAGAGGTCTGCCTGGGACAGGGCGAGCTGGAGCAAGCCGTGGGTCATTACCGGCGTTTAGTTGCATTATGTCCCCAGTCGGCAAGAGCGCACACCTACCTCGCCCTGAGGGAGGAGAGGTTGGGGAATTTGCGGGCCGCTGCCGATTCCTACCAGCGGGCGGTCGATCTGAATCCTGGTTCTCCGGAGGCCTACTGCCAACTGGCGATTGTTCTCCGTCAACTGGACGATTTGCCCGAGGCTCTCCGGCTTTCCGAACGCGCCATCGCCCTCGACCCGGGCCGCTTCGAATCCTACAACGCCCTGGGTATTGTGCTGACCGACATGAGGAACTTGCCGGCAGCGGCCGAGGCCTTCCGGCGCTCTTTTGCCCTTAAGCCCGATTCCGCCCTGACGGCCGTCGACCTGGGCTACTTTTTCGTCAAATGCGGAGACAGTGCCGCCGCGGCGGAATCGTACCGTTGGGCCGTCAAGCTTGATCCCAATCTCTACGTCGCGCAGCTCCGACTGGGAACTGCCCTGACGCAACTGGGCGACCGCGCCGGAGCCTGGAAATGTTACGAACGCGCTCAGGCCCTCAGCCCAAACTCCTCCGAAGTCAACACGTACATGGGGCTCCTGCATCTCGCCGAGGGCAACTTCCGGCTGGGTTGGGGCGAATATGAATATCGTGAAAGCGCTCTCCGGGCGCGGAGAAGGTTTGCCCAGCCCCAATGGCGGGGTGAGCCGTTGGAGGGCGACCCCATTTTCCTCCACGCCGAGCAGGGCCTGGGTGACGCCTTGCAGTGCGTTCGGTATGTTCCGCGGGTGGCGGCGCGAGGGGGACAAGTTGTTTTGGGGGTCCAGAAAAGGCTGCATCGCCTGCTGGCAAGAGCCGACGGGGCACGCCAAGTCATCAGTGAGGGCGAAACTCCCCCGGAGTTCCGTTGGCATTGCCCCCTGCTGAGTTTGCCTTTTGCCTTCGGCACGGACTTGGATAGCCTCCCGGCGGAGATTCCCTATGTCGACGCTGACCCCGCCCTTGTCGAGGCCTGGCGGCGACGCCTGCGGGGAGATTCGTTCCGCATCGGGCTCGCCTGGGCCGGCAATCCGAGCTACCCCCATGAGCTTTGGCGCTCCATCCCGCTGCAACAACTCGCGTTACTGACAAGTGTCGAGGGAACGACTTTCTACTCCTTGCAGTTGGGCCCGCCGGCACGCCAGGTGTTGCAGTTGGGACCCGGCGTCCCAATCGTCGATCTCCAAAACGAGCAGAAGGACTTTGCCGACACCGCGGCGATTGTCGCGAGCCTCGACCTGGTGATTTCCATTGACACCGCCATAGCCCATCTTGCTGGGGCCATGGGCAAGCCGGTCTGGATTCTGCTGAACAATTCGCCGGATTGGCGCTGGATGCTCGAGCGCGTGGACAGCCCCTGGTATCCCACCGCCCGCCTGTTTCGGCAATCGACGTTTGGGAATTGGCAGGAGGTGGTGGCGCGCGTCGATCGGGAACTGCGGCAGCTCGTAGCGAACACCACCGTGAAAAGGCCCCGGGCCCGCCCATGAGAGCCCTCTAAACCTCACCCCAAAATGCCGTCCACGATTCCGGCACGGCCCGCAAGCGCCCGCTCAGAATGCCCGAAACGGTCACTTCGACCGAAATCTATCCTGCCCTTCGCGGACAAATCAAAACCTTTCCACACGTTAGCCCACAAGCCAGAAAGAACTCGAGATTTCCACGCAAGTGAAAGGGAAAACCGCCGATATAGCACTGCGGGAGATTATCGCTCGCGGGAGTGTCGATACTTCCGGTGGAACAGGATAGCTATGATTCGTTTGACCCGGCTCAACAACCGCTCTCTGGTGGTGAATGCTGAGTTGATCAAATTCATCGAAAACGCACCCGATACGGTCATTACTCTCGTTACCGGCGAAAAGATTGTTGTCCGTGAGACCGCCGACGAGGTGATGGCAAGGACTCTGGAATATCGCCGGGAGGTGGGCAGGGTCAGAACGGCCGGTCCGATTCTGGACGGTTCACTGGATTCACCGGTGTACCCCGAGTGTCCATGGAATCCGGACGAGCCCGTGGAGCCTGAGTAACCTCCCGATGGCAAGGCGTGAGGGGCCTGAGTGTGGATAAGAGCAGTTTTGGCGGAGTGCTGATTGCCGTCGGAGGAATTTTGGCCGGCCTGCTGCTCGAGGGCGGCAAGCTCGCCCAAATCATCCAGCCCACCGCCGCCATGATCGTTTTTGGCGGAACTTTCGGC
>Ga0181535_10007511_pt1 | contig 10945 bp, 9 predicted proteins | sample PEATcosm2014_Bin_44_FD_119774 | JGI IMG/M metagenome (GOLD analysis project Ga0181535, IMG submission 119774) | Peatland microbial communities from MTU Mesocosm Facility, Houghton, MI, USA - PEATcosm2014_Bin17_30_metaG | ecosystem: Environmental > Terrestrial > Soil > Wetlands > Peat | place...
ACGAGGGGCGCTGGCCTGGGGGTGTACCCGCCCACCACAATCAGAATCATTGCCGCCAATGCGCCCAGCAGAGCGAAGCCGAAAACCGTAGCGCCCAATCCGGTGGACAGGAAGTAGAGGGCAACGGAGCGTGGCAGCGCCAGCAGGAACCAGAGCCCTAGAAGAATCTGTACTCCGGTTGCCGCGCCAAACACGAGCGACCAGCGCCGCACCAGCCAACCGCCGTATTCTGGTTCCTTTTTCAATCGATGACACGCAATGTGGCATACGGCGGCGGAAAATACGGCGACCGCACCCACCAGCATGTGCAGGTAGCGCGGCAGCAGAGAGCGCTCGGCAAGATTAAGGCTTACTCCGTCAGGGTGTGTGCGGTACATGGCTAGCCAGCGCGCAGGGGTAAGCACCAGCGTCATGTTGTTGCTGAAAACAAACGCTACGCAGAGCAGGCAGAGGACGGCAATCGAGGTGGCGGCAACTGCCCCGCCGGTTGCGCCGTGTGCTTCGAAGTAGTAGTAGCCGTAGTAAGCGGCCATCACAAGGGCAATCACGCTCAGCCAGAAAGCCCCGATCAAAATCGAACTGGTGTAGAGCAGGTTGCCATACAACACCTGCACAAACAGCAGCACGGCCACGCCGAGGGTAATGGTCAAAGCGAGAAAGACAGGCAACATGCGCGAAAGTTCAGCGGCCAAACGGCGCGAAAACGGATGCAGCGGACTGCGCCCGCGAATCGCGTTGAGCAAGGCTACGGCTCCCCCTGCCAAAGCGCAATTCATGGCTACTAGATGCAGCGTGAAGGTGAACAGCAAAAGGAACTTGAAAAGCCAAACCGGCCCCGGCAGCGGCAGAGGATCAACGTCGGGAATGCGAATCGGGATGAGCATTTAACGGTTCTCCTTTGCCGGCGGTTCCGCCAAGGCATGCTCCATGTACCCGGCCAGTGCGTGGGCCTGGGAGTCACTGGCGCTGAAGTGCGGCATGTTCGGGCTCATGCTGTCCAGAACCGGCAGCAGTGACTCGATCTGCTCCGCGCTGGCGCCGCGCAACGCGTTCTTCAGAGGTCTGAAAGCGCCGTCGATGGTGTGACAGTTGCCGCAACGTGTCTGAAAGACTTGCTGGCCAGTGGTCGGCGTGAGCGCAGGATTCAGCGAGGCCAAGTAGCGTCCGAGCGCGGCACGGTCCTGTTCATTGCCGGCGAATCGCGGCATGGTGCCTCGGGTCACCTCAAGGTGCGCGATCATGTCGGAGGCAAACCCGGCATCCCAGCCGCGCACGCGGGGACGCATTCCACGTTCTCCGTCGATGGAGTGACACTTGCCGCACTGGGCAAGGAAAATATTTTGACCATAGGCTGGCGAGTCCGGGTCTTCGCTGAGCAGGAACTTGGCAGCCTTGAGCATTCCGGCCTCGCGATAGCGATCGACAGACCCGGCGCGCACGTCGTTGGCATAGATGTAATCGGTGATTGCCCAGGGCTTGCGCACCAGTTCGCGAAGGTATTCAAAGGATCCAATCACGCCATAGCCGAGCACGAGCAGGATCACAATTTGCGGAATGCGCATCCAGCGAGGTTTCCACACGCCGAAGACCAGGGCGCCAAGCATTGCCAGAGCGGCAAACGCCAGGCCGCCGCGCGCGACATGTTGTGCGACCGGCAGACGGCCGGAGAAATAAGCCTTGGAGAATCCCGGTATGCATTGGTAATACCAGGCGGCCAAAGGCGGCAGTAACAAGGCGCCTAAAACGATCCACTGCGCGGCCCAGCGGACGATCTTGTTCCTTCCGTCCCAATCCAACGGCGGACTTGTCGGGGATCCCGGCACGCGCTCGGAGCTCTTCGGCCGCCCAACCGTAACTAACCCGAAAGCCCCCGCCAGCAGGATGCAGATCGCCATGCGCAACAGCAGGGAAGGGAAGTACGTGGGATTGAAAAAGCCATCGGCGAAACGTTTCGTCTGCAACCAGGTTCCCGGGGTCAGCATGAAGGTGATGATGCCATTGATGACCACCAGGCTCAGCCAGGCGGCGACGAGGTAAATCCAGCCGACGATGAGATGATCGCGCGCGGGCAGCTTATCCCAGGACTTGGCGTAGACAATGGCCGCAATGATTTCGACGAAGAAAAAGACCCATTCGATCGCCCATCCCCAGACAAAGGTATGGATGAGCGATGAGGTGGCTTCGGGACTGACCAGCCCGATGGTGAACCAGATGCCGACGCCCGAGAGCGCGCCGAAAACCAGCGTGAGCAAGGCAAAAAAACGCGAGTGCCGACGCACATAAGCGAGCAAAGACGGATCGTTCTCACGGTAGGCGCGGCGTTCGCTCAGCACCAGAAAGGCACCGCCGCCAATGGCGAAATGCGAAACAAAGACGTGGGTAACAGCTACCAGAGCGATGAGGATTCCGCCGGGGAAAGGCAATTGCCAGACAGGATAGTTCACGAGATGGCTCCTCTGCCCAACGTGTGCAGGTGCGCCGGAACGCCACCCTCACTATTTATATAACAGCTTTTCTCGTTTTGGGGGTGCACTCGCGCGCAAAAGAAGTCTCTCGATCGCGGTGCTTTAACCTGGCTTTGTTTTCGAAAGCGGAGAGGAATCTGCTTTTGTTTTGAGGTGCGAGGAAAGCAGATCCTTCGTTGCGCTCAGGATGACACGCCGTTAAGAGTGCGCTGGTGCTGACGCCGCAACGATTGGACTCAACGTCGCCAAGCGAGCTCCGGAGTGTTCTGAGGGGCGGGGAAGTCCAAGGGCGGAGGCGGCGGAGGAGTTGGAGAGGAGTCAGCATGCAGCAGCCCCGCCTCGCGCCCAAGCTTGAAAAATCGAGAACGATTACGCGAAGTGCGCGGCGTTCTTCGCGGCGAACTCTGCCTTTTCGGCCGGCAGCTCTTCGAGGGGGAAAATCGAATTTGTCGGACAGGTCGAGACGCAGGCGCCGCAGTCCATGCAGAGCTCAGGGCTGATGAACATCTGGGTTGCGGCCTCGAATGCAGGTTCGTCACCACGCGGATGAATGGCGTCGCTCGGGCAAGAGTCGAGACAAAGCAGGTCCTTCACGCAGGAATCAGTGATTACGTATGCCATTTAGTTTCTCCAATGCTGATGCGGTTATGGTGCGACCCGCTTGGTGCGACTGGCCGCTTCCTTAATGTCACTTTTATCGTAGAGGGTGATGAAGCCGAGAGGCCGTGATTCTAATCACCGCCCTGTTGTGACGCGCCGCACAACAGGGCAAATATCCTGGTGCCGCATGCCTCGCGACGCTGCAACATAGCGTCGCGTGCTCTGCCTGGCGACACTCTCGCATTTCAGGGCAAGCGTTTGGCGGCATCGCCCGGATGAATCTGTAAGCAGGGTTTGACACGCTTTTTCTCCGATGCTACCGTCAGACGTCTCCCCCATGTCAGAGCTTCTGGAATTCCTGCCAGTATGGTGTCTGTTGGGGCTCCTGCGGGTGTTGCCGCGCGGGGCCGCTCACCGGGTTGGAATAGCAATCGGACTCGGATTCTTTCACTTTTACCCACGCCTGCGGCGCGTCGGATTGCGAAACCTTGAACTGGCGTTCCCGGAGATGCCGGAGGCTGAGCGCCTGAGGATTCTGCGCGGTGTCTTTGTTTCCCTCGGCAGACTGCTTGCGGAGTTCCCCAAGTTTCCGGGCTATTCGAAGGAAAATGTTTCGCGAATCGCCGTTTACGACGGATTTGAAAATTTTGCAGCGGCACGCGAGCAGGACAAGGGCGTGCTATTCCTCACGGCTCACCTCGGTGGCTGGGAGGTCGGTTCGTTCGTTCATTCTGTCCATGGCAATCCGCTTCAGGTCATAGTTCGCGATCTCGACAACCGCTATCTCAACCGTCTGGTCAGGCGTTACCGAACCCTGCACGGCAATAGCAGTATCGATAAGAACGAATTTGCGCGCGGTCTGCTGAGCGCATTGCGCCGCGGTGACACGGTCGGCATCCTGATGGATACCAACATGACTCCGCCGCAGGGCGTGTTTGTCGATTTCTTTGGTCATTTGGCCTGCACCGCGGTGGGGATCGCCCGCGTTGCCTTGCACACCGGAGCAGCCGTGGTTCCGGCGTTCACCATTTGGGATGACTCACTTCGGAAGTACCGAATCCGCTTTGAACCGGCGCTGGAAACGATTCGCACGGGCGATGACGAGGCCGATGCCATGGCCAATACGGCAATGTATACAAAGGTGATCGAGAGCTTCGTAAGGCGTTACCCTGACCAGTGGCTTTGGGTTCACCGGCGCTGGAAGACCCGGCCAGCCGGCGAAGCACCTCTCTATTAATCTATTAAGAGTCGGCGCTGCTTCTGCACCCCAACAGACCGAACCGCGGGTCTTCGGGCTTACGGGAGATATGAATGGCCGTTGTGGTGGTTGGTGGGCAGGCTCGCAAGGTTGGCAAAACCAGCGTTGTCGCAGGGTTGATTTCCGCGATCAGCGAGCGACGATGGACGGCAATCAAGATCTCCGGGCATATCCATGAGGACGCTCCCGGCGCGCCTTCGACTCTGGTCGCCGAAGGGCGCGGTTTCCTGTTGACAGAAGAATCGGTTGAACGCTCGCATACCGGGTACGCGCGACAGATCGCACCCCGGTTCCGACCCCAGCTCGCGACGCGGGATACCGCTCGTTTCATCGAGGCCGGTGCGGAGCGCGTCTACTGGCTGCAAGCTGAAGCAGGCTGCCTGGTCGAAGCCGTGCCGCATCTGCGCAAGATCATCTCAGCCGCTTCCGGCGGCGACGTCATTGTGGAATCAACCGGCATCGTGCGATGGCTGACGCCTGATCTTTATCTGCTCGTGCTCGACTTTGGGGTTGAGGAGTTCAAGCCCTCCGCCCAGAGTACCCTGCATCAGGCATCTGCGTTTCTGGTCCATCGAGATCGGGAAGAACCATTGTGGGAAGGCGTTTCGGCGCTGCCGGCTCGGCCAATGCTCCGCATGTGTCCTCCGAAGTATGTCACCCACGAAATCGTTGAATTCGTTCGTCGCCATCTGGTCGATGAGAGCTGATCTGCCGAGAAGCGCACAATGATGAAGTCGATGTTCTGCAGATTTGGTATTATGCAGAGTCTCAAGTTGCGTAGCGATGATAACGATCAAATATTTGATATTGGGGAAAGCGTGAGCGACGGAGCGGAAAAGAAACGGTATTCAGTGAAATCGAGCTCGGAGTGCCCGAAATGCGGCAAAAAAATGGTGTTCCGTTCTCACCGAAAAGGTTTTATGGAGAAACTCCGCTCTAAGTTCGGAAAGTACCCGTTCCGTTGCCACGCCTGCGGCTATCGTTTCTTCAGGACGGTTGAGCGGCGCAGCCAAGAGGGATCTCGCGGCGCGTAGCTGTAGAGCAGATTCAAAGTCAGTGTATCCGGCACCATCATCGCCGGGCTAAACGCCCGGCAACTTTACCGGACACAGCTTCCGCGAATCCGGTCTAGAACTTGCCTAATCAGGAGCGGGCCGGCTCCGGCTTCATGCTGCTCTTGTACCATTCGACCGTACGGCGTAGACCCTCCCGGAAGTCCACCTCCACCTCATAGCCAAGATGCTTCCGCGCGAGGCTCATATCGGCCAACGAATGTTTGATGTCGCCAGCCCGCTCGGGCGCATACGTCACGTCTCCCTTGTAACCGGTCAGCTGGCGCAAAATTTTCACGGTTTCATTCAGCGTGATTCTCGATGCGGTAGCCACATTGAACACCCGGCCGGCAACTTGGTCAGCAGGCGCCTGGGCCGCAAGCAGATTGGCGCGCACAACATTCTGGATATAGGTGAAGTCGCGGCTTTGCTCGCCGTCGCCAAAAATTGTGGGCTGCTTGCCGGCAAGCATCTGCAGACTGAATCTGGCGAGCACTCCGCTGTAATGCGAAGTGGGGTCCTGATACGGCCCGAAGACGTTGAAGTAGCGAATGATTACAGTTTCCAGTCCATAGACCCGGTAAAACGATTTCATGTAGAACTCGCCGGTGAGTTTGGAAACTGCATAGGGCGAGATGGGGTCGGGAAGCATCGCTTCATGCTTGGGCAAACAGGGTGCGTCGCCATAGGCGGAAGACGATCCGGCGTAGACGACGCGGCGCACCTTGGCATCGCGCGCGGCGACCAGCAGTTGCAGCGTGCCGGAAACGTTGGCGTCGTTGGTCTCGATAGGGTTGACTACCGAGCGCGGCACGGAAGGAATCGCCGCCTCGTGAAAAACAGCATCGATGCCGCGGCACGCCTTGGCGCAGGCGTTGGCGTCGTTGAGGTCGGCCTCGATAAATTCCATCGCTTCCAGGCCTGCGAGATTCTCACGCTTGCCGGTCGAAAAATTATCAATTCCGCGGACACTCTCGCCGCTGGCGAGAAGTTCCGCGGCAATGGACCGTCCGATAAAACCAGCCGCACCGGTTACGAGATACTTGGCCATATGCATTCGAAACTTGGCTCAGAGTTTAAGTATTGTTCCATGGAGTTGACCTCGGCTGCTTCCAGAAATCTCCGTTAGTATACAGCCTAAGTAATTTCACCTGTATCTACGGTCGGCGCTCAGTTGGGGATAGTCCTTACCAGCACCGTTCTCCATGCGAGGTGCCCAGTGGATAGCATGGAGTTGATGGTTTTTCGACGCGTTGAGTACTAAGTGGGTGAGGTGCGGAAGGATCGTTTGTGTAGGCGCATCTGCGCCATTATTCTTCGGAATTCTTCGGGCCCGCTTCGTTTTGCATAGACGCTTTTCATCCTGTGGTGCATGATTAGTTAACAATGAATTTGCGCGGTTCGTGGTGCGCCAAAAACAACCAGTGCATTCTCTCAATACGGGAAGTTTTAAACCGTTGCTGGCAAGTGAAGGCGGCTATCTTGAACAAGGGTCTTTATGCCCGGTAAATGCGTTAATAATGCGTGTTCTGCGATTCGTGGTCCCAATGAAGGCAAGCTGTTCCGCATAGATATTGATATCGGCAGCAATTCGGGCGGCGATGAACGCAAGACTGAGTACATTTGGTTGTGCGGCCGCTGCGCCCGCACCCTGAATCCGAAGATTGAAGTCGCAGGAAACGTTCTCACGGTGCGGCTGGCAGCAACCGAGGATTGCCAGAAGAAGGACTCCGTTCCCCCACAGGTGCACTGACCCCTGGAGCGTTGCCCGTATGTTTATTGCATAGGTTTCCTGAGTGCACGAGAAAAAGCCCTGCGAGTGGCGCAGGGCTTTTCTATTTCCAAAACTACTTTGCAACGGCGGCCGTGGCCGCAGTCTTAACGTCGGCAACCAGCGCGCTTGCCGCCTGTGCCAGAATGCGGGCGTCGCTGAGGATGGTCACAAAATCAAAGCCTTTGGCAATCATGGCCTTGGCGTTGGCAGCGCTGCCGGTATGAATTCCCGCCTTGACTCCGTGGCGCCTGCACGCGGCCAGTATCTGACTGATTGCGTCCGCCACTTTTGATTCCGTTGGATCGAGGCTGTTGGGCAAGCCCATGGAAATCGCCAAGTCGTTGGGCCCGATAAAAATAGCATCGAGGCCGGGCGTGCTCAGAATGCTGTCGATATTGGCGAGAGCCTCGGCAGTTTCGATCATGGCAAAGGCGACGATGGTTTCGTTAGCCTTGGCTTGATAGTCGCTGCCTCCATAGAGCACAGCCCGGGTGGGGCCGCAACTACGAAAACCGGCGGGTGGATAATGGCAGGTTGCGACCAGGCGCTCGGCGTCCGCGCGAGTGTTAATCATGGGGCAAATCACTCCATAGGCGCCGGCGTCAAGACACTTCATGATGATCCCAGGCTCATTCCAAGGCACGCGAACAATGGGCGTGACGCTGGTTGTGGAAATAGCCTGCATCATCGAAATCGCCGTCTGAAAATCCACCATGCCGTGTTGGATATCGATGCACAGCGAATCCCATCCCGTGTGCGCCATGACTTCCGCGCTGAATGAGCTCGGCACGGTGAGCCAACCGTTAACTACGCAACCGCCTTGCTTCCAGATCGTCCGCAGCTTGTTCTCTCTCATCTAAGTTCCTCGCAACCGGAATTCATTTCAGAGTCGCAGGAATTACCTTCTGGCGGTTCAAGGGGTGCGACACGACCGCCGTCAAGATACTCAAGGTTGATCCCGATCTCCAGTGTCAAATGCTACGCCGAAAGCCAAACGCTCGCCAGAGCCTTGGCGAGGTTCGACGCCGGCATCCGGGGGAGAATTCAAAGCTGCCCGACCGGCGTCAACTGGCCGCAACTTTACACCTTTGCGCGGCGCGTGTTAGTCTCAATCCGTACAGGATTGATTATAAAGAGAGCAGGAGCGCGTTCGTTTTGTTAGCCCGAGAGCATAAGACCAACATCATTACGCAGTATCGCAGCCACGCCAAAGACACCGGCAGTCCTGAAGTGCAGATTGCGTTGTTGAGCGAACGCATCACTCAGCTCACCGATCACTTCAGAACCCATAAGAAAGACCACGCCTCGCGTCGCGGCCTCTTAATGATGGTCAGCAAGCGTCGAAGTTTGCTGGACTATCTCAAAAAATACGATACCGAGCGATACAAGGCAGTCATTCAAAGGCTGGGCATCCGCAAGTAGGATGTCGAGGTTGCCGGGGCGAAAGCTCCGGCATTACTGCATTTGGCCGATAAGGACTCGAGGGGAAAGTAGAGTCCGGAGAGCCAGGCAACGCCGATACCGGCAGGTGCTTGGCTGCCTGCCATGGCTCCTCCACCCAGACTATTGCTGACCTCACGCGTGCCGTATTCGGCAACGCTGATGCCGGGCGGAAACCAGATCCCGACGAGCCACTACTCAGATTACATGGTGGCACCCTCGTTTTTGGTTTCTGCTGGTATGCAGCGCGGTCTAACAGTTCGGATGCGTCCTGAATGGAAGGAACGACATGAAGCAAGAAGCCACCGTCAACCTCATCGACGGCAAGTCTATTAGTTTTGAAACCGGAAAATTGGCAAAGCAGGCACACGGCTCTGTCGTGGTGCGCATGGGCGAGAACGTGGTGCTCGCAACCGCCTGCGCCAATGCGCAACCCCGGCCAGGCGGAGGAGACTTTTTCCCGCTGACCGTTGACTACCGCGAATACACCTACGCCGGGGGCAGAATCCCCGGAGGTTTTATCAAGCGCGAAGGCCGCCCCAGTGAACGTGAAATCCTGGTCAGCCGCCAGATCGACCGTCCCATTCGTCCGCTCTTTCCCGAAGCGTTCCGTAATGACACCCAGGTAATCGCTCTCGTACTGTCGGCTGATTCCGAGAACGATCCCGATGTTGCCGCGATCAATGGCGCATCGTGCGCGCTGGCTGTTTCCGACATTCCCTTCGGAGGTCCGGTCGGAGCCGTGCGTGTCGGGCTGCTGGAAGACAAGTTTGTGGTCAATCCGACCTACAGCGAAATCCATGAAAGCAAGCTGAATCTGATGGTGGTTGGCACGGCCCAGGCGATCGTCATGATCGAGGCGGGGGCCAAAGAAATGCAAGAAGATCGCATGGTTGACGCGATCGAATTCGGGCACAACGAGATTAAGAAGATCTGCGCCGTTATCTCTGAGCTGGCGCAGCGTGCAGGCAAGGCGAAGCGGCCGATCGCGCCGGTTGAGATCGACGAGCCTTATTTGTCGGCTCTGCGCGCCAAAATCGGCGAGCGCCTGGCGGATGCCCTGGATACGCAGAAGCACCCGAAACTCGAGAGCTATGCGCAGGTCGATGCTCTGCTTGCGGAGTTGGTGGCGGCCATTCCAGAAGAGAACGCCGCCGAACGCAGCAAGGCGTCTAAATACTTTGAACTTTTGCGCGAGCGCATCTTCCGCGAGCAGGTTACGCACGAAAAACGTCGTCCAGATGGACGCGCTTTCGACCAGATTCGCGAAATCTGGATCGAGGCCGGCGTGCTACCGCGTACTCACGGATCGGCGATCTTTACGCGCGGCGAGACGCAGGCGCTGGTGACGACGACACTCGGCACTGGCGAAGACATGCAGCGGTTGGAACGCTTCGAAGGCGAAGCCAAAAAGCGCTTCATGCTGCACTACAACTTCCCGCCGTTTTCGGTGGCGGAAGTTTCCTTCCTGCGCGGCGCCGGTCGTCGCGAGATTGGCCATGGAGCACTGGCCGAGCGCGCGCTGTTGCCCGTGCTGCCCTCCGAAGAAGAATTTCCGTACGCCATGCGCGTGGTTGCCGATATTCTCGAGTCGAACGGCTCGTCCTCGATGGCGACCGTCTGCGGTGGCTCCCTGAGCATGATGGACGCCGGCATTCCGCTGCGTGCTCCCGTCGCTGGAGTGGCCATGGGACTGGTGAAGGAAGGCGACGCGTACGCCATTCTCACCGACATCGCGGGCGCCGAAGATCACTATGGCGACATGGACTTCAAGGTCACCGGCACGGCTGAAGGAATCACCGCGCTGCAGATGGATATCAAGATTCAGGGAATCACGCCCCAAATCATGCGCGAAGCGATGCAGCAGGCCAAGCGCGGCCGTCTGTTCATCCTCGACAAGATGAACGCGGTGCTCAGCGAAGCACGCACCAAGGTTTCCGAATACGCACCGCGCTTCTATACCCTGCAGATCCCGACCGACAAAATCCGCGACTTGATCGGTCCGGGTGGGAAGGTGATCCGCGGAATTGTCGAGGCGACCGGAGTTAAGATCGACGTGGACGACTCCGGCAAGGTGCTGGTCTCTTCGAGCGATGGCTCAGCCGCAACCAGAGCGCTGCAAATGATCGGCGAGATTACGGCGACGGCCGAGGTGGGCAAGACCTATCTCGGAAAGGTCTCACGCTTGGCCGACTTCGGCGCTTTTGTAGAAATTTTTCCCGGCACCGACGGCTTGCTGCATATTTCTGAAGTTGCCGAGCACCGCATCAAGGATATCCGCGATGAATTGAAAGAAGGCGACCAGGTACTGGTCAAGGTGCTGGCAGTCGAAGGCAATCGCATCCGTTTATCGCGT
>Ga0181535_10007512_pt1 | contig 10944 bp, 6 predicted proteins | sample PEATcosm2014_Bin_44_FD_119774 | JGI IMG/M metagenome (GOLD analysis project Ga0181535, IMG submission 119774) | Peatland microbial communities from MTU Mesocosm Facility, Houghton, MI, USA - PEATcosm2014_Bin17_30_metaG | ecosystem: Environmental > Terrestrial > Soil > Wetlands > Peat | place...
AAGTTCTAATACCGCGCGGGCCCAGGGTGCAGGAATTAACCCATCCACCCACCGGCCAGGTCTTCGATATCGAGGCGCAGGAGTTTGATAGATTCAGCTATCTGCGCATCTATGGAAACATCATCAGCAAGCGCCGCTGGACCATCGTCAGCGTCGCCTTCATCGTGACCCTGCTGGTGGCGATCAAATCGATGAAAATGACGCCGATCTACGAGGCCACCGCCAGCCTCGACATCGAGGCTGACACGCTGCAGATTCAATCCCTGAACGATTTCTTTCGCCAGGTTCCCACCGACGAGGCCTTTATCGGGACGCAAATTCAGGTGCTCGAAGGCGTGACCCTGGCGGAGCGGACCATCCAGCAAGTGGGCCTGCTCAATAACCCGAAGTGGGTCGCCGCCGTCCAGCACGGCAGTGGAGTGTTTTCCTCCGGGCCCGCCTCGACTCCCGATGACCTGCTCAAGCCCTTCCGCCGCTGTCTGCACGTCCAAAAGGTGCGCGACAGCCACGTGGTGAATGTCAGCTTTGAGAGCTCGGACGCCGCTCTCTCCGCGAGGGTCGCAAATTCCCTGGCGGATAACTACATTGAAAACAACTTTAGGCAGAAATATGACGCCACCCGGCAGGCCTCCGGATGGATGGAACAGCAACTCGACGAATTGAAGGCCAAGGTCGAGAAATCTCAGCAGGCACTGGTCGACTACGAGCGGCAGAACGCGATCGTCAATATCAGCGACAAAGAAAGCGTCGTCGAGCAGAGAATGGCCGATCTAAGCCGCGACCTGACAAACGCCCAGAGCGATCGCCTGCAAAAGGAATCTGTCTACGAACTGGTGCGCACGGACGAATCGCAAGTTACCTCCGTCGCGCAAAACGACCTCTTGCAGCATTTGGAAGAAAAGTATGCCGACCTGAAGTCGCAGTATGTTGACGCACTCGAGCAATCCGGTCCTAAACATCCCAAGGTTCAGCGTCTACAGAGTCAGGTGGAAGAGATTCAATCGCTCATCGCAAAGGAGCGGCGGCGGATCGTCCAGGGGATGCGGAATGATTACATGGCCGCATTGGGCCGGGAAAGGCTTCTGGAGGCTGCTGTCGCCAAGGAAAAGATCGAGGTCGGCGCGCTCAACCAACTCCTGATCGAGCACAATCTCTTGAAGCGCGAGTCGGAAACGAATCAGCAGCTCTATGACAACCTGTTGCAGCGGCTCAAAGACGCCACGGTTTCGGCCGGACTGCGCGCGACGAATATCCATGTGATTGACCCTGCGAAGGCTCCCAAGACGGCGGTCCGCCCGCAAAAGCTACTTAATATCATGATCGGTCTGATGGTGGGAATTGTTCTCGGCTTGGCGCTCGCCTTCGTGCGAGAAGCTGTCGACACTTCCATCAAGAGCGTCGACGAGGCGGAGAGATTGGCCAATGCTCCGGCGCTGGCGGTTGTCCCACTCGCCCGCGATGCGCATCGGCGGGCAACTGCGGCGCTTCCCGGAAAAAATGGCCGGCCCGCCGCGACCCAAGGATTGGCGCTCCTGAGTCATCCCTCATCGGCCGTGGCGGAATCCTTCCGAACTTTGCTCACTTCGGTGGTGCTCTCGACCGCCCCGCGGCCGCCGCAGGTGTTGCTGATGACCAGCTCGACGGCGGGCGAGGGAAAGACGGTGACCTGCCTTAACCTGGCCATTGCGCTGGCTCAAAGGGGCGAGCCAACCTTGCTGATCGACGCTGACCTGCGCCATCCCAGTATTGGCAAAGCACTTAATCTGGTGAACGGAACAGGCCTTGCGACATTTCTGACTGGGGCGCACGGCATCGACGCGGCGCTGCGCGAGTTTCCTCCCGTGCCCACGCTTTGGGCGATGCCTGCCGGCCCCACACCGCCGAATCCGGCCCAACTGCTTTCCTCCGCCGCCATGGAAACGTTGTTGCGAGACCTGCGCAAGAGGTTCAAGTTCGTGGTCATCGATTCCCCTCCCGTGCTGCCCGTCACGGACGCGATGATCCTTTCCACCTTGGTCGATGGAGTGGTGTTCGTGGTTGAGAGCGGCGCCACCGTCCGCGGCGCGGTGACGCGGGCGCGCAAAATCCTGCACAACGTCGGCGCCAATGTCTTGGGCATCGTCCTTAATAAGGTTGACGTTCGCCACGACGGGTATTACGCCGACTATGGAAGTTACTACTACCAGTCGGCTGACCCGGAGCGAGCGGTAAATTCCGAAGTGGCCAGTTCATGCCTTCCCCAGTAGCGGCTTCGCGCGCAGATTATGTTGAGATCTCGCTGAACTCCCGGTGGCGTTCAGGTTTGTTCCTTTGCGTCGCGGCACTCGTAACTCTCGTGGGGTGCGTAGAGGCACTCAGAATTGCCGCGGCAACGACTCTCGAGAATTCGGCGCAGCTCGCGCAGGTTGAAAAGGCTGTGGCTTTGGACCCCGGCAACGCAATCCTTCATGGCCGGCTTGCTTCGCTCTATGGGGACTCACTGGAACCGTCAAGTCTCGCTGCGGCCGCGCGCGAGGCGCAGCGAGCAACGGCGCTCGATCCCAACAACACCGGTTCGTGGCTGACCCTCGCCTCAACTTGTGAAGCAGTTCGTGACCACGCGTGCGCGGACCAGGCCACCGAGCGTGCACTCGATCTCTCGCCCATGGTTCCGCAGGTTTGGTGGACCGCGGCCAACCACTACTTGCGCGCAGACCAGGCCGGGCTGGCGTTCTCCTGCTTTCACCGCCTGCTTCAGCTTAGCCCAGACTATGCGGCGCCAACCTTTGCTCTTGCGCTGCGCGCTTACGGCGACCCGGGGATGATTCTAGAAAAGGTCGTGGGCAACGAGAGGAATTCGCGGTTGGAACTGGCCTTTGCGGATTTCATGAGCGCCAATGAGGAGTTCGACGCTGCGCATCGAGCCTGGGCGCGGGTTGCCGACGCGGATTCGGTTTTCCCGTTTGCGTCCGTGCAGCCCTACCTCGAGCGCTTGCTGGCTCACGGGCGGTATCACGAAGCCCAAGCCGTCTGGTCGAACCTTGAAGGGCGAGGCGTCATCGCGAAACCTCCGGACGGTGGCCAGGACAACTTGATGTTCAACGGCGGCTTTGAGCAACCGCCCATCGGCGCGGGATTCGATTGGCGTTCGCAGCCCTCGTCCTACGTTTCCGCGGATTTCGCCGACCCGGCGCCCTACGAAGGCGCTCATTGCCTGCGCGTCGACTTCCCCGTCGGCCTGAACGATGCGTTCGAGCCGGTCTTTCAGATCGTCCCCGTGTCCGCAAACCAAGCCTATGCGCTCACGGCTTACGTCCGCAGCAGCGACATCACCTCCGACAGCGGGCCCCGCCTGCGAGTGACCGATGCGGACTGCCCAAGCTGCCTCGACACCGCGACCGAAACGACCGTGGGCACCACACCCTGGCACAAGCTTGCATTGAAGTTCACTGCGGGCGCGCAAACGCATGCGGTGAGAGTCTCCGTCTGGCGCCCGCGCAGCCGGGTCTTCCCCATGGAGATTTCCGGAACCTTCTGGCTCGATGCCGTGTCCATGCGTGCGGAACCGCAGTAGTCTGCGGAAGTCAAGGGAATCTGGCTGATCTTGAATCTTGAATTTTGAATCCCGCCTCCATCGGAACAACGGTGGTCCGATTCAGGCGGCGGGAATCTGGCTGATCTTGAATCTTGAATTTTGAATCCCGCCTCCATCGGCCCAACGCTGGTCCACTTCAGGCCGCAAGGCCCGGCTTCCGGAGTTTGGAGCCGCCTTTGGTCCTTCGACTCTTGGTTTTGAGCCCTCGACTCTCGAATGCTGGCTCTTGAATCTTGAATTTTGAATCCTGCGATGGTTCCAGCCCGCGCTGGCCAGCAACTCGCAGTTCACCTGGCGCATTTTCCCTCACATGGCATCGCAACTCACCGTCGACTCCGCAGTGCTTCCACGCTACTCATCGCGTGTTGCGAGCCGCGCGCCGCATGCTCCATCGTTCGCCTTCATGCGCGCTTCGCTGGCCGCCGCACTGCTCGCAGCGCCACTCGCCTTTGGCGCGGTGCAGCCGTGGGCCTGGGGGACCTTGGCGGCGATCTCATTTCTGCTGCTCTTGGTGTGGTCGATCTCGAGCGCGCGGCAACGTTGCTTGAAGGTTTTCTGGTCGCCCCTCTATGTGCCCGCGGGATTCATTTTCCTCTTGGGGGTGCTCCAATTCGCCGGCCACCTCACGATGGACTCCCTGGCCACGCGGGAAGCGTTGCTAAAGCTCTCGACCGACCTGATTCTTTTCTTTCTTGCCGGCCAACTTTTTTGCGGACCGACCTCGACCTTAGGCCCGGTCCCGAACGGTCCTGGGAGCGGTGCGGCGGGGCGGGTTGGTAAGGGAGAAAGCGACATTCTGTCCGCTCCGGCCTTGCGCTGGGGCGTCGTCGTTTACACGTTCCTGCTCTCCCTTTTTGCCGTCTTCCAGTTCTTCTCGAGCGAGGGGCTGATTTACTGGGCGGTGAAGAGTCCCGGATGGACATTTGGTCCCTATGTCAACCATAACCATTACGCCGGCTTGATGGAGATGCTGATTCCCCTTTCAGTCGCGAGTGCTTTGCCCGCGCTGCGGCACCGCTCTTCGGCGGCGGTGGTGGGGTGCCTGATTCTGATTCCCGTCGCTTCCCTGCTGCTTTCAGGTTCTCGCGGAGGCTTCATCTCGCTGCTGGCGGAAGTCTCTCTGGCCGCGGTGCTGGTTTTCTGGTTTGGACCCCGGCGCGCACGTCGACTGACTGCCGCGGCGGGAGGCGCTGCCGTCCTCGTCGCCGCGCTGTTGTTCGTCTGGATGGCGCCGCGTCACATTGCCGAGCGCCTGACGCGGATGGGTAACGGCACGCATCCATCGGACGTGGAAATGGGCAACCGGCTGGTAGCTGCGCGCGACTCGCTGGGGATTTTGCGCGACCGCCCGTGGCTTGGCGCGGGACTGGGCAGTTTTGCTGAGGCCTTTCCGCGCTACCAAAGCTTCCCGAGCGACTTCCTGTGGGACCACGCCCACAACGACTACGCGGAAGCCCTTGCGGAGACAGGGTTTACTGGCGGGTTAGGCATCTTAACGGCTCTGGGCCTGTTTTTCTGGCTAGCCTTCCGAAGCCTCAACGCCAAGCTCCGCCACCGCGCCGGAAGGATGCAGTTCGCCGCCGCCATGGGCTGTTGTGGAGTCCTCGTTCACAGCTTCGCCGACTTCAACCTGCACATCCCTGCCAACGCCGCATGGTTTGTGGTGTGCGCGGCCTTGGCCACAAGCACTGACCTATTGAGGACTACAAAACATAGTGACGAGTTCTTTTAGTAGCGCGGGCGTCTCGCCCGCTGGGGCGTGGGCATCCTGCCCGCGCGCCGACGAGAGCGGGACGCTCCCGAGACAGCGGGCAAGATGCCCGCGCTACGGACGGTCCAGGCTCAACTTTCTCGCCGTCGTGCCATCCCGAAGGCGGCCGTAACCTGAGCCAGACATCAAGTCCAAGGTTTTCGCGTTCGCCCGAACCAGAAATCGAGCTTAACCCGAGCTTAGCATCCAAACCCAATGTCCCTGTCTTTACCTCTTGTTATTACCGGCCATAGCCGGGGATTCGCAGGGATTAGCGGTTTATCCACAATGGAAATGGCCGCATGATGACGCCTCAACCCGTACCGGAACCCTCCTCGTTAATTTCGATGCCCACCAACCGTGATCCGGCGGAGCCCTCCGACCTTGGCCAGCGGGGACGCGCCGCTGACAGATCTCAGTAACAATACATCGGCAATGGCAACCTCAACTTTAGAAATTCCGCGCCCCGTCGGCATCCAGTCCTTCAAGAACGCGCTGGCCCTGCGGTGTGAAGGCGGATTCGTATCCACGCTAATCACCCAACTGATCTTGTTGGGTCTCGGTACGTTTACCGGTGTGGCCTCGGCAAGGCTGTTGGGTCCGCTGGGCCGGGGAGAGCTCGCCGCGCTGATCCTGTGGCCGTCGGTGTTGGTCATGTTGTTTTCGATGGGAGTTAACCAGGCGATCGTTTTCCATGTCGGCCAAAATCGCGATAGCGTCTCTGAAGTTTGGACGGCGACGATTTTGATCGGCCTCGTCCAATCCCTTTGCGTCATCCTGGTGGGGCTTGTCGTGGTGCCGCTGGCTCTGCACCGGTATTCTCCGGAGGTAAGGCATTTGGCCTTGGTTTTCCTCTTCAGCACTCCCTTCCTGCTGTTCAGCGGGTATCCCGCCAATCTTCTTCAAGGCAGGCTCGATTTCCCGTCGTTCAACCTGATCAGAACGATCGCGCCTCTGCTCTATGCGCTGGGTTTGCTGGTTCTGCTGCGCGGAAAAGCGAGCTTGCGCGACGTGGTGGCCATCCAGATTCTGGGATATGTGGTGGCGGTGGTGGGCGGGTGTTCGATCCTCCTGCGAAGGGAGAGATTGCGGCTTCGCTGGCAGAAGCGAGTGATGAGCTCGCTACTGAGGTTTGGTTGGAAGACTCAGTTGGCCACCGTCACTTCGTTCATCAACCAGCGCGTCGATCAGCTCCTGCTTTCGCTGCTGGTAGGCCCGCGGGAGCTAGGGCTTTATGTGGTGGCGGTCACGGTTTCCTTGGCCTTAAGCTTTTTCCCGCAAGCCGCCGGGATGGTGACGCTCGCTGCGGGGTCGAACCTGCCGCCTGAGGGCGCGAGGGCGGTCATCGTCAGCCAGTTTCGCACTTCTCTCGTCTGGCTGGTGGCGGGCTCTTCGGCGCTGTTTGCGGTCGCGCCGTGGCTCATCACCCGGGTCTTTGGACCCAGTTTTATGAATTCAGGGCTCGCCTGTAGAATCCTTCTTCCGGGGAGCATCGCGCTCGGGTTGAACCAGGTGCTTTACGCGGGCGCTCGCTCGCTGGACGACCCCGCCCTGCCTTCGTACTCGGAAGGGCTGGCAACCGTGCTCACCTGCGTCGGCCTATATTTGCTAATTCCGCGATTTGGATTCTTAGGCGCCGCGATCGCTTCGACCTTGGCGTACACCAGCAGCCTTGTCTTTACTCTGGCGCTCTTTCGCCGGCGGCTGCGCTTTTCCTGGCGCGAACTGCTGCGCGGACCTTTCATGCAGGCGTCGTAGGGACCTCCTCGTCCGTGCCCCTGACGACAACTCGATGCGGCGTTGCCGCCTGATCCTCATGCAAATCTTAGTCGTCGGCCCACAATTCCCGGACTCATTCGCCCGAAACATCTCCGTGACGCTCCAGGCGATGGGCCACCAAGTTACGAATGAAAACGGAACGCAAGTTCACCACCACGGAAACCGGTACTGGAATGCCTTTTGGCGAAGTCTGCACCGCGGATTCCCTGCCGTGGAAACCTGGTCATTCAATGCGTTGATTCGTCGCGCCAAGGCGATTCGACCCGAACTTGTCTTGGTCACTTACGGGGCATTGCCGCCTCAAGTCGTAACCAAGCTAAGGTGGGAATGCGGCGCCAAGGTTGCCTGTTGGTTCACTGACGCGATCTCGAATCTCCATCGTCAGTACTTGTTGGCCAGTCCCTTCGACGCATTGTTCCTCAAAGACGCCTTTATGGTCCGAACGTTTAAAGAGAAACTGGGATTGAATGCGCACTACCTGCCAGAGGCCTGCAACTCCCAGTGGCACAAGCGTGCTGAAGTCACGGACCGTGAGTGCGCCCAGTACGGCTGCGACGTTGCCGGCGTGGGTTCCTTTCACTTCTATCGGGCCCGCATGCTGGAGGAATTCGCGGGATACGACCTTAAGATTTGGGGCAATAACTGTCCGCCCTGGGTCAGCTCACCGATCAAGAACTGTTACACACGCCATTACGTCGCGGAAGACGAAAAGGCAAAGGCCTATTGCTCTGCGAAAATCCTCATCAACACGATCCATTACTGCGAAATTGAAGGGGTCAACTGCACGCTCTTTGAAGCTGCCGGGTGTGGCGCGTTTCAGATCGCCGACTGGAAGCCCGGCTTGCCTGAGTTGTTCGAACCCGAGCGCGAAGTCGTAACTTTCGGTACAAGGCAAGAACTCAAGGCAAAAGTTGATTATTACCTCGCTCACCCCGCCCAACGCCAGGAAATCGCGGATCGCGCATGTGCCCGCGCGCATCGCGAGCACACCTACGAGCTGAGGCTCGAAAAGATGTTTCAAATCCTTGGCCTGTGGACCGAGGACCCCATGCGGGCGGCAAACACCCAAGCCACTCTCGTCAGCGTTTCATGACACCGAGTTTATGGACACTCTCAAATTTGCGGTTCTGCTGATCGTTCTCACCGGAGAAGCCGCCTATCTCGGCAAGGAATTTATCGCCGTCTGGCGGCGAAATCCGAAAGATTTCCCGCTCTTCTTTGTCCTCATGAGCTCGTTCCTGTTTTCGTTACCTCCGGCCTACTACGCGCTCTTCACCGGCCACTTCGAGGGGCTCCAATTTGGCTACCCCCTCTCTACATGGTGTTTAGGCCTGGTCCTCGAGGTGATCTTTTACGCAGTTTTCATCGCAACGCTCCTTTTCAAGCAGCGTACTCCTCTGCTGGAAACGATAACGAGCGATCTCGATCACATCCCCGGCCCGGCGCAGTTTCTTATTTTCGTCTTTCTTTTCTCGGCAATCATCTACGGATTACTGTGGGGCCCATGGAGCACCAGCGGTTACGAGTCGGCAGGGAGCTATGTGCATATCAGCCTGTCCAGCCCGGAGGTAGTGGTGGGTGGCATTCAGGGCACCGTCTTCACGAGCGTGCTTTTTCCGTCGGTATGTGTGCTCCTATTTTACACGCCCAGGCGTGCAGTGCCCAAGTGGATGGTGCCTGTTTTATGGATTGTGTTCGTCTACGCTGCCGTCAAGGCTCTGGCCTACGGTTCACGCGGGGGCGTCTTGGAGGTGGCATTTGTCGTTAGCGCCTGCCTATTTGCCGCCGGGAAGCACGTCAAGCCCGTAGTCTATATTCTTGGGGCGATCCTATTCCTCTCGATATTCTCTTCCGCAATTATCACCTATCGCGGAAACGCCGAAAGTTATGTTGGTTTGTCCCCCTGGGACAAAGTGCGAATCATTGCCGAGAACCAGAAGATGGAAGGCGGAGGGTCGGACTTTCAAGATTGGGCCGAAACTTATCTTGGCCGCCTGGATGCAGTACAGGACGGCGGCATCCTCGCAGAGGAAGCAGCAAGCTCGCACGAGTTCTCTTCCTTTCGTCCCTACCTTGGGGCATTGGTGGCTCCGGTGCCGAGGTATTTCTGGGGGAACAAGCCTCTCGCACTCTCGGACAACGACGCGGTTTCAGGCCTGCCTTGGTATCGCGTGATGGAATATCGAGGGGAATCATGGAACAACGGTAGCGTGACAGCGTCAGCGATCGGTTACTGCCAATTCGGTTGGCTGGGGCTCGTAGTCACTGCCGTCTTCGGCGCTATGCTCCTGCGCTTTCTTTCCGCCTTGCTGGTCCGCGGCGGAGCCGTGGGGCTCCTCTTCTTTCTTGCCTTCTGCTCAATGACGCACTTCCGTCTTCCCGTAAGCATTGATGAAACAGTCTTCGTTTTCGCGCAGGTCCTCCTACCCCTGGTCGTCGCTTGCTTCTTCTATGGTATACCCGCGTGGGTCGCAGTTCGCGATCAACACCGTTTGAACTTATCCCAGGGGAGTTCCTGATACACCCTCTCAAACAGTTGCTCCGTTCTGCTCTGACCATGGGCAACCGGGCGTCCCAAAACTTTCTGGGCGCCTGGTGGGCTCCGATGCTCATTGAAAAATCACCCCCAAGATTCCGCGAGAGGCTCGCTCTGAGAGTACTTTCCCTGAGTCCGCACTATTTCTTTGACAGCGAGGGACGGCTCTGGATGCCCGCGTCGCTCGTGCGCAAAGAGGCGATCCGGAACTCTTCTTCCCGGGCGCAGATTGTGGACGAAGTCATCCGGCCTTACGTCGGCCCCGCCGACACAGTCGTGGATTACGGATGCGGCGCCGGTTATATGGCTTCCCACGTAGCCCGGCTTGCCAAACGCGTTATTGGGTGCGACGTCTCGGACGGCGCATTGACCTGTGCGCGAGTTCTGAACAACGCCAATAACATCGACTACATACATCCTCGCGGCCTCGCGGACCAGCACGATATTGCCGACCTGGTGTACTCCTTCGCGATGGCTCAACATGTGACGAACAAGGTCTTGAGCGAGATTCTCCACTCGATTCACCGAATCCTGCGCCCCGGAGGGACCCTACTGATGCACTTTGTGGTCAATGGCAAGGGATGGAAGACCGAATCCGAAGCCGTGCACGATAAATCTGTCCGTGGCCGCATCCGGCTGAAATACGGCCTGAATTGTTTCTCCCGCTCCTCGGACCAAGTTCTTGGCCTTGCCCAGGCAGCCGGATTTATCGACCCTAAAATTCTTCGCATGGCCCAAATTACTCGCGTGGATGACGATGTCGCAAGGCAGCACCTGCTTTCGTGCCACATCTAACGCCTCGCGAGATTCAGGGAATCCGCGCTCCAGCCATCGAATGCACTGAAAAGCTGATCGCGGGGTAAGAAAAATGGCAATCGAACTATCGGTCTCAAGCCTTGGCGATGTCCGCCCGGCGACAAAGTCATCGAGGAGTGCGGAACAGGCGGACGCGCCCCGCGTCGTGTACTACCATCGCAAACCTTATGGCAAGCTGTTCAGCCTGGAGCGGGTGTTCCAAGCCGTGCGCAAGTCCCTGCCTTCGGAGGTTCACGCGGATGTTTGGGCTTGCAAATTTGAGAGCCGCGGCCTTGCGCGGCGACTGCTCAACTTGGTGGAAGCTCCCTTCCACCAGGGTGACATCAATCATATTGCCGGAGACGTGCACTACCTCGCCCTGGGATTGGCCAAGCGCAAGACCATCCTTACCATCACGGATTGCGTCGGCCTCCGGTTCCTGAAAGGCCTCAAGTATTTTTCCACCCTCTGGTGGTGGTACAGGCTTCCCGTGAGGAGGGTGGCCGCCAT
>Ga0181535_10007514_pt1 | contig 10943 bp, 4 predicted proteins | sample PEATcosm2014_Bin_44_FD_119774 | JGI IMG/M metagenome (GOLD analysis project Ga0181535, IMG submission 119774) | Peatland microbial communities from MTU Mesocosm Facility, Houghton, MI, USA - PEATcosm2014_Bin17_30_metaG | ecosystem: Environmental > Terrestrial > Soil > Wetlands > Peat | place...
ACGACTGTCCCGTCCACTGTATGCATAGTGGACATAGGGGAAAGTTTCTTGCGGGGGGACGTCGGGTGCGTTGACACCATCGCCGATCAGGTTGTTGGGGGCAATGTCGAACCCGTGGCTGAGAATGCCACCGCCTACAACTCGAGCTGCGATATCGACCACATCATCGGTCAAACGGCGGCCATTAGGGAAGCCGGCAGGATCGCCTCCAATCAGTCCGAGACGGCTTCGGTTGGGAATCGCTGTGGGATGAACACCCGTGTTGAGCCGCAAAAGGTCGGCGATGGGCCCGGCTTTTGTGCCCGCCGGGGCAATCGGAGCTGCATACGTCACCAGCGGCAGAAGATCCGTGCGCGGCGGAGTGGGAATCTTGATCCCGTAAACAGCGTTGAACACTCTCGCGAGGAGTGGATCAAGATCGAAAGAGGCAAACTGACTATCGTTCACTGGATCGGACATGCTCCAGTAGTCTTTGCTGCCGGTCCCGATGATCAGTTCATTGACCAACGGATTACCCAAGCGCTGAATCTGAGCCAGATTGCCAAAGTTTTGTGCCGGCTTCGGAGACGGACGAATCGTGACTTCAGCCCTGGAGGTAGTCGCCCAGGCGCCGATAGTGCCCTTCGGATCGGTGGCTGAATGAATAGCTCCATCGCAGGTCAGCAACCAGATGGGCACCTCGATCGCGATGGTATTGACGTTGAATCCAGCAACGGCGTTGGGAGCCAGGTTGAGATAGTTGTCCTTATCGTGCGATGCCGAAAGAACACCGCCGCCGGCGCTGGTACGGAAGTTAAAGCTGTCGAAGGCTGCGCCCAGGTCGATAAAAAACGGATCTGCGACGGTGCCCGCGAAAACCCTAATGTCAGAGGCGCCATCATGGCCTTCGAGGCTGTAGATTCCCTCCGCGGCCAGGGAGTCGTAGTCCGGCATGGTGCGTGGACCTACGTTGCTGGGGACTGCGATGAGTGGGCTACCCGCTGTATTCGTAAGCGCGATAGTGCGAGAGCCCTTGATCATATTCACGGTGAAGGTCTGTTGCAGGCTCAGGCCTGCGGCCCCGGGACCGCTCAGAGACGTAATTGCGGGTGGAACGATCGGCGTGCCGGGTGCGACGGGTGCGGGAGAGTTGGAGGGTGCGTTGATTCCGCTGCCTGCACCTACGAATCCAGTGAAGACCTGAGGAGCGCGGATGGTGGTCTGGAACCTGAACTGGAAGGTGACGTCGGCCCGTGCATCTTGATCGTTGTCGATCTTGATCTGATAGACGATCGACGGGTCGAACGGAAAGTAGTTCGGTCCATTGCTTGGCTGCAGGAATGGGTCAACATTCATGATGAATGTGACTCGATCTGGATGATCGTAGCTGACAAACGCGTAAAAGTCGGTGATGTCAGCAGCGTGATCCAGGGCGGTGATCGGCGCTTCCCGGTGACTCGAGGCGAATGCGCCTGGCTGAAACGCAATCAACAGACTCAATGAGAGTCCGATTGCAGACCTCAGTTTTGACATGGTGCTCTCCTAGTTCACTTGGTTTCATTGAGGAATGGGCCGACCTGAACCAGGCGTCGGTAGACAGGGGAGAGGCTCAGGACTCGCCACTCGTTTGCATAGAGAACGGCTGAGCCGCAGCCTTGGATTGCACTTGCGGTTTAATATTTAACGAGAATTCTGGTCTTGATGAAATCTGCCCAAGTCGAGCATTCTGCCGACCGGCGCACCCGACTAACGGGCGTACAACATGGGCGTCTGGCGATGATCGTCCCGGCGCATGTCATCGACACTCTACCCCACAGAAGGGCGCGCTTATGCCCGATCGCGCGCAAATCCATAAACGCCGATCCTGCGTATATTGATTGATGGCTGAAATCATGACACTCGGTAGCACGAAGACTGTACTCGTGATGCTTCCGATTTTCATGCTCCCTCCGCCATAAAGTATCGACAATCAATAGCCTGCGCAGAGAGTTCGAGCTTCCGAATCCTTCCAATCAATTTCGCGGGCGCTCACCCCAGCGAACATCGGCTGATGCGGCGCCTTAGCGCGATATGCGAGCGGCTACCATGCGCTGATCTTGTGCCGCGCATGGTCACTGCGATCGGATGGCGCGCCGACGCGCACGTCTCTTCTGAATCAGTTGGTCAACGACGGTGGGCACTGAGAAGACCCGGTGCAAGACAGCCGGGCCCTCCTCGCAGGATCAGTAGTAGATCTTGACAGCAAGCTGCAGCAGTCTCGGAGCGAGCGCCCCGGTGAGATCTCCAAAGGTCGGGGTGCCCATGATCGTTGAGTTGATCGAATTCTGGGGGCCGGGTGCGGCGAATTGGAAGTTTGGGTGATTAAATGCGTTGAATGTTTCGGCGCGCAACTCGATGTGGCGCTGTTCTCCGAGAGGGATCTTCTTCAGCAGGGCGAAGTCAACATTCTTTTCGTTCGGTCCTTCGAGGCTGTTCATGCTGACGTCGCCCGTGGAACCGAGAGCCGGATTTTGAAATGCGCAGGTGTTGAAGAAGGTGCCTGCAACACAAGGCTTGGAGGTCGCTTTCACGCCGGGAACGAAGTCAGGACGCTGCTGGCCATCGGAGTTGGCAAAATCCGCGTTGCCATCGGTAACCGTGAACCACGTTCCTGACGACAGAGTCACGATTCCCGACCAGTTCCAGTCGCCGATGATATGGTCAACGATCGAGTTGCGCGTCGCGAGGCGGTGACCCGTGCCGAAGGGCAGATCATAGAGGTAGCTGGCCACGAAGCGATTTCGCACATCGAAATCAAGTGGGCCGTATTCCCGATTGGGGTACAGACTGTTGCGGAAACCGTCGTTGTTCTGCGATCCAAGGTCGGCGCTGCTGGCGTTCCCTAGTGACTTGCTGTAGGTGTAGTTGACGATGAACTCGAGTCCCTGTGCGAGGCGCTGCTGGAACGAAGTCTGCAAGCCGTCATAGTTCGACGATCCCGATGATCGCAGATAGCCGATCGCGGCATCCACGTAGGGGAACGGACGCCGTGGGGCAGTTGGAGCCGAAGGATCGGCCGTAGGCTGTGCCTGATTCCCGTTGAGGTAGATATAGGAGCGGTCGGCCTTGGATCCGACATAGGCGACTTCGAACATCGTCTTGCCGGTCAGCTCATATTGCGTGCTCAGGTGCCACTGCAGCACATAGGGCATGCGCAGGTCTGTTTGAAGAGCAAAGAGAGTAGGCGTATTGGGATCGGTGAGGGAGTTCGTGGGGAATCCCTGAGAGAGCACGCTTATGCCAGGCACCGAACAATCCTCTGCTGCCGCCGCATACGAGGGCAGACCGCAGGGAGCCGCAAAGGTCTGACTGATGAAGTAGGGCGGATTGAAGCCAGGACTCGGATTGCTGTAGGGGCCGGCTTCATCTCCGTTGAAGAAGACGCCGAAGGCACTTTGGATGGCAAGACGCTTGGTCGCGTTATAGGCCAAACCAACGCGTGGACCGAAGTCTTTATAGTCGGTCGAGATTAAGGCACTCGACGCATTGTGATTGACCGGCAGGGTCGCAGCGAGTGTGGGGGTGAGGCTGACATCGCTGTCGTGCGGAATGTCGAGGTTGCCGGTGACGGGATTGAAGTTTGCCTGCGCATCGTCCTTGGAATACACGGGAGAAAAGAACTCGTAGCGCAGCCCGAGATTCACGGTGAGTTTCGGGAGGACGCGCCAGTCGTCCTGCGCGAACAGTGCATACGTATGACGGTAATAGTCGATGTTATTCAGGTTGTTGATATTGCCGCCGCTGGGCTGGCCGGTGAGCAGTGTGGCGAGGCTGTTGCCGCCTGTGCCGGGATCGCCTGCATTGTCGGTGTATACGTGGGTGAAGCTCATGGTGCCGCGCGGATCAGCGGGCTCATAGATCGAGAACCGCTCGGGACGGACTTCTCCGCCGAGCTTCCAGGTATGGCGACCGGCGATCAGAGTGAACGTATCGGATATCTGGTAGGTGGTTTGCCTTTCGATGGCCGGAAGAAAAGTTGGGCTGCCCAGAGTGGAGGCATCGCTGAATGTAAGTTGCGGCAGACCGCCGTTGCTCGTTCCGGCTACATAGGGCACGCCAGGAAATCCAACTTGAGCGGAGACGTTCTCACCGTAATTTTCCTGGTAGCGGCTGGTCTTGATCCAGTTGAAACCAAGGCGGGCCTCGTTCACCCTGTGAGCCGAGAAAACGTGTACTTCATTGGCTGCGCCGGCGTACGCGGTAATCTGCTGGATGCCGTCGAAGAATCCGCCGCCGTCGGCGATGCCCGGAAATGGAGACGCGATGTTCTCGGGGGTGTTGCTCATGCTGAACCGATAGAATGCCGTGTCATGCTGCGACCAAACCTGATCGATGCGCGCGTCGCCCTGATTGGAGGTTTGGGTCGTCACGGGATCGGACAGGTAGTTAAAGCCGTTTCCTGAGGCATTGGAACTGGGAAAGAGATTGATGAGCGCGCTGCCGAGCGAATCGATTTTGGAAGACGGAATAACATTGGTTGGATTGCCGTTGGAGTAGCCAAACGGAACTCCGCAGAAGCCGCTGCTTGTCGCCTGTGTCTGGGTGGTATCAAAGAGCTCACCTTGATAGGTTGGCACACCGTTGCAATCGAGCACGCCGGTTGGGGAGGTGAGGTCGAGTTGGTCTGAAAAATCACCCGCCCTCTGCGCAGCGGTGGGCACGACCGATGTGGTTGTCTGCGCCTGGCTCTGGCGCAGCCCCTGATAGTCGGCAAAGAAGAGCAGTTTGTCGCGAATGATTCTGCCGCCAATGCTGGCGCCGAACTGATTCTGGTGATAGGGCTGGCGCGCGGTATCGAAGTAGTTCATCGCGTCCATGTTCTGGTTGCGCAGGAACTCATAGAGGGCGCCATGGAAGTCGTTCGCTCCGCCTTTGGTTGTGGCATTGACGATCGCGCCGGTCGAGCGTCCGAACTCGGCATCGTAGTTGCCTGTTTCGACCTTGAACTCCTGGAGAGCATCGGGAGGAGGCATCACGACATAGTTGGCTTCGTTCAGCAGGTCGGGCAAATTGGAGTTGTTGTCGACGCCATCGAGCAGGAAGTTGTTGTCGAGAGAGCGTGAGCCGCTGGCGCTAAAGCCGAATCCACCGGAGTCGCGGGCTCCCGGTTCGCTGGTGGTGACGCCAACGCTCAGCTGAGCGAGCTGGACAGGATTGCGGCCATTCAGCGGAAAGCCGACCATCGAAACACTGTCGATGACCTGGCCGGTTTCAGAAGAATCTGTTTCGAGCAGGGGAGCGGCTCCCTCCACGACAACTTTTTCGCTTACCGCGCCCAATTGGAGGGTCATATCGGCGCGTTGGCGCTGTTGGACGTCGAGAGTGATGGGACCGACGACCGACTGCTTGAAACCTGGCGCGGAGATGGTGAGCGTGTAAGTGCCGATGCGCACCGGGCTGATGCTCCAGGAGCCTGACTCATCGCTCTGGGCACGGTAAGTGAAGTTGGTTGCGGTGTTGACGGCGGCAACGGAGGCATTGGCGATGACCGCGCCCGAGGCGTCAACGACGCGTCCTTCCAGGGAGGCGGCGTCGCGTTGCGCGAAGAGAGAACAAGAAGCTGACGCCGCAAGCAGCGCCAGACAGGCGAATCGACGCATACCGAGAACGAGGGACATCTGCAGAGCCTCCTGAATGTACTTTGTGTCGGGCCGGTCAAAGGACAGTGCGAAGTCCAAATCCCGGCTCACCTGTTTCCGCAAAGGTCAAACAGCGGAGAAAATCAAAGCAATACAAAGAAACAAAAGGAAAGCGTTGTTTTTCTTCGTACTATTACGAACATTAACCAAATTGTCAATCCATTTTTATGGGAAGAGGATAAGAACGCAGTGGACAATTGAACTAACTATATGTATTTATTTGCATTTAATCACTCATCCCAATTCTTTCGAGTAGTGGCTTCGCCGTCTGGAAACAGATCGAGGACTGCCCGATTGACGGTTACGAAGTGCCTATGTATACTTACGATTAGTTTCTAATCTGCGAATCATGGTCCTTCGCCGTGGGCGTTTCTCGCGGTCAGAATGCACGGGAGCTTGCATGCGACAGAAATCGAGTGGCTCTGCACCAACGGAAGTCGAGGCCGTGGGCCACTTCACCTTGCAGGAGATCGCACACCAACCAGAGCTTTGGCCTGTCGTGGCCAGTGATATTCAGTCGGTTGCCGGCCGGCTGCGCAGCGATCGGGACCTGCGCGGCAAGAAAATACTGATCACCGGCGCGGGGAGTTCCGCGTATGCCGCCGCTGCCGTAGCAGCTGCGTGGCCCGGAGCAATTGCTATCCCGACAACCGATCTCATTCTAGATACGGAACGCTATCTCGACAACGTGGATGCCGTTCTCTCTCTTGCGCGCTCGGGCGAAAGCCCTGAGAGCGCGGCCGTGGTGGAACGGATACGGAACCTGCATCCCGAGATTCTGCAGCTGGCAATCGTCTGCAACTCCGACAGCTCTCTGGCGCGCGCAAACATGGACGAGCTGATCGCCCTGGACCCGCGGACCAATGATCGCAGCCTGGTCATGACGAGTTCGTTTTCAAGTCTCGTTCTTGCGGGCCTCGTACTGGCGCGGCCCGACGCAGTGACTGCGGGAGTAGCCGCGCACAGCGCGCGCGGTGCGGCATTGTTGCCAGAGATCAATGTCGCCTGCCAGCACTTGGCAGGTCGAATTCGCGATCGAGTTGTTGTTTTGTCGTCCTCTCCTTTGCTTGGATGGGCGCGCGAAGCGGGACTGAAGATATTGGAGATGACTTCCGGCCATTTTGCTATTGTGACCGAGACGTTCCTGGCCTTACGGCATGGACCGATGTCTTTTGTCACGCCGGATACAGTCGTTCTGTGTCTGCTCTCGAGCGATCCTCTGCGCCGTTCCTATGAGATCGATCTCATCGATGAGCTTCGCACAAAGAAGATTGGGTATCTGGTTGGCATCGCCGATCCCGATGAATCAGATCAACTGTTCGACGAGAAGATCCCGTCGATCGCACCGCACGAAGACGATGCACTGCGCACGCCCTATGAGATTATCGGGCCGCAATTGCTCGGATATCACCTGAGCCTGCGCATCGGACTGAATCCCGACAATCCCAGCCCGGACGGCATCATCAATCGCGTAGTGAGCGGGGTAAAGATCTACTCGTAGCCTTTCGCTGCAGGTTGTTCGCAATCCATCCGATCAAGCTCTGAATTACCGCAAGCAGTCCAGACAACAACAAGGGTGGGAAGATCCGAATGAGCGCGAGGGGTAACTCGGGAGCCACCGACAAGTTTGTCGACCTGGTGAGCGCGACTGCTGAAGTCGATCTTCACCTGAGCGATTTCCATCCTCGTTCCGCACTGAGAACACCCGTACATCGGATCGAGGAGCCGCGCTTCCCAGTCATCGACTATCACAATCACTTGGACTCAATGCGTCCCGTGGATGTTCTGGCCGTGATGAACCAGTGCGGCATCGAACGCGTGGTGAACATCACGATGAAGGTGGGCCAGGCGGCGCTCGACATCATCGATCGCTATCACGATCTACCCGATCGTTTCTCTTCGATCGGCTGGATGGATTGGAGCGGTGTCGAGCGGAAGGATTTTATTCAGGTCACACTAGATCGCATTCATCGCCTGGTAGAACACGGCATCTGCGGGATCAAGTTCTGGAAGGATTTCGGGCTCACTGTGCGCGGCGCCGACGGCAGACTTCTGCGCATCGACGACGAGCGCTTTGCGCCGATCTTCGATGAGTGCGGCAGGTTGGGTCTTCCGGTGATGTTTCACACTGCCGATCCAAACGCATTCTTCGAACCTCTGGATGCGACCAACGAACGGTACGAAGAGCTCGCCGCGCATCCCGACTGGAGCTTCGCATCGTCAGGAGTCTCCAAACGAACACTTCTCGAGCAGCGCAATCGCGTCATCGCGCGCCATCCTGCGACGACTTTTGTGGGGGCGCATTGCGCAGAGAGCAGCGAGGATCTTGCGCATCTGGCGGAGCAATTGGATGCACTGCCTAACCTGATGGTCGATATCAGCGCCCGCGTTTCGGAACTGGGAAGGCAGCCCTACGCGGCCCGGTCGTTCTTTCTCGAATACGCTGACCGCATCCTGTTCGGCACGGACCTCTTGCCCGAAGTCGAGATGTATCGGCTTTATTACCGCTTCCTGGAGACGGCCGATGAGTACTTCAAGTACCCCTCGCACGCTTCACGCCAGGGGCGCTGGAATATCTATGGTATTTTTCTTCCCGACGATGTTTTGCGGAAGGTGTATCGTGAAAACGCCTTGAAGCTACTGCAGGGTGCCCGTTGAGATGAACGGTTGCTTTCCGCGCAAACGAATGGAGGACCGATGAAAGAACTCGATACTGAGCTGTGGAGCAGGCGCAGGTTCATGCAGGTCAGCGCCGGAGCCGCGATCGCAGCGAGCACTGCCGCCCATGCCGACGAGCAGACCGGCAAGGCCCATCGCTCCATGATGAATGTGGCGTTCGAGAAGCGCGAACCACGCATTGCCATTATCGGCACGGGCGGGCGCGGGACGTCTCTGCTGGGCGAGATTCTTGCAGCGGACGGCCAGGTCGTCGCGCTCTGCGATATTGCACGCTCCAAGGCAGAAGCAGCCGGAGAAATGGTCGTAAAGAAAGGGCAAAAGCAGCCCGACCTCTATACCGATGGCGACCATGCCTATGAGAAGATGCTCGACCGGAGCGATGTCGACCTTGTGATCGTGGCAACGCCGTGGACCTGGCATGCTCCGATGGCCCTTTATGGCATGCAGCACGGCAAGGATGTCGCTGTCGAAGTTCCAGGGGTCACTACGATCGATGACTGCTGGAACATTGTGAAGACATCGGAGCAGACCGGTAAGCACTGCATGATGCTGGAGAACTGCTGTTACGGCTACAACGAGACACTGCTACTGCGCATGACGCACGCGGGGGTTCTCGGCGACCTTCTCTATGGCGAGGGAGCGTATCTGCACGATCTGCGCGAGGAGCTCTTCTCAAACAAGGGCGAGGGACTGTGGCGCAGGACCGAGCACACGCTGCACAACGGCAATCTCTATCCCACGCACGGACTCGGCCCGGTGGCGAACTACATGGGAATCCAGCGTGGAGACCGCTTCGCTTACATTGTTTCGATGAGCACCAGGCAGCGCGGTCTCGATGTCTATCGCAGCGCCCATCTCGATCCTGCCGATCCGCGCATGCGTGAGCGCTACCTGACCGGCGACATGAATACATCGCTAATCCGGACGGCGAATGGATTAGCGATCACAGTGAAGCACACGGTTTCGACGCCGCATCCGTACGACCGCATCAATCAGATCGCCGGGACCAAGGGGACCTTCGAGGACTATCCACCCCGTATCTACATCGATGGGCAGAACGCGGACGAATCGTGGGAGCCGGTCGAAGAGGGCGAGAGCAAGTGGAAGCAGTATGAGCATCCGTTATGGACCCAGGAAGGCGAAGCGGCGAGAAAAAATGGCGGGCACGGCGGCATGGACTACATCATGATCTACCGGTTGCTCCAGTGCGTACGCGAGGGCCTGCCACCAGATATGGATGTCTATGACGCGGCTGCGTGGTCTTCCGTCGCTCCGCTGAGCGAGCAATCTGTCAAGAACGGCAGCGCTCCGATTGAGTTCCCGGATTTCACGCGTGGGGATTGGAGCAAGCGATCGGCTTCGGCGATTGCGACGCTCGCGTAGTCGCGCTCCAACCGAGGGATGAAGACGAGATGAGCCTGCCACGATGTGCGGCAGGCTCCTTTTTGGCTCAAATTCGCGGGATCAGATCTTGACAAAGATCTTCTTCCGGTACATCCAGAAGAGCATCAGCCAATAGACCAGCATCACCGCAACGCCAAGCAGGAACGGTTCAAGTCCGGGGCCGAGAATTGCGAAAGGCGCGTAGCCGAGATTGGTATGCAGTGAGCCGATGATGAAGTCCTCGCACAGGTGCGCGATGAGATAGGCGGCCATGGAGTTGAGGCCAACAACCACCAGCGGGAGGGCCCAGCGGCGGAATCCTTTGATGTCGACGATCCACGCGAAGGCAGAGAGAAAGAAGAAGCAGATGCCGCCTGAGAAGAGCGTCCAGCTCGGGGTCCAGATGCGCTTGACGATCGGGCAGATGCCAGTGAAGTGGAACAGCAGCGCGAGGGCGACGAGACCGGCACCCGTGACCATGAACTTCTTGAGCGGGGTCCCTCCGGGAGACTCACGATACCAGCGGCCCGCGAAGAGGCCGAGGAGCATGGTGCCCAGGGTCGGGATGAAACTCAAGGTGAGATAGCCGCCTTCGTTGTCGATAAAGGGCGAGGTGCGGGGAAACAGGTTGAGGAACCACACATCGAAAGCCTGGCCCAGATTGCTGTTCTTATTCCAGTGTGAGGCGAAGCCGGTGAAGTTGTGATGCCAGTCGGGCGGGACACCGACCGCTGCATAGTTAAACGTAGGACCCGGAGCCGGATAGACGGCCCACGCCAGCCAGTAGGCAAAGAGGATCGAAGCGAAGGCGATCCACTGCCACCGAGGACGACAGAAATAGAGAAGAAACGCAAAGGTGTAACCCAGCCCGATCTGCGTCAGCGTGTCCTCGAATGTGAAGTACGTGATCGGTTTGCCGATGGAGCGAAGAAAGATGCCCAGCACGATCAGCAACAGCGAGCGCCAGAGCGCATGGCCCAGCTGGTGCGCGAAGCTTTGGCCTTTGCGCACGCGTGACGCGATGGAGTAAGGCAGAGCGACGCCAACGAGAAAGGTAAATGAGGGCTGGATCATGTCGTGCAGTCCCATGCCGGCCCACTCGACGTGCGTCTGGTTGTAGGCGAGCACGCGCCAGAACAGGCTGGCGGGATAGGCGCGATAGACATCGGCGAAGCGCATGACCTCGCCCATCATCAGCAGCATTACCAGGCCGCGGTAGGCGTC
>Ga0181535_10007518_pt1 | contig 10939 bp, 6 predicted proteins | sample PEATcosm2014_Bin_44_FD_119774 | JGI IMG/M metagenome (GOLD analysis project Ga0181535, IMG submission 119774) | Peatland microbial communities from MTU Mesocosm Facility, Houghton, MI, USA - PEATcosm2014_Bin17_30_metaG | ecosystem: Environmental > Terrestrial > Soil > Wetlands > Peat | place...
CGAATGATGAAATACTGGCTGATTGCAAGGATAGCAACGAGGGCGAAGAGGTGTCCGAGCTCGGTCAGCTGGGAGTAATTAAGGAATGCCTGTAGCGTAACACCCGGCAACCAGATAATTGTAACCAGGAAGAGAAATATGGCAGTCAGGAAGCCAAAAATAAACATACCTGTAATCAACTGTGGCGGCAGTTTCTGCCGGTGAAGGCTGCGTTTTACCCCCTCAACTTTTTTTATATACGTTATCGAAAAAGGTTCAATCTTCCATACGAGAAGATAGAAGGTAACGATAACGGCACACTGGAAGATGACAATGGCAGTTGTCCGGAGAGGAAGGCCTTCGCCGAAATAATCAATGACGGTAAAAGCAATGTCAATGGAAAAGATCAACCCGATCCCCAACGAAAGAGCCCGGCTGTTGATGAAAAGCGAATTGATAAACAACCGGGTGAATTGTGTTGCACCTGAGGTTACACCAATTTCCTTTAACCATGCCTGAAACCGTGAGAGGTCCGCGGCCGAGGGATTAGTCTTATTAAAATTAGTCGGGATAATCAGGGTGATAAAATAATACATGTTAAGATAGAAACTGGCCGCAATAAAAACGCCGAAATAATCGGACCGGGTCAGGAAAAAGATGATATTGATTAGGATGCATGCTGCAAGGGTCAGGAATTGTATACCCCGGGGGCCACGATGTGGCATTAGTTCAGCCCGGGTCTTTTTGACGGCTGATAATTCACCTTCGATGACTTCCCGAAGGGGAAGTGCCTCGGGAGCTCCGGAATTTATGTCATCAATAACCAACAACCTCTGGAGAATATCCGTTAATTGATGGAATAAGAAATAATCTTTACGGATTGCCCGGGGGGATTTTGGAAATGACACAATTATTAAATAAGCGCTTCGTTGAGGTTTAGTCAGGAATGTTACCATATTTTACCAAAGACGGAGAAGAATTTGTGAATCTCCTGATCAGCATTGGCATGAGGGAACAGGATGCAATGGTGCTCACGTTCCTTGCAAGCAGATCAGAATCTACATTTCAGGAAATCGAGGAGGGAATTAGCCTACGCCCGGCAGACGCCACTACGGCAATAAAGTACCTGATGGATCAGGATTGGATCAAAAGCCATGAGATCCCCTCCGGTCAAAATCGTCAGCTAATAAAGGTCTGGCAGCTAAAAATGCCCATTCCTGTTATTATGGACGGCATTGAGTCAGAGAAGAGAAAAGAAGCCAGCATCCGGCTCACTTATATCAGAAAATTCCGGAACAACCTCAGCCACTATCCAAAGAGAAAAGAATCAATCAGTCTGTTAGTCAAAAGCGGTATGAAAAAACCGGTGGCCCAGGTGCTGGTGTTTCTTGCAAATACGCCACGAGCTACTCTCCAGGAAATTGAATCCGGAACCGATACATTCCAGTCCAATGTCAGCGCAGCGACGCAATACCTCATCGAAAAGTGCTGGATCAAGCACTGTACAAACCCATCCGGAAAGACAGGTATGCCAAAGAAAGCGTTCGATCTGGCACTACCGATAACGGTGATTGCTGAAAACATCGAAAAAGAGATGATAGACAAAGATACCAATCAGATCGAAAACATCAAAAAAATACGGAATTTTGACCGGGCAAAAATTGTTTTCCTGAAAAAAGACCAGTCCGGGCAGATCCAGGATTTATAATCCCGGAGGTATTCTAGGGAATTTTCCCCGGCGTTGCAGATTTATTTCAATCTGGCTGGAAAAAAATAGGACGAGTTACGTTGGTATAACTCTTTCTTACGCACTTTTCCCGTTCTCAGTCCCACAGCCCCCGAACCGATACCCGTCTTTTGGCACCGTCATCTCAAACCGGGCCCCTTTTCCCGGCGTTCCGGTTTCCCGTATGGAAATTTCGGTAATTTCAAGAATTTCACCGGCAAGGAACAGCCCGACCGATTTGGTTTTCTGGAATTCGGGCAAAAAAATACTTTCCTTGATTTCCGCGGGTAAACCTACTCCATTGTCTTCAACAAATATGGTCACAGATTCGTCGTGATTCTGCTCATATCGCAACGTAACCTGTGTAGCTGTTTTACCATGGACAAGTATGTTGTCAGCAAGGATCTGGAACACCTGTTCCAGCAGCGGATCGGCAAATATTTCCAAATCACCTATCATAACATGGTGTTTAATTTTTATGAAATCCAGGTGAGAAATCGCCATAAGAAACACCTGGTTCACATTCTGCCACCGGGCAATTTTAAGCCCGAGATCCTGGTAGGTCTGGGCAAATTTCAGCGATTCGGTAATATCTCCCAGGAGATCGTCTTCTTTTAAGAGAAACGACAGAATCGGCGATTCGGCATTTCCTATCTTGGATTTGATAAAGTGCTGGTAACCCGATATGGTAAAGATTTTATTCTTAATTTCGTTGAAGGTCACATAGTTGAGGAGATTAAGTTTTTTCTTGGCTTGTTCAAGCGCTTTTTGTGAACGTTTACGCTCTCTGATATCCCGTATATACACAAGGTCAGCGGGTTTTCCTCGATAGGTTATGATATTTGCGTTAAGCTCGATATCCACGAGCTCCTGCTTCTTGTTAACAAGAACCGATTCGTTTACCGAACTTACCGGTTCGCCATGCATCCTTTTCTGGTAAATTTCGTCTATTTTTTGGTGCTCTCGGGAATGGATGAATTCAAGATAGGGCAGGTTGACAAACTCATCCGCAGCTCCACTGAGCATTTCAGCAGCTTTTGGATTGACAAACTGCAGAAAACCGTCTTGGATAATAACAATCCCATCGTTTGAAGATGATACCACAGCCCGGTACTTTTCCTCACTCTCCCGGAGTCTGCCTTCAGCAGTACTCAGTTCTTCATAATTCTGCCGGAGTTCTTCTTCTTTTATGGAAAGATCCTCATATGCGGCATTCAGATCTTTGTTTTTCTTCTCCAGCTCCAATATCTTCTGCTGAAGCTCGGGAAAGTAATTTTTCCGGATAGACGATTCTCCAAGACCGATAATTCTCTTTCGCTGATCGTTCCAGTCGGGGGTCTCTTCAGAGTGCTTCTTCATAGATCCGTTCAATGTCCTTTATTGTTGGTTTTCTGGGATTGGTAGCCATGCAGGGATCCTGCAACGCATTTCGTGCAAGAGACGGGATATCCTGTTTTTTCACACCAAGATCGCTAAGTGTCTCGGTTATGCCAAGCGTCTCACGGAGTGATACAACACCGGAAATAATTTTCTCTTTCTTTTCCGCAACGCTGCAGCCGGAAAAGTCCATGCCAAGCGTTTTTCCAATCGTTTCATACCGCTTCGGGCACGCAGGATAGTTAAACGCCATGACATGCTCCAACAAAAGGGCATTACATTCTCCATGAGGGAGATCAGAAAAACCCCCAAGACTATGGGCCATCGCATGGACCGCGCCAAGACTGGCATTGGAGAACGCAAGACCGGCAAGCAGGCTCCCGACCATCGTCTGGTAACGGTGCTCAAGGTTCTTTGGATTTTTTACTGCCGGAAGGAGATGTGCATGCATCAGGCTGATCGATTCGAGTGCGTTGATATCAGTCACCGGTGAACTGGCGTTGGATACGTAGGCTTCCACGCTGTGAGTTATCGCGTCCATACCGGTGTGAGCGGTCAGTTCATGGCTCAGTGTTGTGAGCGGCAGCGGATCGATAAGTGCAATATCGGGAACCGTTTTTTTGCTGACGATAGCAATTTTCACTTTTCTTTTTGTATCATTAATGATGGCAAACTGTGAAACATCGGCCCCGGTCCCGGCCGTTGTGGGAATACAGATCAGGGGTGGAGCAGGGATAGGAATGTTATCCACACCTTCATAGTCAAGGATATTTCCCCCGTTTGAAGAGACAATGCCAATGCCCTTGGCACAGTCGATAGGACTACCGCCACCAATTGCGACGATACAATCGCAGCCGGATTCTTTGAAAACCTGTGCCCCATTCATCACTTCATGATCACGGGGATTGGGGGTGACACTGGAAAAAATTGTATTATCGATTTCTTCCGCTGCCAGTTTATCGGTAATCCCTTTTACCCAGCCTTGCCGGATTATATTGGGACCGGTAACCACCAACACATGCCGGGCACCAAGGTTTTTAGCGTACCTTCCTGCCAGCAGACGGGCATCAGTCCCCAGCACAAACTCTGGTGCAACAAATTTTCTCAGCTCGAAACTACCAGATGTTTCCATTATCTATCCCTACTGGTGTGATAATATTTTAACATGTTGAAAATACGGCGCTGATATAGTAACGGGGAGAATACATGTCAATATTCTATCAGACACGACGGGAAAAAACCGGCTAGTTTCATTTTTTGAAACTATGGCTCGGTGTATATATTTCCAGCAATCAGAGTATCTATCGTGAGATGGGTATGAACGTATTTGCCATTTCAAACATATTTTCTTCGATCCCGGAAAGCCAGATCCCTTATTCACGAACCGGAATTACGTCTGTAGGGTTTATATGAAATCAAATAAACATTATAGTTACAGAGGAAGTATAGTGAAAAATTATAAAAGTGGTTTTTATATTGCACTGGGTTTTACCATAATCCTTTTACTCTTTTTGACTGTGTCAGTATCAGCAACAAGTGTAAATTTGCCTTCACTGAATATAGCCGGGAGTCTGCTTAATGCACCAGTTTCTCAACAAGTTGCACCCTCTCCTGCACCCCAGAATAACGCCGCCATGCAGGTGATGACCCTCCCTCTAACGTTTATCCCCAACCAGGGCCAGTATAACCCGGCTGTGTCCTATATGGTAACAGGGCCAACGTCACAGTTGTTCTTTACCCCAGATTCAATTATGATTACTACCAATGAAGGAACCGGTAATAACACTATAACTCATGTTATCCAGCAGACATTCCCGGGTGCCTCAACAAACCCGGTAATAACAGGAGAGGACCCACTCACCGGGATAGCGAACTTTTTTATTGGGAACGACTCTTCGCAATGGCATACCAATATCCCGACTTACGGATCCATTGTTTACCAAAACCTCTACCCGGGTATCGATCTCCGGTACAATGGAACTACCGGCACGCTCAAACGCGAGTTCGTTGTCGCCCCGAGTGCCGATCCATCGGTAATTAACCTACACTATGACGGTGCGGATAGCATCGCTCTTGGCAACACTGGTGCGCTTCTCATCACCAGCGGTAACAGCACGCTCACGGAATCACCCCTAGTCAGTTACCAGGTGATTAATGGTGACAGGGTACCAGTTCAGGCATCATACCAGATCACGGGTAACAATGATGTGACTTTTAATCTGGGCTCGTATGATTCAACCTACCCGCTCGTTATTGACCCAGCGCTCGTCTTTGCCACGTATCTTGATGGTCCCCACTATACTACTGACACAGAAGGTTTTGGCATTACTGAAGATACCACTGGGAACATCTATGTAACCGGGACGACAAACATACCCACTTTTCCTGTCACCCCTGGTGCGTACCAGACAACACTTGGCGGTGGTGGTTACAATGCCTTTGTCACGAAACTGAACCCGGATGGTTCCGGTCTTCTCTATTCCACGTATCTTGGCGGGGATGCCAGCGCTCAAGGAGACAGTATTACGGTGGACAACAGCGGGGATGCTTATATCGCCGGGGAAACCCAGGGTAATTTCCCGACCACCCCGGGGGGATTCCAGACATCATTCGGAAACGGGGCGGAAACGACTGTCTTTGTTACGAAGCTGAATCAAACCGGTTCTAACCTGCTCTACTCCACGTATCTTGGCGGATCGATCGGTTATAATGGTCATAAGAGCAGTGATGAATACGCGCGTATTGTGGTTGACAACAACGGATTCGCCTACATTGCCGGGGTAACCACATCGACCAACTTTCCGATGAACACTTCCGCAGGTTCCTATAAGACCTCTTTTGGACCAGGAAGCCAAGATCTCTTTGTCACGAAGCTGGATCCTTCGGGCTCTTCTGAGATCTGGTCCACATACCTCAACGGGACGGATTCTGTTGGAACGTCACTGACATCTCCACCGGGTCTCGCGGTGGATAGTTATGGGAACGTCACTATTGCCGCGGAATCTGATCAGGGTTATCCGACAACACCCGGAGCGTACCAGACATACCAGGGAGGCAGTTACGAGGACGGGGTTGTCACAAAACTGCATAACGATGGTAAGACCTTGGATTATTCCACGTATCTTGGTGGATCAGATGGCAATTCCCTGGCAACAGGGGTTGCGCTTGACAGCAGCGGGAATGCCTACGTGAGCGGATACACTGATGCAGATAATTATCCAACTACACCGGGTGCTTATAACACCATATATAATGGCGTTGGAACACCTGAGGATTTTGTCACGGTATTGAATCCCACCGGCACGGGTCTGCTATGGTCCACGTACCTTAACGGGACGGGCACCAGTTTTTCAACGGGGATAGCCCTAGACAGCAACAGAAACGTCACTGTGGTCGGGTCTACAACTTCGACCGATTTCCCGACAACTCCTGATGCATTCCAATCGAACCTGATTGGATCACCAGATGTTACACTGACAAAACTGCATAATGACGGTAAAACTCTTGAGTATTCAACGTACTTTGGCGGAGGAGGAGTCACTCAGCACGATTTCTTCGTTGACCCCAACGGGATCAATACAATCTTTACCGGATACACGGATCAGAATAATTTCCCGGTAACCTTCGGTTCATATGAGACAACATTCAACGGCGGAAGCGATTCAAATAATGCCTACATTGTCAGGCTCACCGAAGGCGCCTGTTTCAACAACGTAACTTCAATCTACACAAACACCCATATCCCGGTCACATTCCGGAATCTGACTACGAACAACCCCTATTACCTGTATTGGGACTTCGGTGACGGTTCCACGCTTCAATCCCTTGAAGAGGAGGTCACACATACTTACACAACCAGTGGTTCGTTCAACGTTTCCCTGACCGCAAAAAATTATATTGTAGGAGTACCAACAACCACAACCCTCATCCGGAACAATTACGTTATAATTCCCCCCCCCACCGCTGCCTTCAGTACCAGCTCGCTGACCGGCAATCCGTTAACAATACAGTTCACAGATGAATCAACCGAAAGCCCGACCACATGGAATTGGTCATTCGGCGATGGGAGCCCATGGGACAACACAACGACTGACGAGAACCCCACGCACCCATATTCCGCAGCCGGCACATACACCGTATCTCTGATCGTCAATAATACAGGCGCTACCTCAGGAATATCCACTAATACCATCACGGTTGGCACCTCGCCAGTTATTGGATTCAAAGGTACCCCGACAACCGGAACTGCACCGCTGACAGTTCAGTTCAACGATACCTCAGTCGGGTACCCACAAATATGGAACTGGTCGTTTGGCGATGGCCACTGGTTCAACACCACGAATACACTCGCAAAGAATATCTCATATACATACGCTGCGAAAGGTACCTATACTGTCAACTTGACCGCCAGCAACACCCTCGGCACAAATACACTATCCCAAGCAGGATATATCACGGTTGTTGCACCAACACCTACCATTACACCAACGCCCATTGTCACGCAGCATCACGGCACGCCTTACAATGGTGGAGGTCAGACCGGGGGTAACACACAAAACGGATATACCGGACCACAACCCGCCTCCCAAGGTGGTGTCCCGGCGAAATCCGTAGTTGTCCAGCAGGAGGCACCTCCTGAAAATACGCCTTCACCTATCGTAACCGTGACTGCACTTGCACCAGTCCAGAACCCGTCCATCCTTGCCATGGTTATATTGACACTCCAGGAATACCAGTTCTGGTTGATTCTTGCAGTGATCATCATCATTCTGGTTGCAATCCTGCGAAGATGGTGGATCCGGCGACAGAACCCGTTACTGTTCCATAAATAGGACAAACTTCACGATGCTTTGTAAATTCTCCAAAAACCCCTAGTTTCATTTTTTGAAACTTTTGCCCTCATTTATATTGTGTGATGTTAAAGAAATGGTCATGAAATTGGTTATGGGATTAAGTGGTATATTCAATGGAATATTCCATAAATTGAGAAATTCTAGTATTAATGCATATATTTACCCCCCCCAATTCTATCATTTTACGGTAGAAATGATTACTATGAGATTTATAAGGAACAAGGAATATATGATAAATAGAGAGGGATTTTAATGATAGGGAGAGAAAAATATTCGTTTTTAACGCTGGGTTTTGCCCTATTTCTTTTATTTGCAATGGTCATGCCGGTGTCGGGAAGCCCCCATGTGTTTCCCATTAATACTACAATCGTCACCAATTCTGCACAATTTCAAGCGGTCATTAATGAAACTAATAGTGGTGATATTATTGACCTTGAACCGGGAACTTACGACGTGCATAATCTTACATTCTATAATACTTTGACAATAGAATCAAACATAACAATGCTTGGGAATACACAGAATACTACCCTTGATGGACAATCAATTCTATCAGCAAGAGGTATAATAGGCAATGGCACAAGTGATGTTATAGGCACCTCGATTATTATCAGGAATCTAACGTTAAAGAATGGATGGACAGAGCACCCTTCTGGCGGCGGTGCAGTTTTATCTGATGGAGATATAGTAGTATTTTCATCAAATTTTATCAATGACAGCGCTCTACCTAACCATTATGGTGGAGCCCTTAGTGACCATGGAGGAGGGGGAAATATAACCGTTTCCGGGTCGAACTTTGTAAATTGTTCGGCGGGCATTTTTGGGGGCGCTATTTATGATGATATTGATTTTGTTTCTGTGAATTCCTCCTCTTTTGTCAACGATTATGCGACTGCATCGGGTAGCGCTATTTATGGAGAGGATGGAGTAAATGCTACTTTCTGCCGATTTAGTAATATCCTTCCTACTGATAGTAATATTATCGAATCATATATAGGAGATGTCTATGCACCGGATAACTGGTGGGGAACCAACAACCCGGTACAATCCACAATACTTTCTGCCGGGGGTATTAGTACCATTAATCCTTGGCTGAACCTTACTGTTACATCTACACCTGTAACCAAAATGGGCCAGACAAGCTCAATCCAGGCTTACCTCACGTCTTACAATGACTCCACACTTCAGTACAACAATATTCCCACGAACGGGATGCCAGTTTCCTTTACCGTTATTCCAACCACATCCGGCACAATGAACCCTTCTTCGGGGACATTTATGACCATGCAATCACCGGCATCGATATTCACGCCATCGATTGGAGGACCAGCAACCGTCGAGGTAACCGTCGATGCTGAAACTATACCAATAAATTTCGACATTGCCCCAATCCTTACAGGAATAACTCCGGCAAATGCTTTCAATACAACTGCAATACCAATCACTATTGCGGGAAACGGATTCTATAACACAACAACGACATTGCCGACAGTAAACCTTACACAGAATGGTTACAACAATGTCACACTTACCAATGTGAATGTATCTTCCGTTACATCCATTAATGGGACAATCCCCTTGGGGATTCCAGCAGGTGTCTGGAACGTTGTTATTACAAACCCTGATGGTCTGGAAAGTACGAATGCCTCGGTCACTTTTACCGCAACCCAATATGTTCCGACTCCAACGATGACACCCACGCCAATAGTCACACAACATCACGGCACCCCATATAATGGCGGGGGTCAGACAGGCGGCAATACACAAAATGGATATACCGGGCCGCAACCCGCTTCCCAAGGAGGAGTCCCGGCTAAACCCGTAGTTGTCCAGCAGGAGGCGCCTCCTGAAAATACACCCATCGCTTCAATAACTGCACTTGCACCGGTTCAGAACCCATCCATCCTTGCCATGGTTATTCTGACACTGCAGGAATACCAGTTCTGGTTGATCCTCGCTGTGATCATTATCATTCTGGTTGCGATCCTGCGAAGATGGTGGATCAAGCGACAGAACCCGCTGCTGTTCAAGAAATAGGTCCACAAGTACTAGGAAAAATTCCTCCTTTTTTCGCGTTTTTTTTAGTAACTTTTTCCCGGCACTACAGAGTTCCCCTCGTGATCTCCTTTTGGAAGTGAATTAAAAAAAAAGGGTAAACTACCAGTTTAACACCTAAACTGTTCCAACAGTTGAATGATTTTTCGCATTTTTATTTTTTCTGGCGAGGTCCTGTGATTGTATCTCCAGACGTATTCTCCTAAGAAGAGGTGTAATCGCTCTTTACGAATACCTCCTTTCGACGCAAGTTTTCGTTTCAGGTAACCCCAGAATCCCTCTAACCCATTGATATGATTTCCTTTTCCGTCAGAATACTGTCGTTCACCATGATTGACAAGACGATGGACATAACCTCGTGCAGCGATCCCGGTATAAGCTTTCCAGGTATCAGAGCAGACGACAGAACCAGTTGATACTTTTTGTGAGATGAGAGGTTGAAGAGTATCCGCTTCAACGTCATCTACAACCTCGGCCCAAACAGTACCATTGCGACAGAGAATCCCGAATACCGGTTGTTTTTTGGTCCCTCGTCCTCGTTTGGTTCCTTTGTCCCGGATTGTTTTTCGTTTGTTCTTCCATTGACCTCCTACGTAGGTTTCATCGACTTCAACGGTACCGGAGAAGATCTCCGGGATGTCTTTTGTCATCACCAATCGAATCTTGGTTAATGCTCTGAGTACCCGTCTTTGCTCGAATCAGGTCTGTTCACTAATCGAGTTCGAACTTTGTTCCATGAGAAAGAGATGAATAATTTGCTTCCACTCATCTCGTGAAAATGTCAATGGCAATTTGTGAGGAATGAATTCATATCTGCATCGCGAACAACGTCTTTTCCCACTCTGCAGTTTGTATAACTTTTTTGAATTGCATTTTGGACATGCAATTTTTGCCATTTTTTACTCCGTAAATCTTCTTTAGATTTAGGTGTTAAAATAGCATATTACCC
>Ga0181535_10007519_pt1 | contig 10938 bp, 12 predicted proteins | sample PEATcosm2014_Bin_44_FD_119774 | JGI IMG/M metagenome (GOLD analysis project Ga0181535, IMG submission 119774) | Peatland microbial communities from MTU Mesocosm Facility, Houghton, MI, USA - PEATcosm2014_Bin17_30_metaG | ecosystem: Environmental > Terrestrial > Soil > Wetlands > Peat | place...
AAAGCATTTGTGGTGGCTGTTGACCTGCGCCTCGGATCACCCACCTTAGGGAAGTGGTTTGGAACCGAAGCCTCAGCAGAGAATCGAAGAATGGTTTGGGCGCCGGCCAGCTTTGCGCGCGGGTTTCTGGCCCTTTCGGAGGGCGTGGAAGTGCAGTACCTGTGCACGGGGGTCTATAACTCGGAGGCAGAATCCGGAATTCGATGGGACGACCCGGACGTAGGAATCGAGTGGCCGGAACGACCGTCGCTGATTTCAGAAAAGGATCGCCGGGCGCAGACGCTTAAGGAATGGATCCAGTCTCCGCAGGCAACGTATTTTAGGTGTGCGCGGCAGGCGGTTGGAGTTTGAGCAGGTTGGACAGGGCGGCAAAGCCACAACCAAATGCAGATGCTTCGCTCAGAATGACATGCCATCCTGAGCGAAGCGAAGCATCTGCTTGTCTTCTCGCGCCGCGAAGAAACTCACCCGAAGTAGCACAAAGGGTGCGGGGAAGCGGGCTCTGACTTGGCGATCTGATAGCTATAGAAACAATATACTGTAAGTTACCTTATATTAGAACATTGTCGAGCTATGTTATGGAGTATGAGTAACTTGAGCAAAAATTACTTGACAGTGTCCGCGGAATTATGGTTTATGTGTAAGCTGAGACTACACGGACAGATCATCCGAGCCGATGACGCGGAACCTTCCTGTCCTACTGGGGCGAGTCGCGTCGCACGAGCACAACTGGCCCGCGAAGGAACCTGCCTCATCCTGCAAGCAGGTGGAAGAGGCCTTCTGAGTGGGTTGATTTACTGACGAGAGGGGGATGAACACCTTTCTCAAAGTCCGCAGCGGACACCCCCCCATTGTGACTGCTCTGAGTGGCAGTAGTTTGACAGCTCGAGCGAAACCAACTTCTCCTTTTGACGTGCACCACCAACTGGTCAACGGGAGGGACAATATCTGAAATGATCACCATAGTGTTCCTCTTATTGATCCTGGTGAGCCTGTGGGTAGGTTTTTACCAACTATTCAAACAGCAGGGCCGGATACTAATCCGCTTGGACGAACTTGAGTCGCGGTCATCCAGCGGTCATCACGGGATGGAGCACTCTGGTGAGCACGCTGAGGCGCCAGGCTTGCCTCTTCAAAGTGAATTCCCTGCCTTCAGTCTTCCAGACCTGAAAGGCAATGTCGTGTCGCTTGAAGAGCTTCGCGGCCGGAGGGTTTTGCTGGTGAACTGGAACTTCGAGTGCGGATTCTGCGATTCGATCGCCCCGCAACTGGCTTCTCTCGAGCCCAGTTTTCAGCAACATAACATTCAGCTGTTGCTCTTGGCCCATGGTGAATCTGCTCCGAACCAGGAGGGCGCGACAGAGCACGGCCTGAAATGCCCAATTCTGCTCGTGAACGGGCGGGAGGAGGGCGGGGCTTTCGAGACCGAGGGCACACCGGTCGCATACCTCGCGGACGAGGAGGGGCGGGTGGCGGCTCCGGTGGCGCGGGGAGCAGATCGCGTTCTGGCGCTGGCCCTGGAACTGGCCGGCCCGCAGTCCGCGGCACCCCGGACGAAGGAGGTCGCGGCGGCGCGCAACGGGGATGCAGACACAATGCACTCCGCCGGTACGCCCCAGCCGCATCGGCTGAGGCTGCCCCGGTTTCTTCTCAAATACGACATCGGGCTGGGGGACCTCATTAAACGCATGACGTCCGCTCTAGGAATCAAAACGTGCGTTGGATGCGAACGTCGCGCTGCGACGCTTAACCGCTGGCTAGTTCTTTCCGGTGTCGGGGGAAAGGGCCTTCCAGCCGGAACTTCTGCACCGGATTTTCAGTTGCCCGACCTCCAGGGCCAAATGGTTTCGCTCCAGGAGTACAAGGGCCGGCGCGTGTTGCTGTTCTTCAGCGATCCTCAGTGCGGACCTTGTGACGAGCTGGCCCCTCACCTGGTTCGCCTGTCCAGAGAACACGCGGATGACGGGCCGAGCATCGTGGTGGTGGGACGGGGAAGTGTGGAAGAGAATCGCCGCAAGGCTCAGGAGCACGGCATGGAGTTTCCGGTGCTGCTTCAGGATAGGAAATGGAGAGTGTCAAAGGCGTACGACATTCTTGCCACGCCTGTGGCTTTCTTGATCGGGGAAAACGGTCTGATCGCTAGAAATCCGGCCGTTGGGAAAGATGCGATATTGGCGCTAGTCGGTAACGGCCGAGCATAACTAAAAGGGGGGACAAATGGGCGCATTGATAGACGACATTTCCAGGGTCATTGCCAGTCCCGTCTCAAGAAGGCAGGCGTTCAAGATGGTAACGGGATCCGTGGGTGGCGCCGTCTTAGCCTCTTTGGGCTTTGGCAGGGCTGCCCGTGCCCAGGGGGCGCAGGATGACCGGTGTCCAGAGCACGGGGTCTTCTGCAATGGGCGCTGCTATCCCCCGGGCTCGACATGTTGCGGCGACAGGTTCGTGTGCTTCGATAACCAAGCTTGCTGCTCGAATGATCACTGCTGCGATAATTCACAGAATTGCTGCGGTTCATCGTGCTGCCGTAAGGAGCGGATCTGCTGCAACGGGCTGTGCTGCGCCGAACGAATCCCCTGTTGTGGGGGGAAAACGTGCTGCCCGGCCCCCCGGAATTGTTGCAACGGCACATGCTGCCCACCTTTTTCGGCATGCTGTGGCGGCTCCACATGTTGCCCGCCAGGCTCTTATTGCTGTGGAAATGAGTGCGTACAGACGCGACCTTCGCCCAGCACTGGCTGTATACCAGTAAGACCGCCTCATCAAGGACCTCCTTTTTAGGTGGTAGCCGCTGAGCTTGCGCCGCATAGGGAAATGAGCACGTGGAAGGGCCGCGGGGGCAAATGATCCAGTCGCAGTTGGGGAGCGTTCCCCGAAGCGAAATCTCACCGCACCTGCGAGTGCGAGCGGCGGTGTTCCTGCTTCTGGTCGCCGTCGCAAGCGTGTGGTTGGCGGTTGAGTCCCTGCTGGCGGGAATGGTCTCCTCTTTCGCGACCCCTTCCATAGGCCGCCGTTTGCTGGCATGGGACGCGAACGACCCCCGCCTTGAGGATCAACTCGGACAAGTTTTCAAAGACACCGATCGGGGCGAAGGTCTGCGCCATCAAGAGCGCGCTACGCAGCTGAGTCCTGCCAGCCGGCTCTACTGGTCGGACCTCGAGGTAGCCTGCGAATCCGCAGGCGATGCGCAGTGCACGGACCAAGCCCGCGAGCGCCTGCTGCAGCTATGTCCCATGGCGCCGGGTTACTATTGGCTGGAGGCTGATTCTTGTTTGCGGACGAATCGGCGGGACCTCGCTTTCGCGCAATACCGGCGCCTGCTGGAACTCGATCCCTCCTACGCCGCGTCGGTTTGGTCCAATCTTCAGGACTTGCATCAGCCGGAACGTGTTTACGAACGAGTGCTGGCGGATAATGCCCGTGCCGAGCTCAAGGTAGGATATGTCGATTTCCTGAGCGATCAAGGCGACAACGAAACCGCCTATCGGATTTGGCGCCGACTGGCGGAAGGTTCGCTTTCCCTACCTTACAGTTCTGCGGCGCCGTACATCGATCGTCTGATTGCCCTGGGCAGAATCAACGAGGCCGTGAATGTTTGGCAGGATCTCGAGCGGCTGGGAATCGTCGCGCCGGGCTCAGAAAAAGGCAACCTGGTGTTCAACGGCGAGTTTGAAAGACCTCCGTTGAACTCGGGGTTTGACTGGCGAACCGGCAACACAACGTATCTGGCCGTCGATTTTTCCGCTCCCCTGGCTTACCACGGAAAACATAGCCTCCGCATAGACTTCACGGTCAGCCGCAACGATCAATACGAACCCGTCTATCAAATCGTGCCGGTCCTCCCGCGCCAAGCCTACACGCTGGAGGCACATGTCCGCACGCAGGAGATCACTTCCGACACGGGTCCCGGTTTGCGCGTCCATGATCTCACTCCGGGAGGAATTCCCGACGCGATCAGCGAGACCGCCGTGGGGACGACGCCCTGGCACCTCGTGCGGGTGTCTTTTGCCACTGGACCGCATACCCAGGCGGTGCAGGTTTCATTTTGGCGGCCGCGCAGCAGGGTGTTCCCGACGGAGATTGTAGGGACCGCCTGGTTGGATGCAGTATCTCTTCGCCCCGAAGACAGCCCGAGATAGGATCAACCGGGGTCATCTGCGAGAAGAATCGAGGAACCTATGCCCACGCTAAAGCGCAAGCGTTATGGACAGCTCATCGGATTAAAACCTGAGGTCTACGAAAAGTACGTTGAATATCATTCGAAAGTGTGGCCGGGAGTGTTGAAGACCATCTACGACTGCAACATTCGCAATTACTCAATTTTCTACAAGGACAACACTCTCTTCGCCTATTTTGAATATGTGGGTGAAGATTTCGAAGCTGACATGGCAAAGATGGCGGCGGACCCCACGACTCAGGAATGGTGGGCGATCATGATGCCCATGCAGCAACCAGTCCCGACGCGGGCCGAAGGCGAATGGTGGGCGGACCTGAAAGAAGTGTTCCACGTGGATTGAGAGGTCCGGAACGACGGGGATTCAGCCCCTTTGGGGCGCGAGTTCCGCCGCGCGTAGAACGGCGGTTGCGCCCGTCGAGCGTAGCCATTGCTTACTGCTCAAACGTGTCTTCGCGCGACATGAAGTGTGCATTTAGTCCGATGTTTGCGTTTTGCTTGCTTTCCAGGAAGTCAGATGCCAACCAGAGAATCCGTGATTCTCGCCAAGAGTCCCGCTTTGCTCGATTTCCGCCACGTCTCAGTGATGCTGGGCGGCAAACGAGTGCTCGACGACGTTACACTCACCATCGGGGCAGGGGAACACGTCGCGATCCTGGGGCCGAACGGGTGCGGCAAGTCCACGCTGATCAAGACCATCACGCGTGAGTGTTACCCGCTGGCTGAGCCAGGATCATCCTTGACAATCCTGGGGCGCGAGACGTGGAACGTCTTCGAGTTGCGCCGGTTGTTGGGAATTGTCTCCAGCGAATTGCTCGAGCGCTCGACACGGGAGATTACAGGCCGGGAGATGGTGCTCTCCGGATTCTTCAGCAGTATCGGGGTTCAGCCTTATCATCAAGTCAGCAGGGCAATGACTCGAAAGACCAACCAGGTGCTCGAACTCTTGGGGGCCGGGCACTTGGCGGATCGCGAGATGAACGGGATTTCGCCGGGTGAGGCGCACCGATTGCTCATCGGCCGCGCCCTGGTGCACGATCCAATCGCCCTGCTGCTGGATGAGCCGAGCAACAGCCTGGATTTTTGCGCCGCCCTGGGACTCCGGGATATTTTGCGGAAACTGGCCCGGGCCGGAACCGGCATCCTGATGGTGACGCATCACCTTTCCGATATTCTTCCCGAAATCGACCGTGTCATCCTCCTCCGCGAAGGCCGCGTCTTTGCAGACGGCCCCAAATGCGCGCTTTTGACCACCCGGCGGCTCTCCAAATTATTTGGCCTTCCCGTGCAGGTTGCGCAGCGCGACGGCTACTATCACCTTTGGTGATCCGCCTGGAGGAATCCACTCTCAGGCGCGGGGCGTTTCTGCTCGCCCCGCCTCTCTCCCGCGTGTGTTATTCTCTACTCTCGGCTAATTCGAAGAGCCGAAACTCGAAGATGTTGGACCCTCGCGGCTGTCGGCTCCTCGACTTCCTAACACGATGCCGGTCACAAACAATGCGAAGGTGGAAAAGACTCCCCTGGAGAAGGTCTTTGGACCCGGGGGATGGCTGGCACGCCGTCATCCGAATTACGAGTACCGGCCGGGCCAGCTTGAGATGGCGGAGAGCGTGGAAGCGGCCAGCGAAAATCGACAGCACCTGATTGTGGAGGCGGGCACAGGCACCGGCAAGACACTGGCTTACCTGGTTCCGATGATGCGGAGCGGTCGGCGCGTGGTCATCTCCACCGGCACCAAGAACCTTCAGGAGCAGCTCTTCTTCAAAGACATCCCGTTCTTGAAGAAGCTCTTTCCCGACGTCCGCGTAGCGCTGATGAAAGGACGGCAGAACTATCTCTGCCGGCAGAAGCTTTACGACATTGAAAAGCAGCCGGTGCTGAATGGCCTGGAGGAGGTGGCGCAGTATCCGAAACTGAAAGACTGGGAAGCAAAGACGGAGTCGGGAGACCGAGCCGAGCTGGGCTGGATGCCGGATTCGAGCGAGCTTTGGGCGAAGGTCGACGCCCGGCGCGAGACTTGCACGGGGCAGAAGTGCGCCCAATTCGATCGCTGCTTCATAACCCTGATGCACCAGCGCGCCGCGGCTGCCGACTTGATTATCGTCAATCACCACCTCTTCTTCGCCGACCTCGCCATACGCGGATCCGAGGTGGCGAGTCTGCTTCCCGATTACGAAGCCCTGGTGTTCGACGAGGCGCACGACATCGAGGATGTGGCCACGCAGTATTTCGGTTTGCAGGTGAGCAACTATCGTTTCGAAGAACTGGCGCGCGACACGGAAGCAACCCTGAAGTTGAAGGGAGTAAAGAGCGATGAAGTGCTTCAGGCCGTCGCTGAGCTGCGGCGCCGCGCGGAGTTCTTTTTCGGGCTCTTCCCAAACCAGGAGTCTCGCTCGAGCTTTGATAACCGGGAATCCTTCCTGCAAGTACATGCAGGTCCTTACACCAGCCTGCTGAATGTGCTGGTGCTGCTGGAGACCGAACTTGGCCGCTTGAAAGACCGGCCCGAGGAAGTCAACAACCTGATGAGGCGCGCCGTCGAACTGCGCCAGGCCCTGCAGGCGGTCCTGGAAGGTAAAGAGCGGAACATGGTCTATTGGTGGGAGCGGCGCGGGCGCGGCGTGTTTGTGGAGGCCACGCCGATTGATGTGGCGCCCGTCTTGAGGCAGCGCTTGTTCGAGAGCGTCGACACGGTGATCTTGACCTCCGCCACGCTGGCCGTGGGCGGCAACTTCGATTTTCTGAAGAGGCGCCTGGGGATCGAAAACGCCAAGGAGCGAATCCTGGATTCGCACTTCGATTTCCCCAGCCAGGCTTTGCTCTATACTCCCCTGCATCTGCCCGACCCCCGCGAGCCAACCTTCGCACGCCAGGCGGCGGACGAGGTTGTCCAACTCTTGAAGGCCACCCGCGGGCGGGCGTTCGTGCTCTTTACCTCACACCAGCAGATGCGCGACGTTTACGAGCGCGTTCAGCCCCACTTGCGCTACCCCATGCTGATTCAGGGCTCTATGCCGAAGACTGAAATGCTTGAGCGCTTCCGCAACACGCCCCACGCGGTGCTCTTTGGATCCAGCTCGTTCTGGCAGGGCGTGGACGTCCAAGGCGAGCAACTGAGCGCGGTGGTGATTGACCGCCTTCCCTTCGCCGTCCCTACGGACCCTGTCATCGCGGCGAGAATCCGGCAGATCAACGAAGAGGGTGGCAATGCCTTCATGGATTACCAGGTTCCGCAGGCCGTTCTGTCGTTGAAGCAAGGGTTTGGCCGGCTGATCCGCAGCCAGACAGATCGCGGAGTCCTTGCCATTCTGGACAACCGCATGATGCGCAAACAATACGGCAGGACTTTCCTGGAGAGCTTGCCGCGTTACCGCAAGACGAATCGGCTGGATGAAGTTAAGGGATTCATGCAAGGATAGGGAACAGGGAATAGGGAACCGGGCGGCTCTGTTCCCTATTCCCTGTTCGCTGCTTAGGAAGGAAACTCAGAATGTTTGAAATCTCGGTTGATTACACCTTCGCCGCGGGGCATGCCCTGCGCAACTATAAGGGGAAGTGCGAAAACGTCCACGGACACAACTACAAGGTTCGCGTAACGCTCGCCGGGGAGAAGCTCAATGGGAACGGATTGCTAATGGACTTTGTTGAATTGCGGGCCGAACTTAAACGGCTGGTCGAAAAACTCGACCACCATTTCCTCAACGATATTCCACCCTTCGACAAGTTGAATCCTTCGGCCGAGAATCTGGCCAAGTATGTTTGCGACGAGATCGAACCCCAGGCAGCGAGTCAGGGTTTGCAGGTGCAGGGCGTTACGGTTTGGGAAACAGATACGACTTCAGCCACGTACAGGCCGGAAAAACAGGAGTCGGGATTCAGGAGCCAGGAGTCAGTAGACTGAGGACCGAGCAGCGGTATCGTGGGCGTGACACGGTTTTGCCCTCAATCCTGACTGCTGAATCCTGACTCCTGCTTTTTACCACGTCCAGAAGGCCACGGCGGGGTGCATCTCGGCCTGGTGCTGCTGCGCACAAACTCCCTGCTTGCAGAAATAAACGTCGTCGCACCAACGGCAGCGGGCTAAATGCTCCCTTTCACGGAGGGCGCCGCAAATGGCGCAACCTTCCAACAGGTCGGCAACAATATGCCGGGAGTACTTCCGCCAGGTGTCTTCAGCTTCATTCTGTTCGCGGATCTTTCCCAGTTCATCTTGCGTCAGCATAATCCGCTCCTCGCACGCCTGCCTAATTGGATGCAATCAACATGCCAATTCGTACACCCGTCCGATGATAAAGATCGCCCCCCTACCTAAAACGTTGCCTCGTCAATTAACTAGATTAATAATCGCCCCAAGTCATTATGCCACGTTCCTCGCAAATTATCATCTGGTGAGTGAGGAATTTTGCGCCCGAAGAGCAGGAGTCAGAAATCAGGAGTCAGCAGACCTAACATGTGACGCCGGGCCAGGAACATCAGGATGGACGCGGGTCCGGATGCTGAGTCGCTCGGTGCTATTCTGACTCCTGGCTCCTGACTCCTGCTCTCAAGAATCATGTAAAATGGATCAGATTGAAGAAGTTTCGTCTGGGGGCTTGCGAGAAGAGAATGGTAATCACCGAGATTTTCAAGTCGATCCAAGGCGAGTCCACCTACGCCGGCCTGCCCTGCCTTTTCGTACGGCTAACGGGCTGCAACCTGCGCTGCCACTGGTGCGACACCGCCTACGCCTTCTACGGCGGGCAGAAGATGTCGGTTGCTCAGGTGCTTGCCAGGCTCCAGCAATTAGGTGGCAAGTTAGTGGAATTGACAGGGGGCGAACCCCTTTTGCAACAGGAAATCTATCCCTTGACTGACCAACTGCTTGCCCAGGGCTTCCGCGTATTGGTTGAGACCAGCGGGGAGCGGAGCGTGGCCCAATTGCCTCGCCAAGTCGTCAAAGTCATCGACGTGAAATGCCCGGGAAGCGGTGAGGAAGGCAAATTCTGTTTTGATAACCTGGCCCTGCTGGAACGAAAAGACCAGATCAAGTTCGTGATACTCAACGAGAATGACTATTGCTACGCTCGAAACTTTCTCGCCCAGCACGACTTGCATCAGCATGTCGATGAAGTGATTTTCTCTCCGGTGTTCGACCCATTATCGCCGCGCACCTTGGCGGAATGGATCCTGCGCGACGGCCTGGAGGTGCGATTGGGCCTGCAAATCCACAAGTTTATCTGGGGACCAGAGGCGCGAGGCGTGTAGGGGCACGCCATGGCGTGCCCTTTCCCCGCGGCAGGCGGAAAGCAGTCGGTACCAGGCGGAGAGAACCAAGCCAAGCGGTTGCCATTTGAGCGACACTACGCGAATGAACGCCGACCAGGAACAACGGACCACGGACGACGGACGACGGACTGCCGCCAAGCCCCTCGCCGTTATTCTCGCCAGTGGCGGCATGGACAGTTGCGTCACCGCAGCTCTAGCAAATCTCGAATACCGCCTGGCCATGCTGCACGTTGCCTACGGCCAGCGGACCGAAGCACGCGAACTTCAGTCCTTCAATGCCCTTGCAGACTTCTACCAGGCGGACTATCGCCTGGTCTGCCGCCTGGACCACTTGCGGCAGATCGGCGGTTCCTGCCTAACGGACCCTGCCGTGACAGTCGAGTTGGCTGATCTGGATCGCAAGGATATTCCTTCCAGCTACGTGCCTTTTCGCAATGCCCACTTTCTTTCGATCGCCGTCTCCTGGGGCGAAGTCCTCGGAGCCTGCAAAATCTTCATCGGGGCGGTAGAGGAAGATAGCTCCGGCTATCCCGATTGCCGCCCCGCTTACTACGAGGCGTTCAATCGCGTAATCGCGGCCGGCACCAAGCCGGAGACAAAACTGGAAATCGTTACGCCCGTCATCAGAATGCGCAAGAGTGAAATCGTCCGGCGGGGAATCGAACTGGGCGCGCCTTTCGCAAGCACCTGGTCATGCTACCAAGCGGAGGACGCGGCTTGCGGCGTATGCGATAGTTGCGCGTTGCGCCTTCGCGCCTTCGCAGAAGCTGGGATCGAAGACCCCATACCTTATGCCCGCCGCCCTCAATACGGCCGGAACCCCACGCCGTTCGTGGTTCGTTGAAATTGCCATTGCTGAGATGGTCCGCAGCGCTCCCCTGAAAATCATCCCCGGCGGCCACTGTGGGGGCGCGCCATGGCGTGCCCGTACACGGGGATACGGCGATGTGCCCCTTGATTTTCGAGTATCTTGGGTTATCATATGCAGCCGAATGGGGTTGAGTGGAACCGCAAGTGGCGCTAGAATGTGAATCTGCAATATGACTGAAGGAGGAAATTATGTTTAGTTCATGGAGGCGGAGACTGCTCGCGATGGCAGGTGCCTTGGCGGCTATGGCGATAGCAGTTTCCGCATTTGCACAAACCGGCGGGTTGACCGGTAAGTGCGTCGGCGAGGACGGCAAGCCGCTGGTAGGCTATACAGTCCAGGTGGACCGGCAGGAAATGAAGTGGACCCAGCACACGAAGACCAATAAGAAAGGTGAGTACGTGTATATCGGCCTTTCTCCTGCCACCTATAAGGTCACCCTCATCAGCCCTACCGGCCAGCAGGTTTTTAACGTCACGCAGCACGTGGGACTCGGGGACCCCACCGAAGTGAATTTTGACTTGGCCAAAGAAAGAGCTAATACCGAGAAGGCAAACCCCGAAGCAGCGAAGAAGGTCGAAGAGGCGCAGAAGGACCAGAAACAGTTCACGGGCCTGAAAGCAACCTTTGA
>Ga0181535_10007520_pt1 | contig 10937 bp, 9 predicted proteins | sample PEATcosm2014_Bin_44_FD_119774 | JGI IMG/M metagenome (GOLD analysis project Ga0181535, IMG submission 119774) | Peatland microbial communities from MTU Mesocosm Facility, Houghton, MI, USA - PEATcosm2014_Bin17_30_metaG | ecosystem: Environmental > Terrestrial > Soil > Wetlands > Peat | place...
CGTGATGACGTCGTTCCGGGACCGCCGCAATTCCCGGTGGGACGCGCCCTGGCGCTGTTCTACTGTCGACTTGCCCGACGCGATTTCCTCCTCCACTTCCTCCGCGGCCTGCCAAAAGAAAAGATATGGTGAGATGGTGGTTCCCAGAATGCCGACCAGCGTGGCCCAATACGCGGCGGACCATTGCACAGTTGGAACGAGGGTCGCCCGCAAAACGGCGGACCAGTCAGGATGAGCCAGGAATGAAGCGGCGATGTAGGCGAACAGGGCAAGAGTGAGCCACTTGAAAATCCTTGCGATGAGCCGGTAACTCGTCCAGAACAGCAGACCCACAAGGATGAGCGCATACACCGGCGTCCAGTAGAGCGACCCGATACCAGTCAAAAGCTGCGTGACGTCGGCCATGCCGCCGAGATCCGCGGCGATGTTGAAGACATTGGCGATGACCAGCAGCACGCAGGCGCTCCACAGAATCCATCGTGGATAGCGCACGCGAATCGCACTGGCCAGCCCAAGTCCGGTAACCATGCCAAGGCGGGCACACATGATTTGCACCGCCGCCATCAAAGGGAAGGAGAACAACGCGGTCCACAAAGGCGCGTAGCCGAAGGAGGTGCCGGTGATCGAATATGTCGCGATGCCGGACGGGTCGTCATCGGCGGCGCCGGTGATCAATCCGGGGCCGAGATTAGAGAAGAATCGGCGGAACCGGCCCTGCAGGATAAAGACGCGCCGCGCAGCTTTGGCACCCGGAGATTTCTCGCTCAACAGACCCCCGATCCCTGACGCCGATTTTACAGGACCGGATCAATGAGCCGCCTAATCTTTGTGCCGTGGCGGTTCCTGCCGGGATCGCAATACTCTTATGGCGTGAAACCAATCCTCATCCGGCGATCCGTCCGGGCAACCCCTGGTTTGCCAAAGTTGGTAAGCGAGGATGGCGACATCGTGCGGTGTGACTTCGTGAGCGAGCCCGCCGGCGCCATGTTCGGTTCCGTGCCCCTGGTGCTCTTTTTGCGATTGCAGGTAAGCCTGATTGGAGTGCTCAAGATTCTGGCGGGAGCTTTCGTGCCCGGTCAGATGGTCTTCTTTTCCATGGTGCTCGGCTCCGGCGCCATGGGCGTGGGCGGCAAGGTCACGGTGCTCAGTGGCTATCTGTTGTGATTCGTGCATACCGATTTGAAGTGCACGCGTCTTGCCGTCCGCGGGCTGAGGGAGTCTCGCTTGACGATGTCGACAGGAGTGCAGGATCTGCCTGGAGGATGCAGGTTTCGCCATTGGAATGGCATCAGGAATCGGCAAAGCCGGAGCGGGCATGCACACTGCGCAAATACCCGCCCGCAATCTGCCCGGCCCAAGTGCCGGAACAGCGCTGCGACCCAATTGCCCGACTCGGGCCTATTTCTTGCCCCCGGACACGTGGCCGCGTCCATCACGCGCCTCGTTGCCCTGGAAGTGCGCGCTATCCACACGCTTGGACGGCTCAGCTTTCTCGCCGCGTTTTGGCGTCGGGCCATTATAGCCGTGCTCCGGATGGAGACGGTTATTCACGTTGCCCCGGAAGTCGTCGGATCCGTGAAACCACGGGCCCGCGCCAATGAAGACCTCGCCACTAAACCATTCCGGGCCGTAGTAGCCCGCGGGAGCACAGTCATAAGGAGCGACGTCATAGTAACCGTAGGGGCAATCAGGAGCCGCGCCGACGACGACGTTGACCTGAGCCTCAGCTTTGGGGGCGGTAGCCGTGACGCCGAATGCAGCAACAGCAGCTAACACCAGAAATGTAAATCCACGCATTAATTCACCTCGCCACTCTTAGAGCACTTCCCCGGCCACGGGCTATTTGGCGGTAAACTACCGATTCTCCAGGCTAGGTTATGAACAACCTCCGGTCAGGCACTACTTACCTGAAGAGCAGCAAGACCTGCACACAACAACCAGGGGATCCCGGTACCAGGGAAGGGATACGCCCGGGTTCTCCGTTCCGTTGGCACACATTCAGGCGTGGTCCTCAATCTGCATGCACTCTCCGTGGAAGGAGAAACATAAAATGAAACGTTTAATCGCAGTTGCAGTTTTTCTCGTCGGGTCTGGCGTGGTGGGGCTCGTGCAGCCTCTGATGGCCTTTGACCAGGTTGTTGTTGTCCATCATCATCGCCGGCACCATCATCATCACGCGGTTGTCGTTGTGAGACCGTAGGTGATGCGGGGCCAGCCGCCTCTCAGGTTCCAATTCCCAGCTCTCCGGCGGCGCCATGACGCCGGAGCAACCCCTTCAGGCCACGTCTCTATCCGATTCCGAGGCGTTTGAACACGGGGACTTTGGCAAAGTCCAGGATAAATGCAAAGATCGCTGCCGCCACCAGTGTTCCTCCGATAAAAAATAACGGCACAGGCGCCATGGCGATTCCGCAAGTCGCCAGAGTCGAGGCGATCAGCAGGTCAATTACCGACGATCCAATGAGCCACCGGCTGGGAGGAGCGGATCCCATGCGTTGCCGTTCCCGATTCGTGTAGGTTGTTGCCTGATTGCCGAACACGATCGCCAGGAAGGCCACGGTTTGCAGTGCTTCGATCCCCAAGCCCATTCGGAATTTGGCGATGGTCAAAACGGCGACGCAATAGACCAGTTCGCAGATTCCCGTGAATACGCCCGCGATGGTCAGTTTGCCGATTCGCCAGGCGTTGGGCTTCGGGGAAGGACGCACGTTGTCGGTCGCCAGGGACATGCCGAGGAGATCGCCGGTAAGCATCACAATCACCATCAGCATCGGCGTCAGGATGGCATGTCCGGTCATCACCAGACCCACCCCAAGAAAGAGCACCTGGACCGTTTTCTTGGTGACCGAATTCAGAGCATAAGTGAAAATGCGCTGGAACGTCACGCGGCCTTCTTTCACTGAAGCGACGATGCCGCCGAGTCCCGGTTTGGTGAGCACAAGGCCGGCCGCCGACTTGGCGACGTCGGTAGCCGTGGACACCGCGATTCCCATCTGAGCCTGGCGCAGCGCCGGTGCGTCGTTAGCGCCGTCGCCGCACATGCCAACGGTGTGCCCACCTTTCTGGAATGCCTTTACCAGGTTGTACTTTCCCTCCGGGAGCACTCCGGCGAAAACGGCGAATTCTTCGGGACGGACGCTGTCGGGGATGGGCCCGGGAGGGCAGACCTTACCATCCAGACCCACCGCGCGGGCCACGATCTCCGCCGTCGCCGGGGCATCGCCGGTAATCATCACGGTGCGAACTCCGAGCGTGTGCAACTCGGCAATGAGCGCCGCCGAATCCGTTCGCGGCGGATCGCTGAGTGCGATGATTCCCGCGAGCTTCATCGCGTCCGGCGGACCCATCGCCACAGCGAGCACGCGGAAGCCCTGCGCCTCCAGTTGGTCCGCTGTCGCGGATGCATCGGCCGGTGGGTGTGTGAGGGCCGTGACCACGGCGAAGGCGCCTTTCACGGCACGCACTGTGGCGCCACCCGCGTCCACGGCCATGGCCTCGGACATCTTCGTGGCGGGATCGAAAGGGATGAATTTGGTTAGTTTGGGCAGATCGGAAGCAACGGACTGCGCGGAGGAGGAGCGAATGGCCGCATCGACTGGATCCTGCCCGCCATCCGAACTGGCCAAGGCGGCCAATCCCAGGACGTGCGCATCGTCAAAGCCAGGCATGGGATGAATAGCAGTCACCTTCAGCTCGTTGCGCGTCAAGGTGCCGGTTTTGTCCGCGCAGAGCACGTCGATGCTGGCGGCTTCATCCACGGCGGAGAGCCGCGTGGGAAGAACGTCGAGCTTTGCCAAAGCCCGCGCGCCGATTGCCGCGGCGAGCGTGAAGGTTGCCGGCAGCGCCACCGGGATCGACGCCAGGACTGCCGTGAGCACCAGGGGAATGATCTCAGCGGGCGGCATTTTCAGGGCGTAGGCATAGCCCACCAGAATCACGATGAGAGCGCCATTGAAGATGGCGAGATTGCGCACCACGCGCAGAACCGCCTTCTGCTGGGAGCTTTCGACGTGCGCGGTGCGAACCAGTTCCGCGGTGCGCCCAAACTTTGTGCGCGCTCCGGTGGCGGTAACTTCCGCGACCGCTTCGCCGCGCCGCACCAGCGCGCCCGCATAGGTTTCGAAACCGGCGCCGGCTTCGATCGGAACGGATTCGCCGGTGAGCATGGACTGATCCAGCAGCACCGACCCGTCGACCAGACGCACGTCGGCGGCAACCACGGCGCCGAGCGAAAGCTTCACAATATCGCCAGGCACGAGCCCGGCAGCAGGCACGGTGGCCCAGGCATTATCACGGCGGACCGAAGCGTTGAGCGCGAGCCGCGATTTCAGCGCCGCAAGAGTCGCCTGCGCGCGCCCTTCCTGAATGAAGCCGAGAGCGGCGTTGAAGGCCAGCAGCACCGCGATGATCGCCGCCTCCACGTACTTGCCGAGGACAATCTCGAGCACGATGGCAGATTCGAGCATCCAGGGAACCGGAGCCCAGAATTTGGCCAGCGCCCGGCGCAACGGATCGAGAGCCGTGTCGGGAATCGCGTTCGGGCCGAACTTCGCGAGCCGGCTTCGCGCTTCCTCGCTCGTCAGGCCGGTGGAAGCCGCGGCATCCTTAGCGGCGGGTGGTGCAGTTCCTGAGGCAGTCATTCACGTTCCTTCGCCAGCAAATTGCCGATAGCTTTCAACTCCCTGCGGCGTTTCGCGGTGGTCCTGGGATAGGACATTCTGAGGTCGCCGAGCGTGTCGAGGACAATTTGGGAAACGATCAACCGCGCGTTCTCCTTATCGTCGGCGGGGACCACGTACCATGGCGCGTGCCGCGTGCTTGTCGCCTTCAGGCAATCCTCATAGGCATTCATGTATCGCGCCCAGTACTTTCTCTCGTGAATGTCCGCGAGGCTGAATTTCCAGTTCTTTTCCGGCTCATCGATGCGCTCGAGGAATCGCTTTCGCTGCTCGTCCTTCGACAAATGGAGGAAGATTTTTACGATCCTCGTTCCGTTGCGATAGAGGTGGCTCTCCAGATCCACGATGGAGCGATACCGTTGGTCCCAGATGGTCTTCTCGTCGCGCAACTCTTCGGAAAGCCCCTCGTTGCGAAGAATTCCCGGATGAACCCGCACCACCAGCACTTCTTCATAGTAGGAACGGTTGAATATGCCGATCTGTCCGCGGGCGGGAAGCCGGAGGGTGGTGCGCCACAGAAAATCGTGTTGCAGCTCCTCTGCGCTCGGCTGTTTGAAACTGGAAACCTGGCAGCCTTCCGGATTCACGCCGGACATTACATGCCGGATGGCGCCGTCCTTGCCGGCTGCGTCCATGCCCTGAAAGATCAGCAGCAATGCATATCTATCGGATGCGTAATGAAGCTGTTGCAGCGCGCTCAGCGCCTCGACGTGCTCCGCCAGCAGTTTCCGATACTGCTTCTTCGACTTGAAGAATGACTTCCCCATGGTCGGCCACTCGCTGAGCGCGACTTTTTTATCGGGCCGGACTCGGAACTCCTTCGAATTGATTCTCATTTTGAGCGCTCCGGTTGCCACCACTCGATGACTTCTTTAATTGCATCGGGTTGGTGCTGATCCTTCGACGCGACAAATTGATCGCGCGAAAGGCGGTTCGTAATCAAGCCTGCGATGTGATCGCCCCAACGCAGATGGGCCTGGGCAAGGTCGTCCACGGCCATTTGAAAATGACCGCGCGCGGCGTTCACGCTGCCCAGCATGACCTGGTTGTCCAACACCAACTGACGGATCAGCTCGGCCCCGGGAATCCGGAGCGGCCGGTCGCCGCCAGGAATACCGGTGAGCACATATATGCCGTTCAGACCCAGGGCATCCAGAAGATTGAACTCCAGAGCGGCAACTCCGCTGGCGTCGAGGATAAAGTCCATGCCGCCGATCTTCTTCTCTACCCGATCGGCGGGCACCTGACGGCCATCGATGTAACTTCCTCCGATCGCGCCGAGCCATTTCGGCCGGGCGGTGTCTGAATCGACCACGTCAAGACCGTAAACCTCGCCGCCGCGGAGACGCAGGACCATGGCGGCCAGCAGGCCCACCGGCCCCAGACCGGCCACCAGGCAACGGCGCCCATGGAGCCAGTCCGGAGTGATGGCGGCGTCGGGGCGGCGCACAATCTGCACACGCAGGGCCTCATCGATTGCTTTCTCGACCACGGAAAGCGGTTCCATCAGAACGCCGACCGGCTCCAGTTCGCCGGGCACCCGCACGATGTATTGCTCCTGGTCGACTGCGAATTCCGTCTGGTATCCGTCGAGTCCATGGATGCCTCTCTCGCGATATTTGCCGGTTTGGCACATGTCGGCGCGGTTCATTTCACAGCAGGGGCATTCACCGCATCCCCGCCGCACCGTGAACACAGCGTAGTCGCCGGGCTTCACGCGACTGACGGACGAGCCGGTGCTCACCACCTGGCCGAACATTTCATGGCCGATAACGAGTTCCTTCCGACCTTCCGGTGCATCGGCGCGGCCTCCGGCTATCTCTTCCCGGTCAGTGCCACAGATGCCAACCCGGATGATCCGAACCTTGATTTCGTCTGTTGCGGAGATCGAAGGCTCAGGCCGATCCACCAGACGCAAACCGGGGGTTCCCGGAACGATAGCTATTGCTTTCATGAGTTCCCTGTCCCTTTCGATCCCAGCCGTTCGAGTAAATGGTCGCCAACGCGCAATGCGTTCGCCATGATGGTGAGGCTGGGGTTCACGGCGGCAATCGACACAAAGAAGCTTGCGTCGACGACATAAAGATTGTCCAAATCGTGCGCCTTGCAGTTCACATCCAGCGCCGATGTTGCAGGATCGAGGCCGAACCGCACGGTTCCAGCCTGGTGGGCGGTGCCGCCGATAGGGATGTCCTTGCCCAGATACAGCGAACGGTGCACCAACTGGTCAAGGCAGCCGATGTCGGTGAGCATGCTCTTGAGCTTTGCTGTCAGGCGTTGGTGTCCTTCAAGGTTGGTCTCCTGGATGTTCAGTACGATCTGTCCAGCGGCGTTGACGGTCACGCGGTTGTCGGGATGCGGCAAATCTTCCGACTGCAGCCAAAAGTCGATGGAATGCTTCGCCAGAAAGTCGAGCGCGAACTCAGGCTTCCAGACCGCCCAGCCGGGTGCTTCCCCCTTGAGCATTTCTCCATCGGACTTGCCGAGCATCTGGATCTCACCCAGAGGGTATTCCCAATCTTCCGACCGAAAATAGAAATCGTTCAAACCGAGAGTCTTTTGGAACACCGTGGGATTGGGGCTCCGGGAGATGGCCATAAACGCGGAGCAGTTGTGCCGCATGTAGTGGCGGCCCACCACGCCGGAGCTGTTGGCGAGTCCGCCGGGGTGTTTCTCGTTTGCCGAACGCAGAAGCAGGGCAGCGGAGTTGACCGCGCCGCAGGCGACAACGACGATGTCCGCCGAGTACTCTTCACGGGCGCCATTCCGCGTCACGATGACATTGGTAACGATGCGTCCGGACGGGTTCGTTTCGAGGCGCTCCACATACGCGCCGGTGAGGAGTTCGACGTTGGAGTGCTCGAGGGCGGGATCGACGCAGATCACCTGAGCGTCCGCTTTGCCATTCACCAGGCATGGAAATCCATCGAACGCGGCGCAGCGAACGCAGGCACTGGAGTGCAGGGCCTTTCCCTCCGCTTCGTCAAGCAGAATGCCCAGCGGCAAAGGGAACGGATGATGGCCAAGACGCTGGAAATCGTCGAACAACTCCTGAATGCGCGGTTCGTGGCTCACTGGCGGATAGCGATAGGGCGCGCTGGCCGGTCCTTCCGTCGGATCCACGCCGTGCTGTCCGTGGACATGATAAAGGTGCTCCGCCTTCGTATAGTAAGGTTCGAAGTCCTCATAGCGCAGTGGCCAGGCCGGCGAGATGCCGCCGTGATGTTTGACTTCTCCGAAATCCGCCTCGCGGAACCGCAGCAAGGCCGCTCCATAAACCTTTGTATTGCCGCCCACGTAGTATTGAATGCCGGGAAGGAACGGCTTGCCATCCCGGTCAAGCCACGTCTCGTTGGCACGATACTTCAAGTCGACAAAGACGGCGCGCGCATCCCAGTTATCTTTCTCGCGAGGCAGATAATCACCCCGTTCGAGCAGCAGGATTCGTTTGCCGGACGGCGCCAGGTGATAAGCGAGCGTTCCCCCGCCGGCTCCCGTTCCTATGATGATGACGTCGTAATGATTGCCTGTGGCCATGTGTTTCCTATCGCGGAGGCAGTTCGCGGGCCTTCCGGCGTGCCTCGACCTCCGCATCGCTCAGGCGGGCGTCATAGATCGACCGAGTTTCGATGGTCCGCGCCACGAGAGTAGCCGTAGCCACGGCCAGCAACATCGGCAGGATAAACGATCGGTCCCGCCCCGTCAGTTCCATCATCAGAACCACGGTCGAAATTGGGCCTTGCGTGGTGGCCGCGAGAACCGCCGCCGCACCGAGGACGGCGAAGAGTCCGGGGGGCACGCCGGGCCAGAACCAGGACCAGGCATGCCCCAATACGGCTCCGAGCAATGCGCCGACTGTGAGGGAAGGCGTGAACAGGCCTCCAGGGGCGCCGCAACGCACGCACATCACGGTCGCCATGGGCCTCAGGGCAAGCAGTATCAGAAGCAGAGTCGGCGCTACCTTATTCGTGAACGCAAGTTGTGAGATGTCCCTGCCGTTGCCGAGCAACTGCGGAAACGGAATCGAGACCGCGCCAAGCAGACCCAATACCAGCGCCGGCGCCGCCAGCCGCCTCCAGCCATCCGGCTTATTGCGATCGGCCCAGGTGACGAGCCGAACATAAGCTACCGAAGCCACCCCCGCGATTGGCCCAGCCAGAAGCGCCCATAGCACGATCGAAATGGAGCTGGGATAGGCCGGAATGACATAGGTGGGTGCATCGGGTAGCGCCACCCACGAGACGGCCGTGGCAACCACCGACGCGAAAAGAGCCGGCAACACGTATCTGAGTGCCAGCATCCCGCGCATCACTTCCAGCGCGAAAAGTGCACCACCCAACGGCACGCCATAGGCCGCGCTCATCCCGGCTCCGGCCCCGCAGGCCACCAGGAGCCGGCGTTGTTCATCGGACAAGCGCGCTCTGCTTGAAAAGAAGTTGGCGATCACCGCGCCAGCTTGTTTCGGTGCGCCCTCACGGCCCAGCGAGACCCCCATGCCAACGATGACCACCGAAAGCAAAGCGCTGCCCAAAGTTCGCCAGGCCGGCATCCGCCCGGCATGGAACCAAATAGCGGCTGTAGTATCGATTCCGTTACCACTAGACAGGTTCCTAAGGACGATCTGCCCCGCGCCAGTCACTGCGCCGGCACCGAGCAGCACCAGAATGTGCCGCCACGCACCGGCATGCTCGGCAGCGTCCAACAGACTGGCGCCGGTTCCGTTCCACATAATGTGCTGTACCACTTCGAGCAGCCGAGTCAGCGCTGCCGCAGCCACACCGGTGCCGATACTCGTGAGCAACACGGCCAACCAGAAGGGAGCCGCGCCGGGACGAGCCAGTGTGGAAGGTATAACGTCACCGTAGGCTGGTGGCGGCATTTGAGATGGCGTCGATGATGACATCGTAATGATTGTCCGTAGCCATACAATTCTAGGCGAACACCGGCGCTAGCGATATTGAAACCAAGCCCAGAACAAAGAGCACGAACATCAGCGCAAGCAAGCGTCTTACCCTGCTGCTGGCACCGCGAAACTCCTTCCACACGAAGACGCCCCAGATCGCGGAAATCATCGTATTACCCTCGCCGAGCGAAAACGAGGTTGCGGGACCCACCATGGGCGTAGTGGCCGCGACAAAACTGCAAATTGTCCCAGTTCCCCAGATGAGACCACCCAAAGCGCCCCAGGCGTGCGCAGCGAGCCCGCCCCTGAAATAGTCCCCGATGGAAAGCCGCGAACCGCTCACCGGCCATCGCATGAATGCATAGTTCAGAGGAAAATTGGAAACAAGCGCGCCCAGCGCAAATACGAAGTACACGGTGTATGGCCCGAGATGATTCTGTCCCGTCAGGGCTTTCGCAACGAAGGGATAAAAGAGCCCAATCACCACGCCGCACACCAGGCTCAGGACAATCCCTTTAGCGCCCGCCTGTTTACCCTTCGAGACTCCACGATAGGCCATGGCATTAGCGGCGATAGCGGCGCAGACCAGCAGAATCCCGCTAAAGAGTAACAACGGATTGCCGGCGGGCGAGACCACGTAGTTGAGAACCGCGCCGATGACCAGGGCCAGACCCGCGCCCAAAGGAAAGGCGACCGCCATGCCTGCTACCGAAATCGCGGCCACCAGGAGCAGATTTCCGAGATTGAAAATCATTCCTCCGACGAACGCCTCCGTCAGTGAGCGTGTGCCGGCGCTGTCGAGATTGTGAAAGAAACTTACCGGAGCCGCGGGGTTTGTGCGGCCCATGGTAAGGCCGAACAAAAGCGCGCACACCAGAAGGCCCCACATGTAATCCCAGTAGTACAATTCGAATCGCCACGCCTTGTCGATCTTCTGTGTATTGGCCCAACTGCCCCAGCACAGCATGCTGAGAAGCATCATCAGGAGCGCAACCGCGTACGTGTGGGGGGTGTACATTCGTCAGGAAACTGTCACCAGGTAGTCGCGCCCTTCCCAGGAATTGCTCAGCGTCCAATAAAACGTAAAACGAATGGGTGCTTTCTGCGCGCCGGATATCGGAATGTCCACAAACTCAACTCCCAGCGTGGTGGGCGAAGACGGAGTATCCTCCACGCTTTGCCATTCGTCGCCCGACCAGCGCAGCCGGAAAGCAGCCTGAGCCTGAATGCGGAGCACGTAGCCGCGCTTGACGTTCCGCGCCTGCCGCGTGAATTTCCAGACCTCGAACAGTTGACGATCCCCGCGCCCGCCGAGATACCGCTTCGCGACATCCTCAATCAGATCGGACACTTTC
>Ga0181535_10007523_pt1 | contig 10935 bp, 7 predicted proteins | sample PEATcosm2014_Bin_44_FD_119774 | JGI IMG/M metagenome (GOLD analysis project Ga0181535, IMG submission 119774) | Peatland microbial communities from MTU Mesocosm Facility, Houghton, MI, USA - PEATcosm2014_Bin17_30_metaG | ecosystem: Environmental > Terrestrial > Soil > Wetlands > Peat | place...
ATCCTGGAGGATGGGCTGCCTGATATGCATCCTGGGGATTCTGCGGTGGGCGATCCGGGGCCGAGTTTCCCAGCAGGTTCTTTTTGGCGCCTGGATAATCGTGGCGCTCGCCCTGTTGATTCCGGTCTCAATTCCGGTCGCTTGGAGCCCCGCCTCTCTTGCGAGTCGGACGTTTTCTTCGGCCCACGGCGGCTTTGGTGTTCCGGCACAATCCGCAAGCCAGGGGATCCCGAGCCTCCTCTCGATATTGGATTTTGCGGCAACTCCGGTCATTCCCTCCGCAGCCGGTTCGCATCGCCTCTGGGTTGGCACCCCGGTTGTTGCCTTCTGGGTGCTGGGAGCCGCCACTTTGTTAGCACTCCGCGTCGGGATGGGCTATCGGTTCCGGAGCCGGCTCGGACGAGCCGTCATTCCCGTAAATCCCAAATACGTGTCGGCGGTTCTGGATTGCGCCGAGCTGCTCAGGATCAGGACGCCCATCTCGGTGCACGAGAGCGACGCTGCCGTGGGCCCCGCGATGGGAGGCGTCTGGCGACCCTATCTGGTCATTCCCTCGTCTTTGGGATCCCAGCTGTCGGATGAGGAATTCCGCCTGGTGATTCTCCATGAACTCGGGCATTGGCGCAGGAGGGATGCCGCAGCCAACGCATTGATCCAATGTGCCCTGATGGTGCATTGGTTCAATCCGGCGGTTTGGCTTTTCGCCCATATGGCGCGCTTCGACTGCGAACTCGCATGCGATGAGTTTGTGCTGGGGCACCTGGCCGCGTCGGGCCGGGATGATTACGGCAAGACCATCCTCAAGGTGCTCGCAACGGTTCAGCGGCGGAGCGCCCCTGTGGTGTTGCTCGGTATCCTTGGCGGGAGACAGCAGATCGAAAGGAGAATAGGTATGATTGCTCGATTTAGAACCGCTAGCTTTTCCAAGGTTGCCTCGGGATGCTGCCTCATCGCCTTGGTCGCGATCGTGGCCGCGACGGCCAGGCCAAGGGCTCTCGGCGCCGATTCCGTGCAATCGGACCAAGCCGCGGCAAAGATCCAGGTGGGCCCCACCGAGATGAAGCCCTACAGGAGCCTCGAGTGGAACTTTGCCTTGGATATCCCAAAGGATTGGAACGCATTTCCGCCCGTCTCGTCTAACAGCCCTTACGAGGTGATCCGCTTCGAGTCGTGGGGGAACGGCTACAAGAACCTGCTCATCGTTTTTCGGCAGCCGCTTAGGCCCGATGAATCTCCCGGCGCCTGGTCGGCAAGGGTCCAGACGGTCTTGGCCCGGGGCGGCTTCGGGAATTTCGTCACCGGGAAAGCGACCATCGGGTCGAGGGAGGTGGTGACGCTGGACTTCGACAAGCCCTCGTCCGGTGGCAAGACCTGGTATTGCCGGCAATATTTTATCGTCGACGGGCCGCTGGGGTACGATTTGGGGTTCGGAACGGAAAACCGGGCCGAGATGTTCGACCTGTACGACCGTATGGCCAAGAGCTTTCAAATGCTCAAATAGCCCGGGGTCCCATCTCTCGACCGGGCCCCCCTAGAATGGGAATACCAACCAGATCTCCCTGGGTTTACCGCGCCTGCGCGAGCGCCAATTTGGTTGGACGGCCCGGCCCGCGTAGGCAACCGTTCTGTCATGCGGAAGACCCAAGATGCCGGGTCTGTTCAAGCTGACTGGACCCAATTTTGAGGATACTATTAAATGCCCGGAGGCTGGCCTGGCCACGATCTGGCGCCGTCCTTAGAAATTATCATTCACAAGATGCGGATATCGGGATTCGGCCATGTTCTGTTTGGAATCGCAGCGGCGGGACTTGCCGCACTGTGTTTGGTCTACGGCAATTTCGCGCCCATATTTGAGCCGTTTCCTGCGTCGCTTCCGCAGTCGGAGATTTGGGAATATGGACTGGGAGCGATCTTGCTTGCGGCGAGCGCAGGCCTGTTCTTTGCGCGCACGGCGTTGGCAGGCGCTTTGATCATAGGGGTGTACGAATTGGTATGGGTCGTGGCCCGCGCGCGCCCCGTTATCCTTAAGCCTTTGGTCGTCGGCTCCTGGTACGGCCTTGGCGAGGCCCTGGGGCCCCTGGTTGGAGCATGGATTCTTTACGCTGCGTTGCGAAACCGGCAGGGCACGCCGGCGGCGACGGTGATGACGGACGCGCGCGCTCTCCATGTGGCGCGCGTCCTTTTTGGCGCGGCCTGCGTGACGTACGGAGCCGCGCACTTTGCCTATGCCACCTACACCGCGAAAATGGTGCCGGCGTGGCTTCCTGACCGGACCGGAATCGTGTATCTTACCGGGGCATGTCACGCCGCTGCGGGCTTCGGCATTCTCATAGGGGTTCTTCCCCGTCTGGCGGCGGCCTTGGAAGCCATAATGATGAGTCTCTTTGGCGTGCTGGTCTGGTTGCCGACTTTTTTCTTGCGGCCCGCACCCGAATGGGCGTCTTCGACCCAAATTCAATGGTCGGAGACCCTGCTCACCTTCTTGCTGGCGGCGTCGGCATGGATCGTCGCCGGATCGCTGCGGAGCACCCCGTGGGGTTTTGCGCCCGCTCTACACGAGAATTCGCCTGTGCAGGCCGACGGCTGATTTTGACGGGAGTGCAGGGTGGTTTCGCATCGGCACGCACAGGGCGCCGTGAGATTGCCGACATCGCCTCGCGCCTCTAAGACTCGTCCCACCGCGTCGAATCCATTGGGCCCCGCGCCAATATGACTCCCCGATTCTCGATCCGTTTATTGATTCTTAATCTGCTGTTGGCCACTTCGGCCTTTGCAGACGCCTCGGCCCAGCCGGCGCAGCCGATCGAGCAGGCCAAACCCGACTATCCCGAATCGTTGCGACTCGCTGGGATTGGAGGACAGGTCATCGTGCAATTTGGTATCGATGCGACCGGAGCCGTTCAGAACGTCACGGTCTTCAAGTCAGACAACCCCGAGCTTGATGCCCTCGCAGTTGGGGCGGTAAAGAAATGGAAATTCAAGCCGGCCATCAAGGACGGCCAGCCGGCGGCGACACTTATAATGAGGGTCCCCATAACTTTTGAAATTCCGCCGACGCCCTTTCGTGTTGTCGGCAGTTTTGCCGAGGCGCTCAAGCTTGCGGACAAGGAGCACAAGATCGTCTTCGTCGACTTTTTCACCACATGGTGCGGGCCCTGCAAGAGGTTGGACGCGGACACATGGCGGGATCCCTCGGTGATCGCCGTGCTCAAGGAGAAAACGATCGCGCTCAAGGTCGACGCGGAAAAAAACGCGGAGCTTGCGAAGCTTTACAAAGTGAACGCCTATCCGACCCTCGCGTTCATCAGGCCGGACGGGACGCTGATCGACAGCCTTGTGGGGTATAGGGATGCCGTTAAATTCAAGGGCGAGTTTGCAGACGCGTTGGCGGGGAGGACCAGGTTTGCCCAGGCCAAGGAGGCCGTTGATATGGCCGGTGCCGATCCCGAGAAGCTGGCACGGGCCCGATACGATCTGGGCCGGGAGCTGGCGAAAAAGGGCGAAGATGCCGCAGCCTTGGGCGAATACCTGTGGTGTTTTGATGTGGGAATGAAGCAGGCACCCTCATTCAGCGGCGTCCGGGTAACGTTCCTCTTGAGCGACATTGCGGCTTTGGGAAGCCATTATCCGCCTGCCTTGGAAGCCATGAAAACCCGTCGGGATACCGACCGGGCGGGGCTTTCGATGGATCAGCGGGCGGCTGCCGAATTCGGCGCCATCAACCGCCAGCTCGGCGAGGACGGTGTCACGTTGGAGGCCTTCGACAAGCTGCCGGCCGATAGCCGCTGCCGGGAGGCACTCGGTCACTGGGTTTTCGACGCTCTGTTGGAGGCGAAACGGTATCCCGACGCTGTGGCCGCCTTTCCCGCCGTCAAATTCAGGGCGCAATTTGACAGGATGCGGGGCACCCCGAATCCAAACGACTCATTAAAGGAGTTCATTGTGGATTCTGCGGCAAAGGAGCTGGAAGCGTTAGCCGGTGCCGGACAGTTGGACGATGCGCGCGGCCTGCTGACGTCCCTGCTGGGGTATGACCGTTCGGAGGTGACGATTTCTGTGGTGAGGGATCACCTGGAGCGGGCGGGTCATGCGGATCTTATGCCGAGTCCTTCCACGACACCGGCGCCGCCACCCGTCCTCTGAACCCAACGGCATAGGCGGCGCGGGCCGTCCATGGGGGCGCCCCGTCGGGGGCTTCCACGGCCCTTGCGATTTTGCACGGTGCCTGCCACGCTTGGGCGTCAGTTTTCCTTTCGTTATGTCCGAGCATAAGGCCATCATCAACTGGGTGCGAACGGGACCGGATTTCCTAAGTGGAAGGTATTCGCGTGAGCATACCTGGACATTCGATGGCGGGATCACCGTCCCGGCTTCTCCGTCGCCAACCATTGTGCCGGCGCCATTCTCAAACCCGGCGAACGTTGACCCGGAGGAGGCATTCGTTGCCGCAATTTCGAGCTGTCACATGCTGGGCTTTCTTTTTCTCGCCTCTCGCCAGGGTTTTCAAGTGGAGAGCTATCGTGACGAGGCCGTGGGGGTCATGACCAAGAATGACAAGGGCGTCCCCTGGGTCAGCTTGGTCACGTTATGGCCGAAGGTCGCGTACGGAGGTCAGCGGCTGCCCGAGCCAGGAGACATCGATCGGCTGCACCACCTTGCCCACGAACAATGCTTCATCGCCAATTCGGTAAAGACCGAGATTGTCATCCGGTAGTCGCGGGCCCTCAGCGGGGACGCTTTGTTTTCGAAGACCATCCTTTTTGGGATGACCGCCGCCCCTGTCAGCGGGCTTTCATCTCTTCCAGGGGATGATCACGATCTGTGAGAGGATTCGCTGGCGCCCGCTCCAACGGCCACCCACCATCATTGCCTCGAGCCGGACATCGCGCCCTCTCTGAAACCAAAGCACCGGGGTCAAAGCTCGCGGATATCGGCATGATTATGAACACCCGCCATCCTTAGACCTTGCGGGCTCCGGTGATGTCATACGCGGTGAACGTCCGTTCAAGGAGGCCGCAACTGCGCGCTGCGGACCTCCATGGTTCGATGTGGGGCGCCCGAAGATGCCGGGCGAGACTGTCGTGGTCCGGCCAAAGCTCCGAGAAGCGAATGAGTCCGGGGTCGAAGGGGTCGGCCGCAACGTCATAGGCCATGCAGCCGTCCGTTCTGTAGGTTGTTTCGACCAAGGTGCGCAAGTGCGGAAGGACTTCTGGCATTCGCTCGGGTGGAAATCGGAGGATCCCGAAGACAGCTACGGTTGGGTTCATCGCCAGAATCAACAGGTGTCGAATCGTTTGATAAAGGAGGAATGTCCGGATGCTGGGGGCCGCAAGACCGGGAATAAGATGGCCATCCGCTGGTTCATCCCTTTTGAAGCAAACGTACATCGCTCCCGGGAACCGCCTGAAGTGAGGACCCGCCACGTTGCCAGTCCCGGCCTTATCCTCCAAGAAGACAGGGCGCGGCTGCCTCGGGACTAATTCTTTGGAGGGCTTACCTCGCCGAGCGACTTAATGTCGCCCATCAACACCCGTCCCTCAGAGACACGCGCCATCATCAGTCCGCGGCTGTCCTGGCCGAAACATTGGGACGCGTACTGCGCCATGAGAGGCAGGGCCTCGTCGAAGGCGTTGTGGCGCTGGTTGATGCTGAAGCGCGTCTCCCAGAGCAGCCGGATCTTCTTCTGCTTCAGCGAAGCCTGGAAATCGAAGGCCCTCAGGATCAGGAAGTAGCGATTGGACTCCAGGGCGTCCAGCATCTGGGAATGCACCTGCTTCTGGATGTTCGAACGGATGTTGTTTCCAAAGCCCGGACCAAACAGATCCTCAGAGTCAAAGCCAAGGAGCGCCGCGTTCTTTAGGTCGAGAAGATCTCTGAATTTTCCCTTCTTCTCGTGGTACCCGCCCACCGTGGTGCCCCAGAACACCATGACGAGGAGATTCGTCGCATCCGGATCGGCGGTGAGCACGTAATTCTGACCTGAAAGGGGCTCTTTCAGGGCCTTCGCTATCGAATCGAATCCCAGCTTGTCGATCGTTGCGTCGCGCTGGGCGCCCGGCGTCTCCGCACCCGCGGAACCCGCTGTGACGAAACCCCCGTTTCCGAACGCATACGTCTCGGGCTTGAACGAGCCGTCCGGAAGGCGCGTCCTCGTATAGCCGTTAAACGCCCTCGATGAAACGGCCGTGATGCCTTCTATGGCACTCTCCGCTGCAGCGCCGAGCGGGGCCGCTACGAGCATGAGGACGCTCGTGAGAATCCTGATCCTGTTTCTGGGCGCGCGGGGTGCCGTCATTTGTCCAAGAAGCAGATGGGGTGGAGCGTTCGGGGCATTCAGGGTGGGCTTTATTCGCCCGAATTACAACTGCGCCCATTTTCCGCCTTCCGTGCTTGGGGATGGATGGCGGCGCAAGGGAATCGATCCGGCTCGGCCGCCCAGGGGTGCGGGCGCATGAACATGGACTCTGGAGGCGGGGGGAACGATCCGAGAACCTCTATAATATTACCTGTTGCTTTCCCAAAGGAAACGTGGCGTCTTCCTGCGGGTAAGCCAAATGAACGGCGAAGCTGACAAGAGCCCATGAAACATAAAATGGATGTCCAACGGGGAACGCTGGCCCTGATGGTGTTGAAGACCGTTGATGTGATGGGGCCGTTGCACGGCTACGGCATCGCGCGGCGAATCGAGCAAATCAGCGGCGATCTTCTGGCGGTGAACCAGGGGACCCTTTATCCTGTCCTGCTCAGGCTGGAGCAGGAAGGGGCCATCGCGTCCGAATGGCGCCCTTCCGAAAACAACCGCCGGGCCCGCTTTTATCGGCTGACGAGCGCGGGGCGCAAATTGCTCGATGCCGAAAAGAACGATTGGGAGAAGACAGCGGCGATCATTGCGCGCTTTTTCGCCGTAAGGGCGCAGGACCTCGAATGAGACCCCTCAAGAGGTTTATTGCCCGATTTTCAAACTATCTGGCCGGGCGCCGCGGCGATGAACGGCTGAGGGAGGAGATTGAGCTCCATGTCGCGATGCAGGCTGAGGAGAATCGCCGCACCGGGATGACTCCGGACGAAAGCTACCGCTGCGCCCGCCTGAAGTTCGGAGCCGTGGAAGTGATCCGGGAAGACTACGGCGCCGAAAAGGGCCTGCCTTTATTGGACACCCTGCTGATGGATGTTCGCTATGCGATTCGTGTGCTTTGTAAATCACCCACGTTCACAATCGTGGTCATTCTGACCCTAATGATGGGGATCGGCGCCAATGTCGTCGTCTTCGGCGTACTAGACGCGGTCCTGCTTCACCCCTTGGAAGTGAGCGACCCTCAGAACCTGTACCAAGTGCGCCTCAAGCCGTGGATGAGCGGACGGCTCCTGACCACCTCCTACCCCGCATTCCAGGATTTCCAGAGGAAGAACACAACGTTCAGCGGCATGGCCGCCATCAATGCCTATTCCAGCGCCGCAATAAGCTGGCATGGCGGTGCGCTCCGGGAAGTTCACGGGATCGAGACCTCCGGCAATTATTTCGACCTGTTGGGAGTCCAGCCGGGGCTCGGCCGGCTTTTCCACGCGTCGGATGAGCACGGCCCGGGTTCGGCGCCATACATAGTGCTCAGCGAGGAGCTTTGGCGATCTTCGTTCAATGCTGACCGGGGTGTGGTCGGGGCGACCGTGGTGCTCAACACGCATCCCTTCACGGTTATAGGCGTGGCCGAGGGGCGGTTCCACGGCACGGAGCGTTTTGCATGGCCCGAATACTGGGTGCCGATGGTAAATGAGGCGCAGGCTGAAGGCGGGTATGATTATCTGCACAACAGGAGCGCCCCGGCCGTCACGGTGATCGGCCGCCTTAAGCCGGGTGTCACGCCGCGGCGGGCCACGGAAGACCTGAATGCAATAGAGGCCGAACTCTCGAAGGACTATCCGACGACCGACCGAGGATTGGAGATGAGACTGATCCGCCCGGGCCTCTACGGCGATGAGGGCGATGTAATCCGCGGCTTCATTTTCAGCGTGACCGTCTTGGCCCTCCTTGTCCTGGCGGCGGCCTGCGCTAACCTCACAAGCCTGTTCGCAGCCCGCGCGGCCGACCGCAGCCGGGAACTGGCCCTCAGGGTGGCCCTAGGGTCGAGTCGGCTCCGACTGGTGAGGCAGCTCCTGACGGAGGCGGTGATCGTGTCTCTCGCTGGCGGAGCCGCGGGGGTGGCGACCGCGGCCTTGCTGCTCCGACTGCTGAGCCGGTGGCGCCCGCCCTATGGCCACCTGGCCATCAGCGTGGACTTGCGCATCTACACCGTCGGCCTGGCGCTTGCGCTGGGCAGCGCGCTGCTTTTCGGGATCATCCCGGCTTGGCAGGCGTCCCAGAGCAACCCGCTGCAGGCGATGAGCCACGGGGCGGAAGGGTCGCCGCGGCTGCGAAGGTTTGCGTTTCGGGACTTACTGCTGTGCGCACAGATCGTGATCTGCACCGTGTTGGTGGCGGCGTCGCTGGTGGCCGCCCGCGGAATGGTCCGCGCTCTTCACGCCCCGCTAGGCATCCAGCCGACGGAGGTGATGCTGGCGGAAATGGATCTTGGGCAGCTTGGCCAGGCAGGCGAAACGGCGCTTGAAAGAGAAAAGGAGATGATCGAGGCCGTGCGCGGCATACCCGGCGTAACATCCGTCGGCACGGCAAACGTCACGCCAATGAGCGGCGGAGCGAGGGGTATTCCGGTATTCCGGACCGGGACGACCGAGCTCACGTTCGGCAACTCCGTGCTTTCGACCCGTCGGTATGTCATTTCGCCGGGGTATCTCGCAGCTGCGGGCACGCGTCTCCTCGGTGGGAGGGACGTCTCGTGGCATGACACGGCCGATACGCCGCAGGTCGCGATTGTGAACGAAACGTTCGCACGGGTCATGTGGGGCGATTCGCCGGCGATCGGGCAGCGCTTCATCTTGTTTGGCGGCCAGATGGAGGTGATCGGCGTGGCGGAGGACGGCAAGTACCACGACCTTGCCGAATCGCCGGAAGCCGCGGTCTATCGGCCTTCGTCGCAGGAGGTTGAGAGCGATGTGGTGTTCGTGGTGCGGTCCCAACGGGCGCCCAAAGAGATCGCCCGGGAGCTGCAGCGCACTCTTGGCGGGATCGAGCCGAATGCGCCCCTCTCGCTGCGGAGCTGGCCGGATGCGCTTAGCGGGGTCATGTTTCCAGCGCGCGCCGCAACGGTGGCACTGGGAGTCATGGGAATGCTTGCGGCCATGCTGGCGGTCACGGGGATTTTCGGTATGGCGGCGTATGGCATCAGCCGCCGGATGAAGGAGCTGGGAATTCGGGTGGCGTTGGGCGCATCCAAGACGCAATTGATGCGAGCGGCGGTCGGGCGGCCGATGGCGCTTCTCGGACTGGGATCGGCGTTGGGTCTTCTCGCGGCAATCGTTGCGAGGCCGTTGCTCTCACAGATTGTGTACCAGGCAAATCCCAGCGATCTGGTCGTGGTGGGAGGCGCCGTGCTGACCATGACATTGCTGGGAACCGCAGCGGCTGCCATTCCTGCCGTGCGAGCCCTGGCTATCGATCCATCCGAACTGATGCGGGAAGAATAGGGCGGGCAAATGGGCACCCGAACCATCAGACCGATTTGGGGTGCGCGCGGACACCCTTGGATTTTACCCTCGTTTCCAGTAACGAACGGCAGTCTCGCGGGGTTGTTGTGAGGAAATCCTGAAAGAGGCGCCGCTTGAATGAACTTCTGCAAGATCTGAGATTTGGGTTTAGGACCCTGATGCATAACCCGGGGTTCACCATTGTGGCGCTTGCGATTCTGGGGATTGGAATCGGGGAAAACGCCGCGATCTTCAATCGGTAGGGAGAATCCGGTATTTCGAGGGGTCCCAGGATCAGCCGGCGCACCACTCGTGCCACAGGGTTCTATAGGCGTTCTCAACATTCCGTGCGAATAGCCTCCCGTCCATCAGCGGGGACTTTTCCATCCGGGCCCGCATCGTGGAGCGAATCGCGGCGAGACGACGCGGGTCTCCCGCCCACTCGGCGGCGATGCGGACGTACTCCCCGGCGTCCCTGGCCACCAACCCCGGAAGCCCCAGGTTGGAGGCCTGGCTCAGGCCCGCGCGGGAAACGGGCGTCTGGCCGCACAGGCTCACGACCGGAACGCCGAGCCAGAACGCGTCCAGGCTCGTCGTGTGGCCGTTGTAGGGAAATGTGTCGAGGCAAAGGTCGATGCGCCGGTAGGTTTCGAGGTAACGCTGGCGCGGCTCAAAGTCCGCGAATTCAACCCTTTCCTGGCTGACATCGAGCCGGCGCATCACCCTCCTGCGCGCCTCGCCCCGGGGGGCCAACAACAACAGCCTGGAGTCAGGCACCGCTCGGAGGACCCGGGCCCACACGTCCAGCAGCGGATCGTTCACCTTGCTGAAGTTATTGAGGCAGCCGAAGGTTACATATCCTGCGCGCAGCGACGGCGGCTCGTCCACGGCCGGAACAGCTGCAAGCGGGTCGTAGCACCAGAAGGAGTCGGCCAGCCGGAACGATCGCTCCGAATAGAGCTCGTCGTTGCCGCCCGGTGGATCCAGCCAGGGGTCCGTGAAGCGGTAATCCACGGCGCTCAGGCCCGTGCTGCCCGGATAGCCAAGCCACGTCACTTGGATCGGCGCCGGCCGGCGCGCAAACGCCAGCAGCCGGTTGCCGGATGTGTGAAGCATCAGGTCGACAAGGATGTCGATTCGATCGTCGAGGACGGCCTGGGCCACCTGCCCGTCGCTGCGCCCGGCAACGGTGCGCCAGGCGTCCGCAAACGTCTCCAATCGGGCGGTCAGCGCGTCGCGGTGCTCGGTGTCCGAGTAGCAGTAGATCTCGAAGCGCTCGTGGTCGTGGTGCGAAAGAAGGGGCACCGTGAAGAACGACTGGCAATGCTCGCGGAAGCAGGCCGAAACGTATCCGAT
>Ga0181535_10007524_pt1 | contig 10934 bp, 8 predicted proteins | sample PEATcosm2014_Bin_44_FD_119774 | JGI IMG/M metagenome (GOLD analysis project Ga0181535, IMG submission 119774) | Peatland microbial communities from MTU Mesocosm Facility, Houghton, MI, USA - PEATcosm2014_Bin17_30_metaG | ecosystem: Environmental > Terrestrial > Soil > Wetlands > Peat | place...
ATCTCTCCCGCCGGAAGCGGAAGCGGGAGTTAAACCAAAGCACCGCCGGGGTCAGCGCTGCGAATATCCAAAAATCCGGTAGGGCTCTGATCACGGAGAGTCGAAGGGGGATTGGCTGATGGGCATGAACCTTGAACAAATAGATCTCCCACCCGTAAAAAACGCCCATGAACGTCCAGGTGGCCAGAATGACCCCGAATTGTTTGGCGCGCTCCCTGAACACTAATTCACCTCAAATAAGGGTTGAACCGCAGGCTGCTCCTCCGGCTCCGCCGGCTTTATGTTTAGGGGGATTTCCAGCGCGAGGCATGAACCGCCGCCAGATTTCATCCCCAGCGAAAAATAGTGGGACTCTCCATATAGATGCTGAAGTCTGGCCCGAGTGTTGGCCAGTCCAGTCTCAGTCTCGACGCACCGTTCTTCTGCGCCTTGTTTCCGGGGAAGATCGTCATTGATTTCGATCCGGAGCTTTCCGGCTCTAAGTTCCGATCGAATTCCCACTTGGCCCGGTCGGTCGCTCTCCTCCATGCTGCGCCCGATGGAATTCTCGACGAGGGCGGGTAGGATCATGTTGGGCACCAGGGCATCGAGTGCCTTGGGATCAACTGCGACGTCGACAGCCAGCCGGCTGCCAAATCGAATTCGTTGGACCTCGACATAGACGTTAAAGTAGTCAATCTCACGTTTGAGGGTGACCTCTTGTTCGTCGGCAGCGTCCAGGTTAATTCGTAACAATTCGCTCAGGCTCGCGACCAGATCGTCGGCAGCTTCAACATCCTGGTGGATCAGGGTTGACACGGAATGTAGAGTCGCGAAAAGAAAATGGGGATCCATTTGCATTTTCAGGACCTTCAGCTCAGCCCGCGCTAACTCCGCCTCCAGCCGTGAGGCGCGCACCTCGCGCTCCCGGTACTCGCGATAGTATCCCCAGAGTTGGCTGACCGCGACGATCGTGCCATAGATCATGATGGAGTAGAGTTCGTCCTCGAGTATCACGTCGCGATACAGTTGCCAGGAGAGGCCAACCTGTTTCCCCGTTCGCGGGTCGGTAATGGGGTAGAGTGGCAAACGGATACTCACCCACACGAACAGGAATCCGAGCGCCCCGAGCAGATGCCACGCTACGCTTTTCATCCACCGACCCGGCCGGAATGGGAACCGCGCTGAGAGCCACAGAACCGCCGGAGTGAGAAGGGCAAAAATCCACCGAGTGAGGAGGGTAGGAATCAGTACAGTCTTCAAGGAAGGCGGATAACGGCTTCCCCGCATCAAGATGTACCATTGGCCCGCCATAAACAGACCGGACGCGGTCCATACGGTGAAGATAATGGCGAATTGGCGCGCCCACTTTCGCGCGGTTGGCACGGCCCATGGTTTGGTGAACCCGGTCCAGTTCATTTCGTTGTGAGTATCCTAGATCCAGAATACACATGATTTAAGCCCTTTCAAAGGCATCGCATCCCATGGGGACGTGTGTCAGTACCGCAAACAGCGTGATCCGTCCCAGGCCTCCGCGAAAGCTCTATCCGCAATGAGAGTTGGCCGCCCACCGTCGCCGCGGCGACGCGTTGCACTCAATTCATCTTGAAGTCGCCGCAAGAACTGAGCAACCCGGATGTTGCTCTTCTTCCCTTTAAGCTTTCCTCATCGGCGGCGGGGCGGGCTTGTCACTTCTACCGGACATCCCACCCCAAGAGGCTCCCCGCTTGTCACATCATCATTGTCGATCTTTGTCCCGAACTGCTCTAATGCGCGCATCCGGCGACGCGCCAACGCGCCCGCTGGATGTATGACGTTCACGGGGCCATAAGGTCATCACAAAGAGTCGGGGGAGCTGAGGGAAGCACTCGCTGCAAGCCCTTCCCGCAGATCGGCTGGAGTCTTCAGTTCATCACTCGCGATGCAACGGGAGAGGCCCTGCCCCGGACCCTTCTTGAGATCTTCAATGGGAGGATACGCAGATGAAGATGCCGAAGTTCCCCACGATGTCAGTCTTGGCCATCGGAGTCGTGCTGGCAGCCGCCAGCGGAGCGCAAGCCGCTGAGGACCAACTCGTTAATTTGCCACATCCCATGGTGGTTGCAGGAATTGACTTGCGACCGGGTCTTTACGATATTCAGTGCAACCTTCAGGGCACTCGCGCCACGGTGACGTTCGCTCGCAAGGGGCGGATTGTAGCGACGGTCCAAGGGGTCGTTTCCACACTGGACAAAATCGCGACCCACAACACCGTCTTTGTCAGCAAACATCCTGAGGGCTTCACCGCCATCAATGCGATTGGCTTTGCCGGCTCCGACAAGGATGTCGCTTTCCCGGCATCTCCATCCCGCCGAGATCCTCCCTTGGATATCCAGATGCAGACGGATCGTTGGATGCTGGGCCAAGGATCCGCCACCCCCGCGCCTGGCCGCACTCTGATCTCCAACTGAGGGATGCCAGAGCTTTCGCGACTCACGAAAGGCCCCGGCGTTCGCGTGCGCGTGATCCAATGCTCGATATGCTCGTAGCTTGCGGCGCTTCAAGCCGGCCCACTACGCCGCACCAGGCGAGCATCAAATTGGAAGGTAGACGGCTTGCCAATTGCCAGTCTTGAAAAGTCAGGGTGGCGAGGGTTCAGAAGGAAATTGTATTCCGCTGGAAGCGTTGCGCTGGGAACCTGCAAAACCGCTGACTTACCCGACCTCGCCCAAGCGTCTCCGACCTCGCGAGCCCTCATTGGAGGAGGGTCAGCTCTCCAGTTTCTCGGAAGCTTTGATGGCCCGACCTTGGAGACAAGGGATTCGTCGATCCCGACTTCAAACGCTACATAACTGAGAAGCAGCGCCGACGAGTCAAGATGAACAACCATCTCGAGGGCAGCAAGGGATTGAGATTCTGCCGTGTAGACAATCGCGACTCCCGGGCTGTTCCAGCGCCCGCCATAGAGCCTGGCCCCCTCGCCGGTGAATGCCGTCCTGGCGTGCTTCCGCTTGACGATCCGCCAAGCCATGATCATTAAGAGAAGACCCCGTGCTCAAGCCGACCCATCAGGCTCTCGACCTCGCGCGCTCCTAATTCAGTGCGCGAATAGCTTAGGGGAGTTCGCTGCCCCAACGCCTTCTCTGGACGGGTCAGCCACTCTACCGCCCCGGCGACGTCGCCTTCAAACAATTCTACTGCCTTCTCAAATATGGTCGAGACCCGTAGCAACCGCTCCGATTCATCCGGCGCGAACCTTCCGGCCGCCTTGCGTCGAGCCAGGGTTCGATCCGGGATTCCGAGGGCTGAGGCGATCTGGGAAATAGACAAACCGCTTGAAACCGCGAGCGATGGTAGAGTTTTAAAGGGGAGTCCGGTCTCGATTTGAGAAACCAGATGGTCAGTTCGGGTTGCAGTCAGGCCCAAACTTCCGCCGCGCGTCCTAAAACGCAGCGAAGGACGCGGCAAGGTCCTTGGCGACACACGAGAAATACCTGTACTGGCAATCTGGCCCATGTCTCCAGTATAGCACGGGCTGCCAGATTGTCAATTGCACGATGCCATTTGGCAGGGACCCGAGAAGCGCGGCGCCGCTAGGACGCACACGCTAATGGGCCGGCGAAACGATGGCCTTGCGAATTGCCGCGTCGGCCGCCTGATCGTTAAATACAACTTCGCCATTCTCGAGCGCCACGCCGAGCTTCCGCCAGAGCTGTTCAAGATCAACGGGGGCCGGTTTATCCCGCATCTCTTGATAGAGGCTTTGCAACACATGGGTGCCCGTTGCGCGGTCACCGATGGCCAACGTCCGATCGATGTCCCAGTCCTCGGTGATGACGCCGCCGTGTTCCAGAATTGCGCGCAGGGAATCCTGCAAGCCTTTGCGGTTTCGGGTTTGCTGCCGAATCTGAACATCCGCGACGAGGCAGAACATCGCCCCTCCCCAATACGTACGTCCCCAGGTCGGCGTTTGGTCCAGACCTTGATCACCGGAGTCGGGCTCGCCCTGAGGCATGTCTCGAATAAATTGCTTCCACACCTCGGCCGCCGGAAGCTGGCCTACTTGCGCTCGGGCCACCGGCTCTACGTAGGTTGAAATCCCTTCTTCAATCCAATGGTGATTTTCCGCCATGGACGGGAACGCCAGATGAATCATTTCGTGGGTCAACACCCAGTCGTCTTTCAAGGCATCGACGCCCGCGCCCGCTCCCACGGTAACGTTGATGAGTCCACCTCCTTTCGCATAGGTGACTCCATGATTCACTCCGTTCCGGCGGCCGGCCCGGATTTGAAGGGTAAGGTGGGGGACGGGGAAATGGCCGTAATAGTGGGCAACTGCGCGAGCCGCCGACCTGACCCAATGCAGCAGGTCTTCCGACGAGACTTTCATCGGCTCGTCCGGAAGGGTGACGTGGATCTCGCCGCCTGCGACCCGTATGACTAAACCAGCCGGATCGGCCTCCGCTGGGCCGAGCGGCGAGGGAAGCAGGGTCAACCCTGCTATCGCTATGAAAATAAGTGTCATAATGCCGCGACAGGTTCCGAACATCGGCAGTCGCCTCCCCAAGTTCCCGCCACTGACGGGAATCCCGTACCCCTCCCGGCTCGGTCCCGTAAGTTACGGTACGGACTGGGGTTACATTCCCATTTTTAGCCCAACTACTACCATACACCTGGCAGCCCCCGCAATGCTATCGCTCCCCGGAACCGAGTCCCGAAACAATTTGCCGACCGACGGGTTTACACGGTCATCGGGTCCGTTGGCCGGCGAAGGGTATCACTGCGGAACGCCAAATTGACGCATTACGGTGGATTTTGGTACTGGGCCGCTCAGAGGGCATTATCGCCGGACGCAAGGTGCCCTACCTTAGTCCCAAGGGGCTCTGTCCCAAAACTCTACCCCCGGTTGCATTGGCTTTCGGTCAGGAGTACCCTTAAGGAAGTGGAACGTCAAGTATGGAAAACCCCGACAGCATGTCGCGATCGCCGCAGGAGCAGCCCATCACAATTCTGCTTCAGGAGTTCGCCTCCGGGGACAAGGGTGCCCTCGATCGTCTGGTGACCTTGATCTACCCCGAGCTGCGGCGGTTGGCGCGAAGCTACATGCGCAACGAACATCCTGACCATACGCTCCAGCCGACTGCCTTGGTCCACGAGGCGTATGCGCGGCTCGTCAAGCAGGATCACCCCGATTATCAAAGCCGTGCGCACTTCATGGGTGTCGCTGCGCAGGTTATGCGCCAGGTCCTGATCGACCATGCGCGCATTCGCGATGCGGAGAAGCGCGGCGGCGGAGCGGCGAAGTTGTCGCTGGAATTGGCTGCCGGCATGCCCGTCGATCAGCCGGCAACGATCCTCGCCATTGACGAGGTCCTGGAGCAATTGGCGCGCCAAGACACCCTGAAGGCACGGCTAATCGAGATGCGTTTTTTCGGAGGCATGACCGCCGAGGAATCCGCCGAGGCCCTGAGTCTTCCCGTAGCCGAAGTGCGCCGGCATCTTCGCGTGGCCCAGGCTTGGTTGCAGCGTGAATTGGACCAGAAAGCTCCTCCCGACGAAAAAACCTGATATTTGTCGCAGATTTCTCCGGCCTTTTTCGCCTTAGTATATATAGAAGTGTCTGTCACGATCTGGAGGAAAGATTGTGTCCGCCAGCAACTGGGACCGTATCCAGGAGGTTTTCTTCGCGGCTGCCGATTTGGCCGTGTCTGAGCGCGACGCGTTCCTCGCTCGGGCCTGCGACGGAGACGCCGGGTTGCGCTCGGAGGTAGAGTCCCTGCTGCGGGCGGACGCCGCCGGCGACTCCGCCATCGCCGTGGCCATCGGCTCGGAAGTCAGTGCGCTGCTCGACGATCATGCGTCGCTGGTCGGCACGCGCATGGGACCCTACCGCCTCTTGAAGGAAATCGGGCGCGGCGGCATGGGATCGGTGTACCTGGGTGAGCGGGACGATGAACATTTCCGCAAGCTCGTGGCCATCAAGGTGGTTAAGCGCGGCATGGACAGCAGCGAAGTGCTGGCGCGTTTTCGCCATGAACGCCAGATACTTGCCAGCCTCGAACATCCCTACATCGCTCGCCTGATTGATGGGGGCACGACACCCGATGGCCGCCCGTTTTTTGTCATGGAGCATGTGCAGGGCCAGCCGATTGACGCCTACTGCCTCGATCAGGGCCTCAGTGTGGAATCCCGGCTACGATTGTTCTTGCGCGTTTGCGAGGCCGTCTCCTACGCCCACCGCGCGCTGGTAGTCCATCGCGACCTCAAGCCCAGCAATATTCTCGTAGCCGCCGAGGGCATTCCCAAACTCCTCGACTTCGGCGTGGCCAAGCTGCTGGACCCGGGGAACGATCCCGGGCTGACCGCCACTTCTGCGGTTATGGGCCCACTGACCCCCGAGTATGCCAGCCCGGAGCAGATCCGCGGTCTGCCGATTACTACCGCGGCAGACATTTATGCTTTGGGGGCCATTCTTTTTGAGCTGCTGACGGGACACCGGGCCCAGCACATCGCCACTCATAGCCCGATCGATATCGAGCGTGCGGTCTGCCAGACGGATACCCAGCGCCCCAGCACGGTTGCCCGAGCCGCGGGCGCACCGCAACGGCTGGACGGCGATCTCGACAATATTGTTTTAATGGCGATGCGCAAGGAGTCCGAGCGCCGCTACGCCTCGGTGGGTCGGTTTGCCGATGATATCCTACGCTATTTGGACGGACGGGCTGTTCTCGCCCGGCAGGATTCGGTGGCTTATCGTGCCCGCAAGTTTGTGACTCGCCACAGCTTGGCCGTGGGGGCGACCATCATGATCTTCCTGAGCCTCCTGGGCGGGATTGTATTGGCGGAAAGGCAAGCGCGCCAAGCCGAGAGTGCGCGGCGCTTCGCGGAAACCCAGAGGCAGACTGCCGAGCGCGAGCGCGAGCTCGCGGAAAGCCAGAGGCAGGTTGCGGAGCGCGAGCGGGCCCGGGCAGAATCCGAAGCACAAATCGCCCGGACCGAGCAGGACCGCTCCCGTCGCCGACTCGCCGAAATGCTGGAGTTGGCCAATAGCTCGCTTTTCGATGTCCACACCGCCATCGAAAAGCTTCCGGGCGCGACGGCCGCCCGACGTCAGATCGTGGTGACCACGCTGCGCTACTTGGAGAACTTATCCAAAGATGCCGGTCAGGACGACGACTTGCGGTTCGTTTTGAGCGAATCCTATTTTAAGGTTGCGAACGTCCTGGGTTACCCCCTTCAGCCGAATCTGGGCGACACCAAGGGAGCGCTGGCGAATTACGAGAAGTCGGCCGAACTGCTTAAGCCCTTACTTGCTAAAGACCCAGACCGGCCGGAGTACCTTTTGCACTGGGTGCAACTGAAAGTCCACTGGGCAACTTTGCTGGCGCGGACCATAGAGAAAGATCGCGCATTGGAGATGATGAGCGAGACGCTGCCAGTGGCTCAACGGCTCGTCCGGTTGCGCCCCCAGGACCCGCAAAACCTCTCCGCCGTGGGCGATGTGTACTCCGTGATGGTAAATGCCCTGGTGACCACCGACTCCGCGGCCGCGCTCCGCTTCTGCCGCCTGCAAACGCAGGTCATGGAGCGCGCGCTGCTCCTTTCGCCCACTAGCACCGAAATGCAGATTGAGCTGGGGACGGCCTACAGCCAGGAAGCCAGGGTATGGAATACGCGCGGAGGACTGCGGGAAGCCGAGGATCTTTTCCGGCGCGCGGTTGCGCTGAGGGAACGCGCACTGCAAAGCAACCCCTCTGACGTGCTGACCCGGCGCAGCCTGATGATCACCTATGGAAACCTGGGGGGCACGTTGGGGAACCCCGTCTATCCCAACCTCGGCGATTCCGCCGGGGCGCGCGAATACTACGGAAAGGCGCTCGTCATTGCTCGCGATCTAGCGAAAGCCGACCCCAACGATAAGCTCGCTCAATACGACCTTGCCAATGCGCTCCTGTATCGCTCTTCCATGGACCTTCCCGCGGAGGAGTTGGCGGAGTCCCTGGCGAACTTGCAGGAGTCGGAAGGAATTCTCCAGAAGCTCTGCGCGGCCGACCCGGGGTCAATCGCCAATTTTCGGACCCTCGCCATGGTCGAGGAATATGAAGGCAGGCGGCTCGAGAGCTTGGGCAGGGGTGAAGAAGCCACGGTTAAAGCCCGGAAATCGCTTGCCGATGCGGAGACGGCGCTCTCTCGCACCCCCTCCGACCTTGGCCTGGTCTCCCAATTATTGGCAAGCGAGGAGGCAACGGCAGAGATTCTGGCTCGCCAGGGCGACCGAACCGGAGCCGTCGAGATGGCGCGAAGAGCTATCGCACTGACGGACAAAGTGTCCGCTACCGAGTCCGAGCGCGACCGCGTTACCCGTTCACGCGCAATGGCTTACCAGAACCTGGCGAATGTCGAGGCGATCCTCGGCAACTGGAGCGAGGCCCGGGTTGCCGCCCAGCACGCCGTGGACGGCTGGCGCGAGATGATTGCCTCGGGAAGCGGACGAGCCGACCCCGTCAGGCTGGGCCGCGCCGAAGCATTGCTAAAAGACTGCGACGCACACTTGCCCTAACAAAATCTTCCCTCCCGCGCAAATTTTCCCCCGGTCTTTCGCCTTAATAGATAAGGACACAATTTAGAGGGCGTCCCCTACTGCTGTTGGAGTAAGGAGACCGATGAAAGCGAAGGTAAGACAATTCGTAAGCCACCCCGGTCGTGTCGATAGCCGTCGCTACGCGGTCGGGGAGGACAGGCGTTTCGGCTTTCGGGAGGCAGTGTGGCAGATGAAACCTTCCAATTCCCCCTCCGACAATCGAAAGGATTTCGGGCTTACCACCCGCGAGCGCCGGGTCATCGCTCTGGTGGGCGCCGGCTATACGGACAGGGATATTGCCCAGAAGTTCCGGATCAGTGAGAACACCGCCAAGCATCAGCTCACGAACGTTTTTGACAAACTGGGAGTCTCGAACCGCTTCGAGCTGGTGCTCTTTGCCGTTGATCAAGGGTTGACCCAACAGGATTAGAGGTGCGCATGAGCCATTCCGCAAACATCGCAGAATCCGGGCCGCAGGCGCGCATTGCGGCAGAGCTTGGACGGATGGAATCCCGCACCCGGGAATTCTGGGTTGTGGTCATCTTTGCGGGCGTGGTCCTTGTCCTGGGAGTTTTATCATTCTTCTTTCCCCATCGGTTCTGGGACGAGGGCGGCTTGCAAATCAGCCTCTCCCCGCAGGTACTCTTTGTCATCATGGTGGCTGCGGTTTTGGCTTCACTGGTTTACGTCCGGCAGGATACGGAGGTTCGAGGTCTTCGGCTGGCGAGCGTTCATCAATATATGAGAGCGCAGGATGAGCAGTCCAAGAGCATGATCGACGTGGTCACCAAGGTATTTACTCGCGCCTACATGCATGAGCTCCTGACGGGCGAGATCTCACGCGCCGAACGCACCAACGGTTCGCTCACTCTGATCATGTGCGACCTGAACAACTTTAAACAGATCAACGATTATTATGGTCACATTGCCGGTGACTACGTGCTCTCCGAAGTTGCCACCATTTTGAAGACCTGTGTCCGCGGTTGTGATTATGTTATTCGCTACGGCGGCGATGAGTTCCTCGTCCTGCTTCCGGATACCGACCTGAATGGCGGAGATATCGTGCGCCAACGCGTGCATCGCAAGGTCGCCGAATGGGACCGCACTAACCGCATGGGCGACTTGCCTATCTCGGTCAGCCTGGGCTTGCACCTCCACGTGGCCGGTCAAACGGCGGAGATGGATGTCGCGGAAGCCGATTTTCGCATGTACGCCGATAAGAAAGCCACCAAACACGGAACCATCGCCACCCCCCACACTCCTGAAACGCTGAATCGTCGGCAGAACGGCTTCAAGGTTAAGCACCTCTCGCCTTCACGATCCGCATCGTGACTTCAGAGCTTCTTTCAGGGCATCCTTCAGAACCCGTGCTATCGCCGCAAGCTCCGGGGCGGGCAGAGGAGCGGGATCGTCTCGCGGCCATTTCGGCGATAGACACGGAAGTCTTCCTCGTCCACGGTAACCACGGTGTGTTGGGGAAACAGCTCACTCATCCGGATCAAGCACAAATCCGCAAGGTCGGGTTGGCGATCCAGAGGCTACGATCAGGCCGGTGTCGGCAATGCCTTTCAGGAACGCGCAAATCCCTTGCGGGAGGAGAGATCCTGGGGGCCGCTGATTTTTCCGGCGTGGCGAAGGAAGCGCTGGTTTCCAGCTTCGGACCGGGCGCGCTCGAGTTGGTGACGGATAATTCGGCCCGCGGGCAAACCGGTCCGCCGACTCTTCTCTTGGAGCCACTCGGCGAGTTCCGGCGTAAGACGAACGCTGATTGTATGACTCATACGGCAAAAAGGTAACACGCGCCGAAACTGCCGTCAACCCCATTTCCCCTCAAGCGAGCAGCTACGCAGAGTCCTTTCCCCGCACTTTTTGGACATGATGGAAACACGCGTATTCAGTTGTGTTAGGAGTGCATCATGGCCACCACCCCGGTAGTGATCGTACGCTTGGGACCCGAGCTGTGCGAGCGGCTGGACCGTTTGGCGAAGTCGCAGCGCCGCAGCCGCTCGTTTGTGCCGACGGAAACTTTCGCGCGGGCGAGGCATTTGAAACATTTGCAGAGGGAAGCGCGGATGGCCCGATTCAGGCTGCGGTGGGCTTCCCGGGCGCGCGGGTGGCGCTGCGCGCCGGCTTGGAGGCGGCAGGCTTGCGGCGCTTCACTCCCAAAGCTTGCTCCAGCAAGTCTTCCAGAAGCTTCTTCTCCGGTTCCGTTACCGTCCGAGTGAATTTATCCGGGCGCGCGGCCACCAGAGTTTGTAACCGGGCCATCCATTCGAGCGCCGGACCGGCGGGATGATCCTTCATCTCGCGGACCAGGGCCAGCGCCGACTCAAAATCGGGGACCGCTCGATAGCACTTCACTGCCGCTTTCAGGTCGCCGGCCAGCCGGAAGCAC
>Ga0181535_10007530_pt1 | contig 10930 bp, 10 predicted proteins | sample PEATcosm2014_Bin_44_FD_119774 | JGI IMG/M metagenome (GOLD analysis project Ga0181535, IMG submission 119774) | Peatland microbial communities from MTU Mesocosm Facility, Houghton, MI, USA - PEATcosm2014_Bin17_30_metaG | ecosystem: Environmental > Terrestrial > Soil > Wetlands > Peat | place...
ATCCGCTACTTCCGCAAGCGCCAGATCGGCCAGCACATCAGGGAGGACGGCCCCGCGACCCACAGCGCCAAGGCGGGCACGCCGACCATGGGCGGGATCGCCATCGTGGGGGCGGTCGTGCTGGGATACGCCGTCGGCCACATCGGCACCGAGGTCCGCTTCTCCCGGACGGGCTACCTCGCCGTCGGTGCCGTCGTGGCCTTCGGCCTCATCGGGTACCTCGACGACTACATCAAGGTGCACCATCGGCGCAGCCTGGGGCTCAACAAGAGGGGGAAGTCGGCCGCCCAGCTGGTGTGCGCGCTGGTCTTCGCCGAATTGGCGGTGCACTGGGCGCATTCGTCGACGGCGCTCTCCTTCACCCGCGCCGACGTCATCGGCATCAACCTCGGGCAGGTCGGCTGGGTGATCTTCGCCGTCCTGGTCATGGTGGGCTCGTCCAACGCGGTGAACATCACCGACGGCGTCGACGGCCTGGCCGCCGGCGCGGGGACGTTCTGCTTCGCCGTCCTGTCCATCATGGGCTACTGGATCTTCCGGCACGTCTCGATCTACCACGTCCTCCCGGCGTCGGCGATCGATCTCTCGCTCGTGTCCGTGGCGCTCGCCGGGGCGTGCATCGGGTTCCTGTGGTGGAACGCGGCTCCGGCCAAGATCATCATGGGCGACACCGGGTCGCTGGCCATCGGCGCCGGTCTGGCCGCCCTGTGCCTCCTGCTGAACCTCGACCTGCTCCTGCTCATCATCGGCGGGCTCTTCGTCATGGAGACCCTGTCGGTGATCCTCCAGGTGATCAGCTTCCGCATGTTCCACCGGCGCATCTTCCGCATGGCGCCCATCCACCATCACTTCGAGCTCGGGGGCTGGCCCGAGACCACGGTGATCGTGCGGTTCTGGATCCTCGGCGGGCTCTTCTGCGCGTTGGGCCTCGGGATCTTCTACGGCGACTTCCTGACGGTGGCGAAATTCACGTGACCCTCCGCCACTTGCGCCGTCCCGTGCGGGAGACTGTCGCCATGCATCGGGTGTCGGACCGGGCAGAGGGGCGCGCCCGCGCCCACGGGGAGTGGGTGCAGTGAGCCCGGCCCGGCCCACCACGGTCAAGGACGGGCGCGGCCACGCCCGGGCGTCGGCGGCCGGTGTGCGCGTCGGCGGACGTCACCTGGCGGTCTCGACGGTCCTCCTGGTCGTCGTCGCCCTGCTCTGCGTGATCGGGCTCGTCATGGTCGGGACCGCCTCCTCGGTGGTCTCCATCTCCACGTACGGCACCCCATGGGCGATCCTGATCAGGGAGATCATGTGGATGGCCATCGGCGTCGTCGCGCTCGGTCTGGCCATGCGCGTCGACTACCGGAAGCTCCGGCGCTTCAGCCCCCTGCTGCTCCTCGTCACCTTCGGGCTGCTCTTCGTCGTGCTGGTCCCGGGCCTCGGCGTGCACGCGATGGGGTCGAGCCGGTGGGTCGGCTTCGGGCAGTTCCGCCTCCAGCCCTCCGAGCTGATGAAGCTGGCCCTGGCCCTGTTCGCGGCCGACTTCATCTCGCGCCGCCTCGATGAGGACGCCACCGACCGGCGCATCATCGGGCCGCTGATCTTGGTCACCGGCTTCGCGTGCGTGCTCATCCTGGCCCAGCCCGACATGGGCACGGCCATGGTCCTCGGCTTCATCGCGCTGGCCCTGCTGTTCGTCTCGGGAGTGCGGCTCGGGCCCGTCATGAAGGTGATGGCCGCCCTGGCCGGCCTGGCCCTGATCGTGGCGGTGGCCTCGCCCTACCGCCGGGCCCGGCTGCTCTCGTTCATGGACCCCTCGGCCCACAGCTCGGGGTCGGGATACCAGGTCATGCAATCGCTCATCGGGCTCGGGTCGGGCCACATCTACGGTGAGGGACTCGGCGGCGGGCAGGCGCAGTGGGGCTTCCTGCCCAACGCGCACACCGACTTCATCTTCTCGGTCATCGGCGAGGAGCTCGGCATCGTCGGCGCCCTCGTGGTGCTGGCGCTCCTCGGGGCCCTCCTGTGGCTCGGCATCCGGGCCGCGACGCAGGCGCCCGACCGCTTCGGGGCCCTGCTCGCGCTCGGGCTGGTGGCCTGGGTGGGGGCCGAGACGCTGATCAACGTCGGCGCCGTGGTCGGCGTGCTGCCGGTCACCGGCATCCCCCTGCCGTTCATCTCGTTCGGCGGCTCGTCGCTGGTGATCACCATGGCGGCGGCGGGCGTGCTGATCAACGTGGCCCGTCAGGGCGAGGCCGGGGGCGCGCTCCGGATCGCCGGGCCGGATGGCGCCCGGACGAAGAGCCGCGGCAGGGCCGGGCACGTGACGCACGGTGCCCACGGGGTTCACGGCGGGCATCGAGGCGCCGGCGCGGCGTCGGCCCGCCGGCCGGCCGGCGCCCGGGGTCGGTGAGCGCACGGCGCGGCACGGTGATCGCGGGCGGAGGGACGGGCGGCCACATCGTCCCCTCGCTGCAGGTCGCCCGCGCGCTCGTGGAGCGCGGGCACCCGGCCGACACCATCGAGCTCTACGGCTCGCGGCGGGGGCAGGAGGCCACCACGTGGCCGGCGCTCGAGTTCCCCTACACGCTGCTGCCCGGACGCGGTCTGCGGCGGAGCATGCGCCCCGCGGCCTGGTGGGCCAACGCCGGTGCCGTGGTGGGGATCGTGTGGGCCTGCGCCCGCGCGCTGGGCTCCTTCGTGTCGCGGCGGCCGCGGGTGGTCGTGATCGTGGGGGGCTACGCGAGCTTTCCCGCCGGTCTCGCGGCGGTCATCACCCGGGTGCCGCTCGTCTCCGTGAACACCGACGCCGTGCCCGGGGCGGTCAACCGGCTGCTCGGCCGCTTCGCGGCGGCCAACGCCGTTGCGTTCGCCGGGACGGACCTCCCGCGGACACACGTGACGGGGACCCCGGTCCGCCCCGATCTCGCCTCGTTGGACGGGACGCCGGAGGGCCGGGCACGCAGCAGGAAGGCGCTCGACCTGCCCGATGACCGCCAGACGGTCGCCGCCATGGGCGGGTCGCTCGGTGCGCTGCGGATCAACCGCGCCGTGTCGGAGCTCGCGCGTGCCTGGGCCGGCTCCGAGGGGCGCTCGGTGTACCACGTCACCGGCCGGCGGGACTACGAGGCATTCGCGGTGCCCGCCGAGGGTGCGGAGGGCGGAGACCGCAACGGGTTGTGCTACCGCGTCGTGCCCTTCGAGGAACGCACGCCCGATCTCTACGCGGCGGCAGACGTATGTGTGGCCCGCGCCGGCGCCATGACGGTGGCGGAGCTGCTCGTGGCGGGGGTGCCCGCCATCCTCGTGCCGCTCCCCGGCGCCCCGCGGGACCACCAGGAGCGCAATGCCGAGGCGCTGGTCGGCATGGGTGCGGCGGTGCACGTCCCGGATCCGGAGTGCACCGGGGAGCGGCTGGCCGAGGAGCTCGACGCGCTGCTCGGCGATCCCGCGCGTCTCCGTTCGATGCGCGACGCCGCCCGTGCGCACGCGCACCCCGACGCGGCGGCCCGGGTCGCCGAGCTGGTCGACGCCCATGCCCGCTGACGACACCCGCCCGGAGCCGCTGGACCTCGCGGTGCCGCGGCGCATCCACGTGGTGGGCATCGGAGGCGCCGGCATGAGTGCGATCGCGTTGGTGCTGCGGGCCATGGGCCAGACCGTGTCGGGCTCGGACCTAAAGGACTCGCCGGTGGCGGAGCGCCTCCGCTCCCGCGGCATCGCGGTGGCGGTGGGGCACCGGCGTGAGAACGTCGCCGACGCGGACGTCCTCACGTTCTCGCCCGCGGTGCCGTCCGAGAACCTCGAGCTGGTCGAGGCGCACGCCGAGGGGATCCGGGTCGTCCCCCGCTCCGAGATGCTGGCCGCCATCTGCGCCACCCGGAGCTGCCTCGCCGTGGCGGGAACCCACGGGAAGACGACGACGGCCTCCATGCTGTCGCTGATCCTGGTGGAGGCGGGGCTGCGGCCCTCCTTCGTGATCGGGGCGGACGTCAACGAGATCGGCACCAACGCCGTCTGGGACTCGGGGGAGTGGCTCGTCGTCGAGGCCGACGAGAGCTACGGGACGTTCCAGGCCATCAGCCCCGACCTGGCGGTCCTCACCAACGTCGAGCCGGACCACCTCGACTACTACGGCACCTTCGAGGCGCTGCGGCGGGCGTTCTCCACCTTCCTCGACCGGGCCGGCGGGGGAGCGGTCGTGTGCTCCGACGACCCCGAGGCGGCAGCGATCGGCGGGGAGCACGGCGCCATCACGGTGGGAACCGCGCCGGGGTCGACGTACGTCATCGGGGACCTCGACCTGCATCGCAGCTCGGTGTCGTTCAGCCTGGGCGGACCCGAGGGGGAGCTGGGGGTCCTGCACCTCGGGGTCCCCGGCCTGCACAACGCCCGGAACGCCGCGCTCGCCGCGGTGGCCGCCCTCCGGGCCGGCGCCCCCTTCGGAGCGGCGCAGGCCGCGCTCGCCCGCTTCGCCGGTGTGACGCGCCGCTTCGAGTTCCGCGGCGAGGCGCGCGGCGTCACCTTCGTCGACGACTACGCGCACCTCCCGACCGAGGTGCGGGCCGCCCTGGCGACCGCCCAGAGCGGTGGCTGGTCGCGGGTGGTGGCCGTGTTCCAGCCGCACCGCTTCTCCCGCACCGCCGCGCTGGCGACCCAATTCGGGACCGCCTTCGCCGACGCCGACGTGCTCGTGGTGACCGACGTCTACAGCGCCGGCGAGCGGCCCGTCCCCGGAGTCTCGGGCCGCCTGGTGGCCGACGCGGTCAGGGCGCAGGATCCGAGGCTGCCCGTGACCTATGCACCGGGCTGGGAGGAGCTGCGCCAGGCCGTGGGCGCCGTGCTCCAGCCGGGCGACCTCTGCCTCACCCTCGGGGCGGGGGACCTGACCACGCTCCCCGACGACCTGCTCGGGTCGCCGGAGTGGTGACCACGCCTGCCGGTCTGCGCGCCCTGGCCGGTGCCCTGGGGGAGCGGGCGTCGCTCCGTCGGCCGCTCGGCCCGCTGACGACCTACGGCGTCGGGGGCCCGGCTGCGCTGTACGTCGAGGTGGAGGGGCCCGCCGATCTGGAGGTGGTACGGGCCGCCCTGCGCGAGCAGGCGGCGGGGGAGTCGATCCCGATCTTCGTCATCGGGCGTGGCTCCAACCTCCTGGTCTCCGACGCGGGCTTCGACGGGATCGTGCTGCATCTCGGGGGCGGCTTCGCCGGGCTCGACCTGCCCGACGCGACCGGCGGCGGTGCCGCGGTACCGGTGGTGCGCGCCGGGGCCGCGCTGGCGCTCCCGGTGTTGGCGCGCCGGGTGGCCGACGCCGGCTGGGCGGGGCTGTCGTGGGCCGTCGGCGTGCCCGGGTCGGTCGGTGGCGCCGTGCGCATGAACGCGGGGGGCCACGGGTCGGACATGGCCTCGTGCCTCGTCCGCTACCGCTGGGTCGACCTGGTCGGCGACGCCGGCGGGACCGACGACGCCGCCCGCCTGGCGTACGGCTACCGCACCTCGACGGTGACCCCCACCGAGCTGGTCGTGGCGGCGGACATCAGGGTCACGCCGGGATCGGTGGAGGAGGAGCACGCGGCGGTGGCCGCCATCGTGAGATGGCGGCGCGAGCACCAGCCCGGTGGTGCCAACGCAGGCTCCGTGTTCACCAACCCCGAGGACGACTCGGCGGGGAGGCTGATCGAGTCGGCCGGGTTGAAGGGCTTCAGGCTCGGGACGGCGCGCGTGTCGGAGAAGCACGCCAATTTCATCCAGGCGGACCGGGACGGCCGGGCCGACGACGTCCACGCGCTCATGGAACACGTCCGCGGCGTCGTCGCCGAGCGCTGCGGGGTCACCCTGCGCACCGAGGTCCGCCTTCTCGGTTTCGGTGACGGGAAGACTGGTGCAGTGAACGGAGCGCGGCGATGACGCCGGTCGACACGGAGACGGGGAAACGCCGGCCGCCGGGCCGCAGCGCGGAGCGCCGCGGCAGTCACAGCGCCGGGCGGGGCGGCAGCCGGATGGACCCGCGCATCTCGGCCCGGCGGACCGCCGTCATGAAGCAGCAGGGGCGGCGCCGCTTGCGCGTGCTCGTGATCGGCCTCGTGGGGACGGGCTGCATCGTGGGCGGCTGGTACCTCATCCACTCGCCGCTCTTCTCGGCCCGCTCGGTGACGGTGACCGGGATCGTGCACGAGACCGCCGCGCAGGTCGAGGCGCAGGCCGGGTTGGCCGGTCACCCGCCGCTGCTCGACGTGAACACGGGTGCGGCGGCGACGGCGGTCGAGCGGCTGCCCTGGGTGCGCTCGGCCACGGTGCGCGTCTCGTGGCCCGACGGGGTGCACATCGCGGTCACCGAGGAGACGCCGCGCCTCGTGGTCAGCGAGCCGGGGGGTCGCTGGGTGTCGCTGAGCGCGGACGGCCGGGTGCTGAGCGTGTCCACCGCCCGCCCGCCCGGGCTGATCCTCCTCACCGTGCCGCAGCCCCCGGGGGCGCCCGGCAGCGTCGTCGCGGCCAAGGACGAGCCGGGGCTCCGGGTCGCGTCGACCCTGCCCGCCTCCTTCGCCGCGCAGGTCACGGCGGTCACGGTGGAGCCGGGGGGCTGGATCCAGCTGGCCATGACGACCCCGATCGCCGTCGACATCGGCTCGGCCGCAGAGCTCACGGCCAAGTACGAGGACGTCTCGTCGATTTTGGCGGGTGCGACCCTGCACGACGGCGATGTCATCGATGTGAGCGTCCCGGACGCGCCGACGGTGACAGCCGGGTGACGTAGGATGCTTGACCTGCCTGAACGCCCCCCGTATGGTGGGGTCACGTTGCCGAACTGTGAACATCAACCTTCCCAAAAGGTTCAGGGATGGCCGATCGGACGCACGTCCCCGGTGACGGCTGGCGGACCGTACCAGCGAGCGAACGGTCGGCGATCGACCCGAGGACGAGGGAGTTCATGACGACCGTGCCTTCCCAGGGCAACTACCTGGCAGTGATCAAGGTGGTCGGGGTCGGCGGCGGCGGCGTCAATGCCGTCAACCGGATGATCGACTCGGGTCTCCGCAACGTCGAGTTCATCGCGGCGAACACGGACGCGCAGGCGCTGCTCATGAGCGATGCCGACCTGAAGCTGGACATCGGGCGTCAGCTCACCCGCGGGCTCGGCGCCGGAAGTGACCCCGAGGTGGGGCGGCTGGCGGCCGAGGAGCATCGGCCCGACATAGAGGAGGCGCTCCAGGGCGCCGACATGGTCTTCATCACGGCCGGCAAGGGTGGTGGCACCGGGACCGGGGCGGCGCCGGTCGTCGCCGAGATCTCCAAGGGCCTGGGCGCCCTGACCATCGGCGTGGTGACCCGCCCCTTCACGTTCGAGGGGCGCCGCCGTGCGATGCAGGCCGAGAAGGGGATCCAGATCCTCAAGGAGAAGGTCGACACGCTCATCGTCATCCCCAACGACCGCCTGCTGACCGTGTCCAACGACAAGACCAGCATGGTCAATGCCTTCAAGATGGCCGACGAGGTCCTGATGCAGGGCGTGCGCGGCATCACCGACCTCATCACGGTGCCCGGGCTGATCAACACGGACTTCGCCGACGTGAAGATGGTCATGACCAACGCCGGCACGGCGATCATGGGCATCGGCTCGTCCATCGGCGAGGGTCGGGCGGCCAACGCGGCCCGGGCGGCCATCACGTCGCCGCTGCTCGAGGCGTCCATCGAGGGGGCCCGAGGCATGGTCCTCAACATCGCGGGCGGGTCGGACCTCGGGCTCTTCGAGGTGAACGAGGCGGCGGAGATCATCCACGCCGTGGCACACCCCGACGCCAACATCATCTTCGGCGCCGTGATCGACGACAACATGGGTGACGAGGTCCGGGTGACCGTGATCGCCGCCGGTTTCGAGCGCTGGGACGAGGGCGCGGGCACCTCGAAGTCCGCAGACCTGGCCTCGTCGATCTTCGCTACGCCCGAGCCGGTGGACATCTTCGCCGACGCCACGGGGTCCGAGGAAGAGCTCGACCTGGGTGACGACGATTTCGACGTCCCCTCCTTCCTGCGCTAGCGACGAGGTCGCGCGGAGGCTGCAGGCCGTCCGGCTGCGCATCGAGCGCGCCGGTGGTGACCCTTCCCGGGTCCGGGTGATCGCGGTCACGAAGGGGTTCGGCATCGATGCGGTGCACGCGGCAGTGGACGCGGGGCTGCACGACCTGGGCGAGAACTACGCCGCTGAGCTCGTGGCGAAGGCGTCGGACGTGGTGCCCGAGGAGGTCGTGTGGCACTTCCTCGGCGCCGTGCAACGCAACAAGGTGGCGCAGCTGGCGCCCGTCGTCGGGCTGTGGCAGAGCGTCGCCCGGGAGGCCGAGGGCGCCCGGATCGCGCGCTTCGCCCCCGGGGCCGGGGTCCTCGTGGAGGTCGAGACCACGGGCCTGCCGGGCCGCAACGGCTGCCCGCCGGCGCAGGTGGGCGACCTGGTGACCCGGCTGCAGGGCCTCGGCCTGGCGGTGAGGGGCCTCATGACCGTGGCGGCACCCGGTCCGGCCGCCGCCCGGGCCGCCTTCGAGTCGGTGGGGCGGCTGGCCGACGAACTGGGCCTGGAGGAGCGCTCCATGGGGATGACCGACGATCTGGAGGCCGCGGTGGCGGCAGGGACGACCATGGTCCGAGTCGGGCGTGCCCTCTTCGGCGACCGTCTTCCACGCAGCGCGGGCTGAGGCGGACCCCGAGCGTGGCGGGGGACCTCTGGGGGAGTCGGAGCGGCCGGACGCCGCCCGGCGCAGGCACGGAAGGCCCGCCAGGGTTGCCGAGCAGGCACTACGCTGTCACTCGACAGGAGAAGGTATGTCACCCTCGTTCATGAAGAAGACCATGGTGTATCTCGGCCTGCTCGACGACGAGTACGACGAGTACGACGACCTGGAGGACAGGGCACCCCGCGGGTTCTCGGCCGCCTCCCGGGTCGAGCCGCGGGCCCAGGACTACGACCAGCCCGAAGAGTCCCAGTACAGCGGCGGCATGACCAGGGTGCGCACCATTCCCCGGGAGTCCGCCGTCCCCGCCCAGCCCAAGCCGGCGCCGAGCAGCGTCTCGCCGCGGCCGAGTTCGGTGCGCGCCGTGCCCGTGGACACCTCCATCAGCCCGTCCGGCTCGGCGCCGTCCTCGGCCCGGGTGCACGTGGTGGCGCCGTCGCGGTTCGGCGACGCCAAGGAGATCGCCGACCGCCTCAAGGACAACCGGCCCGTGATCGTGAACCTGCAGATGGCCGATCGCGACCTGCAGCGCCGGATGATCGACTTCTGCAGCGGGGTGACCTACGCCCTCAGCGGTGAGATGGAGAAGGTGGCGGACCAGGTCTTCCTGCTGGCACCGACGAACGTCAAGGTCTCGGACGAGGAGCGCCAGCGCCTGGTTGAGCGCGGCTTCGGCCGCGAGTAATCCCAGTACCCTCTCAGGCTGGTGAACGTATTCCATCTGCTCGCGTGGCTGATCGAGGCCTACATCTGGCTGATCATGTTCCCGTACGCGATCCTGAGCTGGTTCCGCATCCGGCCGGACACGACGCTGTCCCGGATCCAGTACTTCCTCTACCAGGCGACCGAGCCCGTCCTACGCCCGGTGCGACGGATCATCCGCCCGATGGCAGGGCTGGACTTCTCCTTCCTCGTGGTCATCCTGGTGGCCCAGATCGTCCTGATCCCGGTGCTGAGGGCCTGAGCGGTTCAACTGGAATCGCAGGAGGGGAGGGTTAGACTCGGCGGTCATGGACAATTCGCAAGCTCCCGCATCGATTCTCGACACGCTCCGCACGGTGGAGTTCCGCCTCGGTCTCAAGGGCTACAACGTCGACGAGGTCGATGAGTACCTGGACAAGGCGGCCCAGGAGGCGGAGGGGCTCCAGGAGCACGTCCGGCAGCTCAACGAGCGGCTGCGGCAGGCGAGCGAGCGGATCGCCCAACTCGAGCGCGAGAAGAAGGCCGCCCCGGTGGCAGCCGACGGCGAAGAGGGTGCGGCCGCCGCCGCGGCCGATACGGCGCTCTCCGACGAGACGTTGCAGCGGACGCTCGTGCTCGCCCAGAAGTTCGTCGACCAGACCAAGCGCGAGAGCGAGGCGGAGGCGGCGGCTGTGGTCGCACAGGCCGAGGAGACGGCGCGGGCTGCCATCGCCGCCGCGGAGGCGACGGCGGCACAGCTGCAGGCCGAGACGCACCAGAAGCTGCGCGAGGAGGTGACCCGGCTGGAGTCCACCCGGACCGAGCTGGCCGCCGACGTCGAGAGCATGGCGCGGCATCTCGAGTCGGAGCGCAACCGCCTCCGGGGGGCCCTCTCCGAGATCCTCAAGTGGGTGGACGAGAACGTGCAGCCCGCCAACTCGCTCATGGGTGTCAAGCCCAAGCCCACCCCGGCCGACAGGGCTGTGGACGAGCCGTCGCTCCCCGAAGCGGACGACGGCCCGCCGACCCTCAACCTCCAGAGCGCCTCGGGCGCCGCCGTGTCGGGGGCGCCGCGCCCGATCTGACCCGGCGGTTCGGGGGCGGTGGCGGTGTTGCCCCCGACCGTGCCGTCCGGTATCGTCACCCGCTCCCCGGACGAGGTCGTCGTCAGGGAATGGGGCCACGTCGCGTGGTCCGAAGGAGGGAACGATGACCCCAGCGAGCAAGGGCACCCAGGTCAAGCGGGTGTCGGGGTCGGGTCAGGCCTCCGCCGCCTCGTCACGGGCCGGGAACAAAACCTCGTCCGCCACGGTTGCTGCAACAGCCAAGAAGCGTCCCTCTCCCTCGAAGAAGAAGGCAGTCCCTGTTGTGAAGAAGCCGACTACGGCCACCAAGAAGGCCACACCCCCAGCCAAGAAGACGGCGCCGGCTGCCACAAGGAAGGCGGCTGCGCCGGCGCCGGCCGCCAAGAAGACCGCGCCGGCCAAGAAGGCTGCGGCGGCCCCGAAGAAGAGCACGCCGGCAGCCAAGAAGGCGGCGAC
>Ga0181535_10007531_pt1 | contig 10930 bp, 9 predicted proteins | sample PEATcosm2014_Bin_44_FD_119774 | JGI IMG/M metagenome (GOLD analysis project Ga0181535, IMG submission 119774) | Peatland microbial communities from MTU Mesocosm Facility, Houghton, MI, USA - PEATcosm2014_Bin17_30_metaG | ecosystem: Environmental > Terrestrial > Soil > Wetlands > Peat | place...
CAACGTGCTCGATCGCGGCGATGTCGAACGCTCCACCGAGGGTTACTGGCGCAATCAGGCGATCCAGACCGCGCGCGACCTCTACGCCGGCGCCCGCCACCTCGCCGCCGACGAGCTGCGGGCATTGCGAAGCATCGCGCACTGACCACGGGCTTGCGCTCGGCGGACAAATCCTGGCGAATAGGCGTCGTTGCGCCGGGAACACCATGCATTTCTCCGTCCTGCTGCCCACCCGTAACCGCCCCGCCCTGTTTCAGAACGCCCTGAACTCGGCGCTGGCACAGCAGGTGGACGGACTGGAAGTGCTGGTCATCGACGACGGCACCAGCGATCCTTTCGCCGGCCCGCTCGCCGCCATCGAGGCGACCTGCGACGAGCGGGTGCGTTTCCTGCACCTGCCGCCGAGCGAGCACGGGCATGGCCAGAGCTATGCCCTGAATTTCGGCGCGGCGCAGGCACGCGGACGCTATCTTTGCTTCCTCGATGACGACGACGAATGGTCCGACCCGCAATATCTGGCCTGCGCGGCCGGTCTCATCGCGCTCCCCGGCCCGCCGCTCGACCTGCTGTATTTCGACCAGGCGGCGTTCGCCAAGGGACAGCGGATCGAGCGCACCGTGTGGATCGAAGACCTCGCCGGCATGCTGCCGCCAACCGGGCGGCTCGAGCCGGGCGGCGCCTGGCGAGTCGGCGCCGCGGACCTGCTGCGCGCGCACGGCTTCAGCCACGTCAACACCAGCATCGTGCGGCGGGCATTCTTCACCGCGATCGGCGGCTTCGACGAGGCACTGCGCTACGAGTGCGACCGCGACTTCTACCTGCGCGCCATCGATCAGGCGCAGGCGATCGTCTATGTCCCGCGCACCGTCTCCCGCCACAACGTCCCGGACCCCGCCCGCCGGGACAACATGTCCACCCTGGTGTCGGACATCGAGAAACGGACTCTGCAACTCATCCTGCTGGAGAAAGCCATCCGGGACTCGCGGCAGGAAGTAGTGCGCGCCTACGCCCGACGCCACCGCGGCTACACGCTCAAGCACATGACCATGTCGCTGTACCGGGCCAAACGCTACCGGCAGGCACGGTCATATGCCTTTGTTGCCCTGTCGGCGGGGTTCAATCTGAAATGGCTGGCTTTCTGCGCCTGGCTCGGCCTGCGGGCCACCTTCGCCCCGCGGAACAGTTAGCCCAGCAGGCGTCCCAGCTCCGTCGTCGCAGCCGCGATCGTGGCGTAGACCGCGGCGAATGTCCCGGCGTCGCCGTCGACCGGATCGGCGATGTCCGCCCCGTCGAGCAGGTCGCCGAGTTTGATCACCCGTTCCCGGAGATCGGGATAGCGGTCCAGCACCGCGCGGCGTGTGGTTTCGTCGAACACCAGCACGTGCGTTGCCGCCTCCGCCATGGCGCGGGAGAGCCAGACCGAGCGGTGCATGGTCAGGTCGATGCCCCGTGCCGCCGCCGCCTGCACGCCGAGCGGCGGGGTGGGCCGGCCCGGCCGCGGCAGCATGCCCGCCGAGCCGATGCGGACGGACCGCATCGCCGGCTGTGCCCGCAGCGCGGCGGCGGCGAAGGGACTGCGGCAGATGTTGCCCAGGCAGACGAACACCACCTCGCCGGTCCCCTGCCGGCGCAGCCGCGCCCGCGCGTGTTGGCGCACCAGCGCCGCCCAGCCCGGCAGCCGCATCGCGCCGCGCCGCGCCGCCTCGCCCAGCACCGTGCCGAGTTCGGCCAGTGCCGGCCGGGGATCGTCGCGCACCAGCACATCGTGGATTTCCCGCCCGGTCGCCACCCTGCCGAGTTCCGCCAGCGAGCGCGCGAGGTGGGGCAGCCCTCCCGTGCCGCGCCCATGCGCCTCGGCCAGCACCGCCTGCAGGTCGGGCAACAAGTTGCGGCCGAACACCCCGGCGCGGTAGCCGATCGACGGGCTTTCCTCGCCCGCCGTCAGCAGGCGATACCAGAGCCAGGGAAAATCCACCCCGAGGCCGAGCGGCAGCGGCATCGACCCCCAGGGCCGCGCATTCACCTCCAGCAGCACCCAGGCGCCGGTCTGCCGGTCGCGGCGGAACTCGAACATGCCGACGCCGGTGTATTCCAGCGCCGCCACCAGCTCGGTGCAGGCGGCCAGCAGCGCCGGCGTCAGGGACGCGCTGACGCGGTAGTAGCTGCCCGAGCCGTTCTCCCGCACCCGGTGGTGCTCAAAGGCCTGCAGCACGCGGCCGTGGTTGGCCAGCAGCGACACGCCCAGCCCCTGGCCAGGGAAGAACCGCTCCAGCACATGGTCCTCGGCGCACAGCTCGGGTTGCAGCTGGGCCAATTCGGCCGCATCGCGGGCAAACTGCACCTTGCCGCGCCGCTCGAGACGGTCGAGCACGAAGGAACGGCGCGGCTTGACCACCACCGGCGCGCCGAGCGCGGCCAGCACGGCTTCCGCGCTTTCCCCGGGTTCCGGCAGCCGTCCTTCCGCCACCGGGATGCCCAGGCGCCGCGCCAGCTCGCGGGTGGCGTGCTTGTCGAACAGCACCGCGATGGCGTTATCGTCGGGGATGGCCAGCCGGGCCAGCCTGCCCAGCTGGGCGCGGTGATGCTGCAGCGGCAGCAACGCGGTTTCATTGCAGGGAATCACGAGGTCGAAGCGTTCGGCGCGCAGCAGCGCCTCGACCGCTTCCAGCCACGCTGCGCCGTCCGCCATCCAGGGCGGCAGCGCGTGCACCGCAGTGACATAGCGCGAGGCCAACGCCGGCGCGCGCAGGTTCGCCGGCGCCGCGTGCACCGCCAGCCCGCGCCGCCCCAGCGAGCGCACGGTGGCCAGGAAGCTGCGCGTGTCCTCGCCGAACACCAGCACTTTGCCCGCCGCGCTCATGCGTCGGCTCCCAGTGCCGCGGCGACGGCGGTGAGCGTGCTCGCGCGGCCGCCGAGCCGGCCGAGGAAGGCGTGGCAATAGCCGTCGAGCCGGGCCAGGAAGTGGTCGCGTTCGGCGCTGTCGCGCACGTAGCCGGTCGCCCCGGGCAGCAGGGTCGAACTGTGGTAGGTCAGCATGAACAACCGCGTTCCGCCGGCCAACGCCACCCGGGTCTGGCGCAGCATGTCGTTGAAGCGGTGTCCTTCGGGGCTCAGCCGCAGCCGTTCCAGCAGCCCCAGCCGGGCGGCGATGCCGGGCAGGTGCAGCCGCGTGCCACGCAGCCCGGCGAGGCGCGGATAGATCTGCCGTCCGGCCCCCCGCAAGGCGCCGGCGAAATGCACGGACAGCGGCAGCTCGACCAGTCCCGGGGCAATCATGAAGGGCTGGTCCGGCAACGCGGTGAAATCGGGCCCGCCCTCGGCGGAAAAATCGGTGTGCGGCACCACGCTGACATCGATGCGGTAGCCCGCGTCGCGCAGGATGCCGGCGGTGGCGGGTCCGACGCCGTAGCGGCCCGCCTTGTAGACCACCGGCCGGATGCCGAACCCCGTCACGATCGCCTGGGTCAGCGCCTCCAGCTTGCGCCGTTCCAGGTCCGGCGGCAGGTTGCCGGGGTAGGAATGGCGCGCGTCCACCGGCCCTTCCGCGGGCGGCGTCACCCAGGGATGCAGGTGGGCGCCGATTTCACAGCGTCCGGCCTCGGCGATCGCGCGCAGCACCGCGGCGGCGGCCGGCGTGGCGGCCACCGGATGGTCAACCACGTAGGTCGGCACTACGCCGTACGAGTCGAAGATGCGTTGCGCCAGCGGCTGGCAGGCGATGTTGGCGACCGCCGTGCTGGCCGCATCGAACGGCGCGGTCCAGTCGAATTCCTCCTCGGTATCGACCACCACGATCAGGGTCGGCGGCCAGGCCGCCGGTACGGTCAGCATCCGCTGCACGGCAAGCCCGGTCATGGCCGCCGCCCCGGGGCCCGCCAGGCCCGTGCCAGGTCATGCAGCCCGTTCAGCACGCCCTCGAGCGACCAGCGCGGCGAGATCTCCAGCCAGTGCAGCGGCACCGACCCGGTCGCCAGGCTGGTCTTGTAGCGGTCCGCCCCGGCCAGGAAGTCGTAGTAATCCATCCCCTCGGCCACCCCGGCCTCGATGGCCATGTGGTGGCAGGTCATGCCCGGCTTTTCGTGCGGCCCGGCGGCGGCGTAGTCGAAGCCGCTCTGGTAGGTCAGCACGCGGCCGCGGAAACGGAAATTGTAGAGATAGCCCAGGGGCTGATCGCCCGCGGTCATGCGCAGCAGGTCCACCTCGCCGCGCGGCAGGGCGCGCGCCAGCAGCGTGCGGTGGAAGCGCAGGTAGTCGGGGGAGGCGAACATCCCGGACAGGCCGCGCCGTCGCCAGGTCACCTGGTGCAGGGCGGCAAGTTCGTCCAGGAAGCACCGGGCTTCCTCCAGGCTCGCCGGACGCTGGATGGCAAGCCGGCCCAACCGGGCGTAGCGGCGCGCCGACCGCCGCAACTGGTAGCGCGTATTGGCGCTCAGGGTCAGCAGGAAGCCGGCGCCGGCGCGGCGCAGCCCGGCGAGGTCCACGAACGGCGCCGGACGCGTCCGCAGCACGCAGGAGTAGCCGCCGCCGGCGATCGCGGCGCGCACCGCCAGCAGCTGCGTCTCGCCGACCCCGCTCAGCACCACGCAACGCCGCCGTGTCCGCCCCTCCGCCGCGACCGGCGCGTCAACGGCCGAGCGCAGCAGGGCCGGCAGAAGGTCCTCGCGACCCCGCTCGATCAGCGGGCCGTTGTGCTCGACGAACACCGAATCCAGCGCGCCGCCGCTCTCGCCAAGATGCAGCGCCTCCGGCACGAAGAGGCGGCGGCGGCGGCGGTTGAACAGCGCCAGCGCGACCGTGCGCCCATCCTCCTCGGCCGCCAGCAGCACCGGGTCGGGGAAGCGCTCTTCGGCCAGACACCCGACCCAGGTCCAGGATTGGAAGAACGACGGGTCGGCGCGAGCCTCAAGCGATTGCCAGCGATCCGCCACCGCGGCGAGGTCAGACGGTTTGGTGAGGGTGATGCGAACCATTCAACCGGAACAAGCCCATGCCCCGGCAACACTCCCATGGGCGGAGGCATTTGCATAGCGGTGCGACGGTCCCGCCAGGGCCGGACCGCCGTACCGCCGTGCGGTGGGGATCAGGCGGTGTCGAAATCCGCGATTCCGACAATCTTCTCAACACCGGCCCGCGCAACGCGGTATTCTGTGCGCCCCCTTGCCCTGGAGCCGCCATGCCCGGTCCCGATCGTCGATTTCGCCGCCGCTGCCGATTGCTGTTCTGGCTGCTGCCAACGCTCTGTCTGGCGGTCCCGGCGGGCGCCGCCACGCTGGAAGTCGGGCCGGACAAGCCGATGAAGCAGCCCTCCGAGGCCGCCGCCGCCGCCAAGGACGGCGACCACATCCTGATCGCACCGGGCGAGTATTTCGACTGCGCGATCTGGAAAGCCGACAAGCTGGTCATCGAGGGCACCGGCAAGCCCGAGGACACGGTGATCACCGACAAGACCTGCAACGGCAAGGCGCTGTTCCTCACCGACGGCGAGGACATCACCATCCGCAACCTGACGCTGACGCGCGCCCGCGTGCCCGACGGCAACGGCGCCGGCCTGCGCATGGAGGCCAGCAATCTCACCGTGGAGCACGTGCGCTTCGTCAACAACCAGAACGGCATCCTCACCAATGCCGGCGTGAAGGGCTCGCTGATCGTCCGCGACAGCGAATTCCTCCGCAACGGTTCCTGCGGCTCGAACTGCGCGCACGGCCTCTACGCCGACAACCTCGACCTGCTGCATGTCGAGCGGTCGAAGTTCTTCGAGACGCGCCAGGCCCACCACATCAAGTCGCGCGCCCTCCGCACCGAGGTGATCGACAGCGACCTGCAGGACGGGCCGGACGGCACCTCGAGCTATCAGATCGAGGCGCCCAATGGCGGCTCGGTGGTGGTGCGCGGCTGCACCATCGAGAAGGGCCCCAAGAGCGAGAACCACACCGGCGCCATCGTCATCGGCATGGAGGGCGTGACCCAGCCGACCCGGGAAATCACCGTGGAGAACAACAGTTTCCGCGTCGATGGCAGCTACTCGTCGTTCCTGGTGGTGAACCAGACCGCCACCGACGCCATGCTGAAGGGCAACAAGCTCTCGGGAAAGGCCCAGGCGCTGCGCGGTGACGGCGAGGTTCACTGAACAAAACCCCCGCCTCTCGGGGGCGGGGGAGAAGAAGGCGGCCGGAACACATGAACGGTATCTGTCTCGTCGGCGCCGGCGTGATCTCCCAGAGTCACGCCGAGGCGTTGCGTTCGCTCGGCCGGCGCATCGTCGCGGTCGTCGACCCCGATGCCGCCGCCGCTGAGCGCTTCGCCCAGGCCACCGGCGCGGTGGCATACGCCTCGGTGCAGGCGGCGCAGGTGGCCGGCGGCTTCGACCGCGCGCATGTGCTGGTGCCGCCGCCCGCCCTTGCCGAGGCCGCGCTGCCGCTGCTCGCGGCCGGCATCCATGTGCTGGCGGAAAAGCCGCTTGCAACCTCCTCGGCGGAATGCGCGGCGCTGCTGGAGGCGGCGCAACGCGGCGGCGCGAGGCTCGGCGTCAACCAGAATTTTGTCCACCACCCCGCCTTCATCCGGCTGCGCCGCAAGCTTGGGTCCGGCGCCCTGGGGCGGCCCCGCTTCGTCTCCTGTGTGTACAACGCGGCGCTGCGCCAGTTGCAGGCCCGCCAGTTCGGCCATTGGATGTTCCAGGCGCCCGGCAACATCCTACTGGAGCAGGCCGTGTACCCGCTGTCGCAAATCGCGGCCCTGGCCGGTCCGGTGCGGCAGGTGCGCGCGCTTGCCGCCGCCGCAGTGGAAATCGCCCCGGGCGTGCCGTTCTGTCCCGCCGTTACGCTCACCCTCGACGGCGAGCGGCTGTCCGCGCAGTTGCGTTTCGCGGTCGGCCAGTCCTTCCCGTTCTGGCAGGTCACGGTGGTCTGCGACGACGGGGTGATCGTCGCCGACATCCTCGCTAACCGGGTGGCGACGCATGACCATACCCGCTGGGCGGAACCGGTGGACGCGCTGGCCTCCGGGCTGACTCTCGCCGCCGGCCTGATCGGTGACAGCCTGGCGAATACCGTCCGCACCGCCGCCGCAACGCTGCATCTGACCGGCCGCGGCGATCCGTTCTTCCGCAGCATGCGCGCCGCCATCGCCGCCTTTCACGAGGCGGTGGACCATGACCGCGCGCCGGCGCTCGACGGGGTGTTCGGCGCCGGGCTGGTCGCGCTGTGCGAAACCATCCGCGACCAGGTTCTGCCCGAAGCCAAGCCGGCGCCTGTCGCTGCCGCGCCCCGCGAGGCGGCGGGGGTCGATGTGGCCGTGCTGGGCGGCACCGGGTTCATCGGCACGCATGTCGTGGGCCGGTTGCTGGCGGCCGGCCTGCGGGTGTCGGTGATGGCGCGCGGTGTCGCCAACCTGCCCGCCGTTTTCGCCGATCCCCGCGTCGTGCTGCACCACGGCGACATCCGCGACGCGGCGGCGGTCGCCGGCGCCATCGCCGGCGCGCCGGTGGTGGTCAACCTCGCCCATGGCGGCGGCAGTTTCGAAGCGGTGCGCGACGCCATGCTGGGCGGCGCCGAGACGGTGGCACGCGCCTGCCGCGCGGCGGGCGTGCGGCGGCTCGTGCACGTCGGCTCGATCGCCTCGCTCTATCTCGGCCCGCAGGAGGTGGCGGTCACCGGCGCGACGCCGCCCGACCCGGAATCGGAAACCCGCGCCGACGACGCGCGCGCCGAAGCGCAATGCGACCGCCGGCTGCTCGCGCTGCATGCCGCCGAGGGGCTGCCCGTGGTGATTCTCCGCCCCGGCTTGGTGGTGGGGGAAGGGAGTGCGCCGTTCCATCCCGGGCTCGGCTTGTACAATACCGAGCAGCACTGCATCGGCTGGAACGCCGGCAGCAATCCGCTGCCTTTCGTTCTGGTCGAGGATATCGCCGCGGCGGTGCTGGGCGCGATCCGCGCCGAGGGCATCGAGGGGCATTGCTACAACCTCGTGGGCGACGTGCGGCCGAATGCCCGTACCTACGTGGCGGCGCTGGCCGAGACGCTGCGCCGGCCGTTGCGCTACCACCCGCAATGGCCGACGTGCCGGTGGCTCGAGGCCCTCGGAACATGGGCGCTCAGGCGCGTCACCGGGCGCCAGGCGCCGATGCCGAGCCGGCGTGATTTTCTCTCCCGTGGAATGGAGGCGACCTTCGACTGTTCGGACGCCAAGCGCGACCTTGAGTGGCGGCCGGAAGCCGACGCCGACCGCTTCTTTGCCCGGGCGGTGCGGGTGTACGCGTCCTGACTCTGCTGCTGCATGTCTTTTCCACCTTCGCGGTGGGTGGGTCGCAGGTGCGTTTCGCCGCGACGGCCAACCGGTTCGGCCGCGCCTGGCGGCACGCCATCGTCGCCATGGACGGCGACACCGCCTGCCGCGAGCGGTTGGACCCGGCGCTGGACGTGACCTTTCCCACCGTGGCGCTGCGCAAGGGGGACACGCTGGGCAACCTCCGGCGTTGCCGGCGTGCGCTAGTCGATCTGCGGCCGGACGTTCTGGTGACCTACAACTGGGGCGCGATCGAGTGGGCCATGGCCAATCTTCTGGTGCGGACCCGGCATATTCATGTCGAGGACGGATTCGGTCCGGAGGAGCGTGCCCGGCAGTTGCATCGGCGGGTCTGGGCGCGCCGTCTGGTGTTGCGGCGCGCCACCGTGGTGTTGCCCTCGCGCACGTTGGAGCGGATCGCGTTGGAGGTTTGGCGCCTGCCGCCGGGACGGGTGCGTTTCATCCCGAACGGCATCGACCTGTCCCGCTTTTTCTGGGTGGAAGGGGGAGGGGAGGTGCCGGTGATCGGCACCGTCGCGGCGCTGCGCGGCGAGAAGAACCTGGCCCGCCTGCTGCGCGCTTTCGCGCTGTTGCGCCTGCCCGCACGGCTCGTGATCGTCGGCGACGGGCCGGAGCGGGGCAGGCTGGAAGCCCTGGCCCTCGAGCTGGGAATAGAAGGTTCGGTGCGGTTTGCTGGCCACCTGACCGCCCCGCAGGCGGCCTACCGGGATTTCGATCTGTTCGCCTTGTCCTCGGACACCGAGCAGATGCCGCTCACGGTGTTGGAAGCGATGGCCTCGGGGCTGGCGGTGGCATCCACCGACGTGGGCGACGTGGCCGCCATGCTGGCGGAGCAGAACCGTCCCTTCGTGGTGGCGCGCGACGCTGCCGCGCTGGCCGATGCCATGGCCGCGCTGCTGGCCGACCCAGTGCGGCGGTGCGCGATCGGTGCCGCCAACCGCGCCCGCGCCGAGCGGGACTACGACCAGGAGACCATGTTCCAGGCCTATGCCGCCCTGTTCGGCGGGGTGCCCTCAGCCTAACCAGTGATGCCCATCACGCCGAATCGAGAACCGGCACTCCCTCCGCGCGCGCTGCCCGCGCCAGCTCGGTGTCCAGGGTTGCCAGCGGAAGGGCCTCGCGCTGTGCCAGTTCCAGGTAGCTCGCGTCATAGACGGTCAGCCGATGCCGGCGCGCGAGCGCCAACACTCCGGCTTCCTCCGGCGAGCGGTCAACCGTCACTCCCAACCTGGCGAGCCGGCGCAGGAAGGCGGCGGTATCGGCCTCGGTCAGACGCCCACGCCGCTCGCTGACGATGAGCGTGTTGCGCACCTCGAACCACCACAGGGCCGGAACGCGCGCCTCGTCGCCGCGGATGCGCTCCAGCGCCAGGGCGGCATCGGGGTGGTCTTCGTCGGCAAATGCCCAGCAGGCGGTGATCGAGGCATCGAGCACGAATGGCATCAGTACTTATGTCCCTCGTGCCGCGCCGACAGCAGTTCGGCGACGGTGATCTTTCCGGTGCGCTGGCGCAGTGCCTTGATGCCCTCGATCGCCAGGTCGATTTCCTCCCGCCGCCGGTGCGCCTCGGGCACGATTCGGGCGATCGGCCTGCCGTGACGCGTGATGACGACGGTCTCCCCACGCTCGACATCATCGAGCAGCTGGGGAAGGTGCGCCTTGGCTTCGGTCGCCTGGATTTCGCGCATGGTGGGCCGCCTCTCTTGGCTGGTCAATCTGACTGGTCAGAATATAGCACCCGACGGAAAATCTCCAACTGCCCGCGGCTGACCGCCTCCCAGCCGAAACGCTCGGCATAGGCCCGCGTCGCCGCCCGCGGCGGCAGGTCGGCCCACAGGTCGCGGACCGCCGCGGCAATGCCCTCGGGCGTGTTCGCCGCCACGATCAAGCCGGCGGCGCGCTCGCGCACCACTTCGCCATTGCCGGGAATGTCGCTCGCCACCACCGGCACCCCACAGGCCATCGACTCCAACAGAACATTCGCCCAGCCCTCCCGGCTCGAGGCGAGGACAGACAGGTCCGCGGCAGAATAGTACTGTGCCATAGCCATATGCGGCACCGCCCCGACCAGCCGCACCCGCCCGGCCAGCCCGAGCCGGTCGGCCAGCGCCGCCAGCCGCGCCCGCTCCGGACCCTCGCCGACGATGAGCAAGGAAAATTCCGGCAGCCGGCGCAGGGCCTCGAGGATCAGGTGATGGCGTTTGCGTTCGATCAGGGCGCCCACCGAAATCAGCGTCGGCCCGGCAAGCCCCAGGGCGGCGCGGGCGGCTTGCTGGTCGAGCGGGCGGAAGGTTTGCGTATCCACGCCGTTGCGCAGAACCGTGATCTTTTCGCCCGCCGCGCCCAGCCCCAGCAGCGCTGCGCGCAACCCGGCACTGACGGTGATGACGGCGGCGGCGCGCGCCACCGCGTCCACAATCAGCCGCCGCGGTGTCGGGTAATCGGGGAACTCCGTCACATCCGAGCCGCGCGCGGTCAACACCACGGGAAGACCGAATTCCGCCCCCAGCCGCACCGCCGCGACGCCGTCGGGATAGAGATAATGGGCGTCGATGGCATCGAACCGAGCGCCCTCCGCCAGCAGCCGGCGCACCGCGCGCCGGCTGGCCTGGTGCAGCAGGAACGG
>Ga0181535_10007533_pt1 | contig 10927 bp, 11 predicted proteins | sample PEATcosm2014_Bin_44_FD_119774 | JGI IMG/M metagenome (GOLD analysis project Ga0181535, IMG submission 119774) | Peatland microbial communities from MTU Mesocosm Facility, Houghton, MI, USA - PEATcosm2014_Bin17_30_metaG | ecosystem: Environmental > Terrestrial > Soil > Wetlands > Peat | place...
TGATGATCCAATCCGTCAGCGCCCGCTCGAAGCCGATGTCATGCCCGGCCTTTTCCGACTCGATCCATTTGTGCCGGAGGATTTCCTCGCGCTCGGCCTGAAATTCGCGGTAGAGCGAGGAGTTCTTCAGCAAATCGTTCGCCGACGATGTTTCTTTTACAGCGTTCGACATAGTGGAATTCAATTGTTAATTCCAAGTTAAATCTTCACGGCCAAACGCGCAATAAAAAAATGAAACGCCGGCAATCTCAACAATTATCTGCGAAAAAAGGTCCTGGCAATTCCGCGCTCCCCGCATTGACCTGCAACAGTGGTTTTGCTAATTTCCACACGTCTGTGCCATGAACACCGCACTGAACCAACATGTGCTTGTATTGAACCGGTTGTGGCAGGCAGTCAACGTCTGCACTGCCCGGCGCGCTCTCACGTTGCTTTTTCAAGGCCAGGCGCAGGTGGTGCTCAACGACGAGGACGGCTCGTTCCGCACCTTCAATTTTCAGGAATGGCGCAACCTTTCCGATGGCGCGTCGCGCGAGGAATCCGTCCACACCATCGCCTTCCGCATCCGCGTGCCGCGCATCATCCTGCTGCTCATTTACGACCGGCTGCCCAAGAAGGAGGTCAAGTTCACGCGCCACAACATTTTTGAGCGCGACAAGAACACCTGCCAATACTGCGGGCGCGTGTTCGACCGCAAGGATTTGAACCTGGATCACGTCATCCCGCGCGACCGCGGCGGCCCGACGACGTGGGAAAACATCGTCTGCTCCTGCGTCGAGTGCAACACGCAGAAGGCCAACCGCACGCCGCCGGAGGCCGGCCTGCGCCTCATCCGCAAGCCCAAGCGGCCCAAGTGGCGGCCGTTTGTCCAGATCAACTTCAGCCTGCACCGGCACGACAGTTGGAAACACTTCATTGACCTCGCTTATTGGAACGTCGAGCTGGGCGAAGACGTGGAATAGTTGAAGATTGAGAGTGTAAAAAATTTCGTCACTCAACTCTCAACCCTCAACTCCTTTGCAACTTCTATTTGCCGCCGGTGTTTCAAACGGTATATTGAAACCATGAAGCGTCTTGGGAAAATCGCGGTCTGCCTCGCGGGCGGCCTGGCGTTGAACGCCGGCCTGCGCGCAGCCGACGCGGCTTCACCGAACAATCTATTGTCGGACAATCCTTACGCGGCAATTGCGACCCGGAACCTTTTCGGCCTGAACCCGCCGGCGCCGCCTGGTCCGGTTGAAGACCCGGTAAAAAACCTGCCCAAAATCACGCCGACCGGCATCATGACCGTCTTCGGACATTCGCAGGTGCTGTTCAAGGTCGCTCCGGTCGCCGGCAAACCGGGGCCGGGTGCCAAGGAAGATTATTACATCTTGAGCCAGGGCCAGGCGCAGGACGAGATCGAAGTTATCAAAATTGACGAAAAGAACGGTCTCGTGACCTTCGACAACCACGGCAACACGCAGGAATTACCCCTCGTCAGCCCACCCGCCTCCGGACCGGCGTCACCCGCTTCGCCCGGTGGGATGAATCCTGGCATGTTGCCAAATGCGCCCGGCGGTTTTGGCAACAACGTGCCCAACGGTTTCACCCGCTTTGGCGCAGCCCCCGGCGTTGCCAATGGCTTGCCGAACGGCAACATCCCCGGCCCCAACGGCAACGCCGGAGGCAGCCCGAACGGCGGCGTGAATTTCGGTAATTCTCCTGCACCAAGTCAAATCTATCAACCGGAACCTTCACAAATGACGCCGGAAGCAGCGCAGATTGGCACCGCGGGCAATCATCTCAAGGCCATCCAAGAAAACAGTCCCACCGCCCCGCTATTTCCGCCAACCGTGATTGACAGCCAAGTTGGAATCCCTTCCAACACCGAGCCTCCGGCTCGATAAAATCAATCAAACTCCAGTCAAACCATCCGGGCTTCAAGCTATTTGCCCTTCGCGGATTCGATCAACTCCCAGAATTTCGGATTTTCCTGAAGCGCCTCGTCCTCGCCCGTTTTCAGTCCCGAACGGAACAGGAAATCCTTGAGCGTGTGCCGGCTCAAGATGCGATGCGCCAGCACGCCGAATTCGTGCCGCTCAAAATAAACGCGGTAATCGCCCACGCGAAAGCGGTGCAAAATGCGCCCGCCCTGCTCCAGCTTGCCGAACGCGTCCAGTTCCGTGCCGAGCACCTGCTGCGGCAGGCCGCGAAACTCGCCGAGGATTTGCAGTTGCAGTTCCTTGGGCATCCGCGCCAGCTCGGCGGCGGCGGTCGGTGTGAAGATGATTTGAAACGCCTGCATTCCATCGAGGGTTGAGGCATGAAGGCTGGGAGTCAAGAGCGGAAGTGGAACGGCGTTGGTTGAAGGTGATGCAGTTTGCGGACCGGGTGAATCATGGCACCAGAATGCGCGCCCGCGCGGTTGCCTCCAATTCCGGCAAATCGCGAAGCAAATCCAAAACCGTTTTGGCCCGCCCCGGCAAAATCAATTCCGGCGCTATTTCGCACAGCGGCTGAAGCACAAACCGCCGCAGGTGCGCGCGCGGATGCGGCAAAATCAATTCCGGCGAATTGCGAATTTCATTTCCAAACGCAATCAAATCCAAATCCAACGGCCGTGGCTCGTTCATAATTTTCTTCACCCGCCGGCCAAATTCCTTCTCCAGCGATTGCAACTTCGCCAGCAGCGATTCCGGCATTTCACCGGCTCGCGGAACCAAGCCGACCATCGCGTTCACAAATTTGGGCGAATCCGGCGGACAATCCACCGGCGCAGTTTGCCAGAGTGAGGACTTCAGGATGGGTTCATCGGAAAAACGTTGCAGCCGCGCCATCGCGTCCAGAATAATTTGGCGCGAGTCGCCGAGGTTTGAGCCAAGCGCAACAAAGGCAAGTGCGGAGTGCGGAGTGCGGAGCGCGAAGTCGGTCGCGGGATGGCTGTCATTTTTCATTCCGCACTCCGCATTCCGCATTCAGAATTTATTTCAGTCCGAGCACATCCTGCATGTCGTAAAGGCCGGGTTTCTGGCTGACGACCCAGAGCGCGGCGCGCAGCGCGCCGTTGGCGAACGTCTCGCGGCTCGACGCCTTGTGCGTCAGCTCCACCCGCTCGCCGGTGTTGGCAAAAATGACCGTGTGATCGCCAACGACATCGCCGCCGCGAATGGAATGAATGCCGATCTCCGATTGCGTTCGCTCGCCTACGATGCCGACGCGACCATGCCGTGCTGCCTTGTCCAATTGCAATTTGCGGACATCCGCCAGAATTTCCGCGAGCGACTTGGCCGTGCCGCTCGGCGCGTCCTTTTTCATGCGATGGTGCATTTCGACAATTTCCAGATCAAAGGCCGGCCCCAGAATCTCCGCCGCCTTGCGCGTGAGCCAGAACAGCGTGTTGACGCCGGTGGAAAAATTCGACGCCCAGACCATCGGGATTTGCGATTTGTGATTTGTGATTTTCGATTTCTCGGAGTCCGAATGCCCGGTGGTGCCAATCACTATCGCCTTTTTATTTTTTACACACAGCTCAACGATGGCCGGAGTCGCGTCGTGCAGACTGAAATCAATGACGACATCGCTCCCGGCGATGACGGCGGACAGTTCGTCGCCCTGGTCAATTTGCCCGACGACCTGCAAATCGCGGAAACTTTTCGCGCACGAAACCAGCGCTTGGCCCATGCGTCCTTTCGAGCCGGTGATGATGATATTTGTCATAGAATTCAGGAGCCAGAATTCAGAATCCAGAAGACACAAGAACTTGAAAATTCTGTCTCCTGTCTCCTGAAATTTGGATTCTCATTTCAAAATTCCGCACGCCTTGAGCGTCGCCTTCAGCTTCGCGCGATTCGCGTCGCTCATTTTCACGAGCGGCAGGCGGTATTCCTCGCCGATGAGACCCATCATCGCCAGCGCGGCTTTGACGGGAACCGGATTCGTCTCGAGGAACAAATCCTTGAACACCGGATAAAATTTCGCGTGCAATTGCAGTGCTTTCTTCGCATCGCCGCGCGCGAATGCATTTACCATTTGCGAAACTTCGCGCGGAATGACATTGGACGCCACGCTGATGACGCCTTGCGCGCCGACGGCCATGAACGGCAGCGTCAGCGAATCGTCGCCGGACAAAATGGTGAATCTCGGCCCGAGCGCCGCGCGCAATTGTGATACGCGGTCGCAGCTTCCGCCCGCCTCCTTGATGCCGATGATGTTTTTGCATTCCACCGCAAGCCGTTTGACCGTTTCCACGCCGATTTCGATCCCGCAGCGTCCCGGAATGCTGTAAAGCACGATGGGCAGTTTCGTTTCGCGCGCAATGGCGCGGAAATGCTGGAACAATCCCTCTTGCGACGGTTTGTTGTAATACGGCGCGACCTGTAATGATCCATCCGCGCCGATTTTTTCGGCCTCGCGCGTCAGATAAATCGCCTCGCTCGTGGAGTTGGCGCCGGTGCCGGCGAGCACCTTGACCTTGCTGACGGCGCATTTCACCGTCAGCGCGATGATTTCGAGATGCTCCTCGTAATCCACCGTTGGCGATTCGCCGGTGGTGCCGACCGGCACGATGCCGTCCACGCCGCCCTTGATTTGCAAATGGATCAGGCGTTTGAGTGCGGTTTCATCCAGCGCGCCGTTTTTGAACGGTGTGACAATCGCGGTGTAGGTTCCGGTGAACATGACTGGCGCAGTTTCAGAAAACCGGCGCGGTTTGGCGAGCAGAATTTCCACCAGACGCAATGGCAGGCCGAACTTACCATAGCAGGCTTCTGCTTTGGTTTGAAATGTGGCGCTGTTCGCCGATTCATTCGAGCGAAAGCCCGGTGCTGCAACAAATCAAGACGCTGCCAAACCGCTCAAGCGGGATGCAATTCGCGTTTTGTCGTGCGGGTCTTTTTTCTTTGCTTCGGAGCGGCAACGGGCGGCGCGGGTTCCGCTTCCGGCGTCTCCGGCAGGAAAAGATAGCGCCCGCAGTTTTCGCAAAGCTGGATGTCTTCGCCGCGTCTCAAGGTCATGATGGCCCCGATGGGCACGCGGATGTGGCAACTGGAGCAGTTCTCGCCGCGAATGGCGGTAACACCCTTCTTGCCACGGGCGACCAGGCGGTCGTAGTGGCCGAGGATTTGCGGCGGGATTTTGCCGCGCAACTCCGCGATGGTTGACCCGGATTTCTTCTCGGTGGTTTCTTCAAATTCGATCGCTTGAAGCTTAATAAGACTTTGCAGTAATTCATTCATATAACCGTGCATCAGAATTATCGCAAATTGCCGTTCCACGGCAAGACCAAAACCTAGCACGGAATTGGCATTTTTTGACTATTTTCTGCGCTAGGCCAATCCGAGGAAACCGCGCGTCATTCCTTCTTCGCGGCTTTCACTTCGATGTGCAGGTCGCGCAACTGGCGCGGCGAAACGGCGGCGGGCGAATCGGTCATCAAGTCCGTGCCCTTGGCCGTCTTCGGAAATGCAATCACGTCGCGGATGCTCGGCGTGCCGCAGAGAATTGCGCAAAGCCGGTCAAAGCCGAGCGCGATGCCGCCGTGCGGGGGAGCGCCGTAACGGAACGCTTCGAGCATGTAACCGAAACGCAGCTTGGTTTCCTCCGGCGGAATTTGCAGCACTTCCTCGAACACCGTCTTCTGCACGTCCGGTTGGTGGATACGGATGGAGCCGCCGCCGAGTTCGACGCCGTTCACCACCACGTCGTAATGCTGGCCGCGCACTTTTTTCGGATCGGTCTTGAGGAACGGAATGTCCTCCGCCACCGGCGCGGTGAACGGATGATGGCTCGAATACCAGCGATTCTGCTCCTTGTCGAACGAGAGCAGCGGGAAATCCACGACCCAGAGAAAATCAAAACGGTCGGCGGGAATCGTCAGCTTCCCCTGCCCTTTCAAAACGTCCGCGCAATACAAACGGATCTTGCCGAGGATTTCGCAGGCGTTCAGCCACTGGTCGGCGGCGAACAAAATTAAATCGCCCTCCTCGATTTTCAATTTCGACGCGAGCGCGGCCTTTTCCGCCTCGCTAAAAAATTTCACAATGGGAGATTTCCATTCGCCACCTTCAACCTTGATGTAAGCCAGCCCTTTCGCGCCGAAACTCTTGGCGTATTCGGTCATCGTCTCGATCTGGCCCTGCGTCGCGCAAGCCATGCCTTTTGCGTTGAGCGCCTTCACCACGCCGCCGGCGGCAACTGCGCTGCTGAACACCTTGAATTTGCTCGCGCGGAATTCCTCGGTGAAATCCACCAGTTCCATCCCGAAGCGCGTGTCCGGCTTGTCAATGCCCCAGCGATTCAGCGCCTCCTCGAAGCTGATGCGCTTGAACGGCGTCGGCACGTCCAGGTTCAACGCCGTCTTCCAGACGCGCTTCAACAAGCCCTCGATGAGCGCGTAAATATCCTCGCGCTCGATGAAGCTCATCTCGATGTCAATCTGCGTGAACTCCGGCTGGCGGTCGGCGCGCAAATCTTCGTCGCGATAACAGCGCGCGAGCTGAAAATATTTTTCCACGCCGCCGACCATGAGGATTTGTTTGAACTGCTGCGGCGATTGGGGCAGCGCGTAAAACTGGCCGGGATTGACGCGGCTCGGCACGAGAAATTCCCGCGCGCCCTCCGGCGTGGATTTGAAAAGCGTCGGCGTTTCGATTTCGAGAAAGCCCTGCTCGTCCATGAAACTGCGCGTGGCGATGGCAACCTTGCTGCGAAGCTTCAGGTTCCGCGCCATTTCCGGCCGGCGCAAATCGAGGTAGCGGTATTTGAGGCGCAATTCCTCGTTCACCTTGCTCGCGGTTTCGGGATCGTCCACCGGAAACGGCAGCACGTCGGCCACGTTGAGCACTTCAAGTTCCTTCACCATTACCTCGACCTCGCCGGTGGGAATTTTCGGATTGTTCGTGCCTTCCGGGCGCTGGCGGATTTTGCCGGTGACACGGATGACGCATTCGCTGCGCAACGCGGCGGCGCGCTCAAAAAGTTCCTTCGGCAAATCGGACGGGTCGAAGACCGTTTGCGTGCGGCCTTCGCGGTCGCGGACATCAATAAAGATGAGGCCGCCGAGGTCGCGGCGGGAATGAACCCAGCCGGACAGCGTGACAATTTGCCCGATGTGAGCCGGGCGCAATTCGTTGCAATGGTGCGTGCGTTTCATGTTTGAAGAATTCAGGAGTCAGAATCCAGAATTCAGAATTCAAAGTGAGCACGGATTGTGGCGGAGAAATCGCCGGATTTCAAAGTAAAATTAAGGCGAAAATTGAAGCCGAATTTATTCCGGCAGCGAAATCCGCCAGGTGTTGGCCGGGGTGCCGGAATTTTGCAGGAAGTTTTGCAACGCGGAATCGGAGCATTGCTGCACGCTGCCGTCGGAAAGGCCGATGTTGCCTTGGTTCACGTGGATGTCCTGCGTCCAACTGACGCGCTGGCCGGGAACGAGTTTCAGGATTCCATTTACCGGCTCGCTGTCGGCGGTGATGTTCCGGTCGCCGTCGAGCAGCATTTGCGGATTCGAGTCTTTTGCATCAAGCCCGACAAAGTAACTGATGTTTTGATTGTTCAGCCGGGTGAAATTGTTGGCAGCGGTGCGCGTGTCCGCCGGGCAGACCAGAATTTTCGGCGTGCTCAATTCATTCGACATGACTTGAAAATGGCGGAACGTGTCCGCGCCGGTGTTGAATCCCATCGTGCCGCCTTTGGCTTTCGGCACATCCATCGGATATTTGTCGTCGTTGTCGCCTTCCCAGATGCGGAACGCGAGGCCGCATTGCTTGAGATTGTTGACGCATTGAATTTGCGTGGATTTGGTCTTGGCCCGGGCGAGCGCGGGGAGCAGCATCGCCGCGAGAACGGCAATGACGCCGATGACGACGAGCAGCATGACGAGAGTGAATCCCTGGTTTGTGCAACGACCGGAATTGGAGTTCATGTCCGCACTATAAACCGCCCGCCGCCGCCTTCAAGTCATTCTTTGCCCGAATCGAACTGGCTGCCGGATTCAGCAACGTTTATTTTTTGCTTTACCTTTTTCGGGAAACTGGTTGGCTGTCCTTGAATTCGGCCAACCCAATGGAAACCACTATTTCATTATGAAAAAAAATGACCTGTTTCTTTGTCTGCCGGCGCTCGCCCTGGCCGGCGTCCTTGCCGCGCTCAATTATGGCTGCGGCAAAAAACCCATGTCGTCCTCCGTGGTAAATCCGGCCGTCGTCTCGGCGGAAAAAACCAGCTTTACCGAGGTCACGTCGCAGCTTGATCCGGGCGGCAATTTCTACGTTTATCTCGGCACCGCGCAATGGCTCGACGGCCTCGACACAAAGGTCGGCGCCTGGCGGCAGGCATTCACCGCCATGCCCGGCCTCAAGCCGGCCGACGCCGCCAACGTCAACAAGGCGTTTGACATCGCCACCCGCCTCATCAAGGACAGCGGCATTGAAGACGTCAGCGGCGTGGGCATGAGCTCGGTGGAAATCGAGAAGGGCATGTTCCGCAACAAGGCGCTGTTGCATCATTATCCCGGCAAAGGCGACGGCTTCCTCTGGCAGCTCGCCGGCAAGGAGCCGCATCCGCTCACCGGCCTCGACTTCCTGCCCGCCGACACCGCGCTGGCCGTTTTCACGGACGCGGATTTGCCGGTGCTCTGGAATGCCGCGAAAAAGGAAATCGGCCAATCCGGCTTTCCCCAGGCGCAGCAATGGCTGCAAAAATTCCCCGCACAATTTGAGCAGCAAACCCAGGTCAAATGGGACACCGTTCTCAATTCACTCGGCGGCGAATTTGGACTGGTCCTGACGCTCGACCCGTCCGGCAATATTTCCGTGCCGCTGCCCGGCGGCGCGATGGAAGTTCCCGCGCCCGGCTTGCTGCTCGCCGTGAAGGTCAACGACGACACCATTTTCAACCGCATTGACAGGCAATTGAAAGCCAACCCGCAAGTCATCAGCGCCGACAAGCCCGGCCTCAAAATGCGGACGATGCCCGTGCCGCTTCCGTTCATCGGCGAACTCCGGCCCAGCGCCGCCAGCAGCGGCGGCTATTTGTTCATCGCCAGCAGCGATGATCTGATCAACGACGCGCTCGCCGTGAAAAGCGGACAGAAATCCGGCCTCAAAGCCACCGACGAATTCAAACACATCGCGCAGGGTCTGCCGGATCAAGGCAACCAGTTCTGCTACATGAGCCCGCGGTTCGCCGAGACCTTGATGAAAGTGCAGCAACAGGCGATAACCAGCAGCGCCCAGACCCAGCCGCAAATGACGAAATGGATGCAGTCCATGTTCCGCAGCCAGCCTGCCTTTGCCTATTCCGTCGGCATCAACACGCCGGAAGGCTGCCTGACCGTCGGCAACGGCAGCCAGAGCTACGCCAACATGGCGCTGCTGCCCGCCGTGGCCGTGCCCGGACTGCTGGCCGCGATTGCCATTCCCAACTTTGTGAAAGCCCGCGCCACCTCGCAGGAAAACGCCTGCATCAACAATCTCCGGCAGATTGACGGAGCCAAAAACGAATGGGCTTTGGAAAAGAACAAGAAAGCCACCGATGTGCCGACCAAGGAAGACCTGCTGCCTTATCTCCGCAGTTGGCCCGTCTGCCCGCAAGGCGGCACCTACACCATTGGCGCTGTGGGCGACAAACCGACTTGCAGCATTCCCGGCCACGAACTGCCCTGAAGAAGCAGGCGTAATGCCGTGCATCGGCCATCGTTGGATCGCCGTCGCAGAATCCAACGGGCATTGCCGGGCGAATTCCCCGCTCGCATTGCCCTCCGGTTTCAATTAGCTTTGGCCGCCATGACTGACCTGTCCAAGCCCGAAGTGATCATCACGCACGAAAGCGACCTCGACGGCCTGCTCGCCGGCGTTTTGCTGCAACGGCTCGCGGAAAAACTTTTCGGCGCGACCGTCCCGCTGGAAGCCTACCACTACAACCAGTGGAAACAGCGCGATTTGCGCGAACGGGCCGGCTGGGTGGCGGACTTCACCTTTGAACCGCGCCTCGACAAGGCGGAATGGACTGTAATTGACCATCACGTCACCGAATCCGCGCCGAAATACGCCTCACTCATCCATGACGTGAACAAGTCCGCCGGGCTGCTCTGCTACGAGCTTTGCAAGGAAAACGGAATCCAATCGCCCGCGCTGGACCGGCTGGTGCATCTGAACAACGTCGCCGATTTGTTTCTGGAGGACGACCCGGATTTTGTCATCGCCACGGATTATGCGAACCTCGTGAAGATTTACCAGTTCTGGAATTTGCACACGCTCATCGGCGGCGAGATTGAAAAATTGCTGGATCATCCGCTGCTGGAAGTCATGGCCGTGAAACGCCGCGTCGAAAATCCGCTTGGCTTCGAGTGGAGCAAAAACAACGTCAGCGAAATCAGCCCAACCGTCGGCTACGTGGACACCGTGGTCGGCAACAATAATCTCGTCGTTCACCAACTGCTGGAGGAGCAGGCGGTGAAATATCCGGCGCTGGTGACGTTGTTCCGGCGGGGCAACGCCGTCTTTGCCAGCTTCCGCAGCCGCAACGGCGAGGCGCTCAAGACCGCCGAAAAATTCCAGGGCGGCGGTCACGCCAACGCCGCCGGGGCGATCCTGCCCAAATCCATCCGCAACCTTCCCGACGCCGTGGATTACCTGCGCCTGATATTGCAGCCGAAGGCAAATGCGCCGCTGAACAGCCTGGAAAATTTATTCGCGGCGATTGAGGCGGGGAAGAAGTGACGAAAAACAGCTTGCCGCTAATTTCTGGTATTCAGCAGAATGAAACGTGGAATTAAAACAATCATTGCCGGCGTTGTCATTTTCGTTTTCGGCGCATTTGTTGTCCCGCTGCTCTTTATTTTTCCGTTGATTTTCGGGAAATCGAACGAAGTGCAATTCAAAGTTCCGGGGACTTTCGAGGCGAACGCCGAAAAGCCGGGACGCTACTACCTTTGGAATGATTTCCA
>Ga0181535_10007534_pt1 | contig 10927 bp, 2 predicted proteins | sample PEATcosm2014_Bin_44_FD_119774 | JGI IMG/M metagenome (GOLD analysis project Ga0181535, IMG submission 119774) | Peatland microbial communities from MTU Mesocosm Facility, Houghton, MI, USA - PEATcosm2014_Bin17_30_metaG | ecosystem: Environmental > Terrestrial > Soil > Wetlands > Peat | place...
GTTCTCGTCGCCGCGATCCGGGAAATCCATTTTCCAATACGCTCGTTCGCTGATGGCCGGCGCGGCGCCATGATCGTTGCCCGGAATTATCTGCAGATAATGGCCGGCCGGCAGAAGCCGCACGCCTTCAAAACAGGTTATCGGCCCGGGCAGGGCCGCAAAAGTAAAAATATGGTCAATACCGCGCAGGTCGGCTCGGGCCGGCACCATGCCTGAGGCCAGAAGGGCTTTGATTTCGGACGCGAACAGGAGCCAGTCGCCCTGACGCGTCCAGTAGAGCGGGCAGATGCCAAAACGGTCGCGTCCAAGCACCAAACGGTGCCGGCGCTCGTCCCACAATGCCACGGCAAACTGCCCACGCATTCGCTCGAACATGCCTGCCTCGTGATCTTCCCAAAGGTGCGGAATGATTTCGGTGTCGCAGTGGGTGACCAGTCGATGCCCGCGCGCTTCCAGCTCAGCGCGTTTCTCAGGGAAGTCGAAGAACTCTCCGTTAAACACCACCGACACACTCCGGTCTTCGTTCGCGACCGGCTGCTGGCCATCCGCCAAGCCGACAATGCTGAGTCGCCGCGATCCAAGAACAACGCCAGGCCGCTGAAAGTATCCCTCCTCGTCGGGGCCGCGATGGATTATCGCTTGCGTCATCCTCTGGACAATGCCGCTTGCGATGTTACGGTTTCCGGCTAGATCCACGATACCAGCGATGCCGCACATATAAGTCAGCCTTTAGTCCAGAGAGTTACTACCCAACAACTTTTATTTCGAGCCAGTTGCCCTTGACTCGAAATGGGATAGGGAGCCCGGAAAAACGATGCAACCCCGAGGAAGGCTCGATCTATTCGCTAAACGATTGTGTTGCGCTTAGGTTCAGTCGTGTACTGATAAGTATCCAACACGGTTATGAAGATAAAAGATCAGCGCAAAATGACTTATAACAATCCGAACCTGCCCTTAACGGCCGCCGCTCCCTAATCGCTGCTCTATCTTTTATGACCAAGGATCGCATCGCAATCATTGGAATCGGCTGCCGTTTTCCCGGCGGAGTGTACGATACAGAGTCATTCTGGAGGCTGCTGGTGGAAGGCCGCGAAGCCGTGGCAGACGTGCCGCCCGACCGCTGGAACATCGAGCGATATTTCGATACGGAGCCGGGTCTGCAGGGTAAGTCGATCACCCGGCGCGGGGGATTTTTGGAGGGAATCGATCAGTTCGACCCGCAGTTTTTCGGGATCTCGCCACGGGAAGCGCCTTACGTGGATCCGCAGCACCGATTGATGCTGGAGACAGCCTGGGAGGCGATTGAGGACGCGGGCCTCGTGCTGGATCTCGAGCGGGGGACGGACCTGGGAGTGTTCGTCGGGATTTCTCATAACGAGTATCAGGGAATTCAGGGTACGCCGTGGGAGCATTCCGGTATCGGTCCGCACTCGTCCACCGGGTGTGCACACAGTATTGCGGCCAACCGCATCTCCTACTGCTTCAATCTGCTGGGCCCTAGCGTCGCGATGGATACCGCGTGTTCGTCTGCTCTAACGGCGATACACGCGGCGTGCGAATACATTCAAGCGGACCGTGGGGATATGGCGCTTGCGGGCGGCGTCACGGTGATGATTACGCCCGGCGGGTTTATCGGGTTTTCTCAGGCTTCGATGCTGTCTCCAGAGGGCCGGTGCAAGGCCTTTGACGCATCGGCCAATGGCTTTGTCCGTGGCGAAGGAGCAGGGATGGTGCTGCTGAAGCGACTCTCTCGGGCGATCGCGGATGACGATCCGATCCATGGAGTGATCATCGGCACTGCTCTTAACCAGGACGGCCACACCAACGGGATTTCTCTTCCCAGCGTGGAGGCGCAGGCTCGGCTCGTGCGCGATGCATGCGCGGACGCCGGCATTGCTCCGTCTCAGATCGCATTTGTCGAAGCCCACGGCACCGGCACCGCGGTCGGCGATCCGATCGAAGCCCACGCGCTCGCTGAGGCACTTTGCGCAGACCGTTCGGAGAAGGCGCCGTTGCTTATTGGGTCGGTGAAGACGAATCTGGGTCACCTGGAAACCGCGGCGGGCGTCGCCGGTCTGGTCAAGGCGCTGCTGGTGCTAAAGCACGGGCGCATTCCCGCCAGCTTGCACTTCGAAACGCCCAATCCAAACATCGACTTCGTTGCGCTGAAACTCCGCGTACCCACCTCGCTGGAAGCCTTCCCAGCGACGGATGGCGCGCGCATGGTGGGTGTCAATTCGTTTGGCTTTGGGGGTGCCAACGCGCACATTCTTCTCGCGGAGGCGCCTCCACCTCCCCAGCCGGAGCCTTTAGGGTGCCACCAAAACCGTGCGTGGCCGTTAGTGCTCTCCGCGCGATCCGAGGAAGCTCTGCGCGCGTCGGCGGTGCGCCTGAGCGCCTGGCTGGACGAGCGGTCAAATGGGAATGGCAGCTCGCCCGTCCTGCCGGATCTGGCTTATACCCTTGGGGCCAGGCGCAATCATCACCCGCATCGGATCACGCTCGTAGCGGAGTCGATAGGAGAGGTGATCGGTGAGCTCAATAACTACGCGGCAGGCCCGCAGGGCTCTAAGGTGCGCATGGCGTTTGCGCCACGCCGAACGGATCCGCCGCGCGTCGCTTTCGTCATGAGCGGGCAGGGTCCGCAGTGGTGGGGCATGGGCCGCGAACTCATTCAACACGAGCCCGTGTTCCGGCATACCTTCGAGCGTTGCGATGCCATGATGCGCCCGTGGGGACGGTTTTCACTCCTGGAAGAGCTTGGCCGCACCGAAGAAAGCTCCCAAATGCATCGGACGGAAATTGCGCAGCCGGCCATTTTTGCGGTGCAGGTGGCGCTCGCGGAACTCTGGAAATCCTGGGGCGTCCAGCCGGCTGCACTCGTTGGCCATAGCGTCGGTGAAGTGGCGGCGGCCTACGTCGCGGGCGTGCTAAGTTTGGAGGAAGCGGCACGGGTGATCGTGCTGCGCGCTCGACTGATGGATGATTGTGCGCGCGGCGGAGGAACGATGCTCGCGATTGGTCTGGACGAGGATGCTGCGCGAGAGCTCATAGCCAGGCATGACCGCACAGCGACGATCGCTGCGTTCAACGGACCGCGCTCACTTACAATCGCAGGGTCCCGACTCTCACTGGAAGCGATGGCCGTCGAGTTGGAGCTCGACGGGGTTTTCGTACGGTTCGTCCAAGTGGATCACCCATTCCATCATCCCTTGATGCGGCCCGCTTCCGACGCGTTAGAAGAAGCGTTGGCAGATCTGACGCCTCAGGCGGAAACGGTCCCGTTCTTCAGCACAGTCACCGGCCGGCGGTGCGCCGGCGGCGCATGCGACGCTGCTCACTGGGGGAAAGGCGTGCGACAGCCGGTGCAGTTCGCGCCTGCCGTTAATGCGTTGATGGACGTAGGCGTCGACGTGTGGCTGGAAATCGGCGCGCAACCCGCTCTGGTCCATTCGATTCAGGAATGTCTTACCGAGCGGTCCCTCAAGGCGCCTGTGATGTCTTCTGCGCGCCGCGAACGGGAGCACGAATCCGCGCTCGAGACTGCAATGGCCCTGCATCGATCCGGGGTCGCGTTGAATTTTGCGGAGATGACGCCATCTCGGCGGCCGCTTTCACTGCCGACCTATGCTTGGGACAAGAGCCGCTGGTGGCACGAGTCGAGCGATTGGCTCGAAGGCCGTCTGGGGTCAGGTGGCCGCGGATTGCTCGATGTCCGGCTGCCCCGGGCGACGCCAACGTGGATCGTGCGGCTCGATGGCCGGCACATGGCCTTTCTGAAGGATCACAAGGTCGAGAATCTAGTCGTGTTTCCCGCATCTGCGTTCGTGGAAATGGTGCTGGAAGCGGGCGTGCAGTTATTCAATGGACGGCCTTTCGTCGTCGAAGATTTTGAAATTCGCAAACCGCTCATCCTGCCGGATCCGGCTTCGGGACTGCACTTGGAGCTGTCCTATGAAGTGCATGAGCGTACGTTTTCGATCCAGAGCAAGTTCGAACACGGCGCTGCATGGTCGCTGCACGTCGTGGGCTCTATGCGCGGAGAGCGCACCGACGGAAACTTTGCGTCGTCGGCGTGGGGGCGCAAGGGAACGGACGGCCTTGAGCCGGTAGAGGTGGAGGACTTCTACCGTCACATGAGCGACATGGGACTTCGGTATGGCGATGAGTTCCGGCCCATCCGCGAGCTGGCGACCGGTAACCGCACGTCGGCCGGAAGAGTTTCGTTGTCCGAGGCGATTATCCGTCGCGCGAACGAGTATCCGCTGCATCCCGTTTTGTTCGACGGAGCGCTGCAAATCTTTTCTGCGGGGGCTGCGACAGTTGAGCAGCGCAAGAATCGACTAAAACTACCAGTGCGCTTCGGCAAAATTCTGTTTCTGCGCTCACCGGGAGCCGCGTGCCTGGTCCGCGCCGGCGTGCAGCAGTGCAATGAAGAGTACGTCGAAGGCAGGCTCGAAATGTATAATGGCGCGGGAGAGCCTTGTGTGTTCATCGATGGTTTCCGTGCGATCAGCGTATCCGGTGCGCGCCGATCTGGCACGCAGGGAGGAAGCCGCAATGTTCTCTACCATCTCGCGTGGGAGCGAACGCCTGCCCGGTCGCGTCCCGCAGCTCAAGAGCCGGTACCGTTGGATCGGCTGCGACACGCGGCGCAAGACGCGCTCGAGCAAGTGATCGGCACGCGAGGCCGAGCCGAGCTTCAGAACGCCATGGCAGCCCTAGACGAGCTCGCAGCGGCACAACTCGCCCGTGGTTTGCGGGAAATGTCGGGGGCAGCGGGAGCCAGGGGAAGGTTTACAGCCGATTCCCTGCTGGTGGCAGAACCGATGCGAGCGGTGTTCGAGCGACTGATCGCCGGCCTGGCGAAACGCGGCTGGCTCGAAAAAGATGGTGCAGGCTATGGCCCAACACCTTCCTTTGCGAGCGCGGCGGACTCTGCCCGAAAAATGCTGCGCTCGTTCATAGCGAGTCATTCAGGACATCTTTCCGAAGGCTTGCTCTGCGCCGCGAACTGCGCCGAACTCGGACCCATCCTGCGTGGCGAGAAGGATGCCGTGCAGGTGCTGTTTGCCGGAACCTCAGCGGAGTTATTGGACCAGTTCTATGGCGAAGGCCTTTACACCAGCCACTGGCTGGCGGCTATCGCAGCGGCGGTGCAGGAAGCGGCCCGCCACTTGCCAGAGGGCCGTGGACTGCGAATCCTGGAAGTCGGGGCTGGAACGGGCGGATTGACGTCGCACGTGCTGCCCCTCATTGAACGCGATTTGCATTCCTACGTCTTCAGCGATGTCTCCGCGGCATTTTTCAGCGGCGCGATGCAGAAGCTGGCCGAGTTTCCCGGAGTTGAATACAAAATTCTTGATCTCGAGAAACCGGGCACTGAACAGGGATTCGAAGCTGGCACGTTTGATTTCGTTATCGGCACCAATGTGCTTCACGCCGTGAGCGATTTGCGCTCCACGCTGAGGCATATTAACGAACTGCTCGCGCCAGGCGGGAACCTGGTGTTCATGGACGTCGCGATTCCACATTTGTGGACGGAGGTCGTATTTGGTCTCACCACCGGATGGTGGCGCTTTGCAGATCGTGATTTGCGGCCGTTCCATCCATTGTTGGGGCGCTCCCAATGGGAGGCCGTCTTACGGGAGACGGGATTTGACGAAACCGGTTCACTACCGGGACTGCTCGGGCCGGAAGGTGAAGGCCAGATTGGTCTCCTGGCGCGCAAGGCATGGCACGGAGAAGCCGCCGGTGCGTCTCCCTCTCCCGAGACACTTTTGGAGACCCCGGTGGAGAGGTCCTGGCTCATTTTCGCGGACGCCTCCGGTCTTGGCGAAAAGTTGGCTTCCCGACTGCGCGGAGCGGGCGCCCGATGCCGTGTTGCACGGCGTGGTGACCATTTCGCGCTGGATGGGACAGATGCATTCACACTGCGCGCAGAGGCACTCGACGACTGGAAACAGCTCCTGCGCGACTGCGCGGACGACGCTCGACCGGAACGTTTTGTTTACCTGTGGAGCTTGGATGCGCCCCGGTCAGACGCTGCAGGAGACGCCGCGCAGATGGGCACCGACGGGTTGCTCCATCTTGTCCAGGCAGTTGAAGGGATCACATCCTCGACGAAACTGCGCATCGATTTGGTGACGCGCGGCGCGCAGCCGGCGGCATGCGGGATGAATGCGACCGCCGTTGTGCAAGCGCCACTGCTAGGGTTGCTACGCGTCATCTTAAACGAGAACCCAAATTTCTCCGGACGCGGGATCGACCTGCCGCCCGAAGCTTCAGCATCTGACCAAATCCTGCTGTGGAGTGAGCTGCTGCGTGAGGATGCCGAGCGTGAGGTAGCGTTCCGCGGTGAAGGCCGATACGTTCAGCGCCTGGCACGTGGTCGCCCCGCACACGAGGAATGGCTCGATCCTGCGGTTCCGTTGCGACTTGAGTCCCGCGAGCGCGGTCATCTCGACACACTGGGCTTCAAGCCTTTCGCCCTGCCGGCCTGCGGTGCCGGCCAAGTGCTGATCGAAGTGAAAGCCGCGGGAATGAACTTCCGCGACGTGCTCAAGGCGCTCGCGCTCTATCCCGGCGAAGCGCCGGACGCTCGTGTCTTTGGGGATGAGGTGGCCGGCGTGGTTCAGGACGTCGGGGCCGGAGTGGACCATGTCGCACCGGGAGACCGGGTGTTTGGCCTCGCCCTGTTCGGACTCGCTTCTTATACGCTGGCAAGGGGAGGAGACGTACGCCGCATTCCTCGCGGGCTATCGTTCGAGCAGGCAGCTACGGTACCCGTCGTCTTCCTGACTGCCTGGCACGCCCTGCAAAATGTAGCGCGAATGCGTAAGGGCGAGCGTATCCTGGTTCACGCCGGCGCGGGTGGCGTCGGGATGGCCGCAATCCAGATCGCGCATCATCTTGGCGCAGAAGTCATTGCGACCGCCGGCAGCCCGGCCAAACGCGCGCTGCTGGAGACCCTCGGGGTAAAGCATTTGATTGACTCCCGGCGCGCTGATTTTACGGACGCTGTGATGGTATTGACAGGGAAGCGCGGCGTCGACGTAGTCCTGAATTCGCTGGCCGCAGAAGCTATTCCGATGGGCCTTTCATGTCTCGCAGAATTCGGCCGCTTCATCGAGATCGGCAAGCGCGACATTTATCAGAATGCCCGGATCCCGCTTTGGCCGTTGCGCCGCAACGCGTCGTTTCATGTCGTCGCCATGGATGCGGTCTTCTCTGGTGATGAGGCCTTGACCCGACAAATGCTGGCGGAAATCTCCGGGCTCGTCGAAAATGGCGCGCTGTGCCCGCTCCCGTTCCGTTCGTTTCCCGCGTGCCGCGTTGATTCGGCGTTCCGGCTGATGGCGCAGGGCAAACATATCGGCAAAGTCGTCGTCGCGTTTCCCGCGGCGTTCCTTCCCCGGCGCGGAGAACCGCTCAGAGCCGCCTTCGAGATCAAGCCGGAAGGATCCTACTTAATCACGGGAGCGTTCGGCGGGTTCGGGAAGGTGGTGGCGCAATGGCTGGTCGAGGGCGGTGCCCGTCACCTTGTGCTGACCAGCCGGAGCGGCGCAACTAAGCCCGATGCAGAGGCGTTTGTGGAAAGCCTCCGGAAGCGCGGTGTCGATGTGAGAATCGTGCGGGCTGATATCGGCTCACCTGAGGACGTGGCACGCCTCACCGCAGACATTCGTTCAGCCAATCGACCGTTGAGGGGCGTATTCCATCTGGCCATGGTAATAGACGACGCGCCACTTGTTTCGCTCACACGCGAGCGGATCCGAAACGTGATGGCCCCCAAGGCTTATGGCGCATGGCTGCTGCATGAGTCGACACGGGATTTCGAACTGGACTGCTTCGTCATGTTCTCATCCGTTTCGAGCATCTTTGGCAATCCGGCGCAGGGTAGCTACGGGGCCGCCAATGCTTTCCTTGACTCGCTTGCCCACCACCGTCGGGCTTTGGGCTTGCCGGCACTGACGGTCAATTGGGGGGTGCTCGGCGGTGAGGGTTATGTGGCTCGCAATAAGCGCGTGGCCGAATTCCTGGCGCGGCAAGGCACGAGCGAGCTCTCACCACGTGAAGTGACGACACTGCTGGAATCATCCCTTACGGCGGGTGTCACACAGGTGATCGCGATCCGTGTCGATTGGGCGAAATGGCGGCAGTTTTTCCGAGGGATGCAGGAAAATCCTTTACTGGAGCGTATTTTCGCAACGGACGAAGGCCAGGAGACGGGTGCCGCAACCAGTGACTTCCGTCTCAAGATCGAATCGGCAGCCCCGGAAGAAGTGGCGGGCATCATCGGGCAGGCGGTGCGAGATGCCGTAGCCTCGGTCCTGCGGGTGAAGCCAGAGACTCTGCGCGATGACCAACCGCTCACGGACTTAGGGCTGGATTCACTCATGGGCGTCGAGATCGAAAACTCAATTGAAGGCTCTCTCGGCGTGGCGCTGCCACAGGCCAGCCTGATTCGGGCGCGCACTATCCGCCAGATCGTTGAATTGATCGCTGAGCACATGGGCGCAAAAAGGCCCGGCGGGGCTCTTGCTGCTACTACGGTGCGCGTGACGGCGCCGGAGCCGACGTCCCCGCACGAGGTGAACTTGGAAGCGCTTTCCGACGAGGAAATTGAAGGGTTGCTTGGCGATGACATGGTCTCTGATGACTCTCATGATCACAAGGAGGATGTACGCTAACCCGCAAAGCCTGAGATCTAAATGTCCGGAGACAAACGCGCGCTTCTTAAGCAGTGGCTGGCAAGTGGAAAAGCACGCCTGGAACCACAGACATTTCCGCAGCGGGAATTGTGGGAGGCGTCGCCCGTTGGCGTCAACGACAATGCGAACCACATCTGCTGCCTCATTCAGTTGCGAGGCCTCATTACGCAACCGGCCTGCGAGGCCGCGCTTCAGCGAGTCGTGGAACGGCAGGAGGTTCTGCGCCTCTCGTTCCTGCCGGGCAAAGACCGGCCGGTTCAGATGATTCGTCAGAACACCGACGCCAATTGCCGTTTCCGCGAGCTTTCGTCTACGCAGCGACATGAAGAAGGGATTGAAGAGCTGGCGAAAGAGATTTTCAGTGAACCGTTCGATTTGGTCCGGGGACCGCTTTACCGGGCCGATGTACTTCAACTGCGCGCCGATCACCATGTGCTGGTCCTCGCGATTCATCATGCCATAGCCGATGGCTGGACCCTGGGTGTGTTCGTGCAAGATCTGTGTATCGCTTATTTTCAGGGGCTTATGGGCCTGCGCGAGGGACTTCCACCTTTGCCCCTTACCTACTCGGCTTGGGGTGCAGCCGAACGCGAGTTCTGGCACCCCGCGCAATTGGAGCAGCGCGCCGGTTTCTGGAAATCCAATCTCTCCGGGAGCCGCCGGTTTTGGGACCCGTTAGAGGGACTCGAGACCGCGTCAGGTGCGCCCCATCGATTTGTTTCCCATATTCCGGCCGATCTGTCCGATGCCGCGCGCGAGCTGGCCCGTGTCGCTGGCGCAACGCTTTTCAGTACACTGCTGGCTGCGTTTCAAGTCACACTCTCCCGGTGGACAGGCGAGGGAGACATCCTGGTCGGCACGCCCGTGGCGAACCGGTCCAAGCAGGCCGTGCGAGAAACCATGGGCTACTGCGCCGGTGTTGTCCCGCTTCGAGGTCAGGTCGATGCAGACCGTCCGTTTTCCGACATCGTGAGTGCGGTGCATCAATCAACCTTGGATTCCTTTGCGAACGCCATGCCGTTTGCGGAGCTTGTATCGGCGTTTGGGGACTTGCCAGTGCCAGGGCATAATCCCATTTTTGAGGTGCGGTTCGCGCTCCAGAACCATCCTGTTCCGGACGTTGCGCTTCACGGGCTCTCTGCTCGATTGACGATGCGCTCGACCGGTACCGCGCGTTTTCATCTCGGCTGCGAAATCACCGTAGCGGAGGAGGGGCTGGAAGTAGTGTGGCTTTTCCGACCAAATCTGTTTCCCCTAGCGGAAATGAAAAATTTATCGTACATGTTCCAGGCGGTGCTTGCAGGCGCTTGCAGCTCACCGGAAAGTCGGATTGGCGCCCTTGTAGCCCGAGCGCTATGAACCCCACGCCACCGACACAAGACTTGGTTGAACCGCCTCCGACTCATTGGGTGAGCCGCGCAGCCTTCCCGATCCTTGCAGCCATTTTCTTTCTCAATCAAGCTGCACTGGGGACCGCGCTCTACCTTGGATCTGTGTGGTTCTGTGTGCCGCTGATATTGACCGCCAGCCATCTGATGCACGGGATGTTGATCGGGTTCCACGAGGCGTCTCACGGGCTGTTGCGAAAGACTCGGCGCTTAAATGAGATAGATGGCATTATCATCGGAATTTTCAGCCTGACGAGCTTCAGCCTCTACCGCGCAGCGCATCAATTGCATCACGCCTACCTGGCGACTGAACGTGACGTAGAACTCTGGCCGTTCGTTATCCCCGGAATGCCACGGTGGGTCAGGGTTCTGGCCGCCATGCTCGAACTCGGTTTCGGCTTGTTTTACACGCCCCTTCTGTTCGTACGCACCTTTCTCCGTGCCGATTCGCCGATTCGGAACAAAAAACTGCGTCGGCGAATTTGGGCTGAGATCGCACTGAGCGGCGGCGTATGGTTTTGCCTGCTGGCGGCCGTGACGTGGTGGGGTGCATGGAAATACTTACTCTGGATGTACCTGGCACCTGCGTTTTTGGCCTCGAATATGCAAAGCTGGCGCAAATACATCGAGCACGTCGGACTCACCGGCTCCACGGTGAACGGTTCTACGCGGAGCATTGTCTCAGAGGGGCGACTGGGTCGGCTCGTTGCTTTCACTCTGCTCCATGAGCCCTATCATGGCGTGCATCACCGGCATGCCGGCTTGCCGCACGCGGAACTGCCCCTGTTCACTTCGGAACTCGCACCTAAAATTCCCGGCGAAGTA
>Ga0181535_10007535_pt1 | contig 10927 bp, 9 predicted proteins | sample PEATcosm2014_Bin_44_FD_119774 | JGI IMG/M metagenome (GOLD analysis project Ga0181535, IMG submission 119774) | Peatland microbial communities from MTU Mesocosm Facility, Houghton, MI, USA - PEATcosm2014_Bin17_30_metaG | ecosystem: Environmental > Terrestrial > Soil > Wetlands > Peat | place...
GATGTTGCGCCAGCCGATGCCGGTGTTGTACGCGCAGAAGCTGATTTCGCCTTCCTGCGTGGCATAGGGGATGGTGCACTGCTCGGTGCGGCGGAAGTCGTATGTCCACAGATCCTGGAACCACATGCCAGCGATGAAGAGGAAGTTCCAGCGGTCGGCGCGGCGCTTCTTGATGTCTTCCAAAGTGCGCGTGCCCTTGACGCTACCGTAATCGTGGCCGGTGGCGCCGAAGGTCTTGTCCATCTTCTTCATCATGTCAGTGATTCTGAAGTGGGTGGGCGACTTGAAGGGATCGTAGTTGCGCAGCAGAGCCAGCGCAAAACCGATGCACGAGAGCAACCTGCCGCGGGCCGCGTCGTTCACCTTGGCCAGATCCTTTGAGACCTTGTCCATGTTCAGGAAGGAGGTCACCGGGGCGGCTTCCTTGGTCTCCTTGTCGATCATCAGCGCCATGCCGACGCCGCAATTGGGGTGACAGCCGCAGTTGAGCTGTCCCCACTCGGCGTTGGGCCCGTGAATCAGATCGGCCCAGTCAGTGAAGATGGACATGAAGCTGATGGGGAACCAGTCGCGCGCCGGCTCGCCAAAGCCCATTTGGTCCTTGATGTCGTGGGCCATGTGGCTGAGGGTGTAACGCTGGGCGAGGCGGCGCTCGTCGGAGATGTCCTCGTCGCGGCCTGTAAAGCTGACCGGCTGGAAGCTGAGGAAGCTGATCTTCTTGGGGTTGTCGAGGGCGAAGCGGATGATGTGGCCCACCTGCTCGTTGTTGATGCCGTTGATGATCGTGGTGACCGGAACGATGTCAACGCCGGCTTCGTGCAGGTTGTTGATGGCCTGGAGCTTCACGTCGAAGAGGTTGCCCACCTTGCGGTGCGAGTTGGCGGCGTTGCCGATGCCGTCGAACTGAAGGTAGACATAGCGCAAACCGGCTAAAGCAGCGGCGCGGCAGAGTTCCTTGCTCTTGGCGAATTCGATGCCGTTGGAGGCTGCCTGCACGCTGTTGAAGCCCACCTTGCGGGAGTAGGCGATGGCGTCAAGGAAGTAAGGCGACAGGGTCGGCTCACCACCGGAGAACTGCACGCTCATCTGCCGCTTGGGCTTGAGGGTGACGGCGTTGTCCAGCATGGTCTTGATCTCGTCCCACGACAGTTCGTGGACGAAGCCCACCTGGTTGGCATCCATGAAGCAGGGATCGCACATCATGTTGCAGCGGTTGGTCAGATCGATGGTCAGCACCGAACCGCGCCCGTGGGTCAGGGTCGAGGTGCCGTGGTGGTGGAGCTTGTCGTCGTTGTGGGCGCGGATGTCGCGGCCGGGGAAGCTCTCTTCCAGATGCTTGAAGAAGGCCGTATCGATCGACATCACGTCTTCAAAATGCCCGTGCTTGGGGCAGTCCTTCACCATCAGGATCTTGCCGTCGCGCTCAATGATCTGAGCCTTGATTTCGCCCACCTTTTCGTTCAGCAGGATTTCCATGGGGAGCTTGCCGTCCAGAATCTGCTTGCGAATTTCTGGCACGCACTTGGGGCAAAGCGAGTCTGTGGTGCGCGGCCAGCCCAGCGGCGGCTTTTCCTTCTCGTAGCTCTTGAGCAGGGGCTTGTCACTCCACTTGGGCGTGAACCCTGGGTTCGGGCTGATGCGGTTCAGTCGTTCAAATACCACCCACGCGCCCTTGGCCGCGTAGACAACGGCTTTTTCGGCGTACTTGACTGCTTTGGACATATTGTTACGGTCTCCTCAAATAGATTGGTCACCGATGGCGGTCTTTCGCCCGGCCCAACCCAGGTCTTCCGGAAGCCGGCAGCCTGGGGGACTGAAAATCCACTACTAAGGTAAGCGCGGCCGCCGGTCAACCCAACGGTTGTGCAGCAAACGGCGGAATCAACCGTTGAATGGCAATTTGGAGGCAGCGAACGGAGAGGCAAATGAGAGAAAACGGCGGTCAACGGATGGCCGGGAAAGTGCATACCGCTTACGACGATCCGGCCCCAGGGGTTCTGGCTGCCTGGTTGATAATGCGCTGAATCAGGACCACGCGAACGTGAATGCGGCGGGCCACATCGGGCAGGAACTCGGTAATGAAATTGTCAATGGGCGCGGTTGCCAGAGTGATGCCGTAGCGCTCGGCGCTGGAGGGCAGATTGGTTCTCCGGCCAGGCACATAAAGATTGGCGATCTCGTCGTCGATGGCAAAGCTCACCAAGTCGGCGTAGTTCACCATGCCCTTGGCGTTGTCGCCCTGGGTCCACACCACCTGCTCAATGGCGTGACCCACGCGGCGGGGAATCGAAGCGGTGGGCATGCGATGGTAGTGCGGGTCCTGGTGAACGATGGACGGAATCAGAAAGGTGCCAAAAAATTCGCCGGTGACGTCCTGGGCATAGCTGACGCCCACGTAGCGGCCAAAGCCGGTCATGCCGGGGCCGTAGGCGGAGTCTGCGTCGGAGCCTACGGCGATGGCCGAGCTGCCCAGGATGGTGAGGGCGTTGAAGGGGTCCAGCACATTGCGCATTGCGAGCCGCGCCTTCTCTTTCGGCGTCAGCGGCTTTACCTGCGGCCCGTTGATAAAGCGTTCATACCGGTTTCTGGCGGGCGGGGGCGGGCAAGGCACAGGTTGCGGGCCGGTCACCACTTGGCATGGCGCAGCGGCGGGGGTGGGACTTTGCGGTTGAGGGGCTTCCGGCAGCGGCAGATTGGGGCCTTCCGGCGGAGCGGCCCACGCTGAACTTGCAGGCAGCAGCAATGCCGCAACGAGCAACAGAACGGCACGACCCATCCGCGCCCGGTTCAACTTCCATCGGCCGGCGGCGGGTTCATTCGTGGTGTTTTCTCTCGAAACGCTTCTCAAGAGCCAAGGCCCTCGCTGGCGGGAGATTTAGTCGCGGACGCTTTCCGGGAAGACCCGTTCGCTACCCGATCGGCCTATGGAGAGCAACGCGCATCCCCAACCGCCATTCTGGTACATTCGTTGAGTCTGACGCAATCCTGTTGTGGAAAGTAACACGCAAGGCCACAAAGTGGCCGCTGCTTAACCGCCTCGGACCCGCTTCCAGTATTGACCATTGCGGCACCTTCGGGCGTTCGGCGATTGACGCGACGCACTGCGCATCTCAGACTGAGAAGGAGATTGTTTTTCAGTGTTTGCCTGCGCGAGGTGCATGGTCATGAGCACGAATCCCCCTCCCCCTCCCGGCATTGGCAGTGTCGGCGCCCGCATCGAAGAGGCCATCGAGTTGATCGAAATGGAAGTGCGCCACACAATCGCCTATGTGAACGACGCGGTGATTCCCCAGGTTCGCAGCGAATCGATTTCGGCCCTGCGCACCGTGGCCGACAAACTGCGCGATCTGGCCGACCGCTTTGACCAGAACAGGGGTCCGCGAGGCTGATGAAAAGTTCAGTCCAGGCTTGTGGTTTCCCAGGTTTCAGAATCGAAACCTGGGGCACCCAATTTTTATGGCGCATCCGGCACGGGGTCAGATTGGCGTTGCCGCTCGCGGCTGCGTCGCTCCTGATTTTGTCGGGCTGCGGTCATCGGCGAAATGTTGCCCCGTTGCCCGCGCCTGAAGCTGCTCCGCCCGAGACGCAGGCCAATCCTCCAGCAACCGCGCCCACGCCCGCACCCATGCCGCTAGGACGCATCGCGCCCACGCCAGCGCCGCCGGGCGGGGTCAGTGCCGAAGACCTCCACTATGTGAAGACGCACAAGCCCATCCTGACCGAGGAGGGGCTGGCCACCTGGTACACCGCGCCGTACAAGGGCCGCAAAGCCGCCAATGGCCAGGTCTTCAGCGACCACGCCCTGACCGCTGCACACCGCACCCTACCCATGGGTTCGCTGATCGTGGTGACCAACTTGACGACCGGTCAGTCCAGCGCCATGCGTGTTACCGATCGCGGCCCATTTGTGGAGGGCAGGCTGGTCGATCTCACCATCGCATCGGCCAAGGCCACGGGCGTCTACCGGGCCGGTTCCGCACGTGTTCGCGTGGATGTTTACCGGACCCCAAAGCCCATAGAAACCGGTGGCCGCTGGTGCGTGCAGATCGGCGCCTTCACGAGCGAGCACAAGGCCACCAAGCTCAAAGCACAGCTCTTGCGCAAGTATCCCGGCGCCAGCGTGATCGAATTCCCCGGTGAAGACAGCTACTGGGTCCGCATCCGTCCTGAGGGCGATAATCGCGAGCAGGCCGAGCGAATTGCCCACCGCCTGCGCCCCGCCGAGGGCGATGCATTTTTGACGCGGCTGGATTAGCTGCATCCTTCATTCTTCGTGGACAACCCTGTAAAGCCTATTCCTTTGGTGAGGAGCTGAAATGGAAGGCGGTCTGACAATTCAGGAATCGAGAGTTCGGCAGAACTATCTGGCCATCAGTGTGGCCGCAGTTGCCTGTTTTCTGTTTGAGGCAGGCTGGTACTCGATCTTTATGCAGCCGTGGCTTGACGGCATTGGACGCACCCGTGAGTGGCTGATGGGCCCGGCGTCCCTCAACCCGGCCTTGCAGTTTGGAACGGCTCTGATCTCGGAAGCGATCATCGCCGCTGCCATCTCCTGCGTCACCCAGCTTACCGGTCCGCAGACAGTGCTGCGCGGAATGAAGGTGGCGGGGCTGCTGTGGTTCGGTCTGGTACTGACGACATTGTCCACCGGATACATCTTCGAGATTCGTCCCCTCAGCCTGCTCGCCATCAACGCCGGTTTCTGGCTGCTGGGCATGATTTTGATGGGCGCAATCGTCGGCGGTTGGAAGAAGCATTAGCGGGTTCTTCAATCCGCTGCCCAAGCTCAACAGCTCTACTCCGGCGGCGGATAGAAGGGCAGCTTGTCGTTCTTCTTGTTGGCGCGGCGGATGGTTACGTCATCGACGAGCAGCGCTGGCGCCAGCACTGTCTCCGGCACGTCCCCGAAGTAGTTGCCGATCCACAGTTCCTTGCCTGCGGCCACCACGCCGGAACGCAGAGCGCGCTGATCCAAGTCGTTCAGCGTGGCGCCGCGCACCAGTTCGCGCTTGCCGTCCTGAGTGCCGTCCTGGCTCACGCGATAAAGCAGCCGCGGCGATTGATTTGGGCCCATGGTGGCTACGTAATAGACATTTTTCAGCCCGCGATCTTTGGCCAGGTCCAGAAGCTTGCGGTTCAGTTCCTTGTCCGTCAATCCTTCCTGGGAAGTCACCTCCATTACACCGATCACTGGCTTCGACGCCGCGGCAACCCCGGCGCGTCCGTGGCCGTTCGACTGGGGAAAGTCGCGCACAGGCTCGCGGCCGATCAAATAATTTTCCAACTTGCCCGCCGTTACCAGCTTTACCGCTTGCGCGGAGACGCCCTCGTCGTCCACGTCGTAAGCGCCGACCAGCCCTTTGCCGTCATAGCTCTTCAGGCCGGGATTATCCACCACATCAAGAAAATCGGGCAGCACCCGGGCATGGTAGCTGGAGGCAAACGGGCCATTGGTGCGCGCCTCGGTGCCCAGTTTGGGCCGCGTAGCCGCCAAACCAGCAGACATCAGGGCCGTCACGGTGTCAGCGCCGGCATCGGAACTGAGGAGCACCGGGCCGTGGTATTCCTCTTCGACGATTGGCGCATTGCGCAGATCGGCGAGCGAGGCGATCAGTTCGACCGCGTGCTTTTCAAAAACCTCAGAAGAATCCAGGTCCTTGAGTGCAGGTCCTGCCGTTGAATAGGAGCGGTCCAGCCTCATGCCGTCGGCCGCCTGGGCGCCCACCGCGAAAGCCTCTCCGTAATAGCTCGCCGACTTGCGCAGGATGGTTCCCTCGCTGTTGACCAGCCAAGTTGTGGTCACCCGCGCGGTAAAATTCCCGGCAGAGTAGCGCACATCGCGCTGGCCGTTCTTCACGCTGGCGCCGGTGCGATAGAGGCCGCTGTCCCGCGCCACCCTGGCCTCCCACGCAGCGTCGTCCACCTTTAGTTTGAGCGGCTCCGCCAGAGAGATCAGCGGCGTTTCCTTGCTGAAGTCGTCGGCCTGCGGCGGCGTTTCGACCTGCTTCAACTCAGCCTGCTTCTGCGCATAGGCCGCCAACGCGCCTTTGTACGCCTCATCTGTTGCCCACCACAGGGCAGAGCGCACCGCAATCGGGTCGTCGTCCAGAGCCGCCAGTTGAACCGCGCCGTCGCCCCGGCCTCCGGAGCTGTCGGTCTTGTAGTCGCCCACCCGCACCGTCACGCGCGCCACGCGTTCGCGGCTGCGCCGGGAACTGCTGGTGGCTCCAAACGCCGCCTTGGTCTCGAAGTTGGCAATCTCTTCAATGCGGTACTGGATAAAGAACGGCTTCTCAAATCCCTTCAACTGCAACTGGCTCTTGCTGCGGTCCAACTCCTCAAGCATGGCCTTCAGCATGGGGTCTTTTTCGGCTTGGGCGCGGGTTGGCTGGACGGGCTTCTGTGCAGGGGCGAAGCCGGTGAGAAGAGCCGCGAGAAACAATGCAGGAAGGACGCGGGCGCAGATGCGCAGGATTCGATCCGCCCCTCCGGGGCGGTTCTTCCTTCTGCAACGCATTCCCAGGGTTTCGCCCTGGGCTATTCTCGCCGCCTCCCTCCGGGAGGCATCTTGCGCTGCCGGCAATGCAACAGGACGAATCGAATTCATAGCGGCTCCAAATTTCTCACTGAGGTTCGAGGGATCCCATCCTTGCAACAAAAAAATGGCGCAAAGATGAGGCACCCGGCACTAGTGGCCGGGGAAAGAGCGGGACGGTACGGCTGGTTGAGGTTCGAGGTTTCCCACCCTTGCGACAAAAACAAGAACGTCGCAAGGATGGGGCACCCGGCGTTGATTTTGCTGTCTCGGCGGCACGACTAAAGTCGTGCCCTGATACAAAACGTCTTTTCGAAACACATTCCACGAGTTATTCCGTAGCCTGTAAAGCCCGACTTCTTCTTGCATCTGCGGCACGACTAAAGTCGTGCCCTTTCAAAACATCGACTCAACCAGAGGTTCGTAATCCGTTCACTGACCACTGTTCACTGCTTCTCCGACGGAATTGGCAGAATTGGCGGCCTGGCCGTGCCTTGCGGCTGACGCTGGGTCTCCATCTCGCTGACGAGCATGGCCGGGGCCACGGCGCTGACCGGAATGGTGCCCGACTCCGCGCCGCACTCGCCGTTGAAGACCTCGCTCTTGTCGCCGGTGGCCAGGATGCGCTTCATGGCCGCCAGCGGTGTGCCCACAATGCTGACGCCGCGGACCAGTTCATCCGGCCGGCCGTCCACATAGACTCGCCAAACCACCAGCGGAATGACCTGGAAAGCCTGCGGTGAATTGCGCTGGGTGACGGCAAACCCTGAAGAGATGTCCTCGAAGTAAAGCCCGTACGGCTTGCCCTGTTTTTTGGCTAATTCGATCAACTGCTTGCGCAGTTTGGCCTCGGAAACGCTTTTGTCCGAGGTTACAATCAAGTTGCCCTGGCGTCCGGTGGGCATTTTGCCGGCCTGGGCGCGGCCGTGGCCGTTCGAGGCGCTGAAGCTGGCAATGGGCAGACGCGACATCAGGAAGGTCTGCAAGACGCCGTTCTGAATCAACTCCACGCGCCGCGCCTTCTGACCCTCGTCGTCATATTGGTAGTTGCCGCTGAGCCACGTATTCCCGAATGTTGTCTGTGTGGGATCGTCGGCCACCGAAAGGAAGGTGGGCAGCACCTCCTTGCCCACTTCCTTGGTAAAGGTCTGGCCTTCCTCATCGCCGCGCTGGCGCTGGCCTTCGAGCCGGTGACCCAACACCTCGTGGAAGAAGACCGCCGCCGCACGGCCGGAGAGAATTGCCGGTCCGTCGAAGGGCTCGGTCACCGGCGCCTTGCGCAGCGCCTCCAGGCTCTTGCCCAGATCGCGCATGGCCGCTTCCATGGCCGCCTGCGTGGGCAAACCCTCCACGGTCTCAGCCTCGAAGGTCTGCGCCCGGAACAAGTCCATCCCGTCCTCGGCCCTGCTAACGGCAAACGCCACCACCCTCGCCTGCTGGTGCGGCGCCACCACCCTTGAACCCTCCGACGAGGCAAAGTAGTCGGTTTCGTTCTGCGCCGTCAGCATCACTACGTTCAAGTTCACATCCGGGAACTCGCGGAAGACCCGCGAGAGCGCTTTTATCCGCTGCTCCCACGCCGCGCGGTCCACCTTCACGGGCGGGGCCGGCGTGCCGATATGCACTTGCGGCGCCTCCTGGCTGAAGTCCGGCGAGTTGTCCTCTTCCTTGGCACGCACCTCAGCCTCAGTCTTCACCCGCATGTAGTTATCCAGCGCATTCCCGTAACCGGTGTTGGTGGCCAGCCACAGCGACCGCGCCAGCGCCTCCCGGTCGTCGCCCAGCGGCAGCTCGGTGCTGGTTACCGCCGACCCGCGATGGGCGCCGTGCGTGTTGTCCAGCTTCGGCTCGCCCAGCCGCACCTGCACGTCGGCGACCCGGATGTGATTGGCTGAACTGTCCACCAGCGCCCCAAACTGTGCGCGAATCATCACCATGCTGGCATCGCCCGCCGCATAACTCAGGAAGTAAGGCGGCAACTGCTTGCCAGATTCCTGCTTGCCGAGCGACGTAAAGGCGCGATTGAGTTCGGTTGTCATCGCGTCCAGCAGCACCGGGGTCCCCGCGGAATCGGGGTGGAGGGACTGTGCCTCGTTCGCGGGGTGGGGCACCGGCGCGGCCTGCTGCTGCGCTCCGGCAGCCACGGGCAAGGCCAACGCCAAAACGGCAAAAACCGCACGGATACCGGCCCTGGTGGCCGTCCGCCTTCCGAAGGCAAAACAAATCTCTGTCATAGGCTGAAAAACCCGGTAAAACATCTTTACACGGAATTGTCGCAGAGTAAGCTTCGGTAAAGGAAACTATCCATGATGTTTGCGCGCCGAATGTTGCCGACGCTTTGCCTGGCCTTTCTGCTCACCGGCCTCGATTCACAACTTTGCCGTGGTCAGGCGGCGCCGACCCAGCCAGGTCCAGCCGCTGCACAGGTTGCGGGCAAGTTCGAGACTTCTGACGAAATGGACGGAAAATGTCCCTCCGTGGCTAAAGCCAGCCCTGATCCTGTTGGCGTTATGCGGGGGTTGAAACCCCCGCCTCCCTCCGGAAAGAATGATCCTGCAGCCTGTATAGTGGTCCCACCGCAACCTGCCAGCACGCAGGCCTATTCCCTGCCGCCCGACAAGCTGGCCAAGGCGATCGCCCTCAGCCACATTCGCACGGCCCTCGACATTGCCGGCTCGCTCTGGGGGTTGGCCGTTCTCTGGCTGCTGCTTGCCTCCCGCTGGGCCGCCGGCCTGGCCGCCTGGACTGAGCGCCTCTTGCGCCGCCACTTGCTCCAGGGGCTACTCTTCTTCGCTGTCTTTCTGATCGTCACCAGCCTGGCCAGTCTGCCCCTGGATGTAGTCGGCCATCTGGTCAGCCGCCATTACGGCATCAGCGTTCAGGGCTGGGGCAGTTGGCTGGGCGATCTGGCCAAAGGCTTGGGCCTCTCACTGTCCTTTGGCGTTCCCATTCTGCTGCTTTTCAACTGGATTGTCCGTGTCTCGCCGCGCTTCTACTGGTTTTGGGTCTGGCTGGTTGTCCTGCCCCTCATCGTGCTCTCCGCCTTTGCGTCTCCGCTGCTCGATCCGATCTTCAACAAGTTCGAACCCCTCGGCAGGAATCACGCCGCCCTGGTGGTCCGGCTGGAGACTGTTGTCGCCCGCACCGGAACCCACATCGCCCCCGACCGCATGTTCCTGATGAAGGCCAGCGAAAAGAGCACCGGCCTGAACGCCTACGTCACCGGCCTGGGCGCTACCAAGCGCTTTGTCCTGTGGGATACGGCCACAAACCGTCTGCCTGACGACGAAGTCCTCTTCATCTTTGGCCACGAGAGCGGCCATTACGTTCTCAATCACATTCCCCAAGAGCTCTGCGGCATGGCAACCGGCCTGTTCTTTGTCTTCTGGGGCTGCGCCGCGTTTGCCCGCTGGCTGGCGCGCCGCTTTGGCGTGGGCTGGGGGTTGGGCGGGATGGAAGGGACGGCCGCGCTTGCCAGCCGCCAGGGATTCGTGGTGCTGCTCTTCGCGTTCTCTATTGCCGGCTTTATCCTGCAACCGGCCGGCAACAGCTTCAGCCGCCACTTCGAGCACGAAGCCGACGTTTACGGGCAGGAAGCCATCCACGGCATCGTTGCCGATCCGCAGAAAACCGCCGTCTCCGCCTTCAACCATTTAGGAGAGGCATGGCTCGAAGACCCCAATCCCAGCCCCTTCATTGAGTTCTGGGAGTACAACCACCCCAGCGTCCAAACCCGCGCCAATTTTGCCGCTCATTACGATCCGTGGGCTGCAGGTGGGCGGGGAAGGTTCTTTGACAAGTAGTGATCCGAGAAAACGGATCGATCGATTTCTTCGGCTACTCCGCCGTTGTGGGATCAATCACCGCTCGAATGCGCGAGACACGGTTGGCGGGGAAGCCACCTTGTTGGGCGTGCGCGCGGACTGCGTTTTCATCCGGGGCGATGTAAATGCAGTAAACTTTGTCGTCTGTGACGTAGCTCTGAACCCACTGAATCTGTGGACCCATCTCTCGCAGAACACCGCACGATGTCTGCGATATCGCCCGCAATTGCTCCGGCGACAGCTTGCCTGCATCGGGAATCTCTCTCTCGATAACGAACTTTGGCATGGTGAAGACCTCCTTGTCTTGGTGCCAAGTGCAGAAATCATATCGCAGCCGGGATATTTCTGGCCGGATGGCCGGGGTCAACACCTGGCAACCACAATGGCGCTATCCGCGAATCTGATGCACGAGCCGTCCATGCCAGAAAGCTGATCCCTATTCCCTATTCCCTATTTGTGAAGTTTCAGGAGGTTGTCCATTCGATCTGAACGCGAGAAGCTGGTTGTAACGAGCAATCAGATTTTCCCAGGAGAGATCGAATGGACTATCACAAGAATGCCCGACTTA
>Ga0181535_10007537_pt1 | contig 10925 bp, 8 predicted proteins | sample PEATcosm2014_Bin_44_FD_119774 | JGI IMG/M metagenome (GOLD analysis project Ga0181535, IMG submission 119774) | Peatland microbial communities from MTU Mesocosm Facility, Houghton, MI, USA - PEATcosm2014_Bin17_30_metaG | ecosystem: Environmental > Terrestrial > Soil > Wetlands > Peat | place...
ATATCGTCAAGGCGATTGCGGTCAGGAACATTGGTGCTGGCAACGCCGATGAAAGCTTCGTTCTTGCGCACATCGGAGCAAAACAAGGTGGCGAATTCGACAAGAATGCGGTCGCCAAGGACATAAAAGCACTTCTGGCAACGGGGCGTTTTTCCAACGTCTGCGTCAGCGAAGAACCGCTTGATGACGGCATCAGGCTGGTCTATAGCGTTCAGAGCAAATTCAAGCTGATTGACGCCGTCGAGATCAAAGGCGTGGAGAATCTGAGCTTATCCAAAGTACGCAGCGTGATAGAACTTGAATCCGGAGACTTTGTTGACGACCAGACTCTTAATGTACTGGCAAACAAGATCGAAGATGAATATCACAAAGAACACTTTCCATATGTGTCGGTGACAAACAAGCTGAATGTGACTGACGCCTCCCAATGCCTCGCAACGTGTGTCTTCATCGTTGACGAGGGGAAGCGGGCCAAAGTCACAAAGGCCATCTTTGTGGGTAACACCGTGATTCCGGCTGGCACCCTTGTCACGAGCATGAATCCGCCCAAATGGTGGAACCCATTCTCATGGTTCGGTGGGATGCGGTACGATCCAGACGAATTGGAAATGGGGCGGCAGGAAATCCGCGAAATGTACTTAAGCAAAGGCTATCTCGATGTCACCGTCGAGTCGCCGCGCCTCGAAGCCGCAGCTGACGGCAGTCTGGTCGTAACGGTGAACATCAGCGAAGGCGTGGCATACCACTTTGGCAAGGTGACATTGGGAGAGATCACTGTGTTTCCAGAGTCAGAGCTAAGGGATGTTTTGAAGGATAGGATCAAACCCGGCGATCTTGCAACACCGGCAGTCATAGAGAAGACCTCACAGGCATTGAGGGACTACTACGGCAGCCGCGGCTATGTAAACACCGTGGTGCGTCCGATTCTTAATCCGCGGAGAGTCGTGTCTGGAACCGGAGCGTCAGGCAAGGAGGAAGGAGTGCTGGATATGCAGTTTGTCTTCACTGAAGGCAAGCTGGTCAGCATCAGGAACATCAGAATCACCGGCAACTCCCGCACGAAGGACAAGGTGATCAGGCGCGAAATCCAGGTGTCTCCAGGCGAGATATTCGACGAGGTGAAAGTGCGGCAAAGCCAGAATATCCTCATGAATCTGGGCTATTTCTCCGATGTCAGGGCCAATCCGGTGCCGACGCGCGATCCTACGCAGGACGATCTGGTTTTTGACGTTGACGAGAAACAAACGGGGATGTTCAGCGCCGGCATAGGTTTCTCCAGCATAGACAAGCTGACGGGTTTCGTTGGATTGTCACAGGCCAATTTCGATCTTCTGGGCTGGCCATATTTCACAGGCGCAGGACAGAAGGCCAAGATCAGCGCGCAGGTCGGCTCCACGACCAGACAGTACGACCTCTCATTCGAGGAGCCGTGGTTCATGGACCGGAAACTGTCGCTCGGATTCGACCTTTTCAGGAGCGATACGACATACGACGATTACCAGGTTGACCGGACAGGGGCGAGCATATCGTTACGCAAAGCTCTGCCGGGCGCCAATTCCATCGGCCTGAAGTATCAGCTTGAACGAGTGAGCATCAACGATGTGTCGAACACCAACGAATACTTTAATCTGGATGGATATACCGAGAATTTGACGACGAATAGCTTCTACTTCACTGACGAAAACGGAAACAGGACCGAGAGTTCTCTGACGCTCAGTCTGACGCACGATACCCGCGACAATCCGTTCATTCCAACCCGCGGGATACGCGGCACCATCTCGGCAAGCCTGACGGGCGGTCCGTTGGGGTTCGATACTGATTATTACCAGCTTGCATTCAACGGCGTAAAATATTTTCCCCTATGGTACGGGCATGTGATCAGCTTGAGGGCAAACTGCGAGGTCGTGAATTCGTACGGCGGCGATACGATGCCTCTTGACGATCGGTTGTACCTCGGAGGTGCCAGCACATTGCGCGGATTCAAATATCGCGATGTCGGGCCGAAAGTGGCGATGTATTACACCACGAACAATGTCCAGGAAGTGGATCATCAGGCGATCGGCGGGAAAACGCTGGCAATGGCGAGCGCGGAGTACACGATTCCTGTCGTAAAAATGATTCGTTTCGCATGTTTCTACGATATCGGCAACGTGTGGCAGGATGCGTACAAAGTTGATTTGAGTCATATGGCGTCCAGCGCGGGTGTGGGCATCCGGTTCGACATCCCTATGTTCCCGATTCGGATTGACCATGCATGGATAATAAAGAAAGATGATCCACTAAGCGGTTCGGAAGCATGGTGCTTCTGGGTCGGACCAACGTTCTGAAGATGTTCGGATTGATGCTGAGCCAATACACAACTGGAGGTGAGCAGTGACGATGATTTCGCGTTCATTAATTTTCTCGATTGCACTGGCTGCGCTGGGAGTAGTTTGTTCCGGCGTTGCTGCAGAACAGCAGAAGATTGCTGTCGTTGACATGGAAAGTCTGATCAAATCCCATCCCGAGACAACATCGGCTGAGTCGCTTCTGCAAAAGCAGGTTGATGAGTTTGAGAGTGAACGCAAAGACATGATAACCCAGTTCGAAAAACTCCAGAAGGATTGTGATCGGATCCAGAAAGAAGCGGAGAACAAAGCTCTTAGCGATAGCGAGAAGGAGAAGAAACGCGCTGTTTTTGAGGACAAATATGCAGAGTTGAAAGAGCAGGGCCGTAAGATCAGCGAAATGACCACTCAGCGTCAGAAAGAGCTCAACGATCAAAAGCTTAGAATGCGCAGGAGAATCTTCTCGAAGATCCGGGACATTGTGAAAGAATATGCCGATAAAAAAGGATACGTAACAGTGCTTGACAGTTCAGCGCTGTCAGTCGGAGGCGTGGAGACAGTCGTGTACATTGCGGAAAAGAACGATATAACCGCCGACATCCGCAAACTGGTTGAAGAACAGAAGAACGATTTGTTGGAAAACCCGCTAAAGCTGGACAAGAAGTCGTCCGAAAAGTAGGTGTAGACGACCATGACCGCAGCTGAAATCGCCGTCAAAATTGAAGGACTTTTGGAAGGTGACGGATCGGTGGTCATCAAAGGCTTGTCAGGCCTCCATGATGCCGTATCAGGCGATATCACGTTCCTGTTCAATCCCCGTTATGCTTCCGCAGTTGCTGAAACCCATGCGTCGGCCGTGATTGTGAACAACGACTGGAAGGGCGAGTGCCGGTGCGCCGTTATAAGGGTTAAAAATGCGGACAGGGCTTTTTCCAAGGTCGCGTCTTTTTTTGCGCCGCCGCAGCCGGATATCCAAACAGGCGTGCATCCAACGGCTGTTGTAGCCGCGGACGTGAAGCTTGGCGACCATGTCAGCATTGGCCCTCACTGCGTTCTCGAAGCTGGCGTCGGGGTGGGGGATCGGACTGTATTTGTGGCCGGCTGTTACGTCGGACACGGTGCCAGGATCGGCAAGGATTGCAAATTCCATCCGCTCGCGAGTCTTCGCGAAGGCGTTATAGTCGGAGATCGGGTGATCATCCACAATGGCGCGGTCATCGGCAGCGATGGGTTCGGCTACGTTAATGACGGCGGCAAATGGACGAAGATTCCGCAGATCGGGACAGTAGTCATCGGCGACGATGTTGAGATTGGCGCAAACGCCACCATTGACCGCGCACGGTTCGGTGCAACGACCATCGGTAACGGTGTAAAAATAGATAATCTGGTCCAGATTGCCCATAACGTCAAGGTGGGCGACAACACCGCCATGGCCTCGCAGGTCGGTATTTCAGGCAGCACGACGATAGGGAAGAATGTCATGCTTGGCGGCCAGGCCGGTCTAGCCGGCCACCTCACGGTCGGAGACAATGCCGTTGTAGGCGCGCAGGGCGGCGTCACAAAAGATGTTCCACCAGCGACTTTTGTCTCAGGTTATCCCGCCATGCCGCATGACAAGGCAAAGAAAATACACGCTCACATCATGCTGCTTCCGGCTCTGAGGGAAAGAGTCAAGGAGTTGGAAAAGCGATTGGCAGAACTTGAGAAAGACAGGGAAGAATCAGGAGTCAAATAGATGAAGGTTCTTGTCACCGGCGGCGCCGGATATATCGGTAGCGTCACCACGGAACTGTTGCTCGATGACGGGCACAAGGTGGTCGTGTTCGACAACCTCGAACGCGGTCATCGCGAGGCCATTGACAGGCGGGCCGCGTTCATAAAAGGCGACTTGCGGGAGAAGGAGAGCATTTTCAGCGCGATGAAGAAGGTCAAGCCTGATGCAGTAATGCATTTCGCGGCCTATGCGCTCGTCCCTGAATCCATGGTCGAACCGGAAATTTATTTTCGCAATAACGTCGTCGGCGGAGTCAATCTTGCCGAGGCAATGTGGATCGCCGGCGTCAAGAATATCGTCTTCTCTTCCACCTGCGCCACGTATGGCCAGCCAAAGCGCGTACCGATCACCGAGGCCGAATCGCAGAAACCCGAAAATCCCTACGGCGAATCGAAGCTGACATTCGAAAAGACACTTTCATGGTATCAACAGCTGCACGGAATGCGCGCGGTGTTTCTCCGATATTTCAACGCCTGCGGCGCCACGGAGAAATTCGGCGAAGATCACGATCCGGAAACACACATCATTCCGCTCGTTCTTCAGGTGGCGCTGGGCCAGCGCGAGAAGATAATGATTTGTGGAGACGACTACAAAACGCCTGACGGGACATGCATACGGGATTACATACATATCGTTGATCTCGCCCAGGCTCATATCCTTGCCCTCACATCGGATGTTTCAGGAGCGTTCAACCTCGGCACCGGTAAAGGTAACTCTGTCAAACAGGTGATTGAGGCTGCGAGGGATGTAACCGGCCATCCGATTCCGGCAAAGATAGGCCCGCGCCGGCCCGGCGATCCGGCAAAGCTTGTCGCAGGTGCCGAAAAAGCCCACAAGATCCTCAAGTGGAAGCCCAAATTTACGACTCTCGAATCAATCGTCCAAAGCGCCTGGAACTGGCACAAATCCCACCCGAACGGATACGGAAAGAAATAGCACGGCTGCAGGACATCCTTGTTCCTGCACCGGGAACCGCTCGCTGCATGAACTCTCACTCTTCACTTTCGTGCTGAGTGGATTTGAAGGATTCGTCCCACTTGGCATCAGCGTGTTGCAATCATCATCTGTATATGAACAGTCTTTCTTTCTGTTGATCTGATCTGGACTATTCCGGCTTAAGAGTGTAGCATTAATCACGGAAATTTGAGATAGGACGTGTGGTAAGCGAGGCATTCGCATGGCCGTAATAGGATTCAAAGAATACAACGACAAAGATCGGTATGCCGCCAGAAGAACCGTGAATAAAGGCGCAAATTTGATCTGGAAGATAGTTGTGATGGTTGTGGTTGTTGTCGGGATAGGATTTCTCGTCAAGGTTCTTATCCCTGTCGGGAAGACTGTTCTCAACGCCATAAACCCGCCAAACATGTAAATAAGTAGATAAAAGGAGAAGACTGATGTCTGCCAATAGCAGTGCGATGACAGCATTTCCGCGTACGACTGTGGGAGGAGTATCGGTTTCCAGGATGATAGTGGGTACAAACTGGTTCCTGGGCTACTCACATACGAGCGCAGCCAAGGACAAGTTCATCACGTCGTACCAGACTGCCAAGAACGTTGGAGAGATCCTTTCTGTATTTTTCGAACACGGCGTGGATACCATCATGGGGATGCCGCAGCCGATTTTGCAAGAGGGCATAAAGATCGCGGAGCAAAAGACCGGACGGAAAGCCATCCTGATACTTACGCCAGGTTTCAACACTTTACCCGGCGGTCCCGCCGACAACGAGCCTGAGGTTGTCTTCGACCGGTGCAAGAAGTTTGGCGCCACGTTCTGCATGCCGCACCAGTGCGTGACCGACGCTCTGCTGGACAAGATGCATAATAAGATTCGCGATATCGACAAGTATACAGCCATGATTCGCGCGCGCGGAATGATTCCGGGCCTCTCCACTCACATGCCCGAGGCCGTGGTGATAGCAGACAAGACTTGCGCCGACGTTGAAACATATATTCAGATCTACAACGCCATTGGTTTCCTTATGCAGGTCGAGGTTGACTGGGTTATGCGGATTATCCGTGACGCGAAGAAACCTGTGATGACCATCAAGCCTATGGCTGCAGGACGGCTTCTTCCACCAGTTGGCCTCGCCTTCGCATGGAACACCATACGCGACCAGGACATGGTGACTGTCGGTACGACCACGCCGGATGAGGCGCGCGAAGTGATAGAGCTTTCTCTGGATTTTCTCAACCGCCGTCTCCCTGACAACGTGCTTCAGAAAACCCGTAGCAAGAAATCTTTGGAACGATGATTGTTTCAGATGAGACAGATCCGCAATGACTGATGCCAGAGATCTTGAGCGCAAGTCTTCCGCGGTGACTCTGTCCGACATGGAAATATTCATTTTCCCGGAGCTTCTTTACAGTCTTGTCCTTGCCAACATCATGTCGCCCCGCATCTGGCAGTGGGCGTTGGATCCTTGGTTTGACGGTTTCGACAGGATGAAGCCATACCGCCGGATCATCCGCCTCAAGCAGTACATCATGGATCACTACGCGTTCAATCTTGATCTCGATACGTGGGGGCTCACCACCAAAGAACGCGAAATCGCCAGATTCAAGGACTTCATCGAGCCTGAAACATTGAAGCAATCCAACGCATTGTTCGGATATGAAGGCGACAAGTATTATTTTGACATGGATATCAGGACGCATTTCGGCCTCAACAAATACGCAGGCAATGTAATCCCGTACTGGAAGACCGAGACAGTCGAGGCCATGGACGCGTTCCGTTACAAGCCGAACTATGCCGGCGGGGCGGGGGAATGCGTTTCGCTTGCCGCCCTCTACGCCGCCGCCTTGTTCGTCGTGGCAAAGGTTCCACTCAGAGACATTTATCTCATGGCAACGCCACTGCACTCGCAGAACTTCATTGATATTGACGATGGCATTCTCACCAACAACCGCAGGCTGGTGACGAAGAACATGTGGTTCAACGGAACGGAACTTTCGGCGCAGGCGCGCCGTGCATTGGAAAACGAGCAGGTGACAGTGCTTACACATGAGACGGGCTACATTCACGTTGTCTACGACGACGCTACAATTGATCGAAATGCCTACTCGCATTTTGCTGAGCGGCTTGCCGCATATTTAAAGACCGAGATTGAGGAAGAGACGTTGGGTAACTTTGTGCGACACACGCGGAGTATTCAAAAATGCTTCCAGATAAGGTGGTCATTGCACGGTGTTGATCACTACATTGGCATGGACAGGGCCCTTGCATACGAAGAAAGCACTTCCTACACGATTTCCGCAAACACAAGGGATAAGCTCATGGCGGAAATTGACAACGAGGAATTTCAGCCGACGCCTTTTTCCGGGCGCATAATTTTCAACGATATGGAAGCACTTGTGAAGAATCGCAAATTATGCATGAGCGCAGAAGCCGATGTGAATATCCTCATGGATCAGTTCGCCTGCGAGTGCGTCAACGCACGGATGGCTATCGAACACCTGCGCAAGTTCTGTTGCACAAGGGCGAGGCTGCCGGATGCCACATCGAAGCGTTTCCTTCCGGCGCGTGAACCGCTCGGAGTGGATGTTCGCATGACTCGAGAGCAGATTATCACCCGGCTTGGAAGCATCAGGAGCGCCAATTCAATGGCGGATATGGCATTCCATTCGTATCGCGATCTGAACTGCATCGAAGCGGAGCCATTTATTCATGCAGCCATACAGCGCAATCCTGTCTCGATTGAAGGCGCAAAGAAGATGGATGTCGCCGCCATAGTCAAGAGTCTCGGTGATTTACCAAATGATTCCATTTATGATGACTCAGGCCGGCTCGCCCAACCTGATGAAGTATGGAATTATGGTCGCGGCGATGGCGTGGAGAAGGCGCTGTTGCTTGCGAACATACTGCGTAATCGCATGCCAGAAGAGCAAATCATAATTGAAATTGGCATGGGCAAAGCGACATGCAAAGTGGGCATCAAGGATTACAGTTTCGCGTCCGGCAAGCAACTCAAGTCCAATGTCTGGCAGATACCGAGGATCTAACAGGAACTCAATCTGACAGCCCACAAGACGCTTTGGACCAGGCTTTCCGGCGAGGCTTTGCCTTTCCATGCAATATCGAAGGCCGTGCCGTGATCTACCGACGTACGCACGATAGGCAGTCCCAGTGTGATGTTTACTCCACGATCGAATGCCAGCATCTTGAACGGAATCAGTCCCTGGTCGTGATACATCACGACATACGCATCGGTCTGCTTCCGCCTATCGGGCAAGAATGCCGTATCGGCTGGCAACGGTCCCTCAATGTTCAGACCTTTTGCACGCGCTTTCGCGATGGCCGGTGCGATGATCGTTTGTTCTTCCTTTCCGAATAATCCGTGTTCGCCACTGTGCGGATTGAGTCCGCATACGACAATGTGCGGTTTCTTCCTGCCGAGTCGGTTCATGGCGTCGCACGTAAGTTCAATGACACTCGCAATTTGCGGTCCGGTGATTAGTTTTGGAACAGCAGCGAAAGGAACATGGATTGTCACCAAACTGACGGCCATGTCGTCGCAAGCCATCATCATGCAGATGCGTTTTGAGCCGGTAAGCGAAGCGAGCATTTCCGTGTGACCTGGGAAGGGGACGCCGGCCAGACTCAGCGCTTCCTTATTGATTGGAGCGGTGGCAATTGCCGCCACGCGGCCCGACACGGCGGCGGCCGCAGCTTCTTTGATGTAAATGTACGCTGCCCTGCCGCATGCGACTTGCACTTTTCCGGGCTTAATACGTGTGTCGTCAAAGGAATCACAATCTACGACCAGCGGGAATGGCAGCGGCTTTGCATGTGTCCATTCCTCCAAAGGCGTGATCGGCGTTCGGAAAGGGATGTGGCATTTTGCGGCTACCCGCCGCAGAACATTCGCATCCCCAAAGACAACTGGAACGCACTTTCGAAGCACCCGCCGTTCGTTGAGGACACGCAGACACAATTCAGGTCCCACGCCCGCCGGATCCCCCATTGTTATTCCAATAATCGGTTTCATGTTCACTGATCAAGATACAAGTGCGGGACAAAGGATGCAAGTTCTGGTGGGGCGAATTGTCCTCGATGAGCCATTTTCGGCCGCAGAATGGTGGTTGTGCAGTTCATGTGGAGACTTTACGCGGAACGATTCAGTTCAATCTTGGAGCCGGGACGCCCTCGTCCCGGTGACCACCGGCGCGAAGGCGCGCCGGCTCCAGCCAATAACGACTCACAAAACGTCCCTGAAGTTGAACTGCAATGCAACTGGAAATTATGTGGAACAACTTGTCAATGCTGGGGTTGCAACTATTCATAATTTTCTACTTTCTCATCAACTGAATCCTTCCGGCTTACGCGCGGACTATGGTTGTGCGATTGCGGCCTCTCGTGAAACGAGAGCGGCGTCAAGCCGCCGCAGTCCATAGCGGCTTCGCGCCGCAAAAGAAACTATTGCTCAGCCTCGGCAGAGCTCCCATGCTCCAGCCAGATGCACAACATTCTTTCTTTGCTTTATTCATTGGTCTTTGTTTGGTAGGTAAGTGTCTGAAGGGTGGATGTGGAGCGGAAATGAGCGGAAATGTTCAAGACAGATTGGATGCGGTGCAGGTTCGGATTCAGGCTGCTTGCGAGCGGTCGGGCCGCAAACCGGAAGATGTGCGGCTTGTCGCAGTCACAAAAGGGATCGGTCCGGATGCAGTCAGGGAAGCGGCGGAGTGCGGACAAATCATTTTCGGCGAGAGTAAAGTGCAGGAGGCAAAGCATAAGATCGGTATGTGTCCCGGCAATCTGGAGTGGTATATGATCGGCCACCTTCAGGGAAACAAGGTGCGTGAAGCGGTGCGGCTCTTCCACATGATTCATTCCGTGGACTCATTCAAGCTTCTGGAGACGATCAACGGAGCCTGTCAGGAAACCGGCAATACGATGCCTGTGTGTCTTGAAGTGAATGTCTCCGGCGAGCGAAGCAAGTTCGGCATGCCGCCGACTGAGATCCCAACCGTTCTGGAGAAAGCAGGTACGTTGATAAACGTTGATATTGTTGGGTTTATGACGATGCCGCCGTTCACGCAAGACCCGCTGGAGGCCCGGCCATTTTTCAAACGCTTGCGCGAATTGAGGGATCAGTGGCAGAATGAAAGCGGAATCGAAATGCGGGAGCTCTCGATGGGGATGTCCAACGATTTTGAAATTGCCATTGAAGAGGGCGCGACAATGATCCGGGTTGGCACTATCCTATTTGGCGAAAGGAAGGCGGCGTGGAAGCCGGGGGCTGACGAGCTGGAGAGCATCTAATAATCAACACCCAATGTCCAATGCTCAAGTGAGGACTGATCGTGGCTGACGAAGAAAATGCGAAATCAAAGGGGCGCGGCGGGCTCAAGAGTTTTGTGGTCACTATTATTGTGATCGCGGCCATTCTGCTTGCGACGGCCTTTTTTGCCGTCAGAACGGAAGGTGGGCGCTCTTTTGTAGAAGGATGGGTTGCAAAACGGCTGGGCATGGAACTGACGATCAAAGACGCCAGGTTGAATCTTCCGCTCACGCTGGTGATTGTTGACACAGTATCGAAAGCGGTTGAGCCCCACGGGAAGCCGGTGTTCAAAGCCCGCGAGATTTCCATTACACCGACTTTGAGGGCTGGTTTGGAGATAACCGTCGAGCGCGCCACGCTGAATCTGATGAGGACGAGCGCCGGCGACTGGACGCCAGCCGTATTCAGCAGGCTGGGCGATGTGCAATCGAGGAATGTCGCCGAGATATCGCGGGCGATGCGGAAGCTGGCTGGGTATCTGACGCTGCGCATAAGCGACAGCACTCTCAACTGGATGAGCGAGGATGGCACGATTATGGCATC
>Ga0181535_10007540_pt1 | contig 10922 bp, 11 predicted proteins | sample PEATcosm2014_Bin_44_FD_119774 | JGI IMG/M metagenome (GOLD analysis project Ga0181535, IMG submission 119774) | Peatland microbial communities from MTU Mesocosm Facility, Houghton, MI, USA - PEATcosm2014_Bin17_30_metaG | ecosystem: Environmental > Terrestrial > Soil > Wetlands > Peat | place...
AAGTCGGCGCGGAAATGGCGCGGGCCATTTTGAACCGGCTGCGGTTTCCCAAAAAGCAGATTGACGAAATTGCCGCGTGCGTTTTGCATCACATGCAGTTCAAGGATGTGAAGCAGATGCGGAAGGCGACGCTGCGGCGGCTGCTGCTGCGCGAGACGTTTCCGCTGGAACTGGAATTGCACCGGCTGGACTGCCTTGGCTCGCACGGCGATTTGTCGCACTACGATTTTCTGGTGGAGCAGGCGGAGGAATTGAAAAAGAAACCGGCGATCCGTCCGCCGCTGCTCACCGGCGATGATTTGATCAAGCTCGGCATGAAGCCCGGCCCGGCGCTGGGCGCGCTGCTGGCGGAAATCCGCGAGAAGCAATTGCAGGACGAATTGAAAACGCCGCGCCAGGCCAAGGCGTGGGTCAGACGGCGGCTGTTGCCAAAAATGGATTGAGCGGTTATCGTATTTTCATGCGCACGATTCATGCGGTGTTTCAAAACGATGGCGAATGTTTCATCGCCCGCTGTCTGGATTTTCCGGTCACGACGCAGGGCAAGACGCTGGCGGTGGCCAGGGCGAATCTTCGGGAAGCGGTGGAATTATATCTTGAAACTGGGGGCGCATCCAAGCCGTCGAAGCAGGCGAAGGAAGTTTATCTCACCAGCATGGAAGTTGCATGAGCCGGCATCTGCCAGCCGTTTCCGGCCGCCAACTTCTGCGCGCGTTGCAACGCGCGGGCTTCGTGGTGTTGTGACAAAAAGGCAGCCATGTCTCGATGGAAAAACGCAACGCGGACGGTTATTGGCGGACGATTGTTCCCATGCACCGCGAAATCCGTCCCGGCACCTTGAGCGACATCCTCAATCAAACCGGCTTGAGCAAGGAGGAACTGGCGGAATTGCTCTGAAAAAATCCGCGAGAGGCAACTGGCGGATGAATTAAAAAATACGCGCCAAGCGAAGGCATGGGCTAAAAAGCAAAAATTCAATTATGATTCGTCGGGACGATAGATGTTCCAACATTTTTTACTTCGATTTCAACTGGATTGCTAATGATATTTGTCGTCATTAGCGGACTAATTGTAAGTTGCTCGACAGCAAAACGGACTGTGTGTTTTCCAGGCAGTATTTGAAGCGACTCTTTCGTTTTCGCAACGATCCAGTGCGGATCGAAGGTAACATCAGAGCTTTCTTCATGATTTGGATATATCGTCCCTCTTCCGATGTCGCCCCGCCCGCCCCAATTCCAGTTATACCATACATCGTCAACTTCAAGTTGACCTGCTCGCTGCCACGCGGTTACGTAGCCATGCGCCTTAACATCATTATTGCGCACTGTCGCTCGAAAACTTGGAACTTCGTTGGTAGTCCATACCTTTTTGTTTGCAACTAGCCGCACGGTTAACCCATCAACAGCATTGCCCCAAACATTTGTGTTATTTGATCCAACTGCATCCTGTGCCGCGGCTTTTGACAGCGTAAAGACGAGGCAAAATAAAATGGCGGCGGATTTCATGCCTATAAATTAACCGCAAGGGCCAAAGGCGCAAAGGATTTTCGGGAGCTCGGCCCGGCGCTGGGCGCGCTGCTGGCGGAAATCCGCGAGAAGCAATTGCAGGATGAATTGAAAACGCCGCGCCAGGCCAGGGTGTGGGCAAAACGGAAAATCGGAAATCGCAAATCGGAAATCTAAAATTATTTCAGCGGCTCCAAATAAATTTTCCGAATTTCAAAATCCGCGCCTTCGCTTTGGATGCCGACGAAGCCGGAGGAAACGGTGCATTCGGTGATTTCATTCAGCAATTTGCCGTTGATGATGGCTTTGACATCGTTGCCCGCGCAGACGGTTACATTCGTGTCCCATTGACCGACGGGATTTTCATTTGATGTGCCGCGAAGCGGAACCGGCGTGTTGGCGTCCTTGCCCAAGGCCAGATGTTCCTTGCATTCCGCGCCGGCCATCACGAACAAATCACCCTGCCGGCCGGATTTGCCCTGATTCTGGACGCACATCGGCCAGACGGTGTCCGGCGATTGCATGTGGACGAGCACGCCGGTGTTGTTGGCCTGGGGCGTGACTTTTCGGAAGCGCCATTCGACGGTGACGACATAATTGCTGTAGCTTTGCTTCGTGCGCAAATAGCCGATGGCAGAGCCGTTGCAATGAATGACGCCGTTGGTGACTTCCCAGGTTTTCATCGGGTCGGCGTTGTTTCTCATGCAAAAGGTGAGGCCGTCGAAGTTGGTGCCGTTGAAAAGTTGTTCGACGCGGGATTTATAATAAAGGCCGTAGGTAAGTTTCTGTCCAGGCGGCGTGTGGAAGAGGTCGCCGACGTTTGTGAAATCTTGCGCTCGCAATGTCTGGCCACTGGCGAAGCCGAGGCAAAACAGGGCCGTTCCGGCAAGCAACTTTTTTGTGATGAATTTCATGACGCGAAAATGATGCGTCCAGCGCCGCAAGTCAAGCGTTTGGCGATGCCGATGGTTTAATGAGTGCCGGCTTTGTAGATGGTTTTGATTTCGGCGGCGGACAAGGCGCGGTCAAAGAGCGCGACCTCGTCAATTTCTCCCGCAAAGAAACATTTGCTCATGGTTCCGTTGACGGGCGCGTAACTGCCAATCTTCAGGGAATTATCCGTCGCCTGCAACTTCCCGGAAACCGTTTGCTTTCCATCCAATGCGCCATTGACAAAACCCTTGAGGCTCGCGCCGTCATACACCAGCGCGACATGATACCAAACGCCGGGCTTGAGCGTGGTGGCGCAATCAAAATAGACCCAACTGTTGCCGACATTGGCGTGCGGCCGCAATTTATGCGCGTCGGACACGGCCATCGCCCAATCAACCGCTGATTCCGCATCCACGCCTTTGGCCAGCACGGCGCCACCGCGATAACCGATCAATTTCGAGTATTTCACCCACGCCGTCGCCGTAAATGGTCCGGTCGGTGAGATCGCCGGATCGCTCGGCACTTCCACATACTCCTGGTTTCCGTTGAAAGAGAAAGCCTTGCCAATCACCCCGCGATCAAATCCAGCGCCATTCATCAAATCGCCATGGTTGCCGCCGATGCTGTCTCTGGCGTTGCCGTCGGCTTTCCACAACGCGACCAGGCCGGGAAGCCGTGGCGTTGATTTCGAAAATAAAAACAAATACAGCGCGGTGCCGGCAACGAGGGCGAACAAAACCACCGCGCCAATGATGATGGGCGTCTGGCTTTTTGCCCGAACCGGCGGTTGGACGGCGGGAATTCCGCCGGGTTTGGGCACGTCAATCATTTGCTTGCAAGCCGGGCAGTTGATTTGCGAGCCAACATAACGCGAGTCGCACTGGATGTGCTGGCCGCAACCCGGACAGAAGAATTTGAATTCAGCCATATTAAATTGGTGCTGATTGATTATGACACGCGAGCCGGCGGTTTATTAGAAAAAAACGGCCTAATTTTCAAACAAGCTGATTGCCGGCAAGATTTATATGGAGACAAATCGCGAGTATTCCGCCGATGAAACCGCTTTCCGAAATTTGCAAGTCATTTGCAAACTTCTGAAATTTTAGCGCGACTCAAATGGCCGCTGCAATTGCCGCCGCACCCGTTCAAAAACCATCGCGGGCGAAATGGCGTTCAGACACTCGTTTGGTTTTTCGTAGTTGCAATAGTCTTTGAGACAGGGCGAGCAGGGGAGTTCAATCCGCAGGACATTTTCAAGCTGTCCGTAAGGTCCGGTGCGGCGCGGTTCGGTGGGGCCGAAGAGCGCGACAAGCGGTTTGCCGAGCGCGGCGGCCACGTGCATCGGGCCGGTGTCGTTCGTCACCATCAAATCGCAGAGCCGCAGCCACTCGATCATTTCCGGCAGGGAAGTTTCGCCGCACAAATTCAGGCACCGCTCCGGAAGCACGCGGCAAATGATTTCGCCGGACGGCTGGTCTTCCGCGTCGCCAAGAATGGCAAAGCGCGCGGCGGGAAAATTTTTCGCGGCCAGGCGGACGAGTTCGGCAAAATGTTCGGCGGGCCAGCGTTTGTTCAGCCAGCGGGCGCCGGGCTGGAGCAAAATCAGTTTTGAGTTTTGAGTTTTGAGTTTTGAATTTACGGCGGCGGCGATTTGCGGACGTTCGGGCAGCCACTGGAAATTTTTATGGACCGGCACGCCCAGTGGCGGCAGCACGGATAAATACCAGTCCACGGCGTGCGTGTGAAATGAGGCGCGGCGGACGGCGAGGTCGTAAAAGCCGCGGGCGCCCTCGCGGACTTCGTCGAGGCCGATGAGAAATTTCCCATTGGCGAGCCAGGCGAACGCGCCGCTGCGCGCGAGGCATTGCAAATCAATCACGAGGTCAAAATGTTGTTCGCGCAGCCGGCGGACGCTGCGGAGCATTTCCGGCCAGTGCCGCGGCGATTTCCAGCGTTTGCGTTCAAAGCGGACAATGCCGGCCAAATCCGGGTCGCCGTCGAGCAGCGGCGCGAGCGCGGAATCAATCCACCAGAAAATCTCCGCGTCGCGGAAATGCAGTTTCAGCAAACGCAGCACCGGCAGCGCCTGGATGACGTCGCCGAGCGAGCTGGGTTTGAGGATGAGAATTTTCAAATGAAGAATTAAAAATGAAGAATGAAGAAACAAAAATGGCGCGCGGCACGCAACTTGAAATTCTTCATTCCGCCTTTTTCATTCTTCATTTACCGGCCGTATTCCAGCCGCTCGGCGAGGCGTTCGGGCAGGCCGGCGGCGAGGATTTTCCGCTGGGTCGCGGGGATGTCGTATTCGAGCCGTCGCAATTCAATCGTGCCGGCCTCCAGGTCGTAAATGACGTAGGCGGCCTTGGGATTGTTGTCGCGCGGCTGGCCGACGGCGCCGACGTTGACGAAATATTTTTTGGCCGGGTCCACCTTGAATTTGGAATAGGTGCCGCCGCGCACGGCGGTGTCGCGCATGAAGGCGACGGGCACATGGGTGTGGCCGAAGAAGCAGACCTGCGTGTTCTGGTAGGGAAAATTGGCGGCGGCGGCGAGCTTGTCAAAGACGTATTGCCAGCGTTGCGGCGCGTCGAGCGTGGCGTGGACGATGGTGAAGTTGCCGACCAGCCGGGTGTATTTGAGGTCGCGCAACCACTGTTTTTCCTCGGCGTCCAATTGCTCGCGGGTCCAGTGGACGGCGGCGGCGGCGGCGGGATTGAATCCCTCGAGATGGTCGTTGGAGGAGCAATATTCGTCGTGATTGCCCTTCACGCAGGGGATGTTCATGTCCCGGACGATCTTGAGGCATTCCTTCGGGTTGGCGTTGTAGCCGACGATGTCGCCGAGGCAGACATAGTGCGTCGGTTTCTGGTTTCGGGCGTCCTCCAGAATGGTCTGCAAAGCTTCCAGATTCCCATGAATATCGGCGATGATGGCGAACTTCATTGCATTAATGAACTATCTCGAAACCGCGAAAATCATTTTGCGCGGCGCTCCACGTCACATTTTCGTCGTGGATAAAACATTTCAACCCGGCGTCGCGGATGGCGGCCCGGAAGGCTTCCAGCTCTTCGCGCGCACCCTCGGCGGCCAATTCGACGCGACCGTCGGATAAGTTACGCACAATGCCGGAAATTTCAAATCCGGCGGCGACGGTTCTCGCGGTGTAGCGGAACCCGACGCCCTGCACACGGCCGGAATAAATAATCCCGATGCGGCAGCGGCTGGCAACTGACTTATGTTCCGGCACGCGAAGATGTAGCCAGAGCCGGAGGCCGGATGCAATGTTAAATTGGCGGGCGGCGCGGAACATTTTTTCATTTTCCGAGAATTCTGTTTGACCGGCGGGGGAATTTGCGGTAGTCAACAGCCGTTGCCTTCATACAAACGGAAAAGTCCGGGCGTTTTGCGGGCGGCGCGCGGCGTGAACGGCAATGTTGAACACCAAATCATTTCTGGCGGTGGATTTTGGGGCGGGCAGCCTCAAGCTGGCGGAATTTGAAACCAACGAAGCCGGCGGTTTGCGGCTCAAAACTTTTGCCATCAAACCGCTCGGCGCCGAGGGGTCGCAGGAAGCCACGCGCGAAAAGGTCATTCTCAAGGCGCTGACGGACACACTGGCCGAAAAGGGAATCAAGGCGAGAGATGTCAATGTCTGCGCGCCGGGTTTCCACGTTTTTTCCAAATTTGTCAAACTGCCGCCGGTGGACGCGAACAAGGTCACGCAAATCATCCAATATGAGGCGCAGCAAAACGTGCCGTTCCCGCTCGCGGAAGTCGTCTGGGACTATCAAATTCTCGGCTCCGCGCCCAGCGGCGAACTCGAAGTGCTGCTGGTCGCCGTCAAATCCGAGGTGGTCGAGGGACTGTTCCGCATGACGGCGCAGGCGAAGCTGCGGTTGCAATTGTGCGACGCCTCGCCGGCGGCCTTGTGCAACGCCTTCCGTTATAATTATGGCGAGCTCGAAGACTGCACGATGTTGCTGGACATCGGCGCCAAGACGAGCAACCTGCTGTTTTTTGAAAGAGGCAAGGTTTTTTCCCGCAGCATCAACCTGGGCGCGAACGCCATCACGCAGGATTTTGCCACCGAGGCGAAATTGAAATTTGAAGTCGCCGAGCAAATAAAAATTGTCGAGGGCTTTGTCAGCCTCGGCGGCGCTTACGAGGAGCCGGAAAGCCCGAACCAGGCGATCATCGCCAAAATCGCGCGGCAGTTCATGACCAAGCTGCACATCCAGGTCAACCAGACGATGCAATTTTACCGCGGGCAGCAGAACGGCTCGGCCCCGCAGCGGGTGTTTCTTTCCGGCGGCGCGTCCATCATGCCCTACACGGCGCAATTCTTCGCGGAAAAACTCAATGTGCCGGTCGAATACTTCAACCCGTTCCGCAATGTCCAGATTGACCCGTCGGTGAATCTGGAGGAACTGGCGCTGGTGGCCCATTCGCTCGGCGAGGTCGTCGGGCTGGGTTTGCGCAATCTGGCGAACTGCCCCGTGGAAATGAATTTGATGCCGGACAGCACGCTGCGCTGGCGGGCGTTCAACGAAAAGAAACCGTATTTCATCGCCACGGTTTTTCTGCTGGCGCTGGTGGCGGGGGCGATTGGATTCCTGTTCCAAGAGCTCGCGACCGGCAAGGAAAAGGAAAACGACAATCTGGGGCCGAAGGCGCAGGACATAAATGACCGGGTCACACAAATGCAACAGGCGATTCAAAAGCGGGACCTGGCCCAGAATAACGTGAATCAAATCACGACCTGGATGGAAGGACGATATTACTGGGGCGACATCATGGCGGAATTGCGCCAGGCGCTCATCCGCTCCGAGGACGAGCTGGCGAAAAAGTATGCCGCGCAATATGCCGCGCAACACCCCGTGCAAACACAGGGGATGCAAACCGGCGTCTGGATTGAGCAGATGACGATGGGAGCCGTCGCGCCCGCCGAACCCGCCGTCCCCGGCGGCAATGCCGCGCCGCCGCCGCCAACCGATCAAAGCAGCGCCATCACGCTGGTCTGCCGCGCGGTGGATTTGACGCAGATGGTTTCAGCGGCGGACAACACGGAAATCGTTTATGCCGTCGAGCGCGAGCTAAAGGCGGCGCCGATGTTCGACCCGAAACTGGTGCAGTCAGCCGCGCAAATTTCACCGGTGGACGCCAACGGCACGTTCACCTTCACCATCATCGTCACGCCGCAGAATCCATTGAAGTTGTAATAATATGGGCTGGTTCAAACGAAATTTATTTTTTGCCATCGGCTGCATCCTGGCGCTGGGACTGCTGGCGGCGGCGGGATATTACGATTACGCAAGCTGGGAACACAACCAGAAGGCGTATGACGCGCTTCATGAGACTTACAACAATCTGGCCGAGAAGTCCAAGAAAAAACCCTCCCCCGGCGACGACAAGGTCAACAACATCGCCGCCGCGAACGATCAAACCAAACAGCTCAAGGCCTGGGTTGACCAGACCAAAAAATATTTCCAGACGGTTCCGCGCATTCCCGCGTCCGGCCCGTTGTCCAACGAATCGTTCGGACACGCGCTGACCGCGACAATCAAACAATTGCAGGACGCCGCCGCCGCCGCGAACGTCCAGCTCCCGCCGCAATATGATTTTTCATTCACGACCGATGTGGGGCGGCTCAAATTCGCCGACAACAGCCTGGAGCCGTTGTCCGCGCAACTCGGCGAAGTGAAGACGATTTCGGAGATTATTTTCTCGGCGCATGTCAATGCGCTGGACGGCATCCAGCGCGTCGCCGTGTCGGACGATGACAAGAACGGGCCGCAGACCGATTATCTGAACGATCAGCCGGTGACCACCGATTTGGGAGTGCTGACGCCCTATCAAGTCACGTTCCGCGGGTTCAGCCAGGAAATCGCGCAGGTGCTTGAGGCGTTCGCCGCCTCGCCGCACGGGTTCGTCGTCAAAACCGTCAGCGTCCAGCCGGCCAGCGAGGCCGCCATGACCGCCGGCGCCGACATGGGAGCGGCCCCGCCAACCGCCCCGCCCGCGCCGGGCAAGGGCGGATTGCAGACGATCCTGAATGAACAACTGTTGCGTGTCACGCTGGAGGTCGAAGCGGTGAAATTGACGGCAAAAAACTGAACGCATGGAATTCATCAGAAAAAATTACGAGAAGATCATCCTGGGAGCCGTGCTGCTCGGGCTGGTGGGCGTGCTCGCGTGCATGCCGGTAATGATTCTTTATGACCAGGATAAGATGCGGGATTTGCGGACTCAATACATTCCCCATAAAGTTGATCCGTTGCCGGCGCTGGATCTGTCGCGGCAGAATGCGTTGCTGGCCCGATTGAGCGCGCCTTACCCGCTTGATTTTTCGACGACGAACAAACTGTTCAATCCGCTGCTGTGGCAGAAGGACAAAAGCGGCTCGCTGATCAAAGTCACGACCGGCCATGAAATCGGTATCTACGCTGCGACCGTCACCAAAATCACGCCGCTCTATTTAATCATTACGCTGAATGCCGTGGAAACAAATGGAATTGCCCCGCGCTATTCCGTGAGCATCGAAGATCAAACGGCGGCGATTCCGGGGCAGCGGCGCAAGCGGCCCCATTATGTTTCGAAAGGCGAAACATTGACGGATAGAACGGTGGCCGGCAAAAACGAAGGCTTCATACTTACTGACATCAAAGGCCCGCCGGCGAATCCGGACGAGCTGGACCTGAAACTGGCCGACACCGGCGAGGCCGGGACGCTGTCGAAAAGCCAGCCGTTCCGGCGCGTGGACGGCTACACCGCCGACATAAAATATGAACATGAAAAATTCAGCGCCACGGGGCTGCGGGTGGGCGATCATCTCGCTTTTGCCGGCGACGATTACAATGTTATTGCCATAGACAAAAATGATGTGATATTGTTGGCGCAGTCGAACCAAAAACATTACACTTTGACATACGCGCCTTGAATGATACAACATCCGCGTTGAACACCGCTGATTTGCGACGAACCCGAAACGATCATGATTAAAGCTGTTATCCTCCCGCTCGGTTTTCTCATCCTGCTGGCCGCCGCGCTGCCGGCGCAAACCAACAGCGCCATCGGCATGGCCGTCAACCAGTCGGTGCTGGATCAGGCCAACACCCTCCTGCTGCGCCAAAAACTGGAAGACGCAAAAAGCGCCATCGCGCGTGGCGACCTGCCGGGAGCCGCCCAGCTTTACGAGGACGCCCTGGCATACGCAAATCAGATTGGTTCCGGCGTCGGCCCCGAAACCGTCCAGACTGTTTCCGGCCTGATGAACACGCGGCTGGCGCTCGCCAGCCAGGCCCAGCGCAACGGCGATTATCTGGGCGCCGACCAGCAGGTCACCCGCGCCTTGCGGGTGGATCCGCACAATCCCGCCGCCATCGAATTCAAACAGAAAAACGACCAGCTCATGGCGTCCATGAAAGGCCGCATGCCCGACCAGGCCACGCTGGAGCAAATTCCGGCAATCATCAACAACAGGACGCAGGCCGGCACGCTGGTGCAGGACGGCAAGGTGCTTTATGAAATGGGCCAGTTCCAGGAGGCAGAAGTCAAATTGAATGAAGCCTTGAAATTGGATCCGGACAACCAGGCCGCGATTCAATATTTGAACCTGGTCAAGCAGGCCTTTTATGCCCGCGAGGAACACGTTCGCTCAACCGAAGTGCAGGACAAGATGGTGCAGGTGGCAAAGGAATTTTCGCCGATGTTGGGCATCAATTTGCCCGTGCCGAATCCTTATTTCACCAACACCGACGTTCACACCAGTCCCGATCGTGAAATCATTTACAACAAACTGAATCGCCTCCGTGTCGAAACGGTTTCCTGGCCGGACGGCCTGCCTTTGAGCGAAATCATACGCTGGCTCTCCGAGCAATCCAAAGTTCGCGACCCCAAACAGGAGGGCATCAACTTTCTGTTCAATCCGAACCAGGAAACCGCCAGCGATGCGGGTGGTCGCGGCGGCGGTGCCGCGGTTCCAGTGGATCCGGCAACCTTGCTGCCCGGAGCGCCCGCTGCCGGTGGCGCTGGCGAACCCGCGGACGCCACCGCCATCAACGTCAAGCTGACGTTGGGCAATGTTACGTTTCAACAATTGTTGAACGCGGTAGTGATGGTGGCGGATCACCCCATCAAATACTCCGTTGAAGATTTCGGGGTGGTTTTTTCAACCAAACCGTCCGGACCGGAACCGCCCATTCTTGAAATGCGTGTGTTCAAAGTGGATCCCAACACGTTTTACGAGGGACTCCTGAATGTGTCCACGTTCACTTTTGCCAGCGCCAATAATAACAGCGGCGGCAACGGCGGCAGCGGCGGCTTCGGCGGTGGCGGCGGTGGCGGCGGTGGAAATAACAACAATAACAATAATAACAATAATAACAATAACAGCAACGGCGGCGGCGGCAGCCAAACCGGTGCAACTGTGCCGGTGGTGAACATTGTTGGCGGCGGCGGTGGCGGCGGCGGCGGCGGGGGACG